>Ga0207664_10000605_pt1 | contig 24837 bp, 21 predicted proteins | sample LARL83metaG_FD_184349 | JGI IMG/M metagenome (GOLD analysis project Ga0207664, IMG submission 184349) | Corn, switchgrass and miscanthus rhizosphere microbial communities from Kellogg Biological Station, Michigan, USA - LAR L8-3 metaG... | ecosystem: Host-associated > Plants > Roots >... | reverse complement strand
TTCATGCCTTCCTCAGCGTCGACCGATTCGATGTTCGACCCTGGTACATACGCTGCGCTTCGACGCCCGTTCGCCGAAGCGGAGATGTTGCCTGCGTGGTGTTACACGTCGGAAGCCTTCTACCAGCGCGAGGTGGAGCGAATTTTCCTGAAAGCCTGGAACTTTATCGGCCGCGCTGATCGCGTTCCGAAACCAGGCGACTATTTCACGCTCGATTTCGTCGGCGTTCCGGTCGTGGTCGTACGCGGCAGCGACGGCGCAGTTCGTGCCTTTGCCAACACTTGCCGACATCGCGGCTCGCTCGTGATGTCAGGCGAGGGCAACTGCCGCAGATTGACATGCCCTTACCACAGCTGGGTGTACGGGCTTGACGGGAAGCTGGTGCATGCCCCCGAGATGGATCAGACGCCTCATTTCGATCCGGCCCAATACGGCTTGGCTGAAATTCGTCTCGAGTTGTGGGCGGGTTTCATGTTTATAAACTTTGATCCGTCCGCCGGCGATCTTTCGACTTGGCTGGGCGATTTGCCCGAGCTGCTCGCTAGTTACGATCTCGACTCGATGGTCTGTGTCAGACGCAAGGAATACGACCTTGCCTGCAACTGGAAGGAGTACGTAGAGAACGCGATGGAGGCATATCACGTTCACACCGTGCACAAACTGACGCTGCAGCGTCAGAAAGGCGATGAACCTGACGTCGTTCCGGCCAATGGCGAGTACATGGTCCTCTACAAGCAGCACGAGGGCAGCCGCGCGCTATTGACCGGTGATACCGGCTTTCCACCGATAGAAAAACTGGCAGGCAAAGCTGCAAGGGGATCGTATTACCCGCTCATCAATCCGAGCACGATGTTCGGCTGTACGATCGACTGCATGTGGTGGCTGGAATTACACCCGCAGGGACCCCTGCGGACCAAACTCATCGTCGGCTCGTGTTTTCCGCGGAAGACGACGGAGCGAGAGGATTTCGAGACGCTGGTCGGCAACTATTACAAGAGATGGGACATTTCAATTCCGGAGGACAACGTCGCTTCCGAGCTGCAGCAAAGAGGGCTTATGTCGCCGTTCTATCGACCAGGTCGATATTCACACCTCGAACCGCTCGTCCATACGTTCGGCAATTGGGTGATCGACCGCGTCGTCGGACGGTGAGGCCGAATGTGTCGCCACCGCGGGCCGCGAATCGTGACGGGCGGGGCATGATTCGTTTTTCATGCCGCATCGCCGAGATGGAATCGTCCCCGCACGACGTGCACACGGCCGTACCTGTGTGAGACCGCGATGAACGACAACTATACGTGGCATTTCGGGCTCATCTGGGATTTTCGAGGCGTCTTCCTGCGCGGTGCTGGAGTTACCTTGTCGCTGGCGGTCGGTGCGTTGCTGATCGCGATGGTGCTGGGCCTCATCCTCGGCATGTTGCGATCCTCCAAACGAAGATACTTGAGTGCTCCGACGATGGTCTATATCGAGTTCTTCCGCAGCACACCGACTCTCGTGCAGCTTGTCTGGATCTACTATTCGCTGCCAATTCTCACCGGAATACAACTCGGCAGCTTCGTCGCGGTAATGCTTGGACTTGGCTTGCACAGCGGGGCCTACATGGCCGAGATCTTTCGAGCCGGCATCAATTCGATCGACCAGGGGCAATGGGACGCAGCGCGATCCATTGGCATGAGCCACATGCGGGCAGCTCGACGGATCATCCTGCCGCAAGCGGTGCGCCGCATGATACCTCCGTTCATCAACGAATTCGCCAACCTCATGAAGCTTACTACCCTTGGCTCGGTCGTCGCTGTCTACGAGCTTCTTCATGAATCCGACAATCTCATCGCCAGCACATATCGACCACTCGAGATCTACACCACGCTCGCCATTGTCTTCGCAATTATTATTTTCCCCTTCATCTTCGCTTCACAGCGGCTCGAACGCTACTGGCGTGCACGCTCATGACGGCGTCAATTGCCCCGATGATCCGCGTACGGAATCTGCACAAGCATTTCGGCGCGAGTCACGTGCTGCGCGGGGTCGATCTGGATGTCGCGCGGGGCGAGGTCTTCGTCATCATCGGGCGGAGCGGTTCGGGCAAGAGCACGCTCTTGCGCTGCCTCAACTTTTTGGTCGAATACGACGAGGGCGAGGTCAGTTTTAACGATGTTCTGGTCGGCTATCGCCGTCGGGCCGATGGCAGCCTTGTGCGCGACAGCGAAGCCAATATCAACCGGCTCCGCGCCCAGATGGGCATGGTGTGCCAGAGCTTCAACCTATTTCCTCACATGAGCGTATTGGAGAACGTGATCGAGGGACCTGTGTTCGTGCGCCACATGTCCCGGCGGGATGCCGTTGCAATGGCGGAGGAGCTTCTGACCAAGGTCGGGCTCGCCGACAAGTCGGCCGCCTATCCGAGCACACTCTCCGGCGGCCAGCAGCAGCGCGCGGCGATTGCGCGCGCGCTTGCGATGGAGCCCAAGGCCATCCTGTTCGACGAGCCCACCTCGGCATTGGATCCGGAGCTCGTGGGCGAGGTGCTCGACGTCATGCAGGAGTTGGCCGCGGAAGGAATGACCATGGTGATTGTTACCCACGAAATGAGCTTCGCGCGTGAAGCCGCGAACCGGATCATGATGCTTGAGGAGGGCGTTGCACTCGAGGTAGGACCTCCGGAGCAGTTGTTCAGGGCACCGCTCCAGGCCCGAACCGCCGAATTCCTCCGCCGGGTGCAGCGTTGAGGAGCGGCCAGGCAATCGAGGCACGGCGATGAGCACGAACCTCATGCAAGTGCGGCTTCACGTCGATACGGCCCGGACGATGGCGCCTGTCTTTCGGATCGAGGAACCATTGTATTTGGAGGCGCTGAAGCGTTTCCCCGACCTGAAACCGGTGCTCAAGACCACGATCGGTCATGACCTGGAGGGGTTCGAGGAAGCACTTGCACAATCCGACGCCATCGTGGCGTGGAAATTTCCACGCGAGAACCTGCGCAAGCGCGCGCCGCATCTCAAGTGGATCCACATCATCGGCGCCGGGGCGGAGCACCTGATGCCGCTCGATTGGTTGCCGCGCGGCGTCGTCCTCACCAACAATCGGGGCGTCCATGCTCCCAAGGCTGCCGAGTACGCGGCCATGGCTCTTCTGATGCTGAACGCTCAGATGCCGGCGCTGATGACCAGTCAGCGGCATCGCAGCTGGGACCGCCGATTCACGACGACACTGGCGGGGAAAACGCTCCTCATCGTGGGCGTTGGGAACATGGGTGGCGCAGCGGCAAGATCTGCTCGCCGCCTCGGGCTGCGGATCGTGGGCGTACGTCGCACTGCGCGGGCGCACCGTGCTGTTCATGAAATGTACAGGCCCGAAGACCTTCCGCAGCTTCTTCCGAAGGCGGATTTCGTTCTGATTGCCACGCCGCTTACCGGCGATACGCGGCACCTCATAGGCCGCGCCGAGTTCGATCTTATGAAGGACGGTGCCGGTTTTATCAACATCGGCCGTGCAGGAGTCGTCGATTACACGGTGCTTTCGGAAAAGCTCCGAACGGGTCAGTTGAGTGGCGCCGTGCTGGATGTATTCGATCCCGAACCGCTTCCGGCGAGCTCCCCTCTCTGGGACGTGCCCAATCTCATTATCACGCCGCACGTATCGTCCGACGACGCTGCAAGGTACGCTGCGCGGACGCTGGACCTGGTTCTTCAGAACGTCCGACGTTTGGCCGAGAATCGGCCGCTGCTCAATCCGGTGCAGCGTGTCCGACAGTACTGATCATGCATTTCACGTCGAATGAACGGCTCTTTGCGACTGGTCTGAAAGGAGGGTTGGTGCCCAAGAATAAGACAGGAACGTCGTCAGGAATGAGCCCGCCGAAGGAACTATCGATCGACTTCCATAGCGGGTGCTCTTGGTACTTAGCTTAACGCGGCCGCCGTTGCGGCAATTCATGAGGAGACAACGATGCACAGGAAAACAGGAACATTGCTGAGATGGCTTTCGTGGGGTGCCGTGGTGGCGGCAACCCTGCTCACGACGGCGGGTGTCGCGATGGCCGAAGACTCGATAGATCGAATTCTAAAGACCAAGCAACTCAAGATCGGCTACATTCCATCGACGCCGTCAGCGATCAAGGATCCGGCGACAGGAAAATTGAGCGGCATCTACATCGATGCGATTACGCTAGTCGCGCAACAGATGAAGGTCGAGCCAGTTTTCATAGAGACGGGATGGGCCACCTTTCCAGCCGGACTTAACTCCGGGGAATTCGATGTTTCGGTCGCCGGAACTTTTGCCACGATTGGGCGTTCGGCCGCAGTCGACTTTACGATTCCGGTAAATTACCTCGGCTACAGTGCGGTCGTGAAAGCGAGCGACAACCGATTCAAGACGCTTGCTGACATGGACAAACCCGGGATAAAAATAGCGCTCGTCCAGGGCGCGGCCGGCCACGAATTCGCCAAGGAGTATTTCAAAAAGGCCGAGCTCGTAACGCTGGCTACCTCCAATCTTACTGCCCCATTTATCGAAGTCTCTGCGGGACGCGCTGATGTGGGAATCGAAGACGCCTGGTCGACGCATCGCTACGCCAAGATACATCCCGAGGTGAAAGACCTCTTTGCCAATAATCCATACAATCTGCTGCCGATTGCCTGGGCGGTAAAGCGTGGAAATACCGAACTGCTGACGTTCATGAACACGGCGATCAGATATCTCCAAAGTACGGGGCGCATGGAGCGCATGTCGGAAGCCTACGGCCCGTCCGGACGCTATAAGGAAGTGATTCCGCTCGCCGTAATGGGCGTGAAAGAGTAAGGGGCAGATATCTCCGGCGCGACAGCCTGAAGCGCCGTCTCGCCGGAGAGTCGCATACTGCGTGCTGCTGGCATTTTCAAGGGATCCTTTGGGCTCAATCACCGCAGTCGCAGCGTAGTGCAAGGATGATACCGGGCGATGGCCAGTCATGAAGTCCTGCTGGAAACGGGTGCGGCGGGCGACGCATGGATCACCATCAACCGGCCGCAGAAGCATAACGCGCTCGCTCGGACGGTACTGGCTGAACTCGCCGAAGCGGTCACAAGGGCAGGAAGCGATCGCAGCACGCGTTGCGTAGTTCTGCGAGGGACTGGTGAAAAATACTTCGCGGCGGGCGGCGACCTCGTCGATCTCGCTACGATTCGCACCGAGGAAGCGACCTCCCTCATGGCAGATGCTGCTACGGCGGCGCTGGACGTTGTTCGCAATTGCCCTGTTCCGGTGATTGCTTACGTCAATGGGGACGCGCTTGGCGGCGGCGCAGAGCTCGCCGTGGCCTGCGATATGCGGATGCTGGAGGCGCATGCCCGTATCGGCTTCGTGCACGGCCGGGTCGGCATCACGTCGGCGTGGGGAGGTGGTCCGGATCTGTACCAGCTTATCGGCGCCGGACGCGCAATGCGAATGATGAGCCGCTGCGAAATGATAGACGCGCAAACGGCGCTCAGCTGGGGACTGGTCGACGTGGTGGTTACCGGGGGTGCGGAAAGCGCCGGCGTCGAGTCGTTCCTCAAGCCCGTTCTTGAACGTTCGCCGCTGGTGCTGCGGAGCATTAAGGAACAGGCCTTGGCGTGGCGCCAGGGCCTTTCCTACGCCGCCCGTCGTGAGATCGAGCGCAAGAATCTGGTGGCGACATGGCTGAGCAACGACCACTGGGCGGCAGTAGATCGCTTTCTCGCCGGAGAAAAGACATGAAGCACGGTGAGTTCGCCGAACGGTCGGCAGGATTGCCTCCGCCCAGGATGGGGCGGGAGAGCGCGACCGGAATAGAGGTTCCGACCAGCGTCGGCCCCTGCGCCGTCCGAGACGATCAGGTCGGCTCGCCTGGCGAGTATCCGTTTACGCGCGGCATTTTCCCGGACGGATACAACGGCCGGATGTGGACGATTCGCCAGTATTCGGGATTCGGCACGGCAGAGGAGTCAAACGAGCGTTACAAATTCCTATTGGCACAAGGCCAGACGGGGCTGTCCGTGGCGCTCGACCTCCCGACCCAGTGCGGCTACGACCCCACCCATCCGATGGCCCGTTCGGAGATCGGCAAAGTCGGAGTCTCGCTGTCGAACCTGAGCGAGGCCGAGATCCTTTTCCGAGACCTGGACCTGTCGAGGATCTCGACGTCTTTTACGATTAATGGCACCGCCGCCATCATCTACGCGATGTACCTCGCCGTCGCCGACAAGCAGGGCGTGCCACGCGAGAAGCTAACAGGAACAATCCAGAACGACATCCTTAAGGAATACGTAGCGCGCGGCACCTGGATTTTCCCGGTAAAGCCCTCGATGCGCCTTGTTGCGGACTCGATCCTCTACTCCAACGCGGTTTCACCGCGATTCAATCCCATCAGCATCGCCGGCGCGCACGTTCGCGACGCGGGCTCGACGGCCGCAGAGGAAATGGCCTATACGCTGGCGAACGGGCTGGCTTACGTGGACGAGCTGCGCAGCCGCGGTGGCGACGTGGAGAAGTTCGCCAAGCGCCTGTCGTTTTTCTTCTACGTGCATATGGATTTTTTTGACGAGATCGCGAAGTTCCGTGCCGGGCGTAGGTTATGGGCGAAGCTGATGAAGGAACGTTACGGCGTCGGGGACCCAAAGGCACAACACTTCCGCTTCGGTGTGGTGTGCGGCGGCTCGTCGCTGATTGCGCCCCAACCTTACAACAACGTGATTCGCGTAGCGGTCGAGACGATGGCGGCTGTCCTCGGCGGTGCTCAATCGATCTTCACCTGCGCTTTCGATGAGGCGTTCCAGATCCCGACGGAAACATCGGCTGAGCTGGCGCTCCGGACGCAACAGATTATTGCCTTTGAGAGTGGCATTGCGCGTACCGTCGATCCTCTTGGGGGCAGCTATTTTCTCGAGCAGCATACCGATCGGATGGAGGAGGCGATCACCAAGGTGATGAAGGAGATCGAGGATTACGGCGGAGTGATTCGCGCGATCGAGGATGGCTGGATCCAGATGCGGCTGGCCGAGCGCGCTCTCGAGCGGAAGATCAAGGCTGATTCAGGCGAGACCGTGATCGTCGGCCAGAATCACTTTCGTCGTGCCGACGAACGGATGGTGCTTGGTGACGTGTTCAAGCTGGACGCGACGGTCGCGCAGCGGGCGCTCGAGAAGTTTCAGCGCGTGCTCGAGACGCGCGCTCAGTCTGCCGTCGAGCGTTCCCTGACACGGCTGGCCGAGGCGGCCGGAAACGACGGCGAGAACCTCATGCCCCACCTGGTGGAGTGCTGTCACGCCTACGCCACCGTTGGCGAAATAGTCTCCTGCCTCAAGAAAGAATGGGGCGAGTTCCGAGAGCCGGTGAGCCTATGACGGCCTCTCAAGGGGAGCGTCCGCTGCTGGGCAAGCGCATCCTGATCGGAAAGCCGGGACTCGACGGGCACGACATCGGTGCAAAGATCATCGCGCTTACGCTGCGCGATGCCGGCGCCGAAGTCATCTACACCGGGTTGCGGCGAAGCCCGGACCAGATCGCCCGGGTCGCCGTCGACGAGGGTGTCGACGCCCTCGGCCTCAGCATCCTGTCGGGAAGCCACAAGGAACTCGTGCACGAAGTACTCGCCCGCCTTCGCGAGCTCGACGCAGCCGACATCAAGGTATTTGTCGGAGGAACGATTCCCCTCGAGGATCAGACGGAGCTGCGCGAACTGGGTGTGGCCGGCGTGTACACGTCGGATATGTCGTTGGCCGAGGTCGTCGCTTCGCTTGCCAGGGCGTTGTCATGAGCGGTCCGCTCGACGGCATCCGGATCGTGGAAGTGGGACACATGCTGGCGGGCCCTTACTGCGGGTTGCTGCTCGCAGACCTGGGGGCCGAGGTCATCAAGATCGAGCCGCCCGAGGGCGATCTTGCACGAACCATCGGCCCGCATCGCATCGGCGAGCATAACGCTTACTTCGCCAGCTTGAATCGTAGCAAGAAGAGCATTGTGCTCAACCTCGCGACGGAAGAGGATCAGAAGAAGCTGGGACCCATCGTCGCGCATGCGCATGCGCTGATAACCAACCTCCGTCCGAGCGCGATCAAGAAACTGGGGCTCACCTACGACGCCCTCAAGGTCTGGAACGAACGCCTGGTCTGCGTGGCGCTGACCGGCTATGGGTTGGACGGACCGCATGCGAACCGGCCCGCGTATGACTATGTGATCCAGGCGATGACGGGAATCATGTCGCTCACCGGTGATCCGGGCGGGCCGCCGACCAAGGCGGGATACTCAGCGGTCGACAATTCCGCAGGACTGGTCGCAGCGATGGGCCTCTTGGCGAAAATCGTGCAGGGTAAGGGCGGCCAGGTGGATGTTGCGATGTACGACGTGATGTTATCGCAATTGAATTATCTTGCTGGAGCGTGGCTCAATGCCGGCGAGTCGCCGGAGCGATTCGTCAACTCGTCTCACCCCTACATCGTTCCGGCGCAGATTTTTGCAACCGCGGATGGCTGGCTGACGCTCTTCATCACTCACGATCAGTTCTGGCAAAAGTTCTGCCGGGAGCTAGGCAGGGAGGAGTGGATCACGGACTCGCACTTCGCGACGATGGCCAGCCGCCGCGACAATCGCGGCCGCGTCATCGATGCGATCAGCCAAGTCTTGGCGACCGACTCGGCAAAACGTTGGGTGCGACGCCTTGAGCCGCTAGGCGTGGTGGTGGCCGAAATCGGGACGCTCGACGCCGCGCTCTCGAGCGCCCTGGTGGCCGACCGCGAGCTGGTCGTCCAACTCGGGGAAGGTGAGGTTCCGCTACGTGCGATCGGCAGCCCGATCAAGTTCAGTGATTCCTCCCCCAAGTACGGAGCGCCACCCCTGCTGGACCAGCATCGCGCGGAAATCCTGGGCTCATGTCCGAATTAGAACGGCCATCGCTGGACCGCCGTGCGCTTGGCCTTGCTTTAACCAAATTGGCCAATGCCAAAGCATCCGCCGCCTGCCCTGGCTTTGCAGCGGACAGGCGCGCGCGCCGCATCGGGATCACGGGCGCCCCCGGCGCGGGAAAAAGCACGTTGGCGGGGAAGCTTGCGCTCATCCGTTCCAGGCGCGGTCGACTGGGTGTACTCGCGATTGACCCCACCAGTCCGAGAAGCGGCGGTGCCATTCTGGGCGACCGCATCCGCATGGATGACCTTGCCGGATCCGAGAACATATACATCCGATCATTCGCTTCGCGTTCGGCATCGGACGGCTTGACCGACAACCTTCCGGAGTTGCTGGATACGATGGACGCCTTCGGTTTCGATGAGATCATCCTCGAAACGGTAGGGGTAGGCCAAGTCGAACACGCCGCGCGGACGCAAGTCGACACCCTGATCCTCGTGCTCCCGCCCGATGCCGGGGATGTCGTGCAAGCGATGAAAGCCGGCATCATGGAGATTGCGGACATCTACGCGGTCAACAAGTCAGACATGCCGCCGGCAGTGAAGATGGCCGCGGAGATCAAAAGAATCGTCACCTTGACGCATCGCGGGACCGCAGGCTGGGTCCCGCCCGTGATCCTGACGTCGCAATCGGATTCGAACTCGCTCGCAAGGCTTTCCGAGCAGGTTGACCGTCATCTTGCGTGGCTGCTGTCGAGCGGTCAGCAGGGCTTGCGAGCTCGCGAGCGGCAGAAATATCGACTCCGTCGGTTTCTTGAACGAAGAATGCAGGCAATCCTGGATGGTGCGTCGGTGTCGTTCTTCGAGCTGCCCTTGGGGCAGCAAATGGCGCAGGTAATTGCCACGCTGGGCGAGGTAGACTCGAAGTGATCGTTTGCGCTGGCGAGCATGCCACCTCACGCATCACACATTGGATGAATAGGCTCTGCGATGAACGGACTTGTTACGATTCCTGCGCGGCACGGAAAAGCGGCCGTCGCGAAGGCTGGGCAAATGATTCGGCTGATAAACACACACGGGTATCAGATCGTCGATACCTGGGCGTTCAATGCGCACGACGTAAATGAATTCATGTCAATGGAGCACTGTCGCGTGGCCCTGAATTCGCTGCGGCCGAAAGTCGGCCAGAGCCTGGTGACGAACAAGCGGCGGCCGATCATCACGCTGATCGAGGATACGACAACGGGCGTCCACGACATGTTATTGGCGGCTTGTGATCGCTACCGCTATCAGCTACTCGGCTGCATCGATCATCACGACAACTGCTCCGACAACCTGGTGGCAGCGCTGCGGGAATTGGACATCGAGCCACCCGAAATTCCGTGCCCATTCAATATATTTCAGAACACGCCCGTAGATCCCGTCTCAAACGAGATTCGATTTCTACCGTCCGTGGCCAAGCCAGGCCAATATGTGAGACTGCGTGCCGATATGGATCTGGTGATCGCCTTTTCCGCGTGTCCTCAAGACCTGACGCCGGTCAATGGTCCCAGCGGGGGCAAACCGATGGAAGCACATTTTGAGATTCTCTGACTTGCCGAAGAGGCAAAGGCGAAGCGCCCGCGTCTTTGCGAGCGCAAAGCAATAGTCAGTCAAAGCAGAGCAGCGCTGAAAGGCTGTTCGCGCAAGGCATCAACCGGCTAAAGTCCGGAACACCGAGGGTCAGGCGCAATCGTGAATTCATTTCTAAGCGATGACCGGCAGCGACTTCGCGATTCCGTCTTGAAGCTTTGCGAAGGCTTTGACGATGCGTACTGGCTGGAGCACGACCGGTCCGGACAGTTTCCGGAGGATTTCCATAACGCGCTCGCCGCCGCGGGCTGGCTTGGCATTGCCATGCCGGAGGAATATGGCGGCTCCGGACTGGGCATAGGCGAGGCTGCGGTCGTGATGCAGGCCATCGCCGAGTCCGGTGCAGCGATGAGCGGCGCGTCGGCCGTTCACATGAACATATTCGGTCTGCAGCCGGTCGTCGTATTCGGCACCGGCGAACAGAAAAGTCGGATGCTGCCTCCGCTGATACGCGGACAAGACAAGGCGTGCTTTGCCGTGACCGAGGCTGACGCGGGCCTCAACACAACTCAGATCAGGACGCGTGCGGAGCGGTGCCCGGGCGGCTACCGGCTGCACGGTAGCAAGATCTGGATTTCCACCGCTCAGGTCGCCACCAAGATGCTGGTACTGGCCCGGACTACACCGCTTGCTGAAGTCGGCCGCAAGACCGATGGTTTGTCGGTCTTCTATACTGACTTGAAGCACGACGAGGTCGAGATTCGCCCGATCGACAAAATGGGCCGGCACGCGGTCGACTCCAACATGCTTTTTTTCGACGGAATGTTCATCCCCGAGTTGGACCGCATCGGCGCGGAAGGTGACGGATTTCGCTCGATTCTCCACGGCATGAATCCAGAACGGATTCTCATTGCCGCCGAAGCTGTCGGAATCGGCCGCGCCGCACTGCGCAAAGCAACGGCATACGCAAAGGAGCGCGTCGTGTTCGGACGGCCTATTGGCCAGAACCAGGGCATCCAGCATCCGCTGGCCAGGTGCTGGATGGAGCTTGAAGCCGCCAACCTCATGGTCATGAAAGCGGCCGAACTCTATGATGGCAATGCCGAATGCGGCGTGGAAGCCAACGCCGCCAAATATCTGGCGGCCGAGGCGGCATTCTCGGCATGCGAAACGGCGGTGCTGACGCACGGTGGAATGGGTTATTCGGCCGAGTATCACGTTGAACGCTACCTGCGGGAGTGCATCATCCCGCGGCTCGCCCCCATCAGCCCGCACATGGTGCTGAATTTCATCGCAGAGAAAGTCTTGGGCCTGCCCAGGTCCTACTGACGGATCAATCGATGGCTGCCTTTCCCTCCCCAGGAGCGCTCTCCGGTGTGCGTGTCATAGACCTGAGCCGCGTCCTGGCCGGGCCCTTCTGCACACAAATTCTTGGCGACCACGGCGCCGAAGTCATCAAGGTCGAGCCACCGCAGGGAGACGACACGCGCAGATGGGGTCCTCCGTTCGCGGGTGATACGGCCGCGTATTTCATCGGCCTCAACCGCAACAAGCGCGGAATGGTCCTCGATCTCAATGAGCAAGCCGAACGTGATGTCCTCGTCAAACTGCTCGAGTCGGCAGACGTTGTGGTCGAGAACTTCAAGGTGGGAACCCTGGAACGATGGGGAATCGGGCAACCGGAGTTGGCGCAACGCTTTCCCCGGTTGGTCCATTGCCGGATATCCGGATTTGGAGCGGATGGCCCGCTTGGCGGGTTGCCCGGCTACGACGCGGTCATACAGGCGATGTCGGGGCTCATGAGCATCAACGGAAGCGCGGACGGGCCCCCGGTCCGGATGGGAGTCCCCGTGGTCGACCTAGCGACAGGTCTCTACGCGGTGATCGGTATTCTTCTGGCGCTGCATGAACGCGAGGCCAGCGGGCGTGGCCAATTCGTCGACACGGCGCTGTTCGACGGCGGAATCTCATTGCTGCACCCGCAGCTTGCCAACTACCTGGCTTCGGGCGTGCTTCCAACGCGAACGGGCAATGCTCATCCGAACATCAGCCCATACGACATCTATCGGACAGGGACTGTCGATCTGTTCCTGGCGGTGGGCAACGACCCTCAGTTCCGCAAGTTGTGCGCCTTGCTCGGCGATCCCACGCTCGCCGACGACGAGCGCTTTGCCACGAACCAGTCGCGCACCAGCAATCGAGACGCACTCAAGTTCGCGCTCGAACAGCTGCTGGCGCAGCATGAGGGTAACAGCCTGGCAACCCGTCTCAACGCGGCCGGTGTTCCTGCCGGACCCGTTCTGAATGTGCGGCAGCTTGTTGAACATCCACACACCCATCATCGGGAAATGATCGTCGGTATGGCGAACTATCGCGGAACAGGTTCACCAATCAAGCTAAGCCGGACCCCGGCGACGTATCGCCTGCCGCCGCCAGCTTTTGGCGAACACAATGAAGAAATCCCTGACGTGTAGGGACGATCTGCCGACAGGAGCGACGCAACGGCGCTGCGACGCTTACGCCGGCGAGCACATCATGACCTGATCGGGCCCGTAACCCTCGGCGACATAGCCCTGCGCAATCATCGCTGCCTTGATCGGCGCGCTGGTCGTGTAACGATGATCGAGGTCGGCGCGATGGTTCCACAGCCGATACACGGCGACCGTGCCCGCGGGGCAGACGCCCGTCGCCGTGTCCGGCGTATGGACATAGAAGGCATTCGCGGATTCAAGCGCGGCGGCGGGCATCGCCGCCTGCACGTAGGCGCACTCAGCTGGCGACGCGGAGAAGAAATGCGAATCGCCGTAGATCGGAGGGAGGTAAAGGCGGCAGACGGCGCTCGCGCCCGCAATAGCGTCGCCGAACGCGTTGAAGTCGTTGCCGGTACGGACCCACCCGGCGATCTGTCCGGCATCCAGCGCAGCGATTTCCGAGCTGATCGATGTCAGGAGGTAGTGGTCGGCAGCACCGTTATAGTATTCGATCACCCGAATCAGGCCGGGGCCAAGGGGCGGGGTTGCTCCGTCCGCATTGCCGGCATTCGATGTGGCGAGCACTTGTCCGGTCGTGCAGTCCCAGCTCAGCGCCGACGAAGCAGCTATGGGGCCGCTGGCGTTCGCGCCGACGAACGTCGTTACCTTCGCCATGATTGTCGTATGGTCGGCAACGGCGGGAACCGTCGTATACCACTGCGCGGGCGCTCCGATGCTCAAGCTTGCGCCGGCGCTCACCGCCGGACCATTGATGGCAGGCGACTGGTACAGCAAAGCGTAGTACGGATCGAGCATCGCATTCCCGCTCATCATCATCATCATCATGTCCATGTCGTTCATGTCCATGGTGGGATCGGGAATGATAAGAAAAGCCACTTCGTACTGATACGATGCGCCGGGCGGCAGGTCGACATTGGCGAGCACGGTCGACGTGGAAGGACCGGCGCTGCAAGTGTTGGCAAGGCTGGAGGAAGGAGAGACGACTTGAACGAACGGGCCGGTTGTCGCCCAGGATAGGGTCGCGAGGCATGCCAACGCAGTCACGAGGCTGACGAGTGAACGTTTCATCGCTATCTCCAAGTGCAAGCGATGCCACGACGGATGAGGGCGCCCGATATCATGCGCTCTATGCGACCTTAAGGAGGTCTTCCGTGGCCACGAAATATTGTCGGCCGGGAGTCGGGCTGTGTCCAGGTGTCCCGAGGGTCCTACGGGTTTTGGAGGCGGAGGTCGGAATCGAACCGGCGTAGACGGCTTTGCAGGCCGCTGCATGACCACTCTGCCACCCCGCCCGGGGCCGACACGCGACGCCTGATGCCGGCGCATCGCTTGAGAAACAAGGAGAGCGCCGGCTCTCGCTAGCGAAATATGGAGCGGGAAACGAGTCTCGAACTCGCGACCTCAACCTTGGCAAGGTTGCGCTCTACCAACTGAGCTATTCCCGCGGCTGGCAAACGTCAATTATATCGCGAATCGGCGTTTTCTTTCAATGGATTGCGCTGCCGGACGCGCCAAGCGGCTACGCCAGGACCTCGGCAATGGCGTCGGCGACGTAGTCGATGTTGCGGGAGTTGAGCGCTGCGACGCAGACCCGCCCGGTATCGATCGCATAGATCGCAAATTCGCTGCGCAGCCGCCCGACCTGCGCCGCCGTCAGACCGGAATAGGAAAACATGCCGCTTTGACGAAGCATGAAGTCGAACTTCACTTTCGGCGCCCGCATCGCAAGCCGCTCGACCAATGCATGACGGTTGGCGCGGATACGTTCGCGCATCTCTCCCAGTTCTTTCTCCCAGAGCGAGCGCAGGTCCGGCGTGTCGAGGACCATGGCGACCACCTGCCCACCGAATGTCGGAGGGCTCGAGTAATTGCCGCGCACCACGCGCTTGACCTGCGACAGCACGCGCGCGGCCTCGTCGCGATCGGCCGCAACGATCGACAGGGCGCCGACCCGCTCGCCATAGAGGGAAAAGGATTTCGAGAAAGAGCTGGCGACGAACAGCGGACCGGGTGTGGCCGCGAAGCGACGGACGATCGCACCGTCGGCGTCGATTCCGGCGCCGAATCCCTGGTAGGCGATGTCGAGGAACGGCAGCAGCGCTCGCCCGCGCACGACGTCGATGATTCGTCCCCATTGCTCTTCGTTCGGGTCGACGCCGGTCGGGTTATGACAGCAGGCGTGCAATACGACGATCGCTCCGGCGGGAAGCTTTTGCAGCGCGCCGATCATGCCGTCGATGTCCAGCCCGTGCGTCGAGGGTTGATAATAGGGGTAGGCATTGACGACGAAACCGGCGCCCTCGAACAGGGCGCGATGGTTTTCCCAGGACGGATCACTTATCCACACTTGCGCGCCCGGTGCGAAACGGCGCAGAAAATCCGCGCCGATCTTCAGCGACCCGGTGCCACCGAGCGCCTGAACGGTAACGACGCGGCCGGCCTGCACCAGCTCGGATTCCGCGCCGAAAACGAGGCCGCGGACCGCGCGGTCATAGGCTGCGATACCGTCGATCGGCAGGTAGACGTGCGGCCCGCCCCTGTCGGTCAGCAGCCGTTCGGCGCGGCGCACGCATTCGAGCAACGGCACCTTGCCGTTGTCGTCGCAATAGACGCCCACACCCAGGTTCACCTTGCGCGGATTCGGGTCGGCGTTGAACGCCTCGGTCACGCCGAGGATCGGATCGCGAGGCGCCATTTCTATCGCGGCCAAGAGCGGAGGGGCGTGCGGAGCGTTCATCGCCGAAAATGTGAGCCGAAAGAGCCATTTTAGCACCGTTGAAATGGGCGTCGGAGCCTCCATATACGTGTGCCTGAGGGCGCACGCAATCGGTGCCGGGCCCCTTCAGTGCCGACGATGCTTCGATTGCCGACGCCGATCGGCTAAAATGTTCGATTGTCCGGCAGCAAGCAAGCTTATCCGTCCATGAATCTCAAATTCCCCGACAGTCCCTACGAGCTCCATCAGCCATTTCCGCCTGCGGGCGACCAGCCCGAAGCGATCGACAAGCTGGTCGAGGGCCTGTCCGACGGCCTGGCGTTCCAGACGCTGCTCGGCGTGACCGGCTCGGGCAAGACCTTCACCATGGCCAACGTCATCGCGCGCACCGGCCGCCCCGCCCTGGTGCTGGCGCCGAACAAGACGCTTGCGGCGCAGCTCTATTCCGAATTCCGCGAATTCCTGCCGAACAATGCCATCGAGTACTTTGTCTCGTATTACGACTACTACCAGCCGGAGGCCTACGTGCCTTCGCGAGATCTGTACATCGAAAAGGATTCGTCGATCAACGAGCACATCGAGCAGATGCGGCTGTCCGCGACCAAGTCGATCCTGCAGCGGCCGGACTGCATCGTCGTCGCCACCGTCTCGGCGATCTACGGCATCGGCGATCCGTCCGAGTACCACAGCATGATCCTGCACCTGCGACAGGGCGACCAGCTGACGCAGCGCGACGCGATCAAGCGCCTCACCGAAATGCAATATCAGCGCAACGATACCGAGTTCCGGCGCGGCACGTTCCGGGTGCACGGCGATGTGCTCGACATCTTTCCTGCGGAAAGCGCCGACAATGCAATCCGCCTGTCGGTTTTCGACGACGAGGTCGAGTCGCTTCAGCTGTTCGATCCCCTGACGGGGCACATCCGCCAGAAGCTCGGACGCTTCACCGTCTTTCCATCGAGCCACTACGTCACGGGTCGGCATAAGGTGCTCGAGGCGGTCGAAAAGATCAAGATCGAGCTGGCGCAGCAGAAGGAGTTGTTCGTGCGGGAGATGAAGCTGATCGAGGCGCAACGTATCGAGCAGCGCACGCGCTTCGACGTCGAAATGATGCTGGAGATCGGCTTCTGCAAGGGCATCGAGAACTACTCGCGCCACCTCTCGGGGCGCGCCCCCGGGGAGCCGCCGCCGACGCTGATCGACTATCTGCCGCGCAACGCGCTGGTGTTCATCGATGAGTCGCACGTAACGATTCCCCAGGTCGGCGGCATGTACAAGGGCGACAGAGCGCGCAAGGAGAATCTGGTCAACTATGGCTTCCGTCTGCCGAGCGCGCTGGACAATCGGCCCTTGCGCTTCGACGAATTCGAAAAGCTGTTGCCCCAGACGATATTCGTGTCGGCGACACCGGCCGATTACGAGCGCGAGCACGCCGGCCAGGTCGTCGAGCAGCTGGTGCGCCCCACCGGCCTGGTCGATCCGGTGCTGGAGGTGCGGCCGGCGCAAACGCAGGTCGACGATCTGTTGTCCGAGATCAATCTGCGCGTGGAAAAGGGCGAGCGCGTGCTGGTCACGACGTTGACCAAGCGGATGGCCGAGGATCTGACCGACTACCTGAACGAACATGGGATCAAGGTGCGCTACCTGCACTCGGATATCGACACCGTCGAACGGGTCGAAATCATCCGTGATCTGCGCCTCGGCGAGTTCGACGTGCTGGTCGGCATCAACCTGCTGCGTGAGGGGCTCGACATTCCCGAGGTGTCGCTGGTGGCCGTGCTGGACGCCGACAAGGAAGGCTTCCTGCGCGCCGAGCGCTCGCTGATCCAGACGATCGGTCGCGCCGCGCGCCACATCAACGGAACCGCGATCCTCTATGCCGATAAGATGACCGATTCGATGCGGGGCGCGATCGGCGAAACGACGCGGCGGCGCGACAAGCAGCTGGCATGGAACGATAAGATGGGCATAACGCCGAAGGGCGTGACCAAGCGCATCAAGGACATCATCGACGGCGTCTACGATATCGACGAGGAGCGCAAGCAGCTGAAGGCGGCGCAAGCGCACAGCAAGTACGAGGCGATGCCCGAAAAGGATCTGGAGAGGGAGCTCAAGCGCATCGAGAAGGACATGCTGGATGCGGCGAAGAATCTGGAGTTCGAGAAAGCCGCCGAGCTGCGGGATCGGCTGATCCAACTGAAGGAGAAGCTGTTCGGCGTCGCGCTGGGTTGACGCGCGGCGCCGCTGCGGACGACACTCCGTATGAAATTCAAGGACTATTACGCGATTCTCGGCGTCGAGCGCGGCGCGTCCGAAGAGGACATCAAGAAGGCGTATCGCCGGCTGGCGCGCAAATATCATCCCGACGTTTCGAAAGAGCCCCAGGCCGAAGCGCGCTTCAAGGAAATGGGCGAAGCCTATGCGACCTTGAAGGATCCGGAAAAGCGCGCCGCTTACGATCAGCTAGGCCAACAACGTCCCGGCGAAGAATTTCGTCCGCCGCCGGAATGGTCGACGCAATTCGGCGAAGGGGCAGGCGGGTTCGACGAAATGGATCTGGCCGACCTGTTTGCCGGGCTGACCGGACGCCGCGCGCGCAGTGGGCGGGGAGGACCGGCGCCCGCAATGCGCGGGCAGGACTACGAGGTTACGGCGCCGATCACGCTGGAGGATGCGTTCCATGGCACGCATCTCAGCCTCGACCTCACTACGACCGAATTCGACGAGCAGGGCACACCCAAGCGTGTGCCTCATATCATCAAGGCTCGCATTCCGAAGGGAGCGACCGAGGGCCAGACGCTGCGATTGCCGGGCCAGGGCGGCAAGGGCATCGGCGGCGGACCTTCCGGTGATATCTATCTGCACATCAGCTTGCGGCCGCATCGGCTGTATCGGGCGTCGGGGCACGATCTGTTTCTTGACTTGCCGCTGACACCATGGGAAGCGGGCCTTGGCGCGTCGGTCGAGGTGCCCACGCTGGCCGGATTGGTAAACTTGCGCGTACCGCCCGGCACGCGCACCGGGCAGCAATTGCGCCTGACCGGCCGCGGTCTGCCCAAGCCAGGAGGCGGTGCTGGCGACCTGTACGCGATCGCGCAGATTGTCATGCCGCCTGAACTATCGGAGCGCCAACGCGGTCTTTTAAAGGAGTTGGCGGCCGAATCGACGTTCAATCCGCGGCAACACTTCCACTAGGAGGCCCCTGGTGACCGGTGAATATTCCGACGCACTATGGCCCGATGAGCGGCAGCGCATGCCGCTCCGGGCTCTGGCCGAGGTCTCTGGCCTGACCGAAGACGAGCTGCTGCAACTCGTCGATTGCGGCGCGCTCGCGCCGTCGTCCGAAAGCTCGGGTCAGCACACGTTCTCTGCGGTATCGATTACGATCGCACGTACCGCGCGGCGTCTGCGCGATGATTTCGAGCTCGAGCCGCACAGCGTGGCGGTACTTCTTGCTTATCTCGATCGCATACGCGAGCTCGAGGCGCAATTGCGCGCCTTGCAGGCCCGATTGCCGCGATGAGTCTGCATGATCGTGCCGCAGGCGAGCGCGGTGTCGCACCCGTGCTCAACTGGATGAGGTCACTAATCGCACCGCCCGAGCGTATCGCCAGCGTGCTGTTTGTCTGCACCGGCAATATCTGCCGCTCGCCGACCGCCGAAGGCGTGTTTCGCGCGATGGTCAAGCAGGAAGGACTGTCCGACCGTATCGTGATCGACTCCGCGGGTACACACGACCACCAGCTCGGACAGCGCCCCGATTCCCGCGCAGTGGCTGCGGCGCGGCGCCGCGGTTACGAGCTCGGCAAACTTCGCGCGCGGCTGGTCGAGCCCGATGACTTCAAGCGCTTCGACTGGATCCTGGCGATGGATCGCCGACATCTGGATTACCTGGAATCGATGCGGCCAGCCGATTATCGCGGCCATCTTGGCCTGTTTCTCGCGTTGGTCGGGGACGGCAATGGCAGCGATCGCGACATGCCCGATCCGTATTACGGCGATCCAGGCGATTTCGAGCGTGTGCTCGACCTGACGATCCCCGCGGCGAGCGCGCTGTTGAAGGCGATCGTCGAGGGCAGCAAGACGCAAGACAGCGCCTAGCGCTTCGGTCAAAATCGATTGAAGATCTGCGGCGGCTGAAAAGCCGCCGCAGATCTTTTCGCGCGTCCTGCTTGCGCTTAAGCCACCGGCGGGGTCGGGTCCTTGTGCACGGTCTCGACCAGCTGTAGCGGCTCTTCACCCGCTTGCACACGCGTCGGCCGGATGCGTCTCGGTCGCGGCGGCTCGGCGGGTTCGCTCGATTCCGACATGGTGACCCGCTCTGGCGCGGTCTCGATCAGCACGAGGCCCGAGTCTGGCGGCAATTCGAGCGATACCTTCGGCAACTCCGGCATCGAGCGCGGGCGGACGGGCTCAGCATGCGGCTGGATCACCACGCCGCCATTGCCGGCCAGCTCCTCTGCGACGAGCGGCGCATCGGGGTTGCGGCGCGCGTGTGGCTGCGACGCAGATGGCAGCGGGTCTGCGCTTACGAGTGCCGGCGTCGGTTCGCTTGCTTTGGCCGACACCGGTTCGTCGGGCGTCACCGGGGTCCAGACTGACGGCGGCGCATCGTCTTCGGCCGGCACGTCATGCGCTTGATGCTCGTGTGCGGTAAGGAGCGGCGCGGGCGGGGCAGGCGGCGACGGCTTCTCCGCCACCGGTGCCGCGGCAGGCTCGTGGGCGTGCGTCGGTGCCCGCGGCTCGGCGCGCTCGCCGGGTTCGCCGCGTTCGCCCCGATCGCGTCCGCCACGGCGGCGATCGCGCCGACGACGCGTTCCTTCGCCTCCCTCGGCACCGGCGAGGGCGTGGGGCGCGCCTTGAATCATGGCGGCTGTCGGTTCGCCATCGGCGCGCGCTTCCTGCGGCGGACGCGGCTCTCGCGTCGTGCGCTGCCGATTCGGATCGCGCTGACCGTCGCGCCCGTCATGGCGCGGCTGGCCCCGCCCGGGTTCGCGCCGTGGCTGCTGGCCCTGCGCGCCCTGCGGCTGGCGCTGGCGTTGCGGCTCACGCTGCCTGTCCTTCGCTTGATCGTCGCGGACCGGTTCGCGGCGCTCGTCGCGCTGTCCAGCGCGCGGTGTCTCCCGCTGACCGTCGCGATGCCCCGGTCCGCCACGCCGTTCATCGCGATGACCGTGCCGATCGCGTTCGTGACGGCCGCGGCCGCGAGGCTCGCGGACCGTCTCGACGCGCGCAGGCGCGGGCGCCGGCTCGACGGGCTTGGAGCGGAACCATCCGAGCACCTTGTTCAGCCAGTTGACTTGCGCGGCCGGCTCAACGCCCAGCTCGACCGGCATCGGTGCCGGTGCGCCGCTGGTGATGCCCTTGACCATCGCTTCCTGCCGAGGCTCCTTCGCCTCTTCCTTCTTCTGCTTGACGGGATCCTCTTCCTCGGGCTTTTCCACCATGTTGAATGAGGCCGGCATCGGCTCGCCCTGATTGAGATCATCGTGGCGCAGTCGCGTTACCTTGTAGTTTGGCGTTTCCAGGTAGGTGTTCGGCACCAGCAGTACATTTACCTTGAAGCGCGCTTCGATCGTGTGAATCTCGGCGCGCTTCTCGTTCAGCAGGAACGTCGCCACGTCGACCGGGACCTGCGCGATGATCTGCGCGGTGTTGTCCTTCATCGCCTCTTCCTGCAGGATGCGCAGAATGTGCAGCGCCGTCGATTCGGTGCCGCGGATGTGCCCGATGCCATGACAGCGCGGACACGGAATGTACGCCGATTCGGCGAGTGCGGGGCGCAGCCGCTGCCGCGAGAGCTCCATCAAGCCGAACCGGGAGATCTTGCCCAGCTGCACGCGGGCACGATCGTACTTGAGCGCATCCTTCAGGCGGTTCTCGACCTCGCGCTGGTTCTTCGTGCTCTCCATGTCGATGAAGTCGATGACGATCAGGCCGCCCAGGTCGCGCAGTCGCAACTGGCGGGCGATTTCGTCCGCGGCTTCCAGGTTGGTGTTGAACGCCGTCGTCTCGATGTCGCCGGCCTTGGTGGCGCGCGCCGAGTTGACGTCGACCGAGACCAGCGCCTCGGTGTGGTCGATGACGATCGCGCCGCCCGCGGGCAGCGGGACCTGGCGCGCGTAGGCGGTCTCGATCTGATGCTCGATCTGGAAGCGCGAGAACAGCGGGACGTCGTCCTTGTACAGCTTGACCCGGCCGACGTTGGCCGGCATCACGTGGCTCATGAACTGCTGTGCCTGGTCGAATATCGCCTCGGTGTCGATCAGCAGCTCGCCGATGTCCGGCTGAAAGTAGTCGCGAATCGCGCGGATCACCAGGCTCGACTCCTGGTAGATCAGAAAGGCGCCGGACTGCGTCTTGGCAGCACCGTCGATCGCCTGCCAGAGCTGCATCAGATAGTTCAGATCCCATTGCAGCTCTTCGAGCGAGCGGCCGATGCCCGCGGTGCGGGCGATCACGCTCATGCCGTTCGGCACGTCGAGCTGATTGATCGTATCGCGCAATTCGTTGCGATCCTCGCCCTCGATGCGGCGCGAGACGCCGCCGCCGCGCGGGTTGTTCGGCATCAGCACCAGGTAGCGTCCGGCGAGAGAAATATAGGTCGTCAGCGCCGCGCCCTTGTTGCCGCGCTCGTCCTTGTCGACCTGGACGATCAGCTCCTGACCTTCCTTGAGCTGATCCTGGATGCGCGACTTGCCGTCGCCTTCGCGCAGGTTGTCGCGGGAGATTTCCTTGAACGGCAGGAAGCCGTGACGATCGGCACCGTAATCGACGAAACAGGCCTCGAGACTTGGCTCGACCCGCGTGATCACGGACTTGTAGATGTTGCTCTTGCGTTGCTCCTTGCTGGCGGACTCGATGTCGAGATCGACCAGTTTCTGGCCGTCGACGATGGCCACCCGAAGCTCTTCGGCCTGGGTGGCGTTGAACAGCATGCGTTTCATATTCTTCCCCGGCGCCAATCTTGCAGGGGCCTAGCGCAGGACGAAGCAGGCGGCGCCCTTGCGGGCGCTTTAAGGCTAGCGGGCGGCGGGCGAGGGCGAGGTTGACCACGCAGGCAGCATCGGCTGCCTTGCTACGAGGGGTCGGATGCGCAAATCGGGCATCATGATGGCGGCTCCGGCACTGCTCATTGGGTTGCGCACTGGAGGATCGCCTGTCTCGGGAGCGTGGATGGTGTTCTTCGCGTTGTCGCTCAAACGGTCTGGTGGCTGAATCGGCTCGCCGGCGGATTACCGAAAGGCGTGCAGCCAGGTACAGAATTCGTCGCGTTGAATTGCGTTGCGCCGCGCGTCATGCCGCTTCATCGTGCCATTGGCCGGTGCGGAGACCGCGCTCTTCCATTAACATCGTTACTTTTCCGGCACGCAGAGTCCGGACGGTGAACCGATTTAACCTCGCTGCTACAGCCTGCCCCGTCGCCGGAGCCGGCAAGCGCTTGCAGACCTCGATTTGAGGTGCCGTACGCTGAAGGAGCGGGCCTCTAGCCACGCTAAAACCGTCAGCTGCTTGCCGCTGCCAACCACAATTATAATGAAATGAATGATTTAAGCAAGGATTCCGTGAACCGCCTTGCAGTGGGCGAGGCCGGCGCCGGGCAGCGCGTCGACAACTTCCTGCTGCGGATGCTCAAAGGGGTTCCGAAGAGTCATATCTATCGGATCCTGCGCAGCGGCGAAGTTCGGGTCAATCGCAAGCGGGTCCAGCCGGATACACGGCTGGCGGTCGGCGACGAGCTTCGCATTCCGCCGATACGCACCGCGACGCCCGGTGCGATTCGCCGCGGCCCGCCCCTTGCCTCGGTCGATCCTCCTATCCTCTATGAGGACGATGCGCTGATCGCCGTCAACAAGCCGGCTGGCCTCGCCGTCCACGGCGGCAGCGGCGTTGCCTACGGGCTGATCGAGCAACTGCGCGCCGCCCGTCCGAAGGCGAAGTTTCTCGAGCTCGCGCACCGGCTGGACCGGGATACCTCAGGTGTGATTCTGGTCGCCAAGAAACGCGCCGCCTTGCTCGCATTACATGCCGCGCTGCGCGAAGGACGGATCGACAAGCGCTACCTGGTACTCGTGCGCGGCAGGTGGCGCGATGCCAAGCGGCAGGTGGACTTGCCACTGACCCGGTTCTTGACCGGCGAGGGCGAGCGGCGAGTGCGCGTCGAGCGAAGCGGCGGCCAGCTGGCACGGACGGTGTTTTACCGGCGCGAAACCTGGCCCGACGCTTCCCCGCCGCTCAGCCTGCTCGAAGCCGAGCTGCATACCGGCCGGACGCACCAGATCCGGGTCCATTTGACGCATTTGGGCTTCCCGCTGGCCGGTGACGACAAATACGGCGATTTCGCCTGGAACAAGGCGCTGGGCCGTCAGGGGCTGAAACGGATGTTCCTGCATGCCTGGCGCCTGGGCCTGCCGCATCCGGTCGAGGCGCGCGACATCGCGTTCGAAGCGCCGCTGCCGCCCGACCTGGCCAATTTCATTGCGCGGCTGCGACTTGCCGGTTCCGGCGATGCCTGAGCCGGCCGCACGCTATCGCCTGCTGGTGTTCGACTGGGATGGGACGCTGGCGGATTCGACATCGCTCATTGCGGGGGCGATACAGCAGACCTGCCGCGACCTGGGACTTCCCGCGCCGGATGATCGCAGTGCCCGACACGTGATCGGGCTCGGCCATCGCGATGCGATCACTCTCGTGGCACCGACGCTGCCGGCAGCGGACGTCGCACGCTTTTCCGAGCGCTATCGCACGCATTACCTCGTTGGCGATGCGGACATTCCGCTGTTCGAGGGGGTCCGCGACATGCTCGATGAGCTCAATGGGCGCGGCTTCCTGCTCGGCGTGGCAACCGGTAAAAGCCGCGCCGGCCTGACGCGCGCCCTCGCCCAGCACGGAGTCGCCCACCATTTCGTCGCATCGCGCTGCGCCGATGAGACTTTTCCCAAGCCGCATCCGCAGATGCTTCTGTCGCTGATCGAGCTCGCCGGCGTCACTGCCGAGGAAACGCTTATGATAGGCGATACCACGCACGACCTTGACCTCGCGCATAACGCCGGCGTGAGTGCCGTCGCCGTCGCCTACGGTGCGCACCCGGCCGCGGGACTCGCGGCAATGGGGCCGCTCGCAACCGTGCATTCGATCGCAGAATTACGCTCGTGGCTGGCGAACAACGCCTGATCTGCGCCAGCGACGCGTTGCGCGAAGGCGCCGCCGGCGTTCGCTT
>Ga0207664_10000604_pt1 | contig 24842 bp, 22 predicted proteins | sample LARL83metaG_FD_184349 | JGI IMG/M metagenome (GOLD analysis project Ga0207664, IMG submission 184349) | Corn, switchgrass and miscanthus rhizosphere microbial communities from Kellogg Biological Station, Michigan, USA - LAR L8-3 metaG... | ecosystem: Host-associated > Plants > Roots >... | reverse complement strand
AGTGGAACTACCGCAAGCAGCTCCTGCGGATCCAGGCGGAGGCGTCCGGCACCGGCTGGGACGCCGTGCAGGAGGACATCTTCGGCGAGGAGTTCCTGCTCGCGCGGCCGCTGATGACGGCGATCGCGAACCCCGAGCCGGTCGTGCTGCTGATCGACGAGATCGACAAGACCGACCAGGAGTTCGAGGCGATGCTGCTCGAGCTGCTGTCCGACTTCCAAATCTCGATCCCCGAGCTGGGACGCGTCGAGGCGCGCACGCAGCCGGTTGTGCTGCTGACCTCGAACAACTCGCGCGAGCTGACGGAGGCGTTGAAGCGCCGCTGCCTGTACCTGTGGCTCGACTATCCCGACGTCGAGCACGAGCTGGAGATCGTGCGGCTGCACGCGCCCGAGCTGGGCGAGACGATCGCGCGCAAGCTCGTCGGGATCGTGCACGAGGTGCGCGAGCTGGACCTCAAGAAGCCGCCCTCGATCGCCGAGTCGATCGACTGGGCGCGCGCGCTGCTGCTGCTCGGCGCCGAGGAGCTCGACGCGCGCACGTTCCGCGAGACGATGAGCGTCATCGTCAAGCACCGCACCGATCTCGACACCGTCGCCGCGCGCGTCGGCGTGCGGCTCGAGGGAGCGCCCGATGGCGCTGCGCCGCGGGCGTGAGCCGGCTCGCCGGCCCGGCGCGTCGGGCTCGCTCGACGCGCGCCTGATCGGCTTCACCGAGGAGCTGCGCGGCGAGGGCGTCGCGATCGGCACCTCGGAGCTGCTCGACGCGTTCGCGGCGCTCGCCGAGGTGCCGTGGGAGGTGCGCGAGGACTTCAAGGCGGCGCTCGCGGCGACGCTCGCGAAGTCGCCCGAGGACCGGCGCGTGTTCGAGCTGGTGTTCGACCGCTTCTTCTTCCGCGCCGCGGAGGCGGAGGCGGCCGTGCGCGGGGTGCGCGAGGGCGAGGGCTTCGACGACGCCGGCGCGATCGACGTCGACGCGCTGCGCGAGCAGATCGCGCAGGCGCTGACGGAGGGCGACGAGGGCGCGATGCGCGACCTCGTGCGGCTCGCGATCGCCGCCTTCGGCGAGCGCGGCGAAGGCTCCGGCGTGATCGGCGTCGACGTGCAGCGGATCCGCCGCTCGCTCGGGCTGCGCGCCGAGCCGCAGCCGGAGTTCCCGGAGGGCGATCCGCGCCGCGAGGGCGTCCCGCGCGAGCAGTTGCGCAGATTCGAGCAGCAGCTCCGGCGCGAGCTGGAGCGCGGCCAGATCGAGCGCACGCGCCAGCTTCCCCCCGCGCGGCCGTTGTCCGAGCTCGACCGTTCGCTGCCGGGCGGGCCGATCCAGGACCTCGCCGCCGTGCATCGCGTCGTGGCGCAGCTCAAGCGCCGGCTGGCGACGCAGGGCAAGGAGCTGCGCGGGCGCAGACGCCACGCGCACGTCGACGTGCGCCGCACGATGCGTGCCTCCTTGCAGACCGGCGGCGTGCCGGTCGAGCTGCGCTACCGGCCGCTGCGCCCGCGCCGGCCCGAGCTGTTCGTGCTGTGCGACGTCTCGACGAGCGTGACCTCGGCGAGCGTCTTCTTCCTCTCCGTGCTGCACGCGCTGCACGACTCGTTCCGCAAGCTGCGCTCGTTCGTCTTCATCGAGCGGATCAGCGAGGTGACGGAGGTGTTCGAGCGCGAGCGCGACTTCCGCAGAGCGAGCGAGGCGATCTCGCGCGACGCCGGCGTCGCCGACATCTCGGGTTACACGGACTACGGCCGCGTCTGGACCGAGTTCCTCACCGAGGTCGAGGACGACCTGCACCCGCGCGCGACCGTGATCGTGCTCGGCGACGCGCGCACGAACGGCCGCCCGCCGCGCGACGACGTCTTCGCCGCGATCGCCGCAAAGGCCGGCCGCACGTTCTGGCTCAACCCCGAGCCGCGCCTGTACTGGAACTACGGCGACTCGGTGATCGCCGCGTACGAGCGTCACTGCACCGCGTTCGAGTGCTGGACCGCGAACCAGTTGGAGGACTTCGTGAAGGCGCTGACAGGCACCGGCGCGACGGGAGCGGGGCCGCGATGAGGCCGGGGCCGCGGCGCGGCATGCGCGTCGACCTGCGCCACGTGCGCGAGCGCCTGGAGCAGGGCGACGCGCTGTGGCCGGCGCAGGCGGCCGTCGCGGTGGCGATCGCGCTCAACTTCGGGCTCTCGAAGGAGGTGCTGATCGGACCCCGCTGGCTGCTGCCCGGCGTCGAGGCCGTGCTGCTGGCGTGGCTCGTCGTGGTCGCGCCGCGGCGCGCGACCGAGCACTCTCCGCGACGGCGGCGGCTCGCGCTGACGCTGATCGCGCTCGTGAGCCTCACGAACGTCGTCACGCTCGGGCTGCTCGTCCACTTCCTCATCAACGGCGGCAAGGTGAGAGGCCACGCGCTGATCGTTTCGGGCGCGCTCGTGTGGCTGACGAACGTGCTGCTGTTCGCCGTCTGGTACTGGGAGCTCGACCGCGGCGGCCCGGCCGCGCGCTACCTCCAGCCGGACCGCCTGCCCGACTTCCAGTTCCCGCAGATGGACGCCCCGCACCTCGCGCCGGAGGGCTGGCGGCCCGGCTTCGTCGACTACCTCTACACGTCGCTCACGAACGCGACCGCCTTCAGCCCGACCGACACGCTGCCGCTCACGCCGATCGCGAAGACGCTGATGGGGATCCAATCGCTCGTCTCGCTCGTGATCGCGATCCTGATCGTCGCGCGGGCGGTGAACATCCTGCCGTGAGATCGGTGGGATCCCTGCCCATCGCGCGGGGCGCTAGCATCCGCCGTCGAAAGCACACCAGGGGTGCTGGCGGGAGAGCCGGCTGAGATAGCGCCTCATCGCGGACGAGCGACCCGGCGCTGACCCTTCGAACCTGTGGGGTAATGCCCGCGGAGGGAGCGATGGACGGCGTACGGGTCGACGGAGTGGAGCGGATCTTCCGCCGCCATGGTCGCCGTGGCGCCGACGTCGTCGCGCTGCGCGGGATGGAGCTGCGCGCGGCGCGGGGCGAGATCGTCGCCGTCGTCGGCGCGAGCGGCTGCGGCAAGTCCACCTTGCTGGAGCTGATCTGCGGACTCCAGGAGCCCGACGCGGGCACGGTCGCCGCCGACCCCGCCGTGCTGATGCCCCAGCGCGACCTGCTGCTGCCGTGGGCGAGCGCGCTCGACAATGCGGCGCTCGCGCTGCGCGTGCGCGGCGTCGCGGCGGCTGAGGCGCGCGAGCGGGCGCGGCCGTGGTTCGAGCGCTTCGGCCTCGCCGGCTTCGAGCGCGCGCGGCCGGCGGCGCTGTCGGGCGGGATGCGCCAGCGCGTCGCGTTCGTGCGCACGCTGCTCGCCGGCAAGCCCGTGCTCGCGCTCGACGAGCCGTTCGCCGCGCTCGACGCGCTCACGCGCCAGGAGATGCAGAGCTGGCTTGCCGAGGCCCTGCAAGCGGAGCCGCGCACGGTCGTGCTCGTCACGCACGACGTCGAGGAGGCCGTCGTGCTCGCCGACCGCGTCGTCGTGATGTCGCCGCGGCCGGGGCGGGCGGTCGCCGAGCTGGACGTCGCGCTGCCGCGCCCGCGCCATCGCACCGACGCCGCCGTCGTGGCGCTGCGCGAGCGGGCGCTCGAGGCGCTTGGAGCGCCGGCATGAGAGGGCTGGGGCGCATCGGCGAGCCGCCGGCGACGCTGACGTCGCCGCGGTCCCGGCCTCGCGAGCGACGCCGCGGCGGACGGCGGCCGCGCGGCCTGCTCGGACCGCTCGGCGCGCTGGCGATCCTGCTCGCCCTGCTCGGCGCGTGGGAGCTGTACGCCGACCTCGGCCCGGTCGATCCGCTCCTGCTGCCGGCGCCGCACGCCGTGGCCGCCGCGCTGTGGAGCGACCGCGGCCTGCTGTGGGACAACTTCACCGTCACCGCCGGCGAGGTGCTGCTCGGCATCGTCGTCGCGGGCGCGATCGGCTTCGTCTTCGCGATCGCGCTGCACATGTGGCTCACGCTGCGGATCTCGATCTATCCGCTGCTCGTCGCCTCGCAGACGATCCCGATCGTGATGGTCGCGCCGCTGCTCGTCACGTGGCTCGGCTTCGGGCTCGCGCCGAAGCTCGCGATCATCGGGCTGATCTCGTTCTTCCCGATCGTCGTCACGACGCTCGACGCGCTCGGACGGGTCGACGCCGAGCTGCGCAAACTGCTGCGCACGCTCGACGCCTCGCGCCTCGCGGTGCTGCGCCACGTCGAGCTGCCGGCCGCGCTGCCGGGGCTCTTCAGCGGCGCGAAGCTGGCCGTCGTGTTTGCCGTGATCGGCGCCGTGTTCGCCGAGTGGAGCGGCTCCGACTCCGGCCTCGGCCATCTGTTCCAGGAGGCGATCCCCCAACTGCTCACGGCACGCGCCTATGCGGCGGTGCTGATCCTGTCCGCGTTCGCGATCGCGCTGTTCGGCCTGCTGACGCTGGCCGAGCGGCTGCTCGTGCCGTGGGCGCATGACTCCCGAGAAGGAAGGACCCGATGAAACGAGGACTCGCGATCGTCGTTGCCCTGGCGGCGCTGCTGCTGGCGCTCGCCGGCTGCGGCGAGAAGAAGGACGCGATCCAGCCGAGCGCGAGCGTGGCCAAGAGATCGCTGACGCTGATGCTCGACTACCTGCCGAATCCGGACCACGTCGGGCTCTACGCGGCGCTCGCGAACGGCGACTTCGCGAAGGCGGGGCTCGACGTGAAGGTGCAGACGCCGTCCGACCCGGCGGCGCCGCTGAAGCTGCTGGAGGCGGGCAAGGTCAACCTCGCGATCTCCTACGAGCCGGAGCTGCTGATCGCGCGCGACAAGGGCGAGCAGCTCGTGTCCGTCGGCGCGATCTCGCAGGTCCCGCTGACGACGCTGATGTCGCTGAAGAAGCGCGTGCGCACGCCGGCGGACCTCAGAGGCGGCCGCGTCGGCACCGCCGGGATCCCCTACCAGAGCGCGTATTTGACGACGATCCTCGCGCACGCGGGCGTGCCGCGCGGCAGCGTCAAGGAGACGAACGTCGGCTTCGATCTCGTGCCGGCGATGCTGTCGAAGAAGGTCGACGCGACGCTCGGCGCCTACTGGAACGTCGAGGGCGTGCAGCTCGCGCGCGCCGGCAAGCGTCCGCACATCATCCGGATGGAGCAGGTCGGCGTGCCGACCTACGACGAGCTGATCGTCGTCGCGCGCAAGGACACGCTCGCCAACCGCGGTGACGACGTGCGCGCGTTCGTGCAGGCGCTCGCGCGCGGCTACGCGGCGGCCAGAGCGGATCCGCAGGCGGCGACCGACGCGTTGGTGAGAGCCGCGCCGGACCTCGACCGCAGATTCGCGCTCGCGAGCGTGAAGGCCTCGCTGCCGGCGTTCTTCCCGGCCAGCGCGAGCGAGCCGTGGGGCTGGCAGGACCCGGCCGCGTGGCAGGCGTACGAGCGATGGATGTTCCAGAACAACCTGATCGGCGTGATGCCCAACGCGGGCGCCACCGCCTACACGAACGAGTTCCTGGCCGGGCAGGGCTCCTGACGGGCGAGCTGTGTCCTTTTGGGGGTCGTATAGACCCCCAACGGGACACAGCTCACGCCGCCGCCGCGACCGCGCGCAGCTCCGGCGCGGCCGCGCGCAGCGCGTAGGCGGCGGCGAGGCCGGCCCACTCGCCGTAGGGGGCGAAGTACGCGCGGACCTCGTCTTCGGTGGCGCGGGCGCGCGGGTCGCCCCCGCTCTGCAACCGGCCCACGAGCTTCACGTAGGCGAGGTCGCCGGCGGGCAGCGCGTCGTAGCGGCCCTGGCCGAGCAGCGCGAGGAGCGAGAGCGTCCAGGTTCCGATCTCGGAGATCGCGCGCAGGCGGCGCCAGCCGGCTTCGAGCCGGCCGGTCTCGTCGGCGTGCAGGTCGACGCGCCCGCTCGCGACCTCCTCGGCGCAGCGGCGCAGCGCGAGCGCGCGCTTCGGCGCGAGGTCGAACGAGGTCAGCAGCGCCGGCGCCTGGGCGGCGAGCGTCGCCGCGCTCGGCAGGTCGCGCAGGCCGCTGCGCGCGCAATGGCGCCCGAGCCGCGCCACGATCCGCCGCTGGATCGCGGCCGCGCGCACGTACTCGATGAGCTGCTCGGTGATCGCCCACGCGAGCACCTCGAACGGCTCGGGGCGGCGGCGCAATCGCACGGCCGGGTCGGCGCGGACGGCGGCGCCGATCAGCGGGTCGTCGCGGAAGCGCTCGTGGAACGGGCGCAGGTCGTCGTCCACCCCGAGCGCGAAGCGCATCCGCTCGATCCCCCACGCCGCGGCGACCGGGTCGGCGGCGGCGCTGCCGAGCAGCACGCGGTCGCGCGCGGTCTGCGCGACGCGCACGACGACCGGCGTCTGGTCCGGACCGTGGTGCAGCAGGCGATGCACGACGCCGCGACGCACCCGCAGCACGCCGTCCGGCCCGCTCGCGCGGGAGAGCCGGAACGGCCACGCCGGCCGCACCTCGACGCGCCGCTCGATCACTCGCGTCCGAGCAGATGCACGTCGAGCAGGAACGAGCGCGTGCCCAGCACCGAGAGCGTCTCCGGCCCGGCGGCGTGTCCGCGCCGGCGACGCGGCGTGCGCGGCGGCCGACGCGCGACGTGACGGCTGACCGCCACGACGGTCGCGGCGCCCGCCACGAAGCCGGTGACCGCGACCGCCGCGGCCTGCACGGCGGGGAGCTGGCGCCGCGGAACCGCGCGCTCGATCGCGCGCACCTCCGCGGCGAGCACGGGCACACCGTCAACCGTCTCCTCGGGCTCGTCCCCTGGAACGGCGGGAGGCTGAATGGGCTCGGTCATCGCGACCGCCGCATCGTGACAGCGGCGCCGGTCGGCATGCAACGCCGCAGCCGTCGCCGCCCGCTCAGGCCGGCGCGCCCGCGCCGACCGGCACGGCCTCGAACTCGGCCGCTTCGTCCGGCGCGGACTCTTCGAACAGCCGCTCGTAGAGGCGGTAGCGGCGCACGACCGTGCCGCCCATCCCCTCCATCGCGCGGTTCATTGACTTGTTCGACTCCAGGATCCAACCCATCTCGCCGTAGCTCTGCGGCGTCACCTCGGCCGAGTCGAAGTGGAGCTGGTAGAAGCGCGCGGCGACACCGGTGTGCTGCCACTCGCGTCTGACGCCGAGCGCGAAGACGCGCACGCGGTCGATCTTTCTGCGGTTCCAGAGGAACTTCGCCCAGCCGATCGGCAGCAGGCGGCCGTTCATGCCCTTCAGCACCTGGTTGTAGTCGGGCAGCGAGAGCGCCGCGCCGACCGTCTCGCCGTCCTTCTCGGCGATGAACGCCCAGTGCTCGTCGAGCAGCGGCTTGAGCGTTCTCGCGTAGTGGCGGACCTCTCTCTCGGTCAGCGGCGAGAAGCCCCAGTTTCTCTCCCAGGCGGCGTTGTAGACCTCGAGGAAGCGGTCGACCTCGGCGTTGATGTCCTTCTTGCGCATCGGCCGCACCGTGATGCCGTGCTTGGACTCGACCTGCTCGGCCATTCTCCAGATCGCCGGATGGACTCTGTCGCGGCCCTGGATTCTCAGCTCCCACATCAGCGTGTCCATCGCCTTCGCCATGCCAGCGCCCTCGAGCAGGCGCGGGTAGTAGCGGTGGGTCCAGTTCGTGAGGATGATCGGCGTGCGTTCGTAGCCCTCGATCAGCACGCCGCACTCGTCGTTCATCGTGAAGTCCATCGGGCCGACCATGCGGTCGCGCCCACGCGCTCTCAGCCAGCGCTCGGCGGCGGCGAGCAGCGCCGCGGCGGCCTGCGGGTCGTCCTCGCACTCGAAGAAGCCGAACAGGCCCCAGGTGTTGTCCTGGAATTCGTTGAAGATGCGGTCGACCTGGGCGGTGATGCGGCCGACCGGGCGACCGTCCCGCCAGGCGAGGAAGTACTGCGCCTCGCCGTGCTCGAACCACGGGTTCTTGCGGCGGTCGAGGAACTGGCGGCGCTCGGAGATCAGCGGCGGCACCCAGTTCGGCTCGTTACGATAGAGCCGCCAAGGCAGCTTGATGAAGGTCGTGAGGTCGCGCTTGGACGCGACAGGCCGGACGTCGACTCCCATTGGCGGCGCAACGATATATGCCCACCAGGATCGACGTCTTCAGCAAGGCACGCACGCACGAGCGCGTCGCGCAGCTCCAAGCCGCGCGCGAGCTCGATGCCGTGCCGTATTTTCGGCGGCTGGAGTCGGCCGCGGCGCCCGTCGTGGAGATGGAGGGCGAGCGCCGGATCATGCTCGGCTCCAACAACTATCTGGGGCTGACGGCCGACCCGCGCGTGATCGAGGGAGCGCACGAGGCGATCCGCCGCTACGGCACCGGCGTGACCGGCTCGCGCCTGCTGAACGGCACGCTGGACCTCCATCTGGAGCTGGAGGCGGAGCTGGCGGGCTGGCTGGGAACCGAGGACGCGCTGGTGTTCTCGACCGGCCATCAGGCGAACCTCGGCGCGATCGGCACGATCCTCGGGCCGGAGGACACCGTCGTGGTCGACTCGGGCGACCACGCCTCGATCCTCGACGGCGTGCTGCTCTCGCGCGCGAAGATGCGCGCCTTCCGCCACAACCGCCTCGACCTGCTGGAGAAGCGCCTCGCGCAGGCGGAGGCGGACGGCGGCGGAATCCTCGTCGTCGTCGACGGCGTCTTCTCGATGGAGGGCGACGTCGCTCCGCTGCCGGAGATCGCCGACCTCTGCGCCCGCTTCGGCGCGCGGCTGATGGTCGACGAGGCGCACGGCCTCGGCGTGCTCGGCGCGCGCGGCGCGGGCGCGAGCGAGCTGCTCGGCGTCGAGGACCGCGTCGATCTGCGGATGGCGACGTTCTCGAAGTCGCTCGCCTCGTGCGGCGGCGTGATCGCGGGTCCGGCCGACGTGATCGACTTCCTGCGGATCCAGTCGCGGCCGTTCCTGTTCACCGCCTCCGGCGTGCCGGCCGCCGTCGGCGCCGCGCTCGCGGCGACGCGCATCTGCCGCTCGGACGAGGGGCGCGAGCTGTTCGCGCGCGTGCTCGACAACGGCCGCTACCTCAACGAGGGGCTGCGCGCGCTCGGCTTCCATGTCGTCGACCCGGTCGCGCTGCCGGACGGGACGCGCGTCGCGACGCCGATCGTGCCGGTGCTCGTCGCCGACGACTGGAAGGCGGCGCTGCTGTGGAAGGCGCTCTACGACGCCGGCGTCTACGTCAACGTCGCGCTCCATCCCGCCGTGCCGCCGGGCGGCGCGCTGCTGCGCACGAGCGTGATGGCGACGCACGAGCGCGCGACGCTCGACGGCGCGCTCGACGCCTTCGCCGAGGTCAAGCGCGCGTTCGAGGCGGAGCACGGTCCGCTGCCGTCCGCCGCCTGACGGCAGGTTGACGCACCGGCAGCCGGTGCGACGACGAAAAGGCCGCTGTTAGCGCATGTCCCGGACGGTTCGGGATTGACCCGGGACCACCCGCTCAAATAGCTTCTCCTCTGCCGCCGGGACGACTTGTCTCAGGCGACGGCTCCGCCAGCCGCCGCCAAGAGAGTGGGACCGAGCTCGCGCTCGACGGCGAACCCCCCGAGGCGGCTGAGCCCCCCAGCTCGGCCTGCCTTTCCACGGCCTATCTCGTACGGAGGCAGGGAGAAAGAGTGCAGATGGACGGGTTGCCGACGATGTCCCCCGGGCCGCAGCACCTGCGAGCCCTTCAGCGTGCCAACCGCGTGCGCCTCGCGCGCGCCGAGCTCAAGCGCCGGATCGCCGAAGGCGAGGTGACCGCGAGCGAAGTGATCCTCGGATCGCCGTGGGAAGCGCAGAGCATGGCCATCGGCGACGTGCTGATGAGCCAGCGTCGTTGGGGCGGGACGCGCTGCCGCAAGTTCCTCGCGATGTTTCGGATCTCCGAGACCAAGACGATCGGATCGCTGACCGAGCGCCAGCGGCTTGCGCTCGCCGCGCAGCTCGACGCGCACGCGACGATCGAACGCGCCTGTCAGCCGACGGCCGGCATGGCGGTCGCGCGCGAGCTCGTCACCGTCTGAGCAGCAGGCTCTAGGCGGGAGGCGCCACGCGCGGGCCGGGCGGGGATCCGCTCTCGAATCCCGGACCGCGCGTGGCGATCTCGACGATGTGCCCGTCGGGATCGCGCAGGTACAGCGAGCGGAACGCGCCGCGGTCGAGCACCTCGCTGCACGCGACGCCTCTGTCGCGCAGGTAGTCGCGCCAGGCGAGCTGCTCGTCGGCCGACTCGACCGTGAACGCGAGGTGGTGGAGCGAGCCGGCGCCGACGACGCCGTCCTCCATCTGCGGATACTCCAGGAAGGTGACGAGCGTCCCCGGCGTGCCGTCCGCGTCGCCGAACCAGAAGTGGCGCGTCCCCGGATCGTCGTCGTTGACGCCCTCCTCGACGAGCGCGAGGCCGAGCACGTCGCGGTAGAAGGCGGTCGTGCGCTCGAGGTCGCGGCAGATCGCCGTGACGTGGTGCAGGCCGGTGAGGCGCATGCGGCGAGGCTCCTGCTCTGTCATGGCGCGGGAGGCTAACGGACCTTGATGCCGATTCCGCCGCTGCGCCGCTTGAACAGGTAGCGGAAGAGCGGGACCCCGATCAGGACGCCGGCGGCCGCGCCGGCGATCAGCACGGTGCGCTGCGCGTGCGCGAGGTAGAGGAACGCGAGGATCGCGAAGGCGAGCACGCCGGAGAGGACGAGCGTGTGCGAGCGGTAGCCGCCGAAGTGCTCGCGGATCGCGACCTCGAGGCCGGCGACGGAGCCGAGCAGCATCGCGACCATCAGCATCGTCACACCGCCGTGGCCGCCGCGCAGGATGCCCCAGACGCCGAGCACGATCGCCGCGAGCGCGGACAGCTCGACGAGCGGGAAGCTGCCCCACGGCGGCTTCGGCGCCTGGTCGCGGCGGCTGCGGCGCGCGGCGGTCGTGAGCGGGGCGGCGCGCGGCTCCTCGGCGCGCGCGGGATGCGGAGCGCTTGCGCGCTGACGGCTGCGTCTGCCCACCGGCTGCGGTCTCGTCGTCGCTCGGGTCAGGGCCGCCTCAGCGGCCCTCGGGTAGCGGACATCCGGAGGAGAGCTTGACCTGCCACCAGCCCATCAGCATGCCGATCAGGCCGAGGCGCGGTCGCACATGCCAGACGCCGCAGCCGGGCTCGCCGACGTCGGCGGCGCTGATCCGCACGAAGCGGTGACGGGCCGGGTCGCGCAGCATCCGCTCCAGCCGCTCGCGGTTGCGCCGCTCACGCTCCGCGCGCGCCGCGAGCGTCTCGCGCACCTCGTGCAGGCGCTCGGCGAGGTCGTCGCGCACGCGCTCGAGCTCGCCGATGCCGAGCAGGCGCGGACCGCCCTCGCCGCCGATCGACCAGGCGATCCCGTCGCGCGGCTTGACCTCCGCGGTGAGCGCCGCGAGCTCGCGCTCCAGGCGCGCGATCTGCGCGCGCAGCGCTCGGCGCGCGGGCGCCTCGTCGAACGCCCCGGCCAGGCCCTCCTGCGTCCCCAGACGATCCGCAATCAAGACCATCGTGCGATCGAGTCTACCCCGGCGGTGGAGGGTTGGAGCCGGGCGTACGCCCGGGGCTGACATGCAGAGACCTGACCGCGGTCAGGCGGTCGCCGCGAGCGCCTCGGCGCAGCGCCAGATCGCCTCCTCGACGTGGAGGCGCGGGACGCCGTCGACGCGGAGGGCGAAGACGAGCAGGCGGGTCGTGCGTCTGCCGACGACGTGCGCCGGCGCCGGCTCGCCGAACAGCGGCGCGAGCGGGGCGCGGGAGTCGGCGACGACGATCTGGCCGGCGGGCAGCGCCGGCGCGTCGGGCTCGGCGCCGAGCCGCTCCCCCGCGCGCGCGAGACGCAGCCAGGGCGCGCCGCGGACCGTGTCGGCGTCGAGCGCCCACAGCGGCACGCCGGTCTCGACGAGCGCGATCGTGAGCGCGTCGTCGAGCGGCCCGCGCGAGACGAAGCCGCCCTGCACGAGCCGTTCGATCGCGGCCGCCTCGACGGGCGTGCGCGTCACGTCGGGGTCGAGGCCGACGTGGCGGAAGCAGACGCGGTAGGCGTGCGGGACCGGGCGCTGGCGCAGCGCGAGCGCGTCGGCGCCGCGGAAGCGCACGCTCAGCAGATCGAGCTGCGCGCGCACCCCCTTCGGGCTGCGCCGCGCGCGCGGCGCCGGCAGCTCGAGCGAGACGATGCCGAGGCCGGGCAGCTCGGCGCGCAGCTCCTCGGCGACGTGGCCGTCGTGCGGCGCCGGCCGGTCGTCGAGGCGCTCCGCGCCCGGCCGCTCGCTCACCGCGCCTGTCCCCTCCCCCGCTCCAGCTCGCGCACGTCGCGGTCGAGCGCGGCCGTCGTCGTCGCGCCGGAGCCGAGCGCGGTGCGCAGCACGACGCCGCCGCGGTAGGCGAGCACGACCGTCGGGCAGATCGCGACGCCATAGAGGTTGGCGACCGCGCCGTCGCGGTCCTGCGCGACCGGGAAGCGCCAGCCGTGCTTGCGTGCGAGCGCGCGCAGGCTACCCCGGTCCCCGCGCACCGCGACGGCCGCGACGCCGACGCCGGGGTTGCGTGCGGCGACCGTCTGGAGCGCGTCGAGCGCCGCGACGCAGCGGCCGGCGTCCTGCGTGAAGAAGGCCAGCACCACCGGGCCGCGGCGCGTGAGCGTGCAACTGTTGAGCGCACGCGGGTCGGTCACGCTGCACGCCGGACGCGCGCCGGCGGCGCCCTGGTCGGCGTGTCTGGCGACGTTCGCGTCGCCGACGAGGTTCGAGATCACGAGCGGCGCGGCGAACGGCGGCATGCGCGCGCCGGCTCTGAGGCCGGTCGAGCTGCCCGCCGGCGTCGTGACCGTGTTGTAGGTGATGTAGGCGAGGATCGCGAGCCCCGCCGCGATCGCGATGACCGAGCCCCGCCTGCCCCGCCCGCTCACGCGACCGGGGCGCGTCGGGCGCGACCGGCGGCGGGGCGCGCCAGCCGCTCCAGCCGCGCGATCCGCCGCAGCAGCACGCCGCGCTCGGCCAGCACGAGCACCGACGGCAGCACGACGAGCACGCCGAGCAGCGAGACGGTCAGGTCCACAACCGTCACGATGCCGAAGTCGCGCAGCATGCGGAAGTCCGAGACGGCGAGCACGCCGAAGCCGGCGATCGCGGTCACGCCCGAGGCGAGCACCGCGCGGCCCGTGGAGCGGTAGGCGCGCGCGAGCGCCTCCTGGAGCGGGTGCGCCTCGCGCTCCTGGCGGAAGCGCTCAGACAGCAGCACGGCGAACTCGGTGGAGACCGCGATCACGAGCGCTCCGAGCGTTGCCGACATCGGATTCAGCGGAACGCGCGTCGCGAACAGCACGAGCGCGGACCAGCCGGTCGCGAGCACGATCGGGACGAGCGGCACGAGCGCGCGCTCGGCGCGGCGGAAGACCGCGAGCAGCACCGCGGCGACGGCGCCGAGTCCGGCGAGCAGCGTCAGCAGCCGCCGCCACGGCGAGGCGAGCTGCGCGTTCGCCTGCGCGGCGAGCACCGGCAGACCGGCGAGCCGCGCGGTGACGCCCTGCGGCGGATGGAGCTCGGCGCGCATCGCGTCGATCACGCGCTCCTGGTTGCCGAGGTCCATCAGGCGGATGCCGAACGCGAGCGTGGCCGCGTCGTGTCTCGGCGTGAGGACCCCCTGCGAGAAGTACGGCGGGACGGCCGCGAGCAGTTGGTCGATCGCCCGCTGGGAGCCGGTGTTCGTGCCCTGGAGCAGGTCGGGCAGCGAGAAGGCCGGGCACAGCGTCGCGCTGGCGCAGCCGCGCGATTCGTCGTAGCCGAAGCGTCTGAGCACGCGCTGCTCGTAGGCGGCCATCCAGCGGATCACGTTCGCTCTCGCGACGTTCCTGCTCTGAACGAGCACGTCGATCTCGCCTGAGCTCGCGGTTCTCGCCTGGAGGTGGTTGAGGTCCTGGAGCGCCGGCATGTCCTGCGGGACGAGCTGGCGGATGTCGGAGACGACGTGCGTCCCGGTGTCGGCGATCCAGCCGGCTGTGGCGAGGAGGGCGGCGATGGCGAGGACGCGGCCTGGGCGTCGCACCGCCGTCTTGAGCACGCTTCGCGCCGCGTCGCCGAGCAGCTCGCCCGCGCCCGCCGTCGCCGACCGGAGGTGCGCGAACGCTGCCGCGGGCGGGGCGGTCAGCCGCCGCTCGCTCCCCGTCGACGCCAACGCAGCCGCGCCAGCGGTGAGCGCGCATGCGAACGCAACGCCGATCCCGAGCACGAGCAGGAGGCCGAAGCCGCGGACCATCGGGATCGGCGAGAGCTGGAGGACGAGGAAGCCGGTGGCCGTCGCGAGGGCGGCGGTGGCGATCGTGGGGGCTCCGGCGCGGACGGCGCGGGCGACGTGCTCGGTCGGCGGGGCGGCCGGATCGGCTGCGCGCTGCTCCTCGACGCGCGACTGGAACTGGATCGCGTAGTCGACGGCGAGGCCGATCAGCACGGGCAGGACGGCGATCGCGGCCATCGTGAGGCCGGCGCCGACGAGCGCCATCGCGCCGAACGTGATCGCCGCGGCGGCGAGCGCGATCAGCAGCGGCAGCAGCCGCAGGCGTACGCGGAACAGCAGCAGGAGCGCGAGCGCCATCGCCGCGACCGCGACGATCAGCAGCACGGCGATTCCGCCGGTGACGCTGCGCGCGAGCGCGTCGGTCACGACCGGCACGCCGGAGACGGTGTAGCTGCCGCCGTGCTTGAGCGCGAACAGCGGCATCCGCACCGCCTGGCGGATCAGCCTGATCGCCTCGCTGCGCTGGCCGTCGGTCAGGTCAGGCCGCAGGCGCAACTGGACCAGCGCGGCGTCCTTGTTCGGGAACAGCGCGGCGAAGCGCGCCTTCGGCACGTCGGCGCCGCGCGCCGGGTCGAAGACGATCTGCGAGATGAACGGCTTGCTGTCGATCTGGGGGATGCCCTGGATGCCGGAGCTCAAGGCGAGCTCGCGCAGCGCTTCGGTCGCCTGTGCCTGCGCCTGCGCTCTGGCGGCGTTGACCGCCTGCTGCTGGGCGGCGACGTCGAGGCCGGCTCTGACGGCCTGCGCTCTGGCGGCGGCGACCGCGTCGCTCACGCCCTGCTGGATCTGCTGGAGCTCGGCGCCGACCTGGGCCTGCACGGCGTTGACCGACTCGTTGAGGAACGTGCCCGGGCCGTAGACGAGTCTGATCGGCTTCAGGCGCGCGAGCCCGGCGCACGGACTGTGCGCGCCGCCGTACGGTCTCGCGCCGTGCGGGACGTTGCCGCCGAGGCAGCCCTCCAGGCGCAGCGTGCGGCCGAGGTCGTCGGTCAGCACGAGGTTCGGGACGTGCTCGTCGATCAGCACGAGCACGGCGTCGCCGCCGAAGCGGTGGTGCAGGTCGTCGGTCGCCTTGAATGGGGCGGAGCCGCGGCTCGCGAGCGTCTCGGCGCCGGTGCTCGGCTGGAGCGTGAGCGCGAGCGCGCCGCCGCCGAGCGCGAGCGCCGCGACGGCGAGCAGCAGCGGGAGCGGCCGGACCGCGGCGGCCCGCGCGACGCGCTCGAGCCCGTCCCGGACGTTCATGTCACGGCCCGGCGTTGGCGCCCGGCGGCTCCGCGACGACGTGCGGGAAGTCGGTGCCGAAGCCCGGCGTCGGCCCCTGCTCGCGGCAGGCGGGCGCGGGGACGTCCTGGGGGCTGTTGCGGAAGCCGAACTGAAGCAGGAAGCTCGCTGCGAGCGGGGAGACGCCGCCGATCGTCTGCGCGAACGCGTTCGCGTCTCTGATGTCCGGAACGGGCCGCGGACCGCTCGCGCACTGCCGTCCCTCGAACACCGGCAGGCCGGCGCTGAGCTGACTCATCTGGCCGGGGAAGCGGTAGGGGTTCGAACGGTTCGTCGCCAGTCGCTGCGGATAGATCGCCATGCCCTCGGGCGTGAAGACGCTCGCGGTGCGCAGGTAATGCGCCGTGCTTGCAGAACCCGGAGGCGGTGTCGCCTGCGTCGCCGCCGTGATGTTGCCGACGAACCCGTCCAGCTCCGGCAGGAAGTCGGCGATGTAGTTGAGGAACGGGTTCAGGGTGCGCGTGAACGGATCGAGCTGGCCGAACGCCGGGCGCGCGTCGGCGAGGAACTGCCGGAAGGCCGGCAGCCCCGGTCTCGCTGCGGTGATCAGCGGCCCGAGGTTGACGAAGAAATCGCGGAACGAAGGCGCGAACCGCGCGGCCGCCTGCAGCGTCGGGCTCAGCTCGCGCGCGACCGGCCGAAGCTGCGTGATGACCGGGTTCGCCGTCTTCGTGAAGGCGTTGAGGCGGTTGAGCGTCAGCGACGACTCGCGCTCGAACGTCGGGAGCGCCCGGAAGGTCTGCTCGAGCTGCTGGTTGCGCGCGGCGACGGTGCCGAAGACGGCGTTCGAGTTGCGGATCAGGTTCGTGAGGTCGCTGCTGCGCTGGCTGAGCGCGCCGAAGACCGTGCCCGTGTTGACGACGAGCTGCTGGAGCGCCTGCTTCTGGTCGTCGAGCTGCTGGAGCAGCGTGCTCGTGTCCTGCGCGAACGGCGCGAGGTTGCCGAACGCGGCGTTGATGTCCTGGCCGCGACCGTAGATCCCCTGCGCGAGCGACTGCATCCAGACCTGGAACGAGCGCTGCGTCTGGAGGTCGAACGAGCGCAGGATCTGGTCGAGCTGGACGGCTCTCTGCACCTGCGCGTCGGGCAGCGTGCCGCCCTCCGGCAGCGTGCCGGCGCTCTTGTGACCGGGGCTCAGGTCGACGAACGTCTCGCCGAGCAGCGTCTTGTAGCGCAGGATCGCGCGCGCGTCCTTCGGTATCGGCGCGTAGCGCTCGTCGATCTGGATCGTCGCGTCGGTCGTGTTGTTCGGCCCGAGCGCGACCTGTACGACCTTGCCGACCGGCACGCCGGAGATGCGCACGTCCGCCTGCTGGGCGAGCTGCGTCGCTTCGGTGAAGTGGACGTGGAAGCGGTAGCCCTGCGGCTTGAGCGGGAAGCCGCCGCCGAACGCGACCCACAGGTACAGCAGCAGGCCGAAGCAGGAGAGCGCGAAGCCCGCCATGACGAGGATGCGTCCGAGTGTCGGTGCCTGCTTCTGCATCTGATCAGCCGCCTCTGGTTTCGCAGTTCAGCGGCGCGTTGACGAGCTGCGTCAGCAGCCACACAGCAACGTAGGTTCTTGGGAGGCCAGCATCTCTGCGAACGCCGTTGAGACCGGCGAGGTCCGGGCAACTGCTCATCAGCACGCCACGCCGGATCGGCCCCTCGGCGTCCTGCGACGTGAAGATCGAGTTCCCGAGGTGGTTGAGCCATGCGAGGTAGAAGAGGTATCCCTCACTCGAACCCGGTGGGTTGTACGCCAGCCCGTTCAGGAACGCGTTCAGCACTCTGAACGTCGTCGTGAGGTTCGGCGTCGCGGCCGCGAAGTCGGCCGCGGCCGGGCGCAGCTCCTTGACGACCGGCGTCGCGACCTCCGTGAACGGCCGGAGCTGGTTCTGGATGATCGGCGTCGTCTCTCTCAGGAACGGCCGCGTCTCGACGAGCGACGGGCCGAGCGCGCGCGCTCCGGGCCGCAGCGCGCCGAGCGCCGGGCCGGCCTGATCGGCGAACGCCTTCGCCTGGGCGAGCGCGGCGTTCGTGTCGCGCAGCGCGGCCGGCAGGAGCTGGATCGTGCGCTGGAGGTTCGCGTCCTGGTTCGCGAAGTGCTGGAAGACCGTGTTCGAGTTGTCAACGAACGTGCCGAGCTGCTGGTCGCGGGCGGCGAGCGCGTTCGCGAAGACACCGAAGTTGTGGATCGTGCGCTGGATGTACCGGCGCCGCTGTCCGAGCAGCTTCGTGATCTCCGCCGTGTCGCGCGCGGTCGGCTCGAAGCGGCGGAAAACCTGTGCGAGCGTCGTGCCGTTGTTGCTCAAAGCCGTCGCCCCGCCGTTGAGCAGCAGGTCGAGGTAGGTGCGCGTGTCGCCGTCGAGGACCGAGAGGAACTCGTCGAGGTTGACGTCCGGCAGCGTGTTCGAGACGGGCACGGTGTAGCCGCCCTTGACGGCCGCACCGGCCGCGCGCGTGCCCGGGTTCAGCTCGACGACCATGTCCTTCAGACCGGTCTTCGGGCGCAGCAGCATCGTCGCGTTCGGATAGACGCGGTGCGCGTACTTCGGATCGAGGTGCATCGTCACGATCGCGCGGCCGTTGACGAGGTCGACGTTCGTGATCTCGCCGACCTGCACGCCCGCGATGTCGACCGTCTGACCCTGGCCCGGCGTGATCGCCTGCGCGGTCGAGAACTGGCCCTTGAGCACGAAGACCTGCTTGCCGAAGATCGGCACCCACGACGGCAGCGTCGTGCGCTGGTGCGCAAGCACGTAGAGGCCGACGAAGCCGGCGATCAGCACGAGCGCGACGATCGCCGCGAAGTCGCGCAGGTGCTTGCGGATCGCGCTCCTCATCTCGCGCTCCCGGACAACGGGTTGGCGGTTGTGAGCGGCTGCGGGCGTGTGTTCTCGTTCGAGCTGACATCGGCCGTGCTCGCGGTCGTCGAGGTGGTCGATGTGCTCGGGTTCGGCAGCGCCGCGGGCGTCGGGACGGTTCTGCTCGGCGGCGCCGGGCCAGGGCCGGCCTGCGGACCGTTGACGTTCGGGAGCGCCTGCTGGTAGCAGCGCGCCGTGAGGTTGTACGGCGGCTGAGTCGACGGGTACAACGGGCTCGTCCCCAGCGGTGGGACGTTCGCGTTGCCGACGACCGAATTTTGATCGACTCTCGACTTGCCGAAATTGACGAGCGCGGAGCCGCCGCCGAGGGCAGCGCGGATCATGCTGCCGTTGCCGTCAAAGCTCGCGCCCTCGCCGGCGAGGCCGGCCATCGCGTACCAGAACTCCTTGTAGTTCTCGACGATCGAGCCGTCCGACCGGCGGGTCGAGAGCGCGCCGTCTCTGACGCCGATGTCGCCGGCGGGGATGATCGTTCTCGCGAAGCAGCGGTTGGCGAGGTCGAGCTGCGGCAGGAAGTCGAGCGAGCGGCCCTCGAGCTGCGCGAGGTCGGCCGTCGCCGGCTGGAGCTGTGCGAGCAGGCCGCCCAGCTCGCTCGGCTGGAGCAGCGCACGCGTCTGCGCCAGCCACGGGAACGCCGCCTCGACGGTCGCCGGGGTCTCCTGGACCGCCGGCAGGAAGTCGCGCGCGAAGCCGCGCGTCGGCGGGAAGGACGCATCGAGGCTCTTGAAGGCGGCGTCGGCGGTCGTGACGGTCGGGCCGAGCAGGCCGACGGCGGCGGTCAGCGAACTGCTCTGCGCGGCGAGCGCGCCGGCGGTCGTGTTGAAGTTGCCGATCAGGCTCTGGAGCTGCCCCTCATGCGTACGGAGGTTGGTCGAGAGCTTCGCGATCGCGGCGATCATGCGCGAGAGGTCGTGCGGCTGCGTGCCGAGCAGCGCGGTGTTGACGAGCGCGGTGCCCTTGAACGCGTCGGGCGCGTAGGTGTAGCTGCCGTTGATCCCCTGCGCGCCCGACTTGCCCTGGACTTCGGGATCGAGCATCGCGTTCTGCGCGGCGCTCGGCTTCGAGGTCAGCGCCAGCCCGAACTGCTGAAGCAGGACCTGAAGGTCGACGCGCTGGTCGGACTGGAGCGCCGTCAGCACCTGATCGAGCTGGACGGGCGTCGCGGTCTGGGCGGGGCCGATCGTGCCGCCGTCGGGCACGTCGGGCGCGGACGGCGATCCTGGCTGGAGGTCGACGAAGAAGTTGCCCTCGAGGAAGATGCGCGGGCGGATCTTGAGCGTCGCGTCGCGGTGGATCGGCAGCCCCTCGCCGCTGATCTCCATCGTCACGTCGGTGAGGTTCGTGTTCCTGTAGCGGTCGACGCTGCTGACCTTGCCGACGTTCACCCCGGCGATGCGCACGGGCGAACCCGGGCGGATGTTGTTCGACGACTGGAAGACCGCGTGCAGGCGATAGCCGTGCGTGAACGGGACGTGCTTCGTGAAGCCGAAGTACATCGCGATCGCGATCAGCACGATCGCGAGCAGGCCGACGCGGAAGCGCGTCCAGAACGGGGGCTTGTCGCCAGGCTGTCGTCGGCGCGGCGCCATCAACCGTTCAGCTTTCTCGGCACGCTGGCCGTTCTCGTCGGCGCCTGACCGGGCGGGTTCCCGATCACCGTCTGGCCGGGGATATATGTCTCGTTGCCGGCCATGCAGATCCCGTGCTGGCCGAGCGCGCCGACCAACGGATATGGGTTCGCGTGCAGGTGGTTCGCGAGCGGGCTCGCGGACGCCGAACCGGCAGGTCCGTTGGCCGGCGCGCTCGCCGGGCCGAGCTCGCTGTTGACGCCGTCCGGCGGAGCGACCGGGTCGACGCGCAGCCAGGTGCCGTCCTTCGTGCCCTGGCTCTGGACGCTCGCGGCGTTGTTGAGCAGCAACGCGAGGTAGTTGCAGTCGATCTGCGCGTAGCCGAGGTTGTTCACCGTCGGCGTCAGCGCCTCGACGGTGCCGCGCAGCCCGTGGATGCCGAGCGGCACCTGCGGATCCTGCGCGAAGTCCTGGAGCGATCTCAGCGTGAGCGCGAGCTGGTCGTTCAGCGAGGCGGCGCGCCGCACCTGCGTCGTGCCGACGGCGAACGCTTCGGCGAGCGCGGGCGCCGAGGTGCGCAGCGCCGCCGCGCCCGGCTGGAGGTCGCGGAAGAAGGCCGCCGTGTTCGCGAGCAGCGGCCGCTGGATCGGGAACGAGCGGATCGCCGTGTCAAGCGATGGCGGGCCGCCGCTGATCGAGTCCTGGAGGTACGGGATCGCAATCGCGTCGAACGCGTCGAACGTCGTCGCGAGGCTGCGGTAGAGCTGACCCTGCTGCTGGGCGACGGGCACGACGGCCGCGGCCGTCCGCTCGAGCGACTGGAACAGGCGGCCGAGCTGCGTCTGCGGGTCGGCGAGCGTGCGCAGCACCGGGATCGCATGCTGGGTGAGCGGGTCGAGCGCATTGATCGCGTCGTTGATGCCCGCGCCGCGGCCGGCGAGCGCGTCGCCGAACTCGATCAGGTTCGTCTGGTTCGCCGCACGCGTTCTCGCGTCGAACATGTTGAAGAACTCGTCGAACTCGACCGGTCTCGGCGTCGCATTCGCGAGCGCCAGCTCGCCCCCCTCCGGCACGCCACTCGATGCGTGCCCGACCGTCACCTGGATGTACTTCAGCCCGAGCGTGGAGCGCGGTCGCACCATGACCGTCGAGTCGACCGGCAGCGGCTTGACCTTCGTCTCCAGCTTGACGTGAATTCTCGCCGTGACGCTGCCGTCTCTGTGCGCCTGCGGCACGATCTTGTCGATGATCCCGACGCGGTCGCCGCCGATCCGCACCTCGTCGCCGGACACGAGGTTCGCCGCGTCGGGGGTCTGGATCCAGACGTCGTACGTCGGCACGAACGGCAGGCCGTTGTTGGCGTTGTACGCGAGGAAGACGGCGACGATCACGACCAGCACCGTCGCCGCACCGATCAGCACGGGGTTCGCCGCCACGGATGTGTTGCGCCGGTTCATCGCTGGCCGCTCCCGCCGAGCAGGTAATTCAGCAGGCCTGTGCTCGCTGGCGCGCCGGTCCCGTTCGCCGATCCCTGGGGCGTCGGAGTGTCAGAGACCGGGGTGGAATTCGCGCCGGCCGTCGCCGTTGGCGCGCTGGCCGCGGCGGCCGGCGGCGTGGTCGTCGTGGAGGCCACCGCGCTGACGCCGTGCTGGTTGAACGTCGCAGGAACACAGTCGCCCGTCTGCGTTACCGAATACGCCAAACATGCGAACGGCACCGTCGCCAGGTACGTCCGCGCGAAGTGGCCGATCGAGTCGAAGCCGTTCACCGTCCCCGCGGTGAACAGGATCACATCCAGCAACCGCTGGATCCCGTGCTGCCCCTGAAGGCTCGTCACGCCGCGCGCAAGCACGCTGGCGAACGGCTTCGCCTCCTGGGCGAACGAATGGATGTCTCTGATGATCGGCTCAGCGGCGGGCAGCGCCTGTCTACCGGTGTCGGCGAGGTTGCCGAGCGTGCGGAAGGTCGGCAGCGCGGCCTGGCTGAACGGGCCGAGCTGCCTGAAGACGGTGTTGACCGACGGCGCCGCCGCCCGCAGGTTGGTCATCACCGGCGTGCCCGCAGCGGCGAACTCGCGGAGCCGCTTCACCGTCGGGTCGAGCTGCTGGAGGAACGCCGGCAGCTTGGCGAAGCTCTGCTCCATCGCGTCGCCGCGGGCGGCCGTCGCGGCCGCGGTCGCGCCCGCCTTGTCGATGAAGTCGCTGATCGACCGGCTCTGCTGGGCGACGGGCGCGAGCGCCGCGTCGGACTCGGTCGCGAGCCTGGCGAGCGTCTTGTTCTGCGCGGCGAGGATCCCCAGCACCTGATCGAACTGGTAGAGCGTCGGGTCCGCGCGGCGGATCACCGTGTTGAGCTCCTGACCGTCGCCGGTCAGCCCGACGCCCAGTTCGTTGATGATGATCGCGAAGCGCTGACGCTCCGGCAGCCGCATGATGTTGGCCAGCAGGTCGATGTCGACCGGCGAGGAGGTGTTCGTCACCGGCAGCAGGTACTCCCCCGTGCCTGGACCGCGCTGGATCTTGTGCAGCGACGGCGCCGGCGGCGTGTCGGCCCCCTTCGGCAGCGTCGGTTCGCACGCGACGAACTTCTCGCCGATCAGCGACTGGAGCCGGATCGTGCAGTGCGCGTCCTGCTTGAAGTCCTGGAAGGCGGGATCGTCGATCCGCAGCACGATCGCCGCCTTGTTGTCGGGCGTGACGTCGAGCGATTCGATCGCCCCGACCTTCACGCCGGCGACCTTCACGTCCTCGCCCGGGACGATGAAGCTCGCGCTGTCGAAGATCGCGCGCACGCGGTAGTCGCCGCCGCCGGAGGCGCCGGTGCCGAGCAGCAGCACGACGAGCGCGGCGAGCAGCAGCAGGCCGCCGGCCAGCGCGCGCTTCATTCCCGGTGAGACGCGCGCGATCATGGTCCGGGCAGCACGTCGCTCGCGTTGCAGTCGAAGCCGGCCGGCGCGTACGGGCTCGAGCCGTCGGGCCGCGGCTGGCTGGCGGCGCCCGGACAGCGGCGCGTGAAACCGCTCGTGAGGCCCGCGAACCGCTGCGACGGCGAGACGGGCTCGAGCGTGCCGCCGGAGCTGTTCGGCTGGTACTGGAACGCGCCGAAGAACTGCATCACGCGCGCGTAGTGGCCGTTCGCGTCGTAGTTGGCGGCCGACTGGCCGAAGTCGCGGAACCAGCCGACGAGATCCGGCGAGTACGGGCGCAGGAAGTCGATCACCGGCTGGCCCTCGCGCATCGCCGTGATCGAGCTCGACAGCGCCGGACCGCCGACCTTCAGCAGTTGCGGCAGGTGCTGCACCGCGTCGGTCGCGTCGTTGAAGGAGCCCGGCTGGTGGACGAGCTTGCTGAAGCTCTGGAACGTCGGCGTCGCCTCGTTCAGCAGCGGCGTGAGCTGGCTGAAGAATCTCGGCAGGACCGCCGCGGCCGGCTTGGACGCCTGGAGCAGCGGGTCGAGGTCGTTGAGCGTCGAGCGCAGGTCGACGAACGTCGAGTTGCCCTGGCGCAGCGTGTCGGGCAGCACCGCGAGCGCCTGCGAGAGCGACGCGTTCTGCGCCGCGATCGCGCCCGTCGCCCGGCTGAGGTTCGACACGAGCGAGGTGAGCTGCGGCGCGCGCTGGGCGATCGCGCCGGTCACGCTCGCGCCCGCGACGATCGCCTGCTCGAGCGTCGCCTGGTCGCGATCGACCTCCTTCACGAGCTGGTCGGTGCTCGACAGGAACGGGTTGAAGTACTTCGCCGAGGCGTTGACGTTCGCGCCCTGGCCCGCGTACTGCGTCGCGGAGCCCTGGATGAACTCCTGGAGGCCGCGGCGCGTTCTCGCGTCGAGCGTGTCGAAAATCTGGTCGAGGTCGACGACCGAAGTCGTCTGCTCGACGCCGAGCCGCCCGCCGTCCGGGATCTTCGCCGCGTTGTTCGGTCCCGGCGAGAGCGCGATGTAGCGGTTCGCGACGCCCGAGAGCGAGGTCAGGCGGATCGTCGCGGTGGTGCCCTGATGCAGCGGCGCGTAGGGCGAGTCGACGCTGACGATCACCTCGGCCTGGTTGTTGCTCGTCAGCAGGATGTCGTCGACCCCGCCGACGCGCCGACCGCCGATCTGCACGTCGTCGCCCTTCACGAGCTGGCCCGCGTTCTCGAAGATCAGGTGGTACTGCATGCCGCCGCCGCTGGAGAGCAGCAGGATCGCGACCACGGCGACCACGGCGAGCAACGCGCCCAGGACGGCGCCGCGGGCGATCGTCATCCGAGCGTCACTCCATCCCGAGCGGGCCGTCGGACTCCCCCGTGAGGAACTGCCGCACGAACGCGTTGTCGGAGTTGAACAGCTCCGCCGCCGGCCCCGACTCGACGATCCGCCCGCGCCACAGTACGGCGATGAACTCGGCGACGCGGCGCGCGCTCATGATGTCGTGCGTGATGACGACGTAGGAGCCGCCGTTCTCCTGGTGGACCTCCTTGATCAGCTCGCACAGCAGCGCCGTGCGGACCGGGTCCAGGCCGGAGTCGGGCTCATCGAAGAGGACGATGCGCGGGTCGAGCACGAGCGCACGCGCGAAGCCGGCACGCTTGCGCATCCCGCCCGAGAGCTCGTTCGGCATCTTCTCGGGCGAGTCCGCGAGGCCGACCTCGGTGAGGCGGCGGTTGACGATCTCCGCGATCTCGTCCTCGCCCTTGTCGGTGTGCTGGCGCAGCGGGAAGGCGACGTTGTCGTAGAGGTTCATCGAGCCGAACAGCGCGCCATCCTGGAACAGCACGCCGAACTTCTTGCGCATCTCGAACAGCTCCGCGTCGGGCATGCTCGGGACCGACTCGCCCTCCACGAGGATGTCGCCGCTGTCGGGGTAGAGCAGCCCGACCATGTGCTTGATGCAGACCGACTTGCC
>Ga0207664_10000603_pt1 | contig 24856 bp, 19 predicted proteins | sample LARL83metaG_FD_184349 | JGI IMG/M metagenome (GOLD analysis project Ga0207664, IMG submission 184349) | Corn, switchgrass and miscanthus rhizosphere microbial communities from Kellogg Biological Station, Michigan, USA - LAR L8-3 metaG... | ecosystem: Host-associated > Plants > Roots >... | reverse complement strand
TCGCCGACCGCAACGGGCGCCCGGGCGGTCTCGAATTCTTAAGCACCGAGTGCGCGTTGACACGCTCTAGCGGGCTCAACTGCGCGTTTGGCACGCTGAGGGCGGTACGGGTGAGATGGGCGAGGCGCACGGTGACGGTGGTGTGGGTGAGGCACGCGGTGCGGGCTAGGTGGGCTAGGCGGGCGGGGCGGGCTAGGTGGGCTAGGCGGGCGGTGGCACGGTGGTCGCATTCGCTCGCTGCGGCTACCACGGTGCAACTTATAGACGATGTCTATGTAAGGCATAGGCAAGCGTGCTGTAACGATATGTCCACCAGTGATCGAAACGCCGGGCGATTCGGGATAACGTACCCGGCAGGGGCGGGGCGAAGCGGGGAACCAGGCATTACTACTTATCCAGTAGGGTTAACCGGAAATGTCGGGACGATAAAGAGGCTAACGCATGCGCATGATCCGTCTGGCTGCCGTTGTCGGGGCAGCATTCACGCTGACGCTTACCGCCGCGGCGTGCAGCAGCAGTAAGGGCAGCGGCCCGGGCAGTACGGCCGCGGGCACGCCGAAGCACGGGGGTTCGGTCACGGTCGCCTGGATCGACGCGGAGCCGAACTTCATCTTCCCGTTCGCACCCGCCACCAACACCGACGGATACAACCAGAACCTTAGCCTGCCGTTGTGGCCGGCGATCACGTACGCGGGCGACGGCGGGCAGTCCATCGTCAACCAGAAGGAAAGCCTGTGGAGCTCGCTTAGCTACACCAACGGCAACAAGACGGTGACGATGACGCTGAAGCCGTGGAAGTGGTCGGACGGCGCCCCGATCACCAGCCGCGACTTCACGTTCGTGTACAACCTGCTCAAGAGCAATTACAAGAACTGGAACCTGTACCTTCCGGGCACGTTCCCGACCGACGTGCAGAGCGTGTCCGCCACCGACGAGCACACCGTGGTGATCAACCTCACGCAGGCCACTGCCCCGGATTTCTTCACCGACGACGTGCTCAACAACGTCCAGCTGATACCGCAGCACGCGTGGGACAAGACCTCGGACAGCCAGGCGGTCGGCAACTACGACCAGACCCCGGCCGGTGCCACGGCGGTTTACAACTACCTGCAGAAGGCGGGCAGCCAGATCAGCACGTTCACGACCAACCCGCTGTGGAAGGTCGTGGCCGGGCCGTGGCAGCTGAACGACTTCAACAGCGACGGCACGCTGTACGGCTACGTGCCGAACAAGAACTACTCGGGTCCGGTCAAGCCGTACCTGTCGCACTGGGAGAACCAGGCGTTCACCACGGACTCCGCGATGCTGGACGCGATGCGGGCGGGCAACTCGGTCACGGTGGGCTCGCTGCCGCTGAACGACGCCAACCAGCTCGGTGCGCTCAAGGCCGCTGGCTATTCAAGCGCGCGGCTGTCGATCGCCGGCGTCACCGGCATCACCCCGAACCTGTACAACGCGCAGGACGGCGCGGTCTTCCGACAGCTCTACATCCGGCAGGCGATGGATCAGCTGATCAACCGCAACCAGATCGTGCAGAAGGTGTACAACGGCTTTGCCGATCCCGGTGTCGGCCCGATCCCGGTCACCGCGATCCCCAATATGGCATCGCCGCTGGAGAAGTCGGGCGGGGCGTACCCGTACGACCCGTCGGCCGCCATCAACCTGCTCAAGCAGCACGGCTGGAACGTGGTGCCGAACGGCGTGACGACATGCCAGAACCCGAGCCAGTGCGGTGCCGGGATCAAGGCGGGGCAGCGGCTGGAATTCCAGCTGGTGTACCCCTCCGGTCGCACCACCACCGAAGAGCAGGAGGCCGCGATCCAGTCCTCGGAAGCCCAGGCCGGCATCAAGCTCGACCTCAAGTCGGAGCCGTTCAACACGCTGATCGGCACCACCGGCGTGTGCACCGCGAGCAGTCACGCGCAGAACTGCGGCTGGCAGCTCGCCGACGTCGGGTACACCCCGTACCTGCTGTACCCGAGCGACCAGGGCGTGTTCGTGACCGGCGGGTCGTCGAACTTCGGCGGCTATTCGGACCCGACTGAGGACAGGCTCATCACGCAGACCGAGACTGGGTCAAGCCAGCAGACGTTCTTCCAGTACGAGGACTACACCGCGCGCCAGCTGCCCATGCTGTTCACGCCGCTGCGGGCGGGCATCGTCCTCTACCGGAGCGACGTGCACGGCGTGGCGCCGCTGAACCCGTTCTCCGGCGATAACACCGAAGAGACCTGGTACTTCACCAAGTGACTCTGCTAGCTCCGGGGGGGACGACCCCCCCGACTGCTCCCGCCGGGGGGAAACCATCCCCCCGGACCCCCCTGGCGAAGTCTTCGCCATGACCTGGTACCTAGTCCGGCGGATCGGGCAAGCCATTGTGGTCGTGATCGGCGTCTTGGTCTTGACGTTCATCTTGATCCACATGGAGCCCGGCAGCGTGGCCCGGTCCATTCTCGGGATCCGGGCCACCGCCAGCCGGATGGCCATCTTCAACGCGACGTACGGTCTGGACCAGCCGCTGTACAAGCAGTTCATCGACTATGTGAACCAGGTCGTGCACGGCAACCTCGGCACGTCGTATTACCTGCAGCAGCCAGTGTCCACGCTGTTCGCCCAGCGGCTGCCCAGGGACCTGTTCCTGCTCGGGTCGTCCACCGTGCTGGCGTTGCTGATCTCGCTGCCGATGGGCATCTACCAGGCGGTGCGGCGCGGCGGGGCCGGGGACAACACGCTCAGCGCGGTGACGTTCACGCTGTACTGCATGCCGGCGTTCTGGTTCGCGGTGATGCTGGTGGCGGTGTTCGCCATCCAGATCCACCTCTTCTCGCCGCTGGCGCCGACCGGCACCTCGCTCGGTTCGATGCTCACCCAGCCCCGGGCGCTGGTGCTGCCCATCCTCACGCTGACCCTGATACAGGTGGCCGGCTTCAGCCGGTATATGCGTTCGTCGGCGATCGACACGCTGGCCCAGGACTACCTGCGGGTGGCGCGAGCCAAGGGCCTGCCGGAGCGGCTGGTGCTGTTCCGCCACGTGCTGCGCAACTCGCTGCTGCCGATCGTCACGATCGTCGGCCTGTCCCTGCCCGGCCTGGTCACCGGTGCGATCGTGGTGGAGGAAGTGTTCAACTATCAGGGCATGGGACTGTTGTTCTACACCGCCGCCACGCATCACGACTTCCCGATACTGCTCGGATCCACGCTGATCGTGGGCGTGGCGACCGTGGTCGGCAACCTGGCCGCCGACATCGCGTACGGGATCCTCGACCCGAGGGTGCGCTATGTCAGCGACTGACTTCACGCCGATCGTGCCGTCCGCGGCCGGCCGCGCGGTACCCGAAGCGGGCGGACCGGCCGGGGAGCCGGTCTCCGGGTGGCTGATCCTGCGGGCGTTCACCGGCAACTGGCAGGCGAGGACCGGAGTCGCGGTCGTGCTGGCGCTGGTGCTCTTCTGTTTCCTCGGGCCGGTGCTCTATCACACCAACCAGGGCACGGCGGGCCTGGACTTGAACCTGAAGGATCTCACGCCGGGAACCCGCCACCCGCTGGGCACCGATGACACCGGGTACGACGTACTCGGCCGGCTCATGGTCGGCGGGCAGTCCTCGCTGGAGCTGGGGTTCGCGGTCGCGATCGCGACGACACTGGTGGGAACGATCTACGGCGCGATCGCGGGCATCGCCGGCGGCATCGTGGATGGCTTCATGATGCGGATCGTGGATACGATGCTGGCCATCCCGTGGCTGGTAGCGCTGCTGATCATGGTCAACATCTTCACGCCGGACCTGCTGACGATCATCTTGCTGCTGACCCTGCTGTCCTGGCTGGGCGTCGCGCGACTGGTGCGCGGTGAAGTGATCTCGCTGCGCACCCGGGACTTCGTTCTTGCGGCGCGCACCATGGGCAGCTCGACCTCGCGGATCATGTGGCGGCACATGGTGCCGAACGCTATCGGCGTGATCGTGGTCAACGCCACGTTCAGCGTCGCCGACGCGATCATCGCGCTGTCCACGCTCAGCTTCCTCGGGCTCGGTATCCCGCCGCCCCACGCCGACTGGGGCCAGATGCTCACCAGTGGCCTGGACGACCTGTACAACGGCTACTGGTGGCTGGTGTATCCCTCGGCGGTCCTGCTGATCATCACGATCATCGCGTTCAGTCTCATCGGCGACGCGGTGCGCGACTCGCTGGATGTACGCCTTCAGCGGAGGTAGCCTCCGGATGCGTTAACCTTGTTGTATGGACGGGGGTTTCCTCCGGCATCATGGTCTCATCGCGCTCACGGTGGGCGGCGCGATGGCCGAAACCACGCTGCTTTCGCTCGTCGCACCTGGCGCCCGGGTACTCGGGCCCCAGGTGACCGCGCTGCCACCGCTGGCGGCGTACCACGACCTGCGCTGGCTGTTCGCGTTCGGCCAGTCGTGGGCCGCCTTTGCCGGGGTGCTGACTGGCATGCTTGCCGTGCGCGCCGCGCTGGACGCGGCACTGGTTCTTCTCGCGTGGCCGTCATACCGGGGGGGTCCGGGGGGAGCGCCCCCTGGTCAGGGAATACGGCCGAGATTCCGCACCGCGTTCTGGTCGTGCGCGGTGCTCACGCTGCTCGTCTGGGTGCTGCTGTCGCCGGTCGTCACGCTCATGTTCGGCGTGGCGCTGGTGCCGTTCTCGTGGCCCTTCCTCGGCGCGGTGCCGGTCCTGCTCGGCTGCGCGATCGCGCTGAGCCACGGCGGGGTGGGGCGTGCCTGGTGGCGGCGGCTGCCGGCGGCGGGCACCGCCGCGTGGTCGCTGGGGGGCTTCGTGCTGCTGTCCGTCGTGGCCGTCGTGTCGCCGCGGCTGAATATGGCGGAGTTCCTCGCGGTGGCCGCGCTGGCCGGGCTGCTGAACGCCCGGACCTGGTACGGGGTGACGCTCGCGGCGGCGCGGAACGCTCCGGCGGCTGTGGCGCCCGCCTGGCACTGGCGCGCAATGCTGTGGCAGGCCCGGCAGATGTTCAAGCGCCGGACCAGCTGGGTGCCGGCCGCGCCGACGGCGGCGCTGCTCGTGCTCGTGCTCATGGTCTGGCTTGCCCGGCTCGCGTTCACCGGGACAGTGCACCTGTCACCCGGCGCCAGTGAGGTGGCGGCCGGCGCCGTGGTCGGGGCGAGCGCGGCGGCGGTAGGGGAGGCCGTCCCCGTGGCGAAGCAGAAAGTACGCGGCGGCCTGCTCGTCGTCGCGGGCTGGGGCTCCAACTGCTGCAACGACGCCGACACAGTACGCACCGACGAGCCGGGCATGCTGGTCCGGCAGTTCTCCTACCTCGGCCTGACAGCCAGCGGCCAGCCAATCGCCTACGCCAAGTCGGCCGACCTGCCGATCCAGGAGCTAGGTGACCGGATGGCTGTCCAGGTCCAGTGGCTGCACGCGCACGTCAACGGTCCGGTGAACATCGTGGCGGAGAGCGAGGGCACGCTCGGGCTATACGCCATGCTGGCCAGGCACAAGGGGCTGCCGATCGGCTCCGTGGTGCTGCTGAGCCCGATCGTGGAGCCGGGCCAGGTGGGTCAGGGCGGGGTACCGGGCCAAGCGCTGATCACGCTGAACAACCTGATCGGCCAGATGTCGCCGTACGGCAGTTCCGGGGCGCGGGAGCTGATCGAGTCGGTGGGGGAATTCGGCGCCCGGTACTTCGCGGCCACGGCCAAGGTCCGCGGTCTGCACTGGCTGGCCATCGTCCCGCTGGCCGACGCGGTGACAATGCCGGTCTGCCACTACCCGGCGAACCTGGTCGTCATCGAGGCCTTCCACGGCGGCCTGCTCGGCGACGCGCAGGTCCAGCAGATGGTGGTGGACTTCCTCTCCGGGCATTCCACCGTGCACGCGGACCCGGGGCTGCGGACCACCGCCGAGCTGATCGCCGCGGCGGCGTCGGCGTGGCGGATGCCTGACTTGCATCCCGCCTGCCCTGCCGCGTGATAGGGTCAGCGACATGACGCGACTAGTCCAGCAATGGTGGCGCCGCCAGTAGGCGGCTGCATAGTCTCGCGTCAGACAGCGAAGCGACCGCCCCCGGATGGCGGTCGCCCCCTGCTGAACGAGCAGAGCGTTGCCCGCCCCCGGGCCTGACACCCAGAGGGGCAAGCATGGACATCACCCGGACCGCCGAATCTTTCGATCCGGCCGAACTCGAGCGGATCGCCGCCGTCGTCGATGAGCGGCGCGGCGGCGTGCTCAGCTCCGGCATGGAGTACCCGGGCCGGTACAGCCGCTGGGTCATGGCCTATATCGACCCGCCGGTGGAGATTGTGGCCACTGGCCGGACGCTCACCGCGCGGGCGCTGAACGCGCGCGGCCAGGTGATCCTGCCCGCGGTCCTGGCCGCCATGCGGAAGGCCGGCGAGCCGGTCAACGATCAGTCCGTGGTCATACCGGAGCCGGACGGGGACTTCCCGGAGGAGGAGCGGACCCGGCGGCCCACCGTGTTCAGTGCGCTGCGCGAGGTCCTGGCGGCCTTCCGCTTCGACGATCCGCACCTGGGGCTGTACGGCGCGTTCGGCTACGACCTGTCGTTTCAGTTCGAGCCGGTGCGCCGGCGGATCGAGCGGGATCCCGCCCAGCGTGACCTGGTGCTGCACCTGCCCGACCAGATCTGGGTGCTGGACCGCATGCGGGAGGAAGCCACCCGGTTCAGCTACGAGTTCGCGGACGGCGGCGTCTCCACCGTTGGGCTGAGCAGGCTCACGGAACAGACACCTCATGTCGTTCCGAGCAAAAATCTACCTGAGCCACCGCGGGCGGGCAGCTATGCGGAGGTCGTGGAGCAGGCACGAGAGCGGTTCGTCCGCGGGGACCTGTTCGAGGTGGTACCCAGCCACGTCTTTCACGGGCGGTGCGAGTCGCCGGCCGCGTTCTACGAGTTGCTGCGGCAGCGGAACCCCGCCCCGTACGAATTCCTGCTCAACCTCGGGGACGGGGAGTACCTGGTCGGCGCGTCGCCGGAGATGTACGTCCGGGTGACCGAGGGAGACCGCGTGGAAACCTGCCCGATCGCCGGCACGATCGCCCGGGGTGAGGGGCCGCTGGAGGACGCGGCCAACATCGCCACGCTGCTCGGCTCCGCGAAGGAGGAGTCCGAGCTGACCATGTGCACCGACGTGGACCGCAACGACAAGGCTCGGGTCTGCCTGCCGGGTTCGGTCCGGGTCATCGGACGGCGGCAGATCGAGATGTACAGCCGGCTGATCCACACCGTCGACCACATCGAGGGACGGCTGCGGCCGGAGTTCGACGCGCTGGACGCGTTCCTCACCCACATGTGGGCGGTCACCGTGACCGGGGCGCCGAAGACCTGGGCGATGCAGTTCATCGAGGACCACGAGGCCACGCCGCGGCGGTGGTACGGCGGCGCGGTCGGCAAGATCGGGTTCGACGGGTCGATGAACACCGGGCTGACGCTGCGCACCGCGCACATCGTCAACGGCGTCGCCGCCGTGCGGGCCGGGGCGACGCTGCTGTACGACTCGGTGCCGGAGGCGGAGGAGCGGGAAACCCACATCAAGGCGCGTGCGCTGCTCGAGACGCTGGCGGAGTCGTCGCGGACCGGCCAGGAGAAACCGGCGGAGGTGACCACGTCGGGGTCCGCCGACTACGGGCTGCGGGTGCTCTTGGTGGACCATCAGGACTCGTTCGTGCATACGCTCGGGGACTACTTCCGGCAGGAAGGAGCGTCGGTCACTACGTTGCGCTTCGGTTTCCCGGTGGACTTGCTGGACACCTATGCGCCAGACCTGGTCGTGCTGTCGCCGGGGCCGGGCGAGCCGTCGGACTTCGGCTGCGCCGCGCTGCTGGACGAGCTGTACCGGCGCGAGCTGCCGGTGTTCGGCGTGTGCCTGGGGCTGCAGGCGATGGTGGAGCACGCCGGCGGGAAGTTGTTCGTGCTGCCCGAGCCGGCCCACGGGAAGCCTGGCGTGGTGCGGGTTTCCGGCGGGTCATTGCTCGACGGGCTGGGATCGGAGTTCACCGCGGGCCGGTATCACTCGCTCTACGCGCCCCCCTTCGAGGTCCGGGGCGGGTTCACCGTGACCGCCGCGACCGCGGACGGGGTCGTGATGGCCATCGAGGATCCGGCGGCCCGCCGTTTCGCGGTCCAGTTCCATCCCGAGTCCATCCTGACCGCCTCAGGCCGGACTGGGCACAAGGTCATCGCCAACGTGCTTGACCTGTGCCGCCGGCCTGAGCTACTCGCGGATCCCGATCGCCTCGACCGGGCGCGTGCGTAGCGCCTGCCGCGTCGGTACCGGCAGGGCCACCGGGGCCAGGAGCGCCGGGACGCCGACCGGCCCGGTCCAACGCGGAGATCGGCCAGGAACTGTACATCAGCGAAACGACCGTGAAGACGCACTTCACGCACGTGCTGGCGAAGCTCGGCCTGCGTGACCGGGTCCAGGCGGTTGTGCTCACCTACCAGACCGGGCTCTTCGAGTATGGTGCTGTTCCATGCGGAGCGTTGAACCCGAGGTGTTCCTGGTCGCCCGGCCCAAGCTCGACTACGCGGCGGTCGCCGCCTACCTGCACGAGGTGGCCGGCGAGAGCTGGCTGGAGCGGGTGGACCGTGACCAGCTGGACATCGACGCGCAGAACCTGGCCGAGTTCGCCGGGAAGATGTGCTACCGGTCCTGGGAGCCCGGCCTCAACCCGAACGTCCGGCGGGTGCGGGACGACCAGGTCAAGTACCTGGAGAACATCCTGTCCAGCGCGCACGGGTCGGTGCTCGAGCACGTCAGCTTCACGTTCGTGCTGCACAACGTGTCTCGTGTGTTCACGCATGAGCTAGCACGGCACCGGCCGGGGACGGCGATCTCGCAGGAGTCGCTGCGGTTCGTGCGACTGGACGAGATCCCGTTCTGGTTCCCGGAGTGGGCGCTGGAAGACCCTGAGCTGATGAAGCGGGCATCCGCCCTGCTGGCCGAGATGGAGTCGTTCCAGCTGTGGCTCGCCGAGCACTTCGGGCTCGACGAGGACGGCGTCAAAATGCACGAGAAGAAGCACAAGACGTCGTTCATGCGGCGGTTCGCGCCGGAGGGGGTGGCCACCGGGCTGGTGTGGACCGCGAACATCCGCACGCTGCGGCACACCATCGAGGCACGCACCGACCAGGGTGCCGAGGAGGAGATCCGCCTGGTGTTCGGCAAGATCGGGTCGCTGATGCGGGAAGAGGCGCCGGCGCTGTTCGGCGACTACGTGGTGACCGACGGGACGTGGGTGCCAGGCTGGCGCAAGGTCTAGGCGCCCGGCCTTGGCGCCCGTGCTAGGTGTGCGGCCTAGGTGTGCGGCCTAGGTGTGCGGCGGGGTGGCGGCCCGCAGCTCGCGGAACTGCGGCACGCCGTCGCCGGCCTGCTTCAGCTCCTTCTTCCACGTGTGACTGTGCGTCTGGTCGTTGAGCGTCTTGAGATCGCTGACGATCTGCGCGTGCGTGCTCGTCGGCAGTCCTTCGAGCGCTCCGAGCCGGGCGATCACGTCGACGGCGAGGTCGAACGTCCAGATCTCGTCGGGCGTGTAGACCCTGAGGTTGTCGTCGAAGTCGTTCTTGAGCAGGCCCGCGTCCCGGACGCGGACGCCCGCCGCGCTGGTCGCCGCCGCGAGCGCGCGCATCTGCTGCCGCGGCCCGGGGCTGCGGGCGAGGAACTGCTTCACGGCGTCCTGGGTGCCAAGCAGGTAGAACGCGGACAAGATCAGGTACAGGAACGGTGCCGAAGTCGAGCAGTCATCCAGGCCGCCCGGCAGGAGGCCGGCCTGGCTCTCGACGGGCTCATAACGGACCTGGACGTGACACCAGCGGCAATGGCCGTTGTCGTCGAGTTCCAGCGGAGCGCCGCAATTGCGGCACACGTCAACGGCAGGCCCAGCGGTCATCGCACTACTATGTCAGGGATTCGCCAGCGACGTCGTAGTGCAGCCGCGCCGCGGGCGCGCCGAGGTCGGTGAGCATGCGGACGGTCTTGACGATCATCTCGTCCGGGCCGCTGATGTAGATGTCGCGGCCCGGCCAGCTCGCCTTGGCGGCCAGTTCCGGGATCGTGCCGTGCATGACCTCGTGGGCCGGCTCGTCCGAGACCGCGGGGATGACCTGGAGCCACGGGTAGGCGAGCTCCAGCTCACGCAGGTCGGTCAGGTCATAGAGGTCACGGTGCCGGCGCGCGCCCATGTACAGCGCGATCTCGCGGCGCTTGCCGCGCGGCGGCGTCGCGGCGATCGATTCGACGATGGCCTTGATGGGTGCGAGGCCGGTGCCGCCGGCCAGGCACAGCAGGTCCCGGCTGGACTCGGGGTCCGCGGTCATGATGCCCTCGGGCGCGCCGAGGATGAGCGGGTCACCGGGCACCACGTGGTGCACCAGGGCATGGCTGACCATGCCGCCCTCGGCGGCCTTGACGTGCAGGCTGAGCGTGCCGTCCGGGCGGGGCGCGTTCGCGATCGAGTAGCTGCGCCACTGGCGCGGCCAGTGGGGCGTCTGCACGCTGATGTGCTGGCCCGGCAGGTAGCTGAGCGGCTGGTCCGGCCGCAGCGTGAGCACCACGACGCCGGGCGCGCGCGGCTCTGTGCGCACGACTGTCGCGATCCACCAGGCCGGGCGCTGTTCCGCGTCACGCTTGGCGGCGTCCTGCATGACCGTGACGGCGTGCGCGAACGCGGCCTCCCACGCGTGCTCGGCGTCCTCGGTCCACCGCTCGCCGGCGTACTTGTGCAGCGTCGCCGTCAGCGCGCGGCGGAAGGCGTCGAAGTGCTTCTCCCGCACCCCGTCCTTGCGGTGCGCGCGGCCGAGTCGTTCCAGGTAGCCGGTCAGGTTGGCCGGGTCGTCCTGGCCCGCGGCGAGCCGGGCGAGCGCGTGGAACAGCCGTCGCCGCTGCGCGTCCAGTCCGGCCGGGAACATGGCGGCGATCTCGCTGTCCATCGCGAAGAGCTGGCCGTAAAAATACGTCATCGCGGCGTCGGCGACGGGCTCCAGCAGCGAGAATGAAAATTGAACGGAATCTTCGCCCGTTGATCCACCGTCCGCCGCCGCTGCCACACTCTCAGTGTTGCACCGGGAGCGGAACGTTACAATCGATTCCGGCAAGTCGGGATGATCCGGCCCGGCGGATTTGTGAGTGCGCCGACCTGGGGTGGGCGTGATGGACCATTATGGGCTGTGGGACTTTTCGCGGCAGGTTCGCGGCAGGGAGGATCGATGGGCCGCCCGATCATCGGCATTACCGGCGAGCTTGAGGCTGCCCGGTGGGGTAACTGGATTCGTGAGGCCGTCGTGTCCGCGGTCAGCTACACGCGCGCCGTCGAGCGCGCGGGCGGGACGCCGGTGGTGCTGCCGCCGGTGCCAGTGCACTCCGTGCCCGGCCTGGTCGCCGCGGTGGACGGACTGCTGTTCACCGACGGCAGGAACCTCGATCCGGGGTTGTACAACGAGCAACCGCATGCGCAGGCCGAGCCGTCGGACCACCGGCGGGACCGGTTCGAGCTGGCGATAATGCGCGCCGCGATCGAGGCCGACCTGCCGCTGCTCGGCATCGGACGCGGCCTGCACGTGCTGAACGTCGCGCGCGACGGCACGCTCACCCAGTACCTTCCGGACCGGCTGGGCAACGACAGTCACAAGACCGATCCGGTGAAGCTGACCACGCACGAGGTGCAGATCAGCGCCGCGAGCAAGATCGGCCGCGCGCTGGGCGCCGCCGAGGCGCGGGTGCCCGGTGGCCACCACCAGGCGATCAACCGGATCGGCAGCGGGCTGCTCACCGTCGCGTGGACCCAGGATCAGGTCGTCGAGGCCGTGGAGTTGCAGGGGCACGCGTTCGGCGTCGGGGTGCAGTGGAATCCGGAGGAGAGCGACGACCTGCGGCTGTTCGAGGCCCTGGTGGCCGCGGCCGCCGCGCCGCCGGCGGCTCCCGCCGCAGCGGCTCCCGTCTCGCCCGCCGCATCGGCCACCGTCTCGCCCGCCGAGGCGCCCCGGAGCAGCCCGCAGAGCCGGGCCGCGAAGAAGGCCGCGCGCCGCCACGCCGCCCGATCGTAGCGCGAGCCGGTCGCGCCGACCATCAGCGTGCCAATTACGCAGTTGAGCCGCCTAGAGCGTGTCAATTTGCAGCCGCAGCACCCGGCATCGGCCCACCCCGCGCGCACAGACACGCTCTAGTGGGCTCAACTGCGCAATTGACACGGTGGAGGCGGGGGCGTCGGCTATAGCGGGGCTTCGTAGCTGGTCCAGTGGGTCTGGAGCCAGCTGATGAACGTGTACCAGACGCCGGTCACCTCGAGCAGGCCGACGCAGATCAGCATGGCGCCGCCGATGCGGGTGATGACCGCGGCGTGGCGGCGGGCGAACGCGAAGGCGCGCATCGCGCGCGACGCGCCCAAGGCCATGAGCAGGAACGGGACGCCGAGCCCGAGGCAGTAGACGAACGCCAGTAGCCCGCCGCGGAGCGCGGTCCCGGTCGAGGTGGACAGCATGTCGACGGCGGTCAGCGTCGGGCCGATGCAGGGCGTCCAGCCGAGGCCGAACATGATCCCGAGCAGTGGCGCGCCGGCCAGGCCGGCCTGCGGACGGGCGGACGGGCGGACGATCCGGCCGGCGAGCGAGAAGCGGTCGAACACACCGGCGAACAGCAGGCCGAGCAGGATCGTGATCCCGCCGAGCACCCGGGTGACCAGCCGGCCGTGCCCGGTCAGCAGGTGGCCGAGGCTGCCGAAGATCGCGCCTTCGGCGACGAAGACCAGCGAGAAGCCGACGACGAACAGCAGTGTGCCGACCACGATGCGGCTCCGCGGCGGCGGTGCCGGGGCTGCGGGCACAAACGCCGGGGCCGGCGGCGCGGCGACAGTGCCCGGGGGAACCGCGCCCGCGGCGACAGTGCCCGGGGAAACCGCCCCCGACGCGACGCCCCCGGCCACAGCCACGGCCGCTCCCGCTCCCGCGGCCGCTCCCGCGGGAGCGCCGACCGGGGGCGGGGCGTTACTACCCGAGCCGGCCATGCCGGTGACGTAGGAGATGAAGCCGGGGACGAGCGGCAGGCAGCAGGGGGAAAGGAACGTGATCGCCCCGGCGGCGGCCGCCACCGGCATCGCCAGCAGCAGCGGGCCGGAGAAAACGAACTGGCTGACCCCGCTCATGAGCCCTCAGGACTCGCCGGGCAACCGGACGAGCAGGATCACGTAGCAGGCCAGCGACACCGCGAACGCGAGCGCCATGCCGAGCGACGAGCTGGCCTTGCCGCTGCTGGCGAAGTCGGCGCCGGAACCGAACGCGGCGATGATCCCGAGCAGGCCAACCACGGACAGGCCCTTGGCCAGACCGCTGCTGGTTTGCACCGACTGAACGATCAGTCCGATGCCCGCGAGGATAAGCAGGATGCCAAGGATCACATGCAAGGCGAGCCAGCCGTTCGAGAACCACCCGATGGATTTGCCGGATTCCGGGGCCGTCCCGTACAAGTTGTAGATAATCCCCAGGACGAACTGGATGATAAGCATGAACACGGCGCCGATGGCGGCTCTCCGTACCCGGGCGATTCGCGTCCCGGGCGCGGCCGCCGTGCCGGCGGCCTGGGTATCGGTCATCTCAGCCTCCGCTTGGGAAGTCTCCGGGGGACGCTTCCCCCAGACCCCCCGGAGAATCTTACCGGGGAGGCTTTCCCGGACCTCCTCGCCACCCCGAGCCACTATGGTTGGCCAGGTGAGTTCGGTTCTGACCAGCACGCCCAGTTCCGCGACCAGCGCCAAGCGGAGCGGAAACCGGCTGCTCATCATCGGGATAGCCGCGTTCGCCGTCGCGTTCGGCGGTTGGCTGGCCTACCTGTGCCTGCACATGGAGGCCTGGACGCTGAACATGATCGACCTCAGCGTCTACCGGTCCGGCGGCCTCATCGTCCGTCACGTGACCGAGCAGGTTTCCCACACGGGGAAGGTATCCCGCTACTACAACTCCACCGCGAGCCCAAGCCCGCTGTACGGCTGGACCCGTTCGGGCGGTAAGGACAGCCTCCAGTTCACCTACACGCCGTTCGCCGCGGTGGCGTTCGTGCTGGTGTCGTTCCTGTCCACGGGCGCCTCGACCGTGGCCGACACGGTCGTGAACTTCCTCGCACTGCTGGCCGCCAGCTGGTTTACGCTCGGTGGCCTCGCCGCTACTGGCAAGGTCCGCCTCGACCGCAATGCCAAGATCGGTGTCACGCTGCTCGCCACGGCGGCGGCGATCTGGACCGAGCCGGTGTTCCGCGACCTCTACCTCGGCCAGATCAACCTGATCCTGATGGCGGCGATCCTCTGGGACCTGACCCAGCCGGACGCCAGCTCTGCTGGCTCCGGGGGGGACGACCCCCCCGTGCCCCCCCGAGGCTTCGCCAGGTATAAGGGCTTCCTTACCGGAGTCGCGGCCGGCATCAAGCTGATCCCGCTGATCTACGTTCCGTACCTGCTGCTGGCCAGGAAGTTCCGCCAGGCGGCCATGGTGATCGCCGGGTTCGTCGTCACCCTCCTGGTGGGCTTCGCGGTGATCCCGAAGGATTCGTCGAAGTACTGGTTCGGCGGGATTTTCTACAACGGCGGCCGGACCGGGTTCACCGGCTGGCTCGGCAACCAGTCGCTGGACGGCCTGATCACCCGGCTGGCCGGCAGTATTCACGCGGGCAGGCCGTTCTACTACGTGGTCGCGTTCGTCGTGCTCGTGGCTGGCGTGGCCGCCGCCGCTCTGCTGGACCGGGCCGGTCATTTGCTGCCTGCCATCCTGCTCGCTGAGCTCACCGGCGACCTGATCTCGCCGATCAGCTGGGACCACCACTGGGTGTGGATCGCCCCGGCCATGACGGTGGCCGGCTGGTACGCGTGGCGGGCCTGGCAACAGGGCCTCAAGCGCCGCGCGTACGCCGTCGCCGGCTCGTTGCTGGCGATCCTGGTCGTATTCGCCGCTTGGCCCGGCTCCTGGTACGGCATGAAGATGTGGGAGATCGTCACCAAGACCGGGACCAACGGCCAGACCTTCTACTGGGGCTGGATCTGGTACGCGCCGAACTCCAACCCGTTCACCACCTATTACAAGCACGGGGATCAGCCCGGGTACGTCGAGTATCACTGGCATGGCCTAGAGCTGCTGGCCGGCAACGCATATGTGTTTGGCGGCCTGCTCGCGTTCGCCGGCCTGGTGCTGGCTGCGATAATTCCGGCATGGCGAGCCCGAACGAGACCGTCGCGAGCCTCCTGAACGAGTACGCCGAACTGGTGCAGATCACCGGCGGCGACCCGTTCCGTGCCAGGAACTACCAGAAGGCGGCCCGCTCGGTGGCCGGGCACACCGGCGACGTCGCCCAGCTGGACGTCAAGCAGCTCCAGAAGATCCCCGGCGTCGGCGCCTCGATCGCCGCGAAGATCGACGAGGTCAACCGGTCCGGCACGTTTGCCGCGCTGGACGAGCTGCGGGGCAAGGTCCCGGCCGGGGTCCGGAAGCTGACCCGGATCCCCGGGCTCGGCCCGAAGCGCGCGCTCCTGCTGTGCCAGGAGCTTGACGTGCAGGACGTCGACGCCCTGGCCGAAGCGGTCAAGGGGGGCAGGCTCGACGGGCTCAAAGGCTTCGGTCCGCAGAGCGGCGAGCGCATCCTGCACGGCATCGAGGTGTACCGGCAGGGCACCGACCGGGTGCTGCTCGACGCCGCGCTGGGGACCGCGACGACCATCGTCGACCATCTATCGGCGGTGCCCGGGTGCCAGCGGTGCACCTATGCGGGCTCGCTGCGCCGCTGGCGGGAGACGATCGGCGACGTCGACATCCTCGCCGCGGCGGACGAGTCCGGGCCGCTGATGGAGCAGTTCAAGACGTTCGGCGACGTTATCGTCGCCGGCCCGACCAAAACGTCTATCCGCATCCCTCTTTCCGAGGGGAGGCATCCCCCCGGACCCCCCTCGACAAGCCTCCAAGTCGACCTGCGAGTCGTGAAACTGGACGCCTGGGGTGCGGCGCTGCAGTATTTCACCGGCTCCCAGGCGCACAATGTAGCCACCCGGCAGATCGCGGTCCGCAAGAAGCTCAAGCTCTCCGAGTACGGCCTGTTCCACGCGGAGACGGAGCAGCTTATTGTGTCGAGAACCGAGGAAGAGGTCTACGAACGGCTCGGCCTGCGCTGGGTGCCGCCCGCCATGCGCGAGGACAGGGGAGAGGTCGAAGCGGCGGCCCGTGGCGAGATACCACAGCTCGTTCGGGTAAATGATCTTAGAGGCGACCTGCACACGCACACCAACCTCACCGACGGGGTGGCCTCGCTCGAAGAGATGGTAAAGGCGGCCGAGCGGCTGGGGTACGAGTACTACGCGGTCACCGATCACGCGCCGAACCTGATCATGCAGCGGATGACCGACGAGAAGATGCTCGAGCAGCATGAGCGGATCCGGGCGCTGCAGGCCACCACGAAAATGACGTTGCTGCACGGCACCGAACTGAACATCGCGCCGGACGGTTCGGTGGACTGGGAGGAAGCCGGCTTGAATGGGCAGGGCCTCAGCCTGTTCGACGTCTGCGTGGCGTCGGTGCACTCGCATTTCGACCAGTCGCGCAAGGAGATGACGCGACGGTTCATAACCGCCTGCGAGAACCCGTATGTGCACGTCATCGGGCATCCGACGGCCCGGCGGATCGGGAAGCGGGCCGGCGTGGACGTCGACTTCGGCGAGCTGTTCAAGGCCGCGGCGCGGACCGGGACGGCGCTGGAGGTCAACGCCTCGCCGCAGCGGCTCGACCTGCCGTCGGACCATATCCGGGCGGCCCGGGACGCCGGGGTGAAGTTCGCCATCGACAGTGACGCGCACTCGGTCCCCAACCTCGGCAACATGCCGTACGGGGTGGGCACCGCCCAGCGCGGCTGGCTCACCCCCGACGACGTGATCAACACCTGGCCGCTGGACCGGCTCCGCGAGTTTCTCCGCAACAGAACCGGTTAATTCCGGCCGGTTCGCCGGTCTAAATAGACGTGACGGATGCAGTGCCAGCGGGGCCGGCTGTCCCGGCGGCAGTTCTCGTGGCGGGCGCGATCAGCTATGCGCTGAAGGCGGCCGCGCTGCTCACCTCCGCCGACCTGGCCCGCCCCACGCCGTGCGCGGAGTGGGACGTCGAGGAGCTGCTGCGCCACCTGGGCGACTCGATGGCGGCCTTCGACGAGGCCCTCAGTACCGGCACGCTGAGCATGGTGCCGCCGCCTCGGCAGCCGGCCGACAGCGCCCCCGTCGAACTGCTCCGGGACCGGGCGGCAGAGCTGCTCTGCACCCTGTTCATCAGCGACATCCGGGTGATCGAGGTGAACGGACTGCCGATGCCCGGCGGGATAGCGCTGGCCGCCGGCGCGATGGAGATCGCCGTGCACGGCTGGGACATCTACGTCGCGAGCGGTCACGGCCGCGCGCTGCCCGGCGAACTCGCCCGGCCGCTGGTCCGGATACTGCCCGCCCTCGTCCCTGATCGCCGCGGACTGTTCGCCAGCCCGGTCACGGTCCCGCCGTGCGCCAGCGCGGGCGACCGCGTGATCGCCTACCTCGGCCGGGACCCCGGTGCTCGCCGCCCTGGTTACTCGCAAGTAGCATAGGGGCCGTGGCTAGAAGCAGCGCTCGTAACCGGGACGTCGTCTTCGTCGACGGCGTCCGCACCCCGTTCGGCAAGGCAGGCCCGAATGGCCTGTACGCCCACACCCGCGCCGACGACATGGTCGTCAGCGTCATCCGCGAGCTGCTCCGGCGAAATCCGGAGCTGCCGCCCGAGCGGGTCGGCGAGGTGGCCGTCGCCGCCACCACGCAGACCGGCGACCAGGGCCTGACCATCGGCCGGGCCGCCGCCGTGCTGGCCGGGCTGCCCAAGTCCGTGCCCGGTTACGCCATCGACCGGATGTGCGCCGGGGCGATGACCGCGGTGACGAACGTGGGGGCGTCGATTGCCTTCGGCGCGCTGGACGTCGCGATCGCCGGCGGGGTCGAGCACATGGGGCATCATCCGATGGGCCAGGGGGTCGACCCGAACCCGCGGTTCGTCTCCGAGCGGCTGGTGGACACGTCCGCGCTGGTGATGGGCGCCACCGCGGAGAACCTGCACGACAGGTTCCCGGCGATCACCCGGGCCCGAGCGGACGCCTACGCCGCGGCGAGCCAGCAAAAGGTGGCCGCCGCCTACCAGGCCGGCCAGATCCAGGCTGACCTGGTGCCGGTCGCGGTCCGCGACGTCGCCGGCGCCTGGGGGCTGGCCTCGGTCGACGAGCCGCCGCGCCCGGACACGACGGTCGAGGCGCTCGCCGGCTTGAAGACACCGTTCCGCCCGCACGGCCGGGTCACCGCCGGCAACTCGGCCGGGCTGAACGACGGCGCCACCGGGTGTGTCGTGGCTTCGCTCGATGCCGCCTTGTCGCTGGGGCTGACGCCGCGGATGCGGCTGGTCGACTTCGCGTTCGCCGGGGTCGAGCCCGAGGTGATGGGCATCGGGCCGGTGCCGGCCACCGAGGCGCTGCTCGCCCGCAACGACCTGACCATGGACGACATCGGGCTGATCGAGATCAACGAGGCGTTCGCCGTGCAGGTGCTCGCGTTTCTCGACCACTTCAAGATCGACGACGAGGACCCGCGGGTGAACCCGTGGGGCGGCGCGATCGCGTTCGGTCATCCGCTGGCTTCGTCCGGCGTGCGGCTCATGATCCAGCTCGCCAGGGAGTTCGCCTCGTCGAACGCACGGTACGGCCTGACCACGATGTGCGTCGGGATGGGGATGGGCGGCACTGTGCTGTGGGAGAAAATCAATGGCTGAGCGGAACGAGCTGTGGCTCGACGAAAGCGCGATCAGGTCTCAGTTTCCTGATGAGGTCGTGACGCGTGCGCTGGTGCGCGACGTCGCCCTGCCGGATGGGGCCGGGACGATGGCGCTGATCACGCTGGACAACGGCTTCGACCACACCAAGCCGAACTCGCACGGCCCGGGCGGGCTGCTGGAGCTGCTTCATGCGCTGGACTCGGTGGCTGCCCGGTCCGATGTCGTCGCCGTGGGTATCACCGGCAAGCCGTTCATCTTCGCGGTCGGCGCCGACTTGAAGGGCGCGGCGCTGATCTCGTCGCGAGAGCAGGGCCTGGAGGTGATGCGGCTCGCGCACCACGTGTACCGGCGGCTCGGCGAACTGCCGGTGCCGACGTTCGCGTTCGTGAACGGTGTGGCGCTGGGCGGCGGGCTGGAGGTGGCGCTGCACTGCACGTACCGGACGATCTCGTCCGATGTCAGCGCCGTGGCGTTCCCTGAGTGCTTCCTCGGGCTGCTGCCCGGGGCCGGCGGAACGTACCTGCTGCCCCGGCTGATCGGCCCCGGGCCGGCGCTGAAGGTGATCGTGGAGAACGCGCTGTCGCAGAACAAGATGCTTCGCGCCGCGGAGGTGCTGTCGCTGGGCATGTTCGACGCGATGTTCGAGCCCGCGGACTTCCTGGTGGAGTCGCTGCGCTGGGCCTCTCGTGTCCTCGCCGCACCGCCTGCCCCACGGCCACCGCTGGCACCGGTGTCGGAGTGGGACGCCGCGGTGGCGGCGGCTCGGTTCTTCGTGGACGGCAAGGTGCACGGCGCCGCGCCCGCGCCGTACCGGGCTATCGAGCTGGTGTCGTTGGCTCGGGAGCGGACCCGGGACGAAGGGTTCGCCGCCGAGGACGAGGCGATGGCGGACCTGTTCGTCAGCGACGAGTTCAAGGCCAGCCTGTACGCGTTCGACCTGACGCAGCACCGGGCCAGGCACGCTTTCGGTGCGCCTGACCCGTCGCTGGCCCGGCCGGTGACGAAGGTCGGCATCGTCGGAGCGGGCCTGATGGCGGCGCAGATCGCGCTGCTGTTCGCGCGGCGGCTTTCGGTGCCCGTGGTCCTGACCGACCTGGATTCTTCCCGTCTTGAGGCCGGTGTCGGCCACGTGCACGCGGAGATCGCCAAGCTGGCCGCGCGCGGGCGGCTGTCGGCTGACGCGGCGGCCCGGCTCACCGGGCTGGTGACCGGGTCGCTTGACATCGCCGCGTTCGCGGACGCGGACTTCGTCATCGAGGCCGTCTTCGAGGAGATGTCGGTCAAGAAGAAGGTGTTCGCCGACGTCGAGGCCGTGGTGCGGCCGGACTGCGTGCTGGCGACGAACACCTCGTCGCTGTCGGTGTCCTCGATGGCGTCCGACCTGGCTTTCCCGTCGCGGGTGGTCGGGTTCCACTTCTTCAACCCCGTCGCGATGATGCCGCTGGTGGAGGTGGTGCGTGCGGGCGCGTCGGACGATGCCTCGGTGGCCACGGCGCTGGCGGTCGGGAAGGCGCTGAAGAAGAATTGCGTGCTGGTGAAGGACGCCCCGGCGTTCGTGGTGAACCGGCTGCTGACCCGCTTCCTCGGGTCGATCACCGAAGCCGTGGACGAGGGCACGCCGTTCGATGTGGCCGAGCACGCCGCGGACCCGCTGGGACTGCCGATGCCGCCGTTCCTGCTGCTGCAGTTGGTGGGGCCGGCCGTTGCGCTGCACGTGGCGGAGACGCTTTCTGAGGCGTTCCCGGCTCGGTTCGGGGTGTCGCCGAAGCTGCGAGCCCTGGTTTCCGCCGGGAAGACCGCGGTGTACCGGCCGGACTTCTCGGTCGATCCGGACGTCGCCGCGCTGCTGGCCGGCGGCGATCGCCCGTCCACCGGGGAGGAGGTCCGGGCGCGGGCGCTGACGGCGCTGGCCGAGGAGATCCAGATCATGCTGGACGACGGCGTGGTGGCCGGGCCGGAGGACATCGACCTGTGCATGATCCTCGGCGCCGGCTGGCCCTTCCACCTCGGCGGCATTACTCCGTACCTGGAGCGGGCGGGGTACCTGAAGAAAAGATAGGTATACCGGCCGGTTCCGAGCCGGGCACGCTAGCCATAGCCTGAGTTGTCACCTCAGTTGTCACCTCCTGAGAAAGGTCGACGGCGATGGCGCGTAGCCGGGCACGCATCCAGAGCGTGGTAGGCATGCCGAAGATCGACGGATCGGTGCCCCATTCGGCGCGCGTGTGGAACTACCTGGTCGGCGGCAAGGACTGGTTCGAAGCGGACCGGGAAGCCGCCGAACAGATCTGCGCCGCGCTGCCGGTGCTCGGCGACGTCGCGAAGTACGGCAGGGACTTCCTCGGCCGTGCCATGCGGTTCCTGGCTGGGGAGGCCGGCGTCCGGCAGTTCCTCGACGTCGGGACCGGCGTGCCGACCGCGGACAACACCCATGAGGTGGCCCAGTCCATAGCGCCGGAGAGCCGGATCGTCTACGTGGACAACGACCCCATCGTGCTGGTGCACGCGCGCTCGCTGCTGACCAGCACGCCAGAGGGCGCGACCGACTACGTCGACGCCGACGTGCACGACCCGGACACGATCCTGCGGGAGGCGGGGCGGACGCTGGACTTCGGCGAGCCGGTCGGCCTCATGCTGATCGGCATCATGAACTTCGTGCTCGACAACGAGGAGTCGCGGGACATCGTCGCGAGGCTGCTGGCACCGCTCGCGCCGGGCAGCTACCTGACCATCCAGCATCCGGCGAGCGAGGACGCCGGGATGGCCGAGTGCATCCGCCGCTGGAACGAGGTGGGGAAAGACAAGCTCACCTGCCGCTCACGGGCGGAGGTCGCGGGCTATTTCGCGGGGCTCGAGATGGTCGAGCCCGGGGTCGTGACGCTGAACGAATGGCGGCCCGACGAGCTGACGTCGACGACGATCGTGCCGAGCTACGCGGCGATGGGACACAAGTCCGCTACCACATGATCGCAACCGGTTAAGGTGCTCGTATGACACCAGTCTTCCGGCTTTGCGACGACTACATCAACCGTCAGGCGGCGTTGGATCCCGTGGCCACGGGGATGCGCGGGATCAGCGCTCCGTTCGGTGCCGCCACCGACTACAGCCCGGAGGGATACCAGGCGCGGGCTGACCTGATCACGAGCACGCTGGCAGAGTTGCGCAAGCTCTCGTCTTGGGAGCCGTCTGGGCCGTCTGGGCCGTCTGGGCCGTCTGGGCCGGACGATGAGCTGGCCGCGGCGTTGCTGCGGGAACGGCTGGAGTCGGAACTGGCGCTGCACGAGGCGGGCGAGCACCTGCGCGAAGTGCGGACCCCGTTCGGCCGGGTGGCCACCGTCCGGGACAGCGTGGACCTGCTGCCGCGCGGGGACGACGAGGCGTGGCGGAACATCGCGGCGCGGATGGCGGCGATACCGTCGATGTTCCAGGGCTGGCGGGCAACGCTGGACGAAGGGCTCGCGCGGGGCATGCTGGCGGCCCGGCGGCAGGCGGTCGAGGGCGCCATCCAGGCCGACCGGTACGTGGGGACCCACCGCGAGCTGGTCGCCGGCTACGGCGACGGGCCGCTGGCCGCGGAGCTGTCGTCGGCCGCCGCAGCCGCGGACGCGGGTTACGCCGAGGTTGCCAGGTACCTGCGGGAGGAGTACGCGCCGCGGGCGGCGCCGGCCGACGGCGTCGGCGCGGAGCGGTACACGGTCAACGCGCGGATGAGCCTAGGCGCGGACCTCGACTACACCGAAGCGTACGAGTGGGGCTGGGCGGAACTCGCCAGGATCGAGGCCGAGATGGCCGCGGAGGCGTCGCTGGTCAAGGCGGGAGCGAGCGTGGCGGAGGCTTCCGCGATCCTCGACGAAACGCAGTTCATCGACGGCGAGGACGCCTACCTGGCCTGGCTCCAGGATCGTCACGACCAGGCGATCGAGCGGCTCAACGGCGTGCACTTCGACATCGCCGAGCCGCTGCGTACCGTCGAGGCCGTGCTGGCCCGCGGCTCGACGTCGGGAGCCGCCTACTACACCCCGCCCAGCGAGGATCTCACCCGGCCGGGCCGCACCTGGTGGCCGATCGGCGGCCGCGACCGGTTCGAGGTGTGGAACGAACTGTCCACCGTGTTCCACGAGGGCGTGCCCGGCCACCACCTGCAGAACGGCGCGGCGAAAATGGCGGGGGACCGGCTGTCGAGGTTCGCCAAGGGCAACTTCGTGAGCGGGCACGGTGAAGGGTGGGCGTTGTATTCCGAGCGGCTTGCCGACGAACTCGGCTGGTTCGACGAGCCGGGTACCCGGCTGGGCATGCTCGGCGGTTCCGCGATCCGTGCCGCCCGGGTGGTCATCGACATCGGCGTGCACCTCGGGCTGCCGCTGCCCGACGGCTCACCGTGGACGTTCGACAAGGCCTGCGAGGTGCTGCGGGACCGGGGCCGCGCCGAGCCGTACCGGGTGCACGCGGAGATCGTCCGGTACTTCGGCTGGCCGGGGCAGGCGATCTCCTACAAGCTGGGGGAGCGCGCCTGGCTGGCCGCGCGGGACGAGGCACGCCGCCGCCCCGGGTTCGACCTGAAGGCGTGGCACACCGCCGCGCTGAGCCTCGGCCCCATCGGCCTGGCGGGTCTCACCGAAGCCCTGAACCGCATCAGCGCCTAGCCTCGCCCCTCCGCTCGCGCCCCGCCCGGGCCCCCGCGTGGCGAAAGCCAGCTCAGGGTGCTCAGCGACACACGTCATCGCGCCTCCCCGCAAATGCGCACGTACAGGGTATGCCGCCGCTATCGTCAGATTGGTGGGCGGGGAGCAGACGCAGCAGACGCGGTGTACCGCGCCGGACGCGCTGTCGAACCTGGTGGCGGTGCTCGAGCTTGTCGCGGACGGCGAAGTGCGGTGTTCGGCGGGCAGCAGGAGGCCGCTGGCGACCACCGTGAAGCTCGTCGAGGACGTGCTTGTGGCCGGGGACTACTACGAGCCAGGGGAGCCGATCGCGGCGTACGGCTGGCCGGTGCTGGTGCAGGCCGGCGGCCTGGCCAGGCTGTCCGGCGCCCGGCTCGAGCTCACCGCGCGTGGCGCCGACGTGCTCGCCCGGCCTGGCTACGTGGCGCTCGCCGCGCTGTGGACCAGGTGGCTGCGGAGCGTCTCGTTCGACGAGCTAGCCCGCATCGATGTGATCAAGGGCCAGCGCAAGCCCGCCACGCTTACCTCCGCACCGACGCGCCGGGCCGCTGTGGCCGCGGCGCTGAGCGCGATCGAACCGGAGGTGTGGGCGGACACCGAGATGATCCGGCAGGTCCTCCAGACCGAGGATGCGCCGCTGGCCGTCGTGCGCAATCAGCTCGCGCTCTGGCGGTTGTACATCGGCGACTCCTATCACGGCTCGCTTGGGCACGCCGGATCGAAGGCGCGGGAGATCGTCGAGGACCGGTACGCGCTGTGCGTCCTTTTCGAATACGCGGCGACCGCCGGCCTGATCGACATCACCTACACCGCCGCCGCCGGCGCGCGCGACGACTACCGGTTCTTGTGGGGTGCGGGGGAGCTGCCGTATCTGTCCAGGTACGACGGCCTGCTGGCGGTGCGGGTGAACGAGTTCGGCGCCGCGGTGCTGCACGACCCCGACGCCATCGGGGAGCTCCGCCTGCCCGTGCCACGATCCGGCTGACTGCACGCGACGACGGCCTGGGATTCGCTCAGTGCGCCACGGTGAACCGCCGTCGCCGGTGCTGGCTACCGGACACTGCCCGTTTGTGGCGGTAGGACCTCGTCGTTCTGAGGTCTGCACGGACTCGGGGAGGCGATCGAAAATCATTGCGGACAGTTACCCACCCGATTTGGGTCCTGTTGGCGAATTGCGCGCGCATGGCCGTGCCGACCGACCGACAGTCCGCCCGCCAGCCGCCGTGGCCTGGCCGCGTCGGCCGGCCAGGCCGCGGCCAGGCCGCCGGCGCGGCTGTGGCTGGAGTGCCTGGAGTGCCGTGAGCGGCTGCCGGGATACGGCCGCACCGGCACGCCCGTCAACGACGTGGAAGATTACCGCCTCGTGGTGGATTGACCCTCGTAAACAAGGGGCCGGCTACCACGAAGCGGG
>Ga0207664_10000601_pt1 | contig 24933 bp, 19 predicted proteins | sample LARL83metaG_FD_184349 | JGI IMG/M metagenome (GOLD analysis project Ga0207664, IMG submission 184349) | Corn, switchgrass and miscanthus rhizosphere microbial communities from Kellogg Biological Station, Michigan, USA - LAR L8-3 metaG... | ecosystem: Host-associated > Plants > Roots >... | reverse complement strand
CCCGTTGTGCGTGCTGCTGGTGTTCCTGGTGCTGTCGTCGCTGTACGAAAGCTGGTCGCTGCCGCTGGCGGTGATCCTGATCGTGCCGATGGTGCTCTTGTCCGCGATCGCCGGCGTGTGGCTCTCCGGTGGCGACAACAACATCTTCACCCAGATCGGATTGATCGTGCTGGTGGGGCTGGCGTGCAAGAACGCGATCCTGATCGTCGAGTTCGCCCGCGAACGCCAGCATGAAGGCATGAGCCGTCACGAGGCGGTGCTGGAAGCGGCCAAGCTGCGCTTGCGCCCGATCTTGATGACCTCGTTCGCCTTCATCATGGGTGTGGTGCCGCTGGTCACTTCGCACGGCGCCGGTGCCGAGATGCGCCATGCGATGGGTGTGGCGGTGTTCGCCGGCATGCTCGGCGTGACCATCTTCGGGCTGATCTACACGCCGCTGTTCTACGTCTTGATTCGCGCCCTGGTCGAACGCCGCGAGGCGCGCGCTGCCGAACGCGCCGCGGCGCATGCGCTGCCGGCGCTGGAGAACCACTGATGAAAACCATGCTCAAGGTGGCCGCGCTCGCCGCGGCCCTGGCCCTCGCCGGCTGTGCCAGCGTCGGTCCGAACTACCACGAAGTGAAACCTGCCGCGCCGCAATTGCAGGGCCTGGACGCGGCACATGAAAACAACGCGCAGTTCCAGGCTGCGTGGTGGAAGCAGTTCAACGATCCGACCCTGGACGCGCTGATCCGGCGCGCCGCGGCCAACAATCTCGATCTGCGCATCGCGGTGGCGCGACTGCATGAATCGCGCGCGCTGCTCAGTGGCAGCAAGGCCGATCAGTTCCCGACGATCGATACGAACGTGAACTACACCCGCAGCCGTGGCCAGCAACCCGGCTTCAGCGACCAGCGCAGCACCACGACCACCTATCAGGCCGGCTTCGACGCGTCGTGGGAGCTGGACCTGTTCGGCGGCGTGCGCCGTTCGGTCGAGGCCTCAGGTGCCGACCTCGGTGCCAGCGAAGCGGCGCTGCACAACGCGCAGGTCAGCCTGCTGGCCGAAGTCGCGCGCAATTACTTCGAATTGCGCGGAAGCCAGTTGCGGCTGGACATCGCCCGGCGCGACATCGAAAGCCAGCAGCAGACCGTGCACCTGACCGACCTGCGCCAGCAGCTCGGCTCCGGTTCGGAGCAGGACGTGGCCAGCGCCAAGGCCCGTCTCGCCGCGGTGCAGGCGCAGCTGCCGCTGCTGCAGACCCAGGCCAGCGCCAGCGAATTCCGCCTTGCCGTGCTGCTCGGCGAACGCCCGGGCGAGCTCGACATCGACGTCTCGCCGAAAAGCTTCACCCCGATCGCGATCAGCCTGCCGATCGGCGATGCCGGCGACGTGCTGTCGCGCCGTCCAGACGTCCGGATGGCCGAACGCGAGTACGCCGCCGCCACCGCGCGCATCGGCGTGGCCAAGGCGGATTTCTTTCCGCACATCACGCTGGGCGGTTTCCTCGGCTTCCTGTCCGGACGCAGCAACGACTTCGGCGGCCCGGCCACGCGGGCGTGGTCGCTGGCGCCGAGCATCAGCTGGCCCGGGCTCAACGTGCAGCGCGTGCGCGCCAACCTGCATGCCAGCGAGGCGCGCGCCGATGCGGCGCAGGCGAACTACCAGCAGTCCGTGCTGCTGGCGATCGAGGACATCGACAACGCGGTCACCGGCTTCAACCAGCAGCGCGTGCGCGTCGATCGTCTGATCGAGCAGGGCACGCAGAGCAAGCGCGCCGCCGACCTCGCCCGCGTGCGCTACCAGGAAGGCGCCACCAGCTTCCTCGAACTGCTCGATGCCGAGCGCACCCAGCTCGCCGCGGAGGACGACCTGGCCCAGGGCGAGGCGGCCATCAACACCCGCGCGGTGGCGCTGTACAAGGCGCTCGGCGGCGGCTGGCAGGCCTGCGGCGACGAACGTTGCAGCGCGGTGGCCAAGGCGGACGCCGCGCCATGAGCCGGCCGGCCCGTCGCGTGCCGGCCACGGCGACAGCGCCGGTCTATCGCGTGGCGCTGGTCACGGGCGCGAATCGCGGCATCGGCTTCGAGGTGGCGCGCCAGCTCAGCGAACGCGGCATGACGGTGCTGCTCGGCGCGCGCGATTTCGACAAGGGCCTGCACGCGGCACGCAAGCTCGCCGGCGCGCCCGGCGAGGTGATCGCGGTGCAGCTCGACGTCACGCAGCAGGACCAGGTCGACACGCTGGCGCGCTGGATCGAGATCACCTACGGCCGGCTCGACGTGCTGATCAACAACGCCGGCGCGCATTACGACCCCGCGGTGCGGCCGGCCACCGCCGACATCGCGCCGGCGCGCGATGCGATGGACATTCATCTGTTCGGCAGCTGGCGGCTGTGCAGCGCGATGCTGCCGCTGATGCACCGGCACCATTACGGCCGCATCGTGAACGTCTCCAGCGGCTGCGGCGCGACCGCCACGGAGGGCGCCAGCTGTCCGGCCTACCGCATCTCCAAGGCGGCGCTGAACAGTTACACGCGCTCGCTCGCCGCCGAACTCGACGGCAGCGGCATCGTCGTCAACGCGGTATGCCCCGGCTGGGTCGCCACCGACATGGGCGGCGCCGGCGGCCGTCCGGTGGGCGATGGTGCGGCCGGTATCGTGTGGGCGGCTTGCCTGCCGCAGCCCGTCACCGGCGGCTTTTTCCGCGACGGCCAACGCATCGCCTGGTAACCGTCGGCACCACGCGGATCGACGTCTACTTCGAAAGCGTGGGCGGTGCGGTGCTCGATGCCGTGCTGCCGCAGCTCAACCTCGGCGCGCGCGTGCCGGTGTGCGGCGTGATCGCGCACTGCAACGACCGGCAAGCGCCGCCGAGTCTTTCATCGGCCTGCTCCAGGGACGCAACTTCGGCAAGCTGACGGTGCGCATGGCCGACGCCTGGCGACAGCGCCTCAGCCGTTGCGGGCGCCGCTGTGCTGCGAGTACAGCGCATGCCAGCGGCCGTGCGCGTAGATGAAGATGTCGGACGAACGCACGTCGCTGGCCGCGCCCTTGGCCGGGTTCGTAGACGACAGGATCGCGGTGTCGCCGTGGATCACCACGGACTTGCCCGACGGGTGCGCCTTGAGCCACGCCTCGACCTTGCGGCGTTCGGCATCCGAGCCGCGGTTCTTCGCCGCGTGCGCCACGATGGCGGACTTCGGATGCACCGCGCCATCGGCGCCGACCGAGCGGTACTCCGGCAGCAGCATGTCGTCGAGCCACGCCGTATCGCCGTCGAGCTCGGCCTCCAGCCAGTGCTGGTCGACCGCGATCACCGCCGCCTCGCTGCGGGCGGATTCGTCGATGCCGGCCGCGCTCGCGGCCGAGGTGGCCGCGACCACTGCTTCGGCGCCCAGCACCAGCACGGCCAGGCACGCCAGGCCGATGTGGAAGAAACGTTGCTTGCTGCGCATGCGGCTGTCCTCGGGTTCGCGGCGAAATTGCCATGGGCCGAGCGTGGTGCGCAGGCGAGCGCGCCGCGACGCTTCGGTGACGAGCGTCCGCCGCACGGTGACCAGCGGTCGCATGGGGTGGTCCAGCGGCGACGCGCTTCCTTCGAGCCGCGAGGGCCGTACGGCCCGGCCGTCTGCACCGGCCTGCACGCCGCTCGTCATCGCCACAGCGCCGGCGGTCACATGAGCGACGACGCCGGCGACTGGCCATGCCAGCCTGCGGCGATCGTTCCGCATCCGCGTTGCCGCCCGATCGATCGGCGCATGCGCACATCACGGGAGTATCCGCATGAAGTTGTCGACAGCGTTGGGTGTCTTGCTTGCCCTTGGATCGTCTGCCCACGCGGCCACGACGGTGGAACCCACCGCCACGATCTTCGCGCCGGGCAGCATCGCCGGCGACGCCGATGACGGCGCGGCCGCGTTCACCCCGGACGGTGCGACGGTGTATTTCATGCGCGGCACCGACAGCTTCACGCTGATGGAGTCGCGCCGCGTCGGCGGCCGCTGGTCGACGCCGAAGCCTGCGCCGTTTTCCGGGCAATGGCGCGACCTCGACCCGGCGATGGCGCCGGACGGCTCGTACCTGCTGTTCGTCTCCAACCGCCCGGCGACGCGCGGCGGCCAGCCGATCGACGCCGTGCACGCGGGCAAGCGCCGCGCCGGCGAGGGCATGAATCTGTGGCGGGTGGACCGGCAGGGCGATGGCTGGGGCGCGCCGGTGCGCCTGCCCGACGTCGTCAACCGCTGCTCGGTGACGTTCGCGCCCAGCGTCGCCGCGGACGGCAGCGTGTATTTCATCGGCTGCACCGCGGGCGACAAGCTGGGCCTGCTGCGTTCGACGTACCGGAGCGGCCACTATTTCGCGCCCGTCGAGGTTCCCCTGGGCGACGCATCGACGACCATCCGCGATCCGGCGATCGCCCCCGACGGCTCGTTCATGGTGGTCAGCACCAAACGCGATGCGCAGCAGCCCTATCGCCTCGCCATCGCCTTCCGCACACCGCATGGCTGGAGCGCGCCGCTCGACCTCGGCGACAGCGTCAACGGCGGCAAGCACAGCATGGGCGCCCAGCTCGGCCCCGACCATTACACGCTGTACTTCTACAGCGACCGCCGCCTGCCGCCGTCCGATCCGCGCAGCGCCGCCGCATGGAACAACGGCGACGACCACATCTGGCAGGTGTCGCTGGCCCCGTGGCTGGGTGCGCGGCACGCACCGCACTGAGCGCCGTGCTGCCGCGGCGCCACGCCAGGTTCTTCGCCGCGCCGGCGTATCTTCCGGCACATCCATGGCGGTGCCGCTACAGGCAGACTGCGCGGATGAAAGCGATGGACGCCGCCCATGCCGATCAGCTGCCGGAACGCGCCGGATCGTCGCGCCATCCGGTGTGGCTGCTGGCGTTCGGCTTCTGGACCCTGCTGGCGCTGTCCTACGCGCTGAGCTCGGGGCTGTCCGCGCTCAGTGAAGGGCACGACCCGTCGTGGCTGCGCGGGCTCAGCTGGAACGCTGCCGACTTCTACCTGTGGATGCTGCTGGCACCGGCTATCGGCTGGCTCGGCCGGCGCAGCGCTGGCCGCAGCTGGCCGCGCTTCCTGCTCCTGCACGCGCCCGCCGGCATCGGCGTGGCACTGGCGCAGACGCTGCTGCAGCTGCTGATCTTCTGGAGCGTGAGCGGCCCGGGCAAGATGCCGGTGACGTCGTTCGGCGGCTTCGTGCAGATGGAATTCGCGTACAAGTTCCAGCAGGGCCTGGTGATCTACTGGGTCATCCTGGCGGTGCTGCGCGGGATGGAATCGAGGCGGCACCTGCGCGACGAGCGCCTGCGCCGCACGCAACTGGAAACGCAGCTGGCGCAGGCGCAATTGCAGGCGCTGCGCATGCAGCTGCAGCCGCATTTCCTGTTCAACACGCTCAACGCGATCTCCGCGCTGGCGCTGGCCGATCCGCTGCAGGCGCGGCTGATGATCGCCCGCCTGAGCGACTTCCTGCGCCTCACCCTGGAAGAACGCCACGCGCCGCAGGTGCCGCTCGCGCGCGAGCTGGAATTCCTCGCCTGCTATCTCGGCATCCAGCAGGTGCGCTTCCAGGATCGGCTCAGCACCGAGCTGGACGTGGCCGACGACACGCTCGCCGCCGCGGTGCCCAACCTGATCCTGCAGCCGCTGGTGGAGAACGCGCTGCGCCACGGCCTGCAGGACAAACCCGGCGCCGGCGTGCTGCGCGTTTCCACGCGGCGCGACGGTGATCAGCTGCAGCTGCGCGTGGACGACGATGGACTCGGCCTGCCGCCGGCCGGCACGCTGGAAGGCATCGGCCTGGGCAATACCCGTTCGCGCCTGCGCATGCTGTTCGGCGACGCGGCCGGGCTCGAGCTCAGCGCGATCCCCGGCGGCGGCACGCGCGCCGAGGTACGCCTGCCGTTCGCCGAGCACGTCGCATGAACCCGCCGCACCTGCGCACCGTGCTGGTCGACGACGAAGTGCTGGCACGCCTCGCGCTGCGTCAGGCGCTTGCCACGCATGACGAAGTGGAGATCGTCGGCGAATGCGGCAACGCCGCCGAGGCGATGCAGGCGGTGAGTGCATTGCAACCGGACCTGTTGTTTCTGGACATCCAGATGCCCGGCATGGACGGCTTCGAACTGCTGCACGAACTCGCGCCCGACCGCCTGCCGCTGGTGGTGTTCACCACCGCGTTCGCCGAACACGCGCTGCGCGCGTTCGATGCGATGGCGCTGGACTACGTGCTCAAGCCGATCGACCAGACCCGCTTCGACCAGGCCATGGCACGCGTGAACCGCCATTGGCTCGGCCTGCACGCGGGCGCCGGCGATGCGGCCGCACCGGCGCCCGCCGACGGCTACGTGCAACGCCTCAGCGTGCGCCACGGTGAACACATCCGCGTGCTGGCCGTCGACGACATCGACTGGATACGCGCCGACGGCAACTACCTGCACATCCACATCGGCCCCGCGCGCTACCTGCACCGCGACACCCTGCGCCACCTGCTCGTGCAACTCGACCCAGCGCGCTTCCTGCGCATCCATCGCGGCATCCTCGTCAACCTGGCGCGTATCCGCGAAGTGCATCCGTTGTTCAAGGGCGGCGCGGAAGTTGTGTTGCACGACGGGACGAGGCTGGATTTGAGTCGGCGCTTTCGGGCCGGGGCAAGGGCGGTGTTGGGGTTGCGCTGAGTCGCATGAGGGTTTGCCGAGGCCCACGCATTAATCGGTGCCGCCTCGCAAGACAGACACCCAGCAGGCGAGAGCGCACCCTGTGCGCAATGCTCTTGCTTGCTCTTGCATCCGGTGCGCCGAAGCTTTCAAAGCAAGAGCGTTCGTCTGCCTGCGGCAGCCGAGTTACTTTCTCTTTGCGTGGCCAAAGAGAAAGATAACCAAAGAGAAAGGCCACCCCGCTTGGCGCTTGCCGGGCCTCCTGCCCGGCAAGTCCGTGAGCCGGGGCCGGGCTTTTCGACAGGGCATCCTGCCCTGACGAAAAGGAGCCGACATCCCTGTCGACTCCCGCTTCGCGGCCTGTCGTCCCCGACTCACCGCCGCACAGGGGCCCCGGTAGAGCAGCGGACCTTCCTGGCCCGCACTCGGTGCGCAACCGCTGCGCGGTTGCGAGAACCAGCGGCTCTTGGCGCTGGATAAATACTTTGCCTGGGGGTGTGCGCCTGCTACCGGCGAAGAACGGAAGCTAGAAGTGCACTCTGCGCCTGAGGTTCATCCACTCAACCCAAATAAATATGGAGAAAGCAGGATTGATCAACGTTCTTAACAAGAAAGATTAGACGTCAAGAGGCTTCGATGTCGACGATATGCTCGCCCCATCAGCACTCATAGCAACCTTCTTAACCGGCGGCATGAGCGGGACCTCAGCGGGCGGCAGAGAAGCAGCGCGAAGCGTGGAGAAAACGTGCTCTCTCCAAAATGGCCACGCAACATGTGCTGCGTTTGCAGCAACGAAATGGGCAAGATCTTGGTCTGTGTAATCCTTGCAGACAACGACAAAGTCGACCGCAAAAGCTGCCTCAATCGTGTAATACACGAGCGGGCTCGGAGGCTCACCATCCTCGGCGTGCTCAAGTTCTCCAACTGCTCCTGAATTGGCCGCAATTTCGGGCAGCTCGGCCTGCAACCCAAGCGGTTTCGTCAATCGCAGTCCGCAGTTCACAATGGCTTTCAAACGCTCCTCGTTCGACTTGGTCATATCGAACGCGTGCGTGACCCATCGACGCGTCTCAACCACGGAACTATCATCTGTGATCTGCAACGCCTCGATGTCATCGTTCGTAAAGAAAGTCGCTCTATCAAGGCGAATGGTTGATAGTCGAAAGCATTTGATCGGGTCGAATGTCATCGACCTTACCCCGCGGCCGCGAGTTGTGGCGCCCAATCCCGCGAAGCTAGTTGCTGCGTCTCCTCAAATCGAGCAGGACGAAGCACCAACAATTCTGCAAATGGTGCGGTCTCCTGTTCGGTCCACGACTGGTCATAAATATCAGCATCACTACCAGTAGCACGTACGGAGAATCCCACCCGGCTGAGCAGCCAAGCAAAATAAGACGGACACTGAACAGCGCCTCGCAACGAAATATCCAAAGCCTCACTCTGGATGACTTCGCCGCGCTCATACTTTGAGAAGCAATTTACTCCACCGCCAAAAACGGTCGCCGCTTCGGACTGCTTCAATTTCAGCAGCTCTCTGAAGGCGCGAATTTCATCGCCGGAAAGCAAGCCGCGTTCACGGCGCTTGGCATCCGAAAATTTCTTCCTTGCCTCGACGACGGTCGCTTGGTTGCGCCGAATTTGTGCGGGATCGTAAGTCCTCTCGCCACATTGATCGCATTGCCACGCCGCCAAGCCTACAACTGGTATCTCCTGACCGCGATGCGGTACAAGCCTTGAAAAGGCTGACAGTTTCAGCTGCCCAACTTCACATATGGGGCAGACATTTTTATCGCTCATCTTTTTTCCGTCCCTGTGGATGGAAGGAGCAAATAAACAGATTCAGGCGATCACCCAAGACCTTGAACTTGATGTACAGCTCAACGTGGCGCCCTTTTGGCGTCCGATACGGTTTGAGGTAAACATCGTGCCAAGTGAGACGGCTCCCATACTGGATCGACTCATGGAAATCTCCCTCGACCAAGCTTCCAAGGCATGCACACACTTCTTCCACAGAGAGACCAAGCTCGTCTGTGTCGTCACACACCCTATCGCCTGCATATCGCACCTTCTCGTCGATCGCATAGCGTCGCACTTCATCCAGACTGTACGCGGGGACAAGTCGCCGGCCCGTGACGTCTTCGTTAACCATTATGGTTAGTGGCCTCCGCCGCCGTCAATAGGCGCGTATGCCTTACTGACGGCATATGCCCTGTGGCTGATTGCCACATGCCGATCGGTGTTCCTAGTTCACACATTTGCCCCTGCCCATGAGTCCTCGGCCTAGAGGGGGAAGATATCAGATCATCGGAGACCTCCTCCCAGCGAAAACCGGGTGATCTCAGAGTGCACTCGAGCTGAGATGAAATTTCCATCCAATGCCGAAAACTGTTGGCTCTCGCAACCGCGCAGCGGTTGCGCACCGAGTGCGGGGCAGGATGGCCGCTGTGCTCTACCCGGGGGCCCTGTCCGGAGGTGAGGCGGGGTCGAGAGGCCGCGTAGCGGGAGCCGACAGGGATGTCGACTCCTTTTCGCCAGGGCAGGCGACGGCATGGATGCCGGAGTTGAGGCAACGCAGGAGTGGTCGCCCGATGTCCGTTCGAAAAGCCCGGCCCCGACTCACGGACTTGCCGGGCGGGATGCCCGGCAAGCGCCAAGCGGGGTGGCCTTTCTCTTTGGTTACCTTTCTCTTTGGCCACGCAAAGAGAAAGTAACTCGGCCTCCGAAGGAGGACGAAAGCTCTAGCTCAACGCGCAGGCTTCGCTGCAGGCGTAACAGCTGAAGTGCGATGCCTGCCTTCGCAGGCATGACGGAGTGCGGGGTGCGAGGCTTGTCGGCGTGAACGATGCGAGCGGGCCGTTCGGGAGTGAGCGTGGGGGCGGCAAAGCATCGCGCGCTCTCATACAACGGGCTTGGTGTGCAGCGCGAACATTCCGCGGCTGGGCGGAACCGATTGTCCCGCGCTGGCGACCGCTGGTCACGGCTGCTCTCCGCTCATCACAAAGCGGCGGCGATGCGCCGGCGCCGCTGCGCAGACTCGGTTGGACATCATCGTGCCGAGGAACACGCATGGCCCACCGCTCGCTCACCCTTCTCGCCAGCAGCCTCGTCGCGCTGGGTATTTTCGGCACGACCGCAGCCCACGCCACCAACGTGACTTCCCCATCGCCGGAAATCTTCGCCCCCGGCGCGATCTCCGGTCCGGCCGGCGTGGATTGCCTGACCTTCTCGCCCGATGGCCACACTGTCTATTTCGATCAGCAGGCCGGATGGAACGGCTTCATCATGGAATCGCACAAGGTAGGCAATACCTGGTCGACGCCACGGATCGCATCGTTCTCCGGCCAATGGCAGGATCACGATCCGGCGATGGCGCCGGACGGCTCGTTCCTGGTGTACACGTCCAATCGCGCCGACGTGGCCGGCGGGCCGGCGATACGCGGCGGCCATCTGTGGCGGGTCGACCGGCGCGGCGATGGCTGGAGCGAACCCGTGCGGCTGCCCGATGCAGTGAACGACGCGACGAGCATCTACGCGCCCAGCGTGGCGGCCAATGGCGACGTGTACTACCAGCGGCGCGACGAGCCCGAGCATGAGTTCCACCTATATCGCACGGCCTGGCGCGATGGCCGCTATCAGCAACCGCAGCGGCTCGCGCTGGGCGATCCGGCCGCGCACGAGCTGGATCCGGCGATCGCACCGGATCAATCGTTCATGGTGTTCGACGCCAACTACGCCGGCAAGGACAAGCCCGACCGGCTGTACATCGTCTTCCGCGCGGGCGACGGCTGGAGCAAGCCGGTCGACCTCGGCGATGCGGTGAACCGCTACGAACCCTGGGGTTCGCACCTGGGGCCCGACGCCCGCAGCCTGTACTTCACCAGCAACTACATGGCGAAGACCAGCTACCCGCGCCCGCCCGCGCAGGCGCGTGCGGACCTGGCGCGCATGCGTGCGTGGGACAACGGCAACAACCATATCTGGCGGGTGTCGCTGGCACCGTGGCTGGATGTGCGCCGCGTGCGCTGAGCCTGTCGCGCCACGCTTCGCCAATACCAACCGGATGCACTGGAGAACCTATGTCGTCTCGTCACCTCGTCCTCGCCGCCTGCCTTGCGGCCACGCTCATCGCGCTACCTGCCGCGCAGGCAGCCACCACCGGCGAACTGCTCGGGCCCGGCGTGATTTCCACCGGCTTGCAGGAGACCTCGGCCGCGCTGACCCCGGACGGCCAGACGCTGTACTTCATGCGCTCGGATTTCGCCGAGGCCGACGACACCATCATGGTTTCGCAGCGCGTGGACGGCCGTTGGTCGGCGCCGCGCGTGGCCGCCTTCTCCGGCCAGTGGCACGACTCCGAACCGACGCTGTCACCCGATGGCCGGCGCCTGTACTTCGTCTCCAACCGGCCGCCGCATTCGGGTGGCGCGCCGGTAACCGCGGCAATGAACGGACACAGCTTCCCCGGCACCAATCTCTGGGTCGTCGAACGACAGGCAGGCGGCGGATGGAGCGCGCCGATCCACGTCGATGGCGCGCTCAACGACGGCGCGATGATCTACAACCCGTCGGTGGCGGCGAACGGCGACCTCTATTTCTCGGCGCATCGCCCTGACTCGGGCAAGGCGTACCAGATCTACGTCGCGCACCGCCGCGACGAGAGCTACGCGGCGCCCGAGCTGCTGCCGCTGGGCGATCTCGCGTACAACCGCATGGATCCCGCGATCGATCCGCAAGGACGCTTCCTGCTCTACGCCGGCAACGAGGGCGACGCGCTGGGCAGCGCCGACATCTACATTGCATTCCGCCAGGCGGACGGCGGCTGGGGCAAACCCGAACACCTGGCCGGCGACGTCAACAGCCGCGTGCTGGAAAACGCGCCCTCGCTGGGCCCGGCGTTCGGCGAACTGTTCGTGTCGAGCGCGCGGCGCGACGAGATGTCCTTTCCCAAACCGCGCGACGACGCGGCCACCTTGCAGCGACGCCTGCAGTCACCGCTGAACGGCTCGCGCAACCTCTGGCGCTTCGACATCTCCGCCGTGCTGCGCGCCCACGGCATCGCGCTGGCGGCTGCGCCGAGCGGCGCGTGATTCCTCCACTCCCTCTCCGCAAAGGCATTCGCATGAAGTCCCTGATCGTGACCCTGCTGGCAGCACTGGCCGGCGCTTCGACCCCGGCCGGCGCGGCCACGCCCGCTGACGCCGCGTACCTGGCGCCGGCGTTCCATGCGGGCGACCGTTTCGACAATGTGTTCTCGCGCACCATCGCCTACCGCGCCGGCGGCTACGACGAGAACGTGCGGCGGATCAGCGGCAGCGCCAGCTACACGGTGCTGGAGGGTTCGGCGACGCAGCCGCGCCTGCACATCGACTACCGCTACGACGGCGTGCACCAGGGCACCGGCACGGTCGAATTCCGCGACAGCGGCGCCACCTCCTGCTTCGATGGCAAGTGCGCGCCGAATACCGATGCCAGCGGACTGGCGTGGAACCCGCGCCTGTGGGGCACGCCGCCGGCGACGCTGCGGGTCGGCCAGAGCTGGAGCGTGCAGATCGCCGCGCCGTGGGAGCTGGGCACGGCCGGCACGCAGAAGGTGACGGTGGTCGCGCTGGACTCCGCCGCGCAGCGCATCACCCTGCTGCGCGAAGGCAGCGGCGAGGGCGCCTACCTCGGCGACAAGCTCGAGACGACGCTGAGCCGCGGCGGCCAGAGCTGGCCGGTCACCGTGCAGCCGGGCCGCTCGCACTGGTACGGCTACACCACCTTCTGCGCCGGCGTGGTGGTCAGTGACGAGCTGATGGTGGAGCGGCCGGTGACCCTGGTGTCGGACAAGCTCGGGCGCATTGCCGCCAGCGAGCGCCAATACATCCTGCTCAACGCGATGCCGCCGGCCGGGGCCGGCGGCTGAGTTCGCGGCCGTCCTCGGGGTTCAGCCGAGGGTGATGCGCAGGCGATGCGTCTGCCCGTCGTCCAGCAGGTTGATAGTTGAGGAAGCGTCCAGCGTTTGGCCATCCATATCGATGCCCGCCACACCACGGCAGACACCCTTCGGATTTTCCACGCTGACCTCGTAGACGCTGATGCCCTGCTTGCCGCGATGGCGATAGGTGAACCGGAAGCCGGGCCACGCTTTCGGGATGCACGGGTCGATGCGCAGGCTGTCGCCCTCGAGCTGGAAGCCGAGCACGGCCTCCAGCCCGGCGCGATACAGCCAGGCGGCCGAGCCGGTGTACCAGGTCCAGCCGCCGCGGCCGACGTGCGGGGCCACCGAATAGACGTCCGCACAGGCGACGTAAGGTTCGACCTTGTAGCGCTCCACCGCGGTGGCATCGGCGCTGTGATGGATCGGGTTGAGCAGGTCGAACAGGCCGACGGCGCGGTCGCCGTCGCCGAGTCCCGCCCAGGCGAAGATCGACCACGTCGCGCCATGCGTGTACTGCCCGCCGTTCTCGCGCACGCCCGGCGGATAGCCCTTGATGTAACCGGGATTCTCCACGGGATGGTCGAACGGCGGAGTGAACAGCCGCGCGATCGCGTTCTCGCGATCGATCAGCAGGCGCTCGACCGAGGCCATCGCCTGTGCCGCGTGCGCTGGTTCGGCGGCGCCCGCCATCACGCTCCACGATTGCGCGATCGTGTCGATGCGGCACTCCTTGCTGTCGCGCGAGCCTAGCGGCGTGCCGTCGTCGTAGTAGCCGCGGCGATACCACTCGCCGTCCCAGGCCTGTTCCAGCGCCGCACGGAGTTCATCGGCGACGTTGTGCCAGCGCCGTGCGCGTTCGGATTCGCCGCGCTGTTCGGCGAGCGGCGCCAACGTAGCGATGGTGCTCAGCAGGAACCAGCCGAGCCAGCTGCTTTCGCCGCGGCCGTTGGCGCCCACGGCGTTCATGCCGTCGTTCCAGTCGCCGGTGCCGATCAGCGGCAGCCCATGCGCGCCGCGGGTGAGGCTGGCATCGAGCGCACACGCGCAGTGTTCGTACACGCTCGCCTGCTGGTCGGAAATGGATGGCTGAAAGAAGGCGTCGGTAGCGCCATCGGGAATCATCTGGCCGGCGAGGAAGGGCAACATCTCGTCCAGCACCGCGGCATCGCCGGTCACGCGCACGTAGTGCATGGCCACGTAGACCAGCCAGTTGCGGTCGTCGCTGATCTTCGTGCGGATGCCCTGGCCATGCGGCGGCAGCCACCAGTGCTGCACGTCGCCTTGCGCGAACTGGCGTCCGGCCGCGCGCAGCAGATGCTCGCGGGCGAGGTCGGGGCGGCTCACGCACAGCGCCATCACGTCCTGCAATTGATCGCGGAACCCATAGGCGCCGCTGGCTTGGTAATACGCGGTGCGCGCCCACAGCCGGCAGCTGGTGACCTGGTACAGCAGCCAGTCGTTGAGCAGGATGTCCATCGCCCGGTCCGGCGTTTGCACCTGCACGGTATCCAGCATGCCGTTCCACTGCTCGGCGACCTCGGCCAGCACGGCGTCGATGTCGGTGGCGCGGTATTTATCGACCAAGGCCTGCGCCGCCGCTTCGTCGGCTGCATCGCCGAGCATGAAGACGATGTCGACCTGCGTGTTCGGCGGCAGCGCGATACGCGTCTGCAACGCGCCGCAGGGATCCATCCCGGCACCGACGCGCCCGTTCAGCGGTGCGCCGTCGCGCAGCGCCGCCGGTTGCGCCACGCTGCCCAGCGCGCCGAGGAAGGCGCCGCGGTCGCCGCTCATCGAATGCTGCACGCCGGCCAGGTCGATGAAGGCCACCCGCTCGCCGAAGTCGGCACGCCAGCGGTTGCGCGCGAACAAGGCACCGGTCTTCGCGTCGCGCGCGGTGATCACGAACGGCGCCGGCGTGGTGCCGTTGGCGCCCAGCGCCCATTCCACATAGGCGGTGATCGACAGCCGGCGCGGACGGCTGGAACGGTTGCGCAGCCGCAGCCGAGAGAGCTTGATCGAATCGCGGGTCGGCACGCATTGCAGCAGCTCCAGTTCGATGCCGTGCGCCGCATGGCTGAAGCGGCTCCAGCCCTTGCCGTGCACGGCCACGTATTTCGTGCCGGGCACGCGCAGCGGCAACGCGGTGGCGCTCCACAGCACGCCGGTGTCCTCGTCGCGCAGGTAGAGCACCTCGTGCGGGCTGTCGCTGACCGGATCGTTCGGCCACGGCGTCAACGGGTTCTGCTGGCTGTTCAGCGACCACGCATAGCCGCCGCCCTCGGCCGACACGATGAAGCCGAACGCGGGGTTGGCGATCACGTTCACCCACGGCGCCGGCGGGCGGCGGTCGTCGTCGAGGTGGATTTCGTAGGCGCGGCCGGCGTCGACGAAGCCGCCGTAGCCGTTGGCGAACTCCATCGTCGCCGGCGCGGCGAGGGCGGCGACGGGGGCCGGTGCATGCGCCGGTGGCGGCGCCGCCGGCGTGAGCGGAGCGATCGGCGCGCTGACCGCATGCGCCGTGGCGGCGAGGTCGAGCAGGACGCGCGCGGCGGTGAACAGCCCGTCGCGCACGTCGGCACTGATCGCGTCTTCGCGCAAGGCAAAGAGCTCCGCCTTCGGCAGGTGCCCGTCGGCTTTCAGCTGCGCCTGCTGTGCGCTGGCCAGCGGCGCCAGCGCGGCGTGCAACGTATCGCCCGCGTCGCCGTCGGCACAGTTCAGCAGCACCACGTCGACCGCGAAGCGCTGACGGCGCCAATGCATCTGCGCGCTCAGCACCTCCTGCATCCGGCCGAGCTGGGAGCGATCGTCCAGCCGCAGCAGCAGGATCGGGCGGTCGCCGGAAATGCCCGCCGCCCACAGCGTGGGCGGACCGCCGCGGCCCTCGGCCAGCACGTCAGGGGCGGCGCGCTGACTGGCGTCTATGCGGATCAGCGCGCTCATCCAGTGCGCCAAGCTTGTCGCCAGCAGGTCGTCGATGTCGCTGTGCCGGCGCGCCTCCTCGGCACCGCTCGCCGCCTCTGCGAACAGCCGCTCGACGGCGGCCGGATCATCTGGTTGCGCGGCGAGCGCGAGCGCACCCTCGCGGCTGTCGGTCAGTTGCGTCCACAGCAGCAGGGTGACGCTGGCGCCGGGCGCCAGCGTGATGACCTGGCGCAGGCTGAAGATGGGGTCGAGCACGCAACCGCTGCTGCACGACAAGGCCTGGCCCGGCCGCATCGCCAGCGCATCGCGCAAGCCGCGGCCGCGGCCGAGGAAGCGCGCGCGATCGGTCTCGTATTCGTTCGCGGCGCCATTGGGCGCGCCTTGCACGCGCAACGCCTGGGCGGCCCAGATCGCCGGTTCGCTGCTGTCGCGCTGGCGGCGCGTGGCCAGCAGCATGGCGCTCGGCGCGTCCCATTCGGTCTGCACGAACATCTTGGAAAACGCCGGGTGCGCGTTGTCCGCGCCGATCGCGCCCAGCACCAGTTCGGCATAGGTGGTGACCGACAGCGAGCGCGTGCGGTCGCCGTGATTGCTCAACGTGAGCCGGCGCAGTTCGGTGTCGCTGGCGCTGGCCACGGCGACGTCCAGCACGCTGTGCACGCTGTGGTGGCGGCGGCTGAAACGGGCGCGTCCGGCGCTGAACTCCACCGCATCGTCCGGCGTGCGGTGGCCGTAGGGCTGCTGGCAGGCCGACCACAGCGCGCCGCTGTCCTCGTCGCGCAGCAGCATGTAGGTGCCCCAGCCGTCGACCGTGGGATCCTCACGCCAGCGAGTCACCGCAAGATCGTGCCAGCGGCTGAAGCCGGAGCCGCTGCCCGCGAGCATCACCGCGTACTTTCCGTTGGACAACCACTGCATCGGGGACGTGTCGCAGACGGTGGTCAACGGGCGGTCGGGCATGAGTTTTTCCTTGGGGGGGAGGGATCGGCGCAAGAACCTGCAGCGTTGTCGCCGGTCAGTGGCATGGGCGCGCGCAGCCCCCGATGAAAGGCGATGCGGCATGAAAGGCGCGAGTACGCTCCGTTAATTTCACGCGCGACCGGGCAAGCTGGAGAGGTCGGCGCCGTTGCGCGCACCGGCATTGAAGTACCGCCTCAACGATCGGACCTTACCGCATGACCCACAGCGCGACACCCATGGACGAGACCTGGCTGGACGACATGCAGCGCGCGGCGTTCGAGTACTTCGCGCAAACGGTGGATCCGTGCAACGGGCTGGTACCGGATACGTCGCGCGCGAACTCGCCGGTCAGCATCGCGGTGGTCGGCTTTGCGCTGTCGGCGTATCCGGTGGGCGTGCGGCGCGGCTGGATGAGTCGCGCCGACGCGTTGCGCCACAGCCTGGCCGCGTTGCGCTTCTTTCGCGACAGCGACCAGAGCGGCGCGCCCGGAGCCACCGGCTACCAGGGTTTCTACTACCACTTCCTGGATATCCGCACGGGTGCCCGCGTGTGGCAGTCGGAGCTGTCGATGATCGACACCGCGCTGCTGATCGCCGGCGTGCTCACCGCGGCGCGTTTCTTCGACGGGGATGACGCCGACGAGATCGAGCTGCACCACATCGCCGACATGCTGTACCGGCGCGTCGACTGGCGCTGGGCGCAGGACGGCGGCGACACCATCCGGCAGGGCTGGAAACCGGAATGTGGTTTCCTGCACTACGGCTGGGAGGGCTACAGCGAGGCGATCGTGCTGTACGCGCTGGCGATGGGCTCGCCGACGCATCCGATCACCGGCGACTGCTATCGCGCGTGGACGTCGACCTATCAGTGGGAAAATCTTTACGACAGCGATTTTCTGTATGCGGGGCCGCTGTTCGTGCACCACTTCTCGCACGCATGGATCGACTTCCGCGGCATCCGCGACGCCTTCATGCGCGAGAAGCGCTCGGACTATTTCGAGAACAGCCGGCGCGCGGTGCTGATCCAGCGCGAGTACGCGCGGCTCAACCCGCACAGCTTCGCCGGCTATGGCGAAAACGGCTGGGGCCTGTCCGCCTGCGACGGTCCCAGCGACGAGCGCCAGGATGTGGTCAACGAGGAGCGCCACTTGTTCGGCTACGCGGCGCGCGGCGTGCCGTACGGTCCGGACGACGGCAGCCTGTCGGCGCCGGCGGTGCTGGCCTCGTTGCCGTTCGCGCCGGAACTCGCGCTGGCCGGCGTGCGCTGCATGCTGCTGCGCTATCCGCAGATCCTCACCGAGGGCCGGCTCGCCAGCGCGTTCAACCCGTCGCTGGCGCAGGCCGATGGCGCGCCGTGGGTTTCCGCCGGGCATTACGGGCTGGACCAGGGCATCGTGCTGATGATGATCGAAAACCACCGCAGCGGTTTCCTGTGGCAGCTGATGCGCGGCTGCACGTACCTCGTCGACGGCCTGCGCCGCGCCGGATTCCGCGGTGGCTGGCTGTTGCATCCCACCTCGCACGGAGAGCGCTGATGCCGACCTTCGACGCCACCGTCAGCACGCCGCAGGACGATTACGAGCGCGAGCGCCTGGCGCACGTGCACCCGACGTCGTGGAACAACCCGACGCCCGCGCCGCGCTATCAACTGCTGGTCATCGGTGCCGGCTCGGCCGGTATCGCCGCGGCCGAGGCGGCCGCCGCGCTGGGCGTGCGAGTGGCGCTGGTGGAGCGGCATCTGATCGGCGGCACCTGCCTCAACACCGGCTGCGTGCCGTCGAAGACGCTGATCCGCACCGCGCGCGCGTACGCCGAGATGCGCGACGCCGCACGCTACGGCGCGCGCGTGCCCGGCGACATCCAGGTCGATTTCGCCGCGGCGATGGAGCGCGTGCGGGCCATCCGCGGCCACCTCAGCGGCGGCGACTCGGTGCGCCGGCTGGCCGCCGAAGGCGTCGACCTGTTTTTTGGCAACGCGCAGTTCAGCGGCGCCGACAGCCTCACCGTCAACGGCACGCCGCTGTATTTCGACAAGGCCATCGTCGCCACCGGCGCGCGCCCGCAGGTGCCGCCCGCGCCCGGCTTGCGCGAGGCGGGCTACCTCACCAACGCCAACGTGTTCAACCTCACCGAGCTGCCGCGCCGGCTGCTGGTGATCGGCGGCGGCCCGCTCGGCTGCGAGCTGGCGCAGGCGTTCTGCCGGCTCGGCGCGCGCACCACCATCGTGCAGGACATGCCGCTGTTCCTGCCGCGCGAGGAGCGCGACGCGGCGCAGATTCTTTCGGATGCGTTTGCCCGCGACGGCATCGAGGTGCGGCTCAACACGCAGGTGGCCAACGTGCGCGTGGAGAACGGCGAGAAGCTGGTCGACCTGGTCAGTGACGACTACCGCAACACCATCGCGGTCGACGCCATCCTCGCCGGCGTGGGCCGCGTGCCGAACGTGGAAGGCCTGCAGCTGGAGGCGGCCGGCATCGCCTATGCGCCCGGCACCGGCATTCGCGTCAACGACTTCCTGTGCAGCAGCAACCCGCGCGTTTACGCGGCCGGCGACGTCTGCCTGGAGGCTCAGTACACCGACACCGCCGTTGCGTCCGCGCGCATCGCGCTGCAGAACGCGCTGTTCGGCGGGCGCGAGCGGCTGAGCAAGCTGGTGATTCCGTGGTGCACGTATACCGATCCGGAAATCGCCCACGTCGGCCTGTACGTGCGCGAGGCGAACCAGCAGGGCATTCCGGTCAAGACTTTCACCGTGCCGATGCACGAGGTCGATCGCGCGGTGACCGACGGCGAACAGACCGGCTTCGTGAAGATCCACGTGCGCGAGCGCAGCGACCACATCCTCGGCGCCACCATCGTCACCCGCCACGCCGGCGACATGATCAACGAGATCACCCTGGCGATGGTGGCGGGCGTGGGCCTGCGCACGCTGGCGCGGGTGATCCACGCCTATCCCACCCAGGCCGAGGCGATCCGCCGCGCTGCCGATGCCTACCACCGCACGCGGCTGACCCCGCGCGTGCGTGCGCGGCTGCGGCGCTGGCTGGAGCGCTGAGGCGACGCATCACATCGACTTATCGCGGCCTGCCTACAATGGGGGAATCGGTCCGCACAAATCCCTTCACCTCACGCAAGGAAATCCCATGGAACTCGGCATGATCGGCCTCGGCAAGATGGGCGCCAACATGGTGGAACGCCTGCTGCAAGGCGGCCACAAGGTGACCGGCTTCGACCCCAGCGCCGACGCGCGCAAGGCCGTGCAGAACGCCGGCGGCGGCGCGGTCGATGCGCTGACCGCGCTGGTCCAGGCGCTGCCCACGCCGCGCGTGCTGTGGATGATGGTGCCGGCCGGCAAGATCACCGACGCCACCGTCGACGCCTTGCTGCCGCTGCTGGCCAAGGGCGACACCGTGATCGACGGCGGCAATTCCAACTACAAGGACACCTTGCGTCGCGCGGAACTCTACGCCGGGCACGGCCTGAACTACGTGGACTGCGGCACCAGCGGCGGCGTATGGGGTTTGAAGGAGGGCTACAGCATGATGATCGGCGGCGACGAGAAAGTCGTCGAAGCGCTGCGGCCGATCTTCGAAACGCTGGCGCCGGGCAAGGACCAGGGCTGGGGCCGCGTCGGCCCGGTCGGGTCGGGCCATTACACCAAAATGGTCCACAACGGCATCGAGTACGGAATGATGCAGGCCTACGCCGAAGGTTTTTCCATCCTCAAGCACAAGCAGGAGTTCGGCCTCGACCTGCACCAGGTCGGCGAGATCTGGCGCTACGGCAGCGTGGTGCGCTCATGGCTGCTCGACCTCACCACCGACGCGCTGGGCAAGAACCCGAACATGGACGGGGTAGCACCGTACGTGGTCGATTCCGGCGAAGGCCGCTGGACCGTCGACGCCGCGCTCGAACTCAACGTGTCCGCGCCGGTGATCACGCTGTCGCTGATGGAACGTTTCCGCTCGCGCGACGACGATTCATTCGCCGACAAGCTGCTGTCGTCGATGCGCAACGAGTTCGGCGGGCATGCGATCAAGAAGGAGTAACCGCGCCTGATCGTCCTTGACGCACAAGCCGGCCTACAGCAAGCCGGCCTGTGCCGGTGCGTAACTCAATTGGCCGTCCACGATGCGCGCCGCCGACGTATACGGATGCACGGTCGTGTGCGTCGCATCGATGATGTGTACCACCTCGATCCCGCGCAGCTTCAACACGTCGGCGATCAGCGAGCGATGGCAACGCCACCACACGGCCTCGGCGCACATCAGCGCGGTGCGCCGGGTCGCCGCCAGCTTCAGCAATTTTTTCAGCCCCTGGGCAAACTCCGGGCTCGCCAGGTGATCGGCATAACCCTGGAACGACGCGTTGCGCCAGCCCGTATTCGGCGAGCCTGGCTGTACTTTCCGCCGCCCACCCAACTCGGGCAGCCACTGGTACGCGATGCCGTGCACCGGCAACGATTCCGCCAGCGCCTCGCTGGCGAAGTACGGGTAGCGGCGCGAGCCGGGAAAGCGCCGCACGTCGGCGATCGCCTCGATGCGGTATTCGTCCAGCAGGCCGAAGAATTCCTCCTGCGTGCGGGTCGAGTGACCGATCGTCCAGACCGTCGGCACCTCGGTGGTGGTGATCGCGCGCGCCATCGCTCAGTCGATCTTGTGCAGCGCCGCGCCCTTGTGCAGGGCGACGTGATCGGTCTTGTCGCTCTTGATCTCGTACTGCGGATCGTCTTCGCTGCAGCGGTGCATGTGGCCCTTGTAGTCGGTGTCGCGCGTATGCACCTTGATGATCGTGCCGCTCACGTGGCCCGCCTCGGAATTCCAGCGCACATGATCGCCGACCTTGAAGGCATGGCCCATGGTGGTCTCCGCAATGGCAAATACTGAAGCCATTGGAACAGGTCGTCTGTCTAGTTCAGGTGGAGCCGGTAGGTCGAATCCGGCCTCGGCGAACTCAGCCTGTCCGTCTACTTCAAGCGACAGGAGTTGGGAAGTTGTTCGAACCGGCGAGACTGGAAAGAAACGCCGGCAGAGCCGGCAACCAAGAGTCCAATGAACAAGTGTCTATCGACCCTTGACCTCGGCGTCGCTTGGATAGCTTGGTGTGTCAAACGTGGGCCTAACGCTGGAGTTGAGCGGCGGCGGAGTCGTACGCCTCGAACGAGATGTCTGCTGAACGCCACGCCGTAAAGACGCCGAATTCCAAAGCCCGAACCGCTTTAAGCCATAACGATCTGCGAGGTTTGTCTTAACCAGGCTTAGTCCCTGGGAGCAACCAGTCTGGCCGAACTCCTCGTGCGAAAGACAAGGCACTACCGAATAGATAGCGAGCTTGCCAGATGCAAGCTGCACGGAGAGCGTGTTGCCGGAGCGCGACCACTTGCCGGAGAGTTTCTCCTGTTGCTCCGGTGCTGAACCATCTGCCTCCCACGTCACGAACTCGAACCGAGCGTGGCCATTGGGCTCGATGATAAGAGTGATGTTGTATTCGGTTTCCGTGACTGCTTCGTAATGCCCAACAACGGTGCCGAGGGCAGTCGTTTGAGTGGACGCAGCTAGCGCGAGAAGGAACAGTGAGCTCATCGAACTTTCCTTTCAGCCCTAACGCTTGAATTGAGCGGCGGCGTAGCCGTCCGCCTCGGATGAACTGTTAGCACTCATCGTTCCATGCGTCATCATCCTCGACCCACTCAAGAAGCAGCTCGGCTCTAGATGCTAGCAGTGGTGCAAGTTCACCATCGCTTTCGCCGGAGCCGATAACAAAAGTAGGATGCGTTTCGCTGCGCGCCATGTAGGCCGCCTTCTCTAGCCAAAGCGAGGCGATGGCTTTGACCGCTTCCCGTGGATTACAGGCATTCACTGCCGAAACGTAGTCGCAAGGGCAGTCGCCACAAATGGCCCACCAACCGGCAGAGCCTTGCGTGGACTTGCTACCAACGCACCACACCGATACATACGGTGATGCCGACCAAGCCGGCACGGCACCGACGCCGCCATGTTGAATGCCCTCACGGTGTAGGTATGCGAGGATTTCGCTACGCTGCTCTGCAAACCAGCGAGCCTCTACTTCAGGGTCTTCGTAATCTTCCATGGATGAGTGCTAATGCTGGAGTTGAGCGGCGGCGTAGCCGTCCGCCTCGAACGAATTGTTAGGCCTACGCTCGAGGGACATCCAATTGCCGCATTGCTTATTGCTGCGGACCCAGCTATGCCCGTTTCGCTCAAAGAGAACCGCGCCGCCGTTGCCACAGAGGCGGCCACAGACGAACGAATAGTTCAAGGCGGCGAAGTGCCCGGAGACATCAAACGCAACGGTGGATAGTGTGAGCAGCGCTTTGGAAAAGCCTCGATCCACAGCCTTGTCGACTGGCGTGCCCTTGGCGATCAGGTCTTCAGGGTCGTTGGCCTGCCACGTTGCCGGATCAACAACACGTACCCACGCTAGCTTGCTTAGCTGGCTTGCCAAAGACACGTTGGATGTCCGGGGCACCCATTTGCTCTGTTTACCCGCACACGAGGCGAATTCCTCGAGGTCGTGTTTGGTGATGGGTTCCGGTTTTGCGGCCACATTCAAAAGCACGCGATCCTTGCCGCGCCAGGAATTAAGAAATGCCTCGTAGACCTTGGTCTCTTCCGCGGCCACGACGGCGGAAGCTGGCTTCTCAGTTTGCGCGTAGGTGCCGCCCGCATAAGCGGCACCAAAGAGGAGTGCTGCAAGAAGGACTTCTTTACTAGTCATAGCACGCCTTCGATGATCGGGCTGGTAGGCCTAACGCTTATTAGACCCCCCACATCGGGGCATATGCATCGGATGTTCAGGATTCGAAGGCATGTCGTCAAGCGATTGAAAACCGCGCTGGGTAAATGCTTTGGTTGGGAATGAAAATGTCGCCATCGCCTTATGGCCTCGTTGCAAATGCGAATCAAGCTGCCAAGTCTTGTTGCCATCGGCGATCGCGCGCGTTCAACCCAGTCGCAACAACTTCCTCACCGCGGGCAGATTGCGCCGGCTGATTTCCGGGCTGAGCTCGGTCCCGTCGAGGCGGGCCAGCACGCGGCCGTCGGCGAGGGTCTTGAGGCCGAGCAGGCGCGGCGGCGGGACGAGGCAGTTGCGGTGCAGGCGGATCAGCTGATCGGGGTAGGTCTCTTCCAACTGGCGCAGCGATTCCTCGATCAGCAGCTCGCCATGGCGGTGGTGCACGACGACGTACTTTTCGTCGGCGAGCAGGCAGGTCACTTCGGCGAGGGCGATGCGTACCTGTTCGCCGCGCAGGCGGCCGTGCAGATAGGCGGTCAGTTCGCGCGGTGCGTCGGCGAGGCGGCGTTGGGCGCGCTGCAGCGCATCGCGCAGGCGTTCCAGCCGCACCGGCTTCAGCAGGTAGTCGACCGCGCCCAGTTCGAACGCATGCAGCGCGTGCGTTTCGTAGGCGGTGCAGAAGATCACCTGCGGTCGCGCGCGGCCGGCCAGCCGCTGCGCCACGGCGGTGCCGCTGAGCCCGGGCATGTTGATGTCGAGCAGCAGCACGTCCGGCTGCAGTTCGCCGAGTGCGCCCAGCGCGCCGTCGCCATCGGCGAGGCTGCCGACGATCTGCACGCCGTCGCAATCGCCGAGCAGCGCCGCGAGGCGTGCACGTGCCAGCGGTTCGTCGTCCACGATCAGCACGCGCATCATGCGGCGCTTCCCGGCAATTGCAGCAGCACCACGAACTGGTTTTCCCGCGGGCCGGCCTGCACCCTGGCGAGCGGCCCGTAGCGATACGCCACACGCTGCCGCACGCTGTCTAGCCCATGGCCGTTGCCGGGTGCGGGCGGCGTAGCCGGCAGGGGATTGATGATCTCGATGCGCACGCCGTGATGCTCGCGGCTGCCGCGCAGGATCACCTCGCCGCCTTCGCGCAGCGGCTGCACGCCATGGCGCACGGCGTTCTCCACCAGCGGCTGCAGCAGCAGCCGCGGCAGCGGGAAATCCGCGGGCAGGTCATCCAGCTCGCGCCGCACGTGCAAGCGCGTACCCAGACGCAGCTGCTCGATCGCCAGGTAGCGCTCGACCAGCGCCAGCTCCTCGCCCAGCGTGCCGTCGCCGGTGTCGTGCTGGCCCAGCGCGGCGCGGAACAGTTCGGACAGGTCTTCCACCGTGCGCTCGGCGGCGGCGGGGTCGACCCGGATCAGCGCCGCCACGGTGTTCATGCTGTTGAACAGGAAGTGCGGACGGATGCGCGCCTGCAGCGCCTCCACCTGCGCCTGCGACACGGCGGCCAGGCGCGCCTGCCACTGCGCCAGCACGTAGAAGTAGCGCAGCATCGCGGCGCCGAGCAGGGCGGCGATCAGCACGTTGTCGCGCACGAACACGTGCAGGCTGCCGTGGATCAGGTTCATCTGCAGCGAGCCGTCGAGCCAGCGCGCAACCGCGCTGGCCGCGCTCACGATCAGCACGATCAGGAGCCACACGCCGGCATACGGCAAGCGTCCGGGAAGTTG
>Ga0207664_10000599_pt1 | contig 24965 bp, 8 predicted proteins | sample LARL83metaG_FD_184349 | JGI IMG/M metagenome (GOLD analysis project Ga0207664, IMG submission 184349) | Corn, switchgrass and miscanthus rhizosphere microbial communities from Kellogg Biological Station, Michigan, USA - LAR L8-3 metaG... | ecosystem: Host-associated > Plants > Roots >... | reverse complement strand
CTGCCTTGGAAGTGCTCGTACCAATTGGGAAACTTGATGATCATCTTCACGTGGGGATTCACGGCTTTGGCGGGCTTCACGATCAGGTTTTCCGCCGCCTCGTTCATCAGTTCCAGGCGGAACTGCGTCCAGCTTTTGTCGCCTTTGGCCGCGATATCCGAATCGTTTTTGGTCGTGACGAAGAAAAAATCGTCCTGGATGACTTCATCAAAATGCCGGGCGGCTAATTCGGCGGCGGTTGTGATGAACGCGCGGTCCTTCGGATCGGTATAGCAGAAGGATTGAAACTGCCCGTTGAGGTTGTCCGCCGACAGCGCCATGCCGCCGGCGACCTGGACGCCCTGGTCACGAAAGAATTTTTTTACGCACTCGACCTTTTCGTCCGTAAGCAGGCGCCGGTCGCGCTGCACTTCAATATAGACTTTGTCCACCTTCAACTGGCGGCGTATGCAATCCCAGTCCGATTCAAGCTTTTGCGGTGAGTCGAAGCTCTGAACGACGTTGATGGGGATGTAAACGGCGACGGCAAAATTGGTGTAGTTCCCGGCGCGACAGAGCAGCGGCGAACAGAGCAAGGCGGCGGTGAAGAGCGATTGAACCGTTCGCTTCATGCTAACGGATTTCTCCCATAGATATTTTCCAGGTGATTTTTCCGGCATAAGGATCGGAGTTCAGTTTAAAGGTGCTGCCCGATTTGGTGAGCGCGAGTTCGCGCTGCTCCGTTTCGCCCGGCAGATAAATCACCCCGCTGGCGTTCGTCGCGTCCTTGGCAAAGACGGCCAGTTCGATGTTCGTCCAATCCATCCGGGCGGTGCTTTGGGCCAGTGCGATGCGTGGGATCACCGATCCGTCGCGAACGAGAATGACGCCGGGAATTGCTCCCGCTTCGATCGTGTGCCAGCCGCCGGCATAGGCTTGGCCGGTCTGGTAATCGATCCAGGTGCCCGGCGGCAGATAGACCTCCCGGCTGATTTCGTTTTCGTGCATCAGGGGTGCAACGAGGATTTGCGAGCCGTAAAGATATTCGTCATCAATGCGCCACGAACCGGGGTCATCAGGGAATTCCACCAGCAACGCCCGAACCATCGGCAGCCCGTGTTCGGCGGAATCCTTGGCCTGCGCATAAACGTAGGGCATGAGCCGGTATTTCAGCTCGTCAATCATTCGGAATTTATTCATGAACTCCTCGCCGTAGAGCCAGGGTTCCTTGGGGGCAATGCCGTGGCAGCGCGAATGCGAACTCAGCATCCCGAAGACGAGCCAGCGCGCGAACAGGTCCTTATTCATGTTTTCCACGGACGTAGCCGTGAAGCCGCCGATGTCGTGGCTCCAGAACGTGAAACCGCTCAGGCCAAGGGACAATCCACCTCGCAACTCTGCAGCCATACCGGCGTCAGTGCTTTCGGCGTCGCCACCCCAATGCAACGGAAAGCGCTGACTGCCGGCCCAGGCAGACCGTGCCCAGATAATGTTTTCACCCGTGATCTTCCTGGTGATTTCCGCGACCGCTTTGTTATAGCGCAAGGGATAATAGTTATGCTCGTAGAATCCCGTGCGGCCATTGGCGTAAATGCCCTTGTCCGGCGCCGCTTCGCCGAAATCCACCTTGATGGCGGAAACGCCTTCGTTCAGCAGCCCGGCGAGTTTGTTCTGATACCACTCCACGGTCTTCGGATTTGAGAAATCGAGCACGGCATCTTCGTAGGGCAGATTTCCTTTGGCATCGCGCACGACGAGATTCTGCGAGATGAGTTCAGGAAACAGTTTGTTCTTCGGCACGAAATACGGGAGTTGCCAGCAGGAGACCCGGAAACCATCGGCCTTGAGGTCGGCGAGCATTTTCCTGGGATCGTTGAAACGAGTCCTGGAAAATTCATAATCGCATTGCCAATCGGTCTCGAACCAGCCGGTGTCGAGATGCAACACATCGCAGGGAAGTTTGTTTTCGCGGAGCTTGGCGGCGATCTCGCGCACTTGCGATTCCCGGTCGTAGGTGCAGCGGCTCATCCACAGGCCGAAGGACCAGAGCGGCGGCATCGGCGATTTGCCGGTGAGCTTCGTGTATTCATCGAGAATCTCCTTCGGGGTGCCGAGAAAGATGAAAAGATCAAGTTCATCGTCACCGATCATCAGTGAGTTCACGCCGCTAAAATCATGGCCGAAGTCGCAGGTGATCGGCGTGGTGGTGTGCATGAACATGCCGTAGCCGCGGCTGCTCAGGAAGAAGGGCACTGGTTTGTAGGAGCCTTGATTTTCCACGCCGTTGGCGTCATCCGTCCAGAGCGTGAGCTTTTGGCCGCGTTTATCAAGGCCGGTGAACGATTCGCCGCAGCCGAAGATTTTTTCGCCGGGCGCGAGGGTAAACGCGGCGTTGTAGCTGCGCGAATAATCCGCGGTGCGCCGCACGAAGCCGAACGGAAGCACGGGAGTGAACGAGGATTTGTTGTCTTCCGTGTGGTCGGTGCTGGTCAGCAGTTTGCCGCCGGCGTCGCGCAGGATCAGGTGAAACGGCTTTTCCACAATCGTTAGCGAACCGGCGGCGCTCGTGTACTTGTAGCCTTGAGAAGTCCTTTCGTATTTCCAGGCGTCGTCGGTCGGCACCACGCCGGCAAGCATGAGTTCTTCCTGGGGCGGATGCACCTGCGGGCCGCTGCTCATCCGGATGCGCAAGGTCCGGGGTGAGACAAAATCGACGGAGAATGGCTGGACGGGATTGGCGGCATATTCTTTCTCCGGGAATTCATTTCCGCTGACATCCGTGACAATTGAAAGGTCATTATCGAATGCGTGGCGCACATGATATTGCGCGCGCTGATATTGAATTTTGCCAGAGTGAGCTGCCGGATCAAACTCGGTGACTTTATCGGCCAGATAATAAAAGTTCTCCAGCGCGCGAAAATCTCCGCTGATATCCACGGGATCATTGAGCAGAAGCGGAGCGGCGCAGGGAGCGTGGAGGGCAAAGCCGAACAGCCCGGCAGTCAGGATTGTTTTCAAAGAAACCATGGTGGCGTAGATTCGATTTCGATCACACTTTCGCCCTCAGCTTTGCCGAAAGAAATGCGCCCGTCTTGTCGTTAAAATTGACCACACCAACGGGTTTGATCGCGGGTTTAATTAGCTTGCCGTTATTGTCCGGTGGGGAACAAAATGCAGTGATGTTTCGCCGCGCCGCGAAAATAATCTGCTGGTTCGCGCCGAGTGTCGCACTGGCGGCCGGCCTTTCCCCCACAACCGCGGCGGTGCCCAATTATTTCACCCGCACCTGGCAGGTGGAACAGGGCTTGCCGCAGAATAAAGTCACCGCAGTAATTCAGGCGCAGGACGGCTATTTGTGGGTCGGCACCTATAATGGACTGGCGCGCTTTGATGGAATCCATTTCACGATCTTTGATGACAGCAATACTCCCGAACTGCGGAGCAGCCGCATCACCAGTTTGTTCGAAGCGAGTGACGGCACGTTATGGATCAGCACGGAAAGCGGCGATGTGTCGCAATACAAGCAGGGCCAATTTACGGCGGTCCCATTGCACACCCACTGGAACGGGCGAAAGATTTACGCCGCCACGGCTGACAACATCGGCGACGTGTGGTTATTGAACGAAATTGGCGAACTGGCGCGGGTGCGCGACGGCAAGGTGGTCTCGCCCCGGTCCGGTAATGTGGCCAAAGTTCTATCGATGGCGCGCGCGTCGGACGGAACCGTCTGGATTGACCGTGAAGGCGTTGTCTCCTCGCTGAAGGACGGCCGGTTGACGGTGGTCCTGTCCACGAACGATTACGTGCAGGGCATCTGCGCCGCGCGCGACGGCGGCTTTTGGGTGGCTTGTAATACTGTTGTTCGAAAATGGAAGGACGGCCAATTCGGCGCCGATTCGGTCGCCGCGCCGTGGGGTTGGAACGTCGTCGCAAATCTTTTGGAAACTTCCTCGGGCACACTCGCGGGCGGCACCTCCAGTGACGGGCTTTGGCTGTTTTCGCCGGGCCGGACAAATGTTCCCGCAATGCACCTGGACCGGACCAATCAATTGCCGTCGGACTGGGTAATTTCCTTGTGTGAAGATCGCGAAAAAAACCTGTGGTGCGGCACCGGCGGCGGGTTGGTGGTTGTCCGCCCCAGCAATCTTGAAATCATCTCTCCACCAGACGACTGGAAAAGCCGCCCCGTGCTTTCCGTGTTGCCGGCGCCCGACGGTGCGCTCTGGGTCGGTACCGAAGGCGCGGGCTTGTATCGGCGGGAAAATGGGGTTTGGACTCATTTTGATTCTGCGCAGGGCCTTCGTAATTCGTACGTTTGGTCGCTGGCGGCGGATCGCGCGGGGAAAGTCTGGGCCGGCACCTGGGGTGGCGGATTGTTCGTGCAAAAGGCCGAGGTCTTTGATTATGCGCCCGGGCTGGAAAATTTTCTTCCCCCGATGCCCGTGCTTTTGTTCCTGGGCGATACGCTTGGGATCGGCAGCACGACGGGCGCATTGCATTATCAAAATGGAAAATTGGAGCAGTTCAGCGACGTCGACGGCGAACCATTGGGCGACGTGCGCGCCATCGCACAGGACAAATCCGGTGTGTGGTGGTTCGGCACCGCCGGCGGCGGGTTGCTGCGAAGCGAAAAGACGGGTTTCCGCCGGTTCAAAAAATCCAGCGGCCTTTCCTCCGATTTCGTCGAGTGCCTGCATTTTGCGGATGATGGCGCGTTATGGATCGGCACGTTCGGCGGCGGGATAAATCGTTTTAAGGACGGAAAATTCGCCGTCATTAATCACGAACAGGGATTGCCCAACGGCATCATTGGCCACATCGAGTCGGATGGGCGCGGATTTTTTTGGATGAGTTCCTACGGGGGCATTTTGCGCGCGAGCGAAGCGGATTTGAACCGCTGCGCCGACGGCCGCCTGGCTGCGGTGCCGTTCCTGACTTACGGCATTAATGACGGCATGCCGACGCTCGAATGTTCGGAGGGTTCGCAGTCGGCGGGCGGCAAGATGGGGGATGGCCGGCTGTTGTTTCCCACCGCCAAAGGCCTCGTTGTGGTGGACCCGGCCGGCGTCAGCATCAATCCGCGGCCTCCGCCGGTGTGCGTCGAGGAGATGCGGGTGGACGATAAAAAATTTGCGGACGCCCAGGCGGCGGCGGTGCTGAAAATTCCACCGGGGCGGCACCGCATTGAATTTGAATATACCGGCTTGAGCTTCGTGGCGCCGGAGAAAGTGCGGTTCAAGTGCCGGCTGAACAATTTTGAAACCGAGTGGAGGGACGTCGGCGGAAAACGGGTGGCCACGTATAATTATATCCCGCCGGGAAATTATTCGTTTCAAGTGGCGGCCTGCAACAACGATGGCGTCTGGAACGAAGCCGGCGCGAGCCTGGCGTTTGAAGTGCTGCCGTATTTTTGGCAGACCACGTGGTTTCGTTTCCTTGCCGGATTGGCGACGGTGCTGGCGGCCAGCGGTGCGGTATGGTTCGAGACCCGGCGAAGAATGCGGCGCAAGCTGCAACGCGTCGAGCGCCAGCGCGACATTGAGCGCGAACGATCGCGCATCGCGCGGGATATTCACGATGATTTGGGCTCGCACCTCACCCGCATTACGATGATGAGCGAATCGGCGCGCGGCGATTTGGCCAATCCCGCCCGGGCCGCCGCCGGGCTGGAAAAAATTTACGACACCGCCCGCGAATTGACCCGCAGCATGGACGAAATTGTCTGGGCGGTCAGTCCGCGCCACGACACGCTGGAAAGTTTGGCGACCTATCTCGAGAAATTCGCACAAGACTGGCTGGCCACGGCGGGTTTCCGCTGCCGACTGGATTTGCCGCTGCAATTTCCCGAGTGGCACCTGACTTCCGAGGTGCGGCACAATGTCTTTCTCGCCTTCAAGGAGGCGCTGCACAATACGGTGAAACATTCCGGTGCATCGGAAGTTCTCATTCGCCTGGCGGTAAAGGAAAAGTCGTTCGACCTGGCGATCGAGGACAACGGCCGCGGATTCGCCGTTCATGAAACCGCAAAACACATTTCCCCGGCGCGCGGCCGGGTGTCGTCGGGCAATGGATTGGAAAACATGAAACGACGGCTGTCCGGCATCGGCGGCCATTTTGAAATCTACAGCACGCCCGGCGCCGGGACGCAGGTGATTTTCTCCGTGCCCCTCAAAGCTTCCGCTCTCGGAAAAGCAGGCCATTAGTTTTCAAATTCTTCTGCATCGTCATTTTTAACGACATGACGATTAGGCCCCTCTTGGGGGAAGCTAGCACCGTGCAAGTTTCCAACGATTGGCCGTGTGGCGGGATCCAGTCGCCCTTTGTATTTAGCGGACGGTTAATCTCCTGCGCGTGAATCGGACATTTCGAACCCCCAAACTTAATCCTATGAAAAGACCAACCCATTCCAAAATAATTCTGGCGGCGCTGCTGTTATCGGGTGTCTCGTTCTCCGCCCGGGCCACCCAAACCGTCCGCGAACTGTTCGACGGGCTGAATGCCGGACATGATTACTCGACGATTGACGGGCTAACCAGAGACGTTACCAGCCTTGGATTACAGGGGGCCTGGTCGGCCAGCCCGGTGGGAACGATCTCTACAACCGATACGAATGGCGTTACCACCACAACCACGAACTCCAGCACCGGCATCGTTTACAAGGATACCTGGAGCCTGAACTGGCCGCTGGGTGCGTTGGACTCCAACGGCACTCTGTTGTCGCACAGCGCGGGCAACAACGGGCTGCTGAATTTCAACTCGGGAGGCAACCTTAACTCGCTGATTGATCCGGACACCGGCAATGCCTACGGCAATTGGACCTCCAGGTCTTACGCCACCCATCCCCTCGTGCCCAGCTCCTACGTCAATTTTCAAGCCAACGGCACTTACTACTTCAGCGTGCGCATCGAAAAGAGTTACCCGTGGTCAATCGGCGATTCTTCCGCGGGATTCGGCCTGTCCACGGGCAACGGCACGAACGACCACTTTGTCGGATTTGGTGTGCTGCGGCCAAGCTGTGTCTTGGCGGATGGTGTGACGGACGTCGGCAACGCCGATTACGTGACTGCGGGCACGCTCGGACAGCTTGGCATTTCGAGCCACCCGGATGATACCGGCGGGCCGTACTACCCGAATGCGTATGGTCCGGCGGGTTTGTGGACGGTCGGCGATGGGACGGATGCCGGCCTGCTGGTGGGGCGCCTCACCACCACCGCGAGCGGCGCCTCCACGCTGGACGTCAAAAGCTATGTTCGAAACGGTCCGGCGATTGATGTGGATCCGAGTTTGATCACCTGGGACGCCACCTACAATTTCACTGAAACCAATGTGATGACCCAGCTCCTGGTGTGGATGCACGGTCCCAACGTTGAATACGACGCCATTCGCGTGGGCACAACTTACGGCGATGTGATAGGGTTTGAACTCATCGGGACCCCCCAAGCCGCTCCCTCGGTCACGAACTACGCCGGCACGACAGTGACGATTTCACAAAATGCGGCTCTGAACTCCACAACGTTTCCGATGTCCTTCCAATGGCTCAGCAACGGCGTGCCTTTGACGGACGAAACGAACGCTTCGCTGGTGCTGACCGCTCCCACCACGAATTACACCGCCGATTACAGTGTAATCGCCACCAACTATTACGGCATGGCCACCAGCGCGGTCACCCACATTACGATTTTGCCCGCCATCCCCCCGGTTATCAAGGTGCAGCCCGTCTCAATTACTCGCTATACCGGCTCGCCGGCGGCCGCATTCTCGGTGGTGGTGGATGGCACGCCGCCCTTCACCTTCCAATGGCAACATGCCGGCACCAACATCTACTCCGCGGTGACCGCGACGGCGGTGACGAATACCCTGCTGTTGCCACCGATTACCCTGGCAGACGCGGGTGATTATTCAGTGACGGTCACCAATGGGTTTGGGACGACTAATTCCACCATCGCGACCCTCACGGAGATCGTGCCGCCGGCGGGGTCCTACGCCGCGCTGGTCACCACGATTTCGACCAACTTGTATGGTTATTGGCGCATGGATGACAGCGCCAGCGTGACGAACCCGGTGATCCATGATTTCTGGGGCAACAATAATGGTGCGGCGGTGGATATAAGCAACATGACGTTCGGGGCCACGGGTGCGCCGTTCCTGGGATTCCCCAATCCACACCCGGCAACGTTGATCGGAAATCAACCTGGATCGGCCCCTTATCGCCTTAATCTCACCCGGCTTCCCTATTATACAAATACCATGACGTTCACCATGTGGGTGAACGGCGGCTGTCAGTTTGTGAATCACGCGGGATACAATGCCGGTTGGGGATTGGAGAATAACGGTGGGTCGCTCCAATTCGATTGGAACGGTTACGATACGGTCGGAAAGAACAGTATCACGTGGAATTCCGGCTTGAGCGTGCCGGCCAATACCTGGACCTTCGTGGCATTGGTCGTTGAGCCGACGCAAGCCACAATTTACGTGGGGGCGGATCGGTTTTCCCTGGTGTCCGCGACGAGTGGACCGCTCGCCACGAGCAACGGCGCCTTTACCAACTCCGATTCCACCACCATCGGGGATACCGGGGGCCTTTATCCCTTGGGAATCGGTCGCAACCAATGGCCGTGGGCTGAAGATGGCAATGGCTCCCAATGGGCATCCGTGAGCGGGACCTGGACCGATGTGGCGATTTACTATCAATCCCTGACACCGCAGCAAATCACGAATCTGTATGAGGCGGCCGTTGGTTTGGTCCTCGAAGGCACGCCCGACGGCGCCGGCAACCTGAATCTGAACTGGTTTTCGAACTACACGCTCCAGGAAGCCAATTCACTGCTCGGGCCCTGGAACGATGTCAACGCCAATCCGTTGCCACCTTTTGTCGCGCCGATTTCAGGGACGATGCCGCAACATTATTATCGCGTCAGAAAATAGCGCCGAGGACGAAAACAGGGCCGGCCGGAGCCAGCGGCATCGCTCCGGCCGGTTTTTAAACCATAACCATTATGACCATGACTGCTGTGAAATTGAAACGCGCCGCTTTTACGTTGATTGAGCTGCTGGTGGTCATCGCCATCATTGCCATCCTGGCGAGCATGCTGTTGCCCGCGTTGAGCAAGGCTAAACAAAAAACGCAGGCCATCTACTGCATGAACAACTGCAAGCAGATGCTGATTGGCTGGATAACTTATACGCACGACAACAAAGACCGGCTGGTTCCGGTGGTCAATGGCGGGGCGGGGAACAGTTGGGCGGCGGGCTGGCTGGATTGGACCACCTCGTCCGATAACACCAATAGCCGCAACCTGACGGATGACACCGTTGCTTTGCTCGCCCCTTATATAGCCAAGTCCAAAACCGTGTTCAAATGCCCGGCGGATATTTACCTCAGTCAGCCGCAGCGCAACTTGGGCTGGACGGGACGATGTCGCAGCGTGTCCGCCAACGCCTGGCTCAACAATCCCAACGCCGCACCCGGCGGAAGCGCCGTTGGACAATTTGGCGGCATCTATCAGTATTGCACCAAGATCAACGATTTGCTGCTTCCCGGGCCCGTGGACAGCTTTGTGTTTGTGGACGAGCACCCGGATAGTATCAACGACGCGGCGTTTTTCGCTCCGCAATCGAGAAGCCAGTTCGTCGATATTCCCGCGACCTATCACAATCTCGCCTGCGGTTTTTCCTTTGCCGACGGACATGCTGAAATTCACAAATGGCAGGGAGCGTTGCGAGGCGGGCGCTTCACCCAGGTCCATGCCGTAAACGGCGACTCAATTATTTTCTCAAGTGTTTCCACCCTGAACGATCCGGATATCTACTGGCTCTCGTATCATACCCCGCGGATCAAAGGTCCCGCCGGCGTTCCTTTCTGATTTCTGAGGCCGGCCCGTTTATGCAAAATAAAATCCTTCGCGCCGTATTCCTGTTTGCGCTGGCGGCTTTCTTGGCCGGGTGCGGAAAACATCCCGCCCCGTCGCCAGCGCCTGCGTCCGAGCAGACCTTCAATGCCGTTCAATATTTTCAGGACTTTGACTCGGCTTCGCCGGAACTGAAAACCCTAGCCAACCGGGCCTGGATGTCCATTCAATCCGGCGCGTTTCCCGACGCATTGAAAAGCCTGGAGGAATTGGATGCCAATCCCGCGTTGAATGCCGCGCAGAAAAAATCGGTCGCCGACCTTACCGCACAGGTGAGGAAACAGATCTCGGCGCGGGCCGCGGGCGGACAATGACGTCCCGGAGCTCCGGATGGTTTCCCCTGAACGTCGCTTCGCTCAGCGATGAAGCTCAATTCGAAACTAGTTGGCAGGTGCTTCATGCCGCGGACCATCTCAGCGCAAACTCAACCCCGCGCACAGCTCCTGTCGATGCCTTGAACTGCAATGATCCATTGCGCAGCGATTTATGAAAATTACCACGTTAGTATTGCTCGCGGTGACCACGGGCATCTTTGTTGCCGGTGCCCAGACGAACCAGCCGGTTGACGACTGGAAACCGTCGCCCTCAAACCAGCCGGGCCAGCCGTATCCCCAAGTCAACTCCGAAGGACGCGTCCGTGCCCGCATCCGCGCTCCGCAAGCGCAGAACGTCCAGCTCGACATCAGTGGCAAAAAATTTCCCATGACCAAAGATGCGGATGGCGTGTGGACCGGCGACTCGACGCCGCAGGACCAGGGCAATCACTATTATGGCCTGGTGATTGATGGGGCGGAGGTTCCCGATCCGGGCGGCTCTTTTATCTTTGGCTCCGGCGCCTGGCGCAGCGACGTTGAAATTCCGGCGACGGATCAGGATTTTTATGCGCTGAAAAATGTCCCGCACGGGCAGCTGCGGGAGTTTTTCTATTTCGGCAAAACCAGCAACACCAACCGCCGCTGCTTTGTTTATACGCCGCCGGATTACGACAAAGACCCGAACCAACGTTTCCCAGTGCTCTACCTGCAACACGGCTACAATGAAAACGAAACCGGTTGGGGACAGCAGGGCTGCGCTGGATTCATCATGGACAACTTGATCGCCGAAGGCAAAGTTCGGCCCTTCATCATCGTGATGGAAAACGGCGGCATTACCATCGGCCCGGGCGGGCCGGGGCGTGGCGAACGTCCCCGTGGTGCGCCGCCACGCGGCAACGGCCGCGGCATCTTTGATTTCAGCGCGTTTGAGCACGCCTTGATTGAAGATGTGATTCCATTCATTGACGCAAATTTTCGGACGATCGCCGACCAGCCGCACCGTGCGCTGGCCGGCCTCTCGATGGGCGGAATGCAGACACATAATATTGCCCTGGCGCATCTCGATACCTTTTCGCACATCGGCATATTCAGCGGCGGCAGTATTGCCACCAACGAAATCACCGATATGTCCGGCTTCAAGCAGAAGGTTAAACTGGTCTTCGTCAGCTACGGCAGCCGCGAGAATGGCGCCACCGGCAAAGCCGATATCGCGGATTTGGAAAAAGCCGGCATCAACGGCGTGTTTTACGAATCGCCGAACACCGCGCACGAATGGCAAACCTGGCGGCGAAGCCTGCATGAATTCGCACCGCGATTGTTCCGGGAGCAATAAATTGGTTTGCGGGAAAAGACAGAACCCTCATCGTGAAAAGTAACGACATTTTTTCCTTCCGGGTTTCGCTATAGTTATCGGATGAAAGCCTTGCTGCGTCCATGGGTTGCTGTGTTGTTTTTGTCCGCGCTGACGGTTCGCGCGACGGACGACATGCTGATTTATTCCAATCGGTTTCACAACGGCTGGGGGGATAACTGGTCCTGGATGCCCCGTTACCCCACGAATAATCCGGTCCATTTCGGCACCAACTCGATGGCGCTGGTTCCCAGCGGCCAGTGGCAAGCCTGGTGGCTAAAGGCGGGCACCAGCGTGGACACCACCGTCTATACGAATGTCAGCTTTTGGCTCAATGGCGGCGCAAGCGGGGGACAAACCATTTCCGTCAGCGGCGAATTGAACGGCTCAGGTTTGCCGGGCGTTTCGGTTACCGCACCCACCAACACGTGGAAGCAGATCACCATTTCTCTCGCCGCCCTGGGAATCAACAACCAGTCCGATTTGACCGGCTTTCAATTCGGGAACGGCACTTCCACGCAACCCTTTTTCATCGATGATGTGCGATTGGTCGCCGCGCCGCCGCCCGCAGCGGTCGACGTGAGCGTCCTGGCCAATCAAACCGTGCGGACTGTCAGCGGCCGGGTCCTCGGCATTAACCAGGTGGGCTGGGATTCAAGCGTCAATACGCCGGAAACTGCGGCGATCCTGAATGACGTTGGAGCGGTGTGCCTGCGATGGCCGGGCGGAAGCTGGGGCGACGGTTATCATTGGACGAATGAAGCCTGGAGCGCCGGCGCGACCAGTCCCCGAACCTGGGGCTCCTTCTCGAAAGACTTTATCGCCCTGGCGACCAACACCCACTCGCAGGCTTTTATTATTGTGAATTACGGCACGAGCGGACCGGAAGAAGCGGCTTACGGCGTGCGGATGTTCAACCTGACCAACCATTGCAATTTCAAATACTGGGAAGTGGGCAATGAGGTGGGCGGTTCCTGGGAGTGGGATTGGAACACTAACGCGCCGTTCAAGGCACACGATCCGTGGACCTACGCCATGCGCTTTACGAATTACTACGCGCAAATGAAAGCCGCCGATCCGTCCATCAAGATCGGCGCGGTGGCGGACATCACCGAGGACGGCACGGTGAATAATTATGATCATCCAGTCGTTAATCCCCGGACGGGCGTCACTCATTATGGTTGGACGCCCGTGATGCTGGCCTATCTGCGCAGCAACAATTGCATCCCGGATTTCCTGATCGAGCACAACTACGGTCCCACGGCGGGAGACACGCAGGATTTGCTCTGGTCCCGGAGGTGGTCATCCGACGCGGCGAGTTTGCGGCAGATGCTCAACGATTATCTTGGTGATGCCGCCACCAATGTCACGCTGGAGATCACTGAGAACGGCATGGGCGGCGACAAGCAGGATTCCAGTCTTCCCGGCGGCCTTTTTTACGCCGACAGCATCGGGCAGATTTTGCAGACCGAATTCAATTCGCGGCTTTGGTGGGATACGCGCAATGGCGCCAACAGCCTGACCGACGCCGACCCGGCATTCTACGGTTGGCGAACTGACGGCAGCGGCAATTTCATTTCCGACGCGGGAATTGTCTATGGCGCCGGCGGCGTGGGCAGCGCGTATCCCACCTATTATGTGGGGAAGCTGATGCCCCATTTTGCGAAGGATGGGGACACGGTCGTTCCCGCGACCAGCGATTATCCACTTCTGGCCGCCTATGCGGTCAAGCGAACCAACGGCGCTCTGACGCTGTTGGTCATCAACAAGAGTTCTTCCGCCAGTCTCACGGCGAATTTTAACCTGTCAAACTATCTGCCCTTTACGAACGCGACCGTTTACAGCTACGGCATTCCCCAGGATGAGGCCGCGCGCACGGGCATTGGCTCTCCGGACATCACTCAGACCAATTTCGGCGGAGTCCAGGGCAGTTTCTCGGCCACGTTCGCTCCGTTCTCCGCCACGGTCATGGTGTTGAGCCCGGCGCTTCCGTCCGCGCCCACGAATTTGCAGGCGACGGGCTCCAATGCCGCCGTGGCGCTGACGTGGTCCCCGTCCGCCAACGCGGACAGCTACATCATCAAACAAGGCCTTAATCTCGGAAGCTATACGACCGCAGCAACCGGGTTGACCGGGACAAATTATTTGGACTCCGGCTTGGCCAACGGGACGCTTTATTATTTCGTGGTCAGCGCCGTGAATGTCTCCGGCGAGAGCAGCAATTCCTTGCCGATCAGCGCGCGTCCAACGGCCTCCGCACCGGTCGCCCTGAACGTCATCGATGCACCCGGTCAATTGCAGGTTTCCTGGCCGGTAGATCACACGGGTTGGCAGTTGCAATCGCAAACAAATGCTTCCCCGGGCGGCCTCGGCACAAATTGGGTTAATATCGCGAATTCGGCGCAGACGAATCAGATAACTTTTCCGCTGAACTCCACAAACGGCTCGGTGTTCTTCCGATTGGTGCGGCCTTACTAGGCGCCGGTGATTGAGCCAATCAGCCCGGGTTATACCGTGGCTGCTGCGCTTTTAAATTTGCGGGGGATGTTTTCCGCCATTAAGGTGCGGTATTGCGAAATCTCATTACCGGCCAGCTATCGTGAGAACTGACGACAATCTTTCCCGGGGCCGTCACGCTAAAGTAAAGCCTGTGAACATCACGGTTTCCATCGTGGAGGACGACGCGCAATTACGCGGCATTTTGAAAGAGTGGATTTCCGGCGCGGAAGGGTTCAAATGCGTGGGCACGCATGAAAATGCCGAGGCTGCCTTGGCCGCTCTGCCGGAGGAAAAGCCTTCGGTCGTGCTGATGGATATCAACATGCCCGGCATGAACGGCATCGAATGCGTCCGCCGCCTCAAGCCGCTGATGATGGACACGCAGTTCATGATGCTCACGGTGTACGAAGACACCGACCATATCTTCAAGGCGCTGTCCTCCGGCGCGAGCGGCTATTTGCTCAAGCGCACTCCCCGCGCCGAATTGCTCGCCGCGATCGGCGACATTCATGTGGGCGGTTCGCCGATGAGCAGCAATATCGCGCGCAAAATTGTCCGGTCTTTTCAAACATTCAACAGCACCTCCCCGGCTGACCCGCGCAATTTATCGCCGCGGGAAACCGAAGTGCTCGGGTTGCTGGCGCGCGGCTATCTCTACAAGGAAATTGCCGAGGCGCTGCAGATTAGCATGCCGACCGTCAACACGCACATCCGCCGCATCTACGAAAAACTGCACGTGCGCTCGCGCTCGCAAGCGGTCGCCAGATTCGCCCATTTTCCCAACCCGGCTGTTACCGAATAAAATATTCAAAACTCTTTGCAGGCTATCTCCGTAATAATCCGACTCTTACGTCCGTAGAAGCAACGATTTCGCCGCCTTTTCCTTGACCCCTTCAACCTCCGTGATAGGGTCGATTTTCTCAGAATGAAATTTCCCAACGTTGCTTGTGCTGCGTATTTGATATTGGCGGGTTCGGCGGTCTTCGGCGGTACCGTCATTACGAACAATCTCCCTGCCAACACGGCCATCATCAATATCAACGCCCTGCAGGACGGCGCGGGCGGATATAATGGCGATCAATCGCTGTGGTATCAGCCGTTCTACACCGCTGGTGCCACGCAATTGCTGGCGTATGCGGTGCAACCGGGGACTTATAGCTTCCGGCTCATCAACCCGGCCGATGCCGCGGCGATGTTTCCCGCGCTCACTTCGGACCAGACCAACCAGATTTTTTCGGCGTGGACTTACAATTCGCCGTGGATCAGCGATTATCTGGTTTTCCCGGGCGCCGCGGTCGGGAACAACAGCGTGTCGCAGCTTTTCGACGGCTCACCCGACCCGGCCTCCTACGACGACCCCACCGCGGCTTACAACGGCGCGGTGGCGGCGGGTTATTTCAATTTGCTTCGGCTCGGATCGCGGACCAGCGCGACATTGACCAATTCCTTCACGTTCGCTTCGGCGACGAATCTGATTTTTGTGGTGCCGGACTACGGGCTTGGGGACAATCACGGTGGTGTTTCAGTGCTCGTCGCGCCGGCTGGCGCACAGACAAATCCCGTCGTAAAAATCTGGACGGGCGTGGTGGATCAGAATTGGTTCAATGCCGGCAATTGGTCGCCGGCGGGCGTGCCGGCCAGCAATGACACGGTCTCGGTCTATACCTCGGGGACGGTCAATCTGACTTCGCCGGTAACCATCGGTGGCATTTTGAATTGGTCGGGCGGCAACTTCAGCGGACAAACTCTGACGATCGCCACGAACGGCGTTCTCAATTTATTGGGCACCGCCAGTAAAAATATCCAAAACGCGCTGACCAATGCTGGCACGGTGCACTGGCTGAACGGGGATTTTGGTGTTTATAATGTCAACAGCAGCTATTTGGGTTTGGTGGAGAATCTGTCGAACGGCGTGTGGGACGTGCAGTGCGACCGGACCATGTATAACCCCTGGGGAGTGACGCCGGGCGTGTATTTTCACAACGTCGGTGTTTTTCAAAAGAGCGCTGGCTTCGGGGTGACACATATCAACGTACCTTTGAACAACGCCGGAACGGTGACGGCCCAGAGTGGCACGGTTGAATTCAACGGCGGTGGCATTATTGAGTCATCATTCAGCGCGGCGTCGGGCGCGGCGATTCATTTCAATGGCGGCAATTTCACTTACAGCACCGCGCCAACGATGACGGGTTCGGGAGCGATTCAATTCACGGGCGGCAATCTGACGCTCGTCAACGACCTGATTCCCAATTTGCAATTGATTGGAGGCACGCTGGCGCTGTCGCCGAGTTTCCAGGGTGGGACGATCACCAATCTGAATTTCGGCGGAACTTTGAGCGGCGATCACACGGTGAGCGGCACGTTGACGCTGGGCAATGGCGGCAGCGGCACGCTGACGGTTTCGAATGGCGCGAATTTCACCTGGACCGGCGGCAACCTGGGCGGACTCGTGTTGAGCAGCGGCGCCACGGTGAATTGGAGCAACGGAACGTTGCAGGGAGAGTTGGACATCGTGGGCGGCGCCACCGTCAACTGGAGCAGCGGGGCGGCGGCCAACGTGCTGAACGTGTGGACCAACGGCGTATTGAATCTGCTCAGCAGCAATGGGAAAACTCTGGAAAATGCCTTCACGAACTCGGGCACGGTGCATTGGTTCGACGGGGATGTCGGCGTTTACAATGTCAACAGCAGCTATTTCGGTTTTGTGGAGAATCTGGCCAATGGCGTGTGGGACGTGCAATGCGACCGGACCATGTATAACCCGTGGGGGCTGACGCCGGGCGTATACTTCCACAACGTAGGGGCTTTTCAGAAGAATGCCGGGGCAGGGGCGACGCACATCAATATACCCTTCAACAACGCAGGAACGGTAACCGCGCAGACGGGCACGATCGAGTTTAACGGCGGCGGGACAATTGAGTCGTCGTTCAGCGCGGCGTCGGGAGCGTCGATTCATTTCAACGGCGGCAATTTCACTTACAGCACGGTGCCAACGCTGACGGGCCCGGGCCCCATTCAGTTTACGGGCGGCAATCTCGCGCTGGTCAATGACGTAATTCCGAATTTGCAATTAATCGGCGGCACGCTGGCGCTTTCGCCGAGCTTCCAGGGCGGGACGATCACGAACCTGAATTTCAGCGGCACGTTGACCGGAGATCACACGGTGAGCGGCACCTTGACCCTGGGCAATGGTGACAGCGGCACGGTGACGGTTTTGAATGGCGGGAATTTCAACTGGACCGGCGGCAACCTGGGCGGCCTCGTGTTGACCAACGGCGCCACGGTGAATTGGAGCAACGGGACGTTGCAGGGAGAGCTGGATATCGTGGGCGGCGCGACGGTCAATTGGAGCAGCGGAGCGGCGGCCAACGTGATGAACGTGTGGACCAACGGTGTGTTGAATCTGCTTAGCAGCAACGGGAAAACTTTGGAAAATGCCTTTACCAACTCCGGCACGGTGCACTGGCTGGACGGGGATATCGGTGTTTACAACGTCAACAGCAGTTATATTGCTTTCGTGGAGAATTTGGCGAACGGCGTGTGGGACGTGCAATGCGATCGGACCATGTATAATCCGTGGGGAGTGACGCCGGGCGTGTATTTTCACAATGTGGGGGCTTTTCAGAAGAATGCCGGCTCCGGGGTGACGCACATCAATATACCCTTCAACAACGCCGGAACGGTAACCGCGCAGACGGGCACGATTGAGTTTAACGGCGGCGGGACGATTGAGTCATCGTTCAGCGCGGCGTCGGGAGCGGCGATTCATTTCAATGGCGGTAATTTCAGCTACAACACCGTGCCGACGCTGACCGGCCCGGGTGCGATTCAATTTACGGGCGGCAACCTGACGCTGGTCAATGATCTGATTCCGAATTTGCAATTGATTGGCGGCACGCTGGCGCTTTCGCCGGGCTTCCAGGGCGGGACGATCACAAACTTGAATTTCGGCGGCGCCTTGAGCGGGGATCACACGGTGAGCGGCACGCTGACCCTGGGCAGTGGCGGCAGCGGCACAGTGACGGTTTTGAACGGCGGGAATTTCACCTGGACCGGCGGCAACCTGTCTGGCCTGGTGTTGAGCAACGGCGCCACCGTGAATTGGAGCAACGGAAGCTTGCTGGGAGAACTGGATATCGTGGGCGGCGCGACGGTGAACTGGAGCAGCGGGACGGCGGTCAACGTGCTGAACGTATGGAGCAACGGTGTGTTGAATCTGCTCAGCAGCAACGGGAAAACTCTGGAAAATGCCTTTACCAACTCCGGCACGGTGCATTGGCTGGACGGGGATATCGGTGTTTACAACGTCAACAGCAGCTATATTGCTTTCTTGGAGAATTTGGCGAACGGCGTGTGGGACGTGCAGTGCGACCGGACCATGTATAACCCGTGGGGACTGACGCCGGGCGTGTATTTCCACAACGTGGGGGCTTTTGGGAAGAATGCCGGCTCCGGGTTGACGCATATCAATATACCCTTCAACAACGCAGGAACGGTAACCGCGCAGACGGGCACGATTGAGTTTAACGGCGGCGGGACAATTGAGTCGCTGTTCAGCGCGGCATCGGGAGCGGGCATTCATTTCAACGGCGGCAATTTCACCTACAGCACAGTGCCAACGCTGACCGGTCCGGGTGCGATTCAGTTTACGGCCGGCAATCTGACTCTGATCAATGACGTGATTCCGAATTTGCAATTGATTGGCGGCACGCTGACGCTTTCGCCGACTTTCCAGGGTGGCACGATTACGAACCTGAACTGCGGCAGTGTGTTGGCCGGGAGCAACGCCGTCAGCGGCGTATTGACGCTGGCCAACGGAGCGAACGGCCCCTTGACCTTGCTCAACGGATCCGTTTTCAACTCCAGCGGCGGCACGGTCGGCGGAGCAGTGGACGTGCAGAGCGGCGCGACTTTCAATTGGAGCGGCGGCACCGTGGCCAATGTGCTCAACGTCCGGCCTAACGGGGCGGTGAATCTGCTCAGCAGCAATGGGAAAGTTTTGCAAAACGCCTTCACCAATGCCGGCGTCGTGCGCTGGTTGGATGGCGACTTTGCGGTCTACAACGTCGGCTCGAGTTATTTTGGCCAGGTGCAAAATCTGGCGAGCGGACTTTGGGATATTGAGTGCGACCGTTCGCTCTACAATCCCTGGGGAGCCGGGACCGGGGTTTCTTTCGGCAACGCCGGCACGGTGCAAAAATTGGGCGGGGGCGGCACCACGACAATTTCCCTTCCGTTCAACAACTCCGGCACACTCGACGCCGAAGCGGGCACGATCTATTTCAATGTGAACAATACCTACGCTCAAACCGGCGCTACCCTGCGCTTCGGCGTGGGCGGCCCCGGGCAATCCGGCCAAATCCATGTGGCCGGTAATATGGCGTTCGATGGAACGCTGTCGGCGGGTTTGACGCGCAATTACGCGCCGCAAGCCGGTGACATTATTTCGGTGGTGGCGTACGATTCTTATGCCGGCGCATTCAATAATCTGAATTTGCCCGCCCTGGATCCAACTTTGGGCTGGCAAATTTCCTACAACGCGACTGCGGCGCAGCTCACGGTCGTGTCCAACGCAAACACGACCGCGCATATCACCGGCTTGGTCAGCGACGGCCAGGGCCACGGGGTCACCAATATAACTGTGTTCGCGTATGTCACGAACTCGGCCGGAAATTTCTATATCAGCACCACCACCGACGGGACGGGGCACTACTCGCTGCCGGCGTCGAACGCGACCTGGTCGGTTGGGCTCCAGAACTTGCCGGCGCGCGGATTCAATCCGGTAACCAATCAGACCGTCACCATCGCGGGCGCGGACCAAACGCTAAACTTCGTTTTGCAATCGTACTCGGGGACCCTTTACAACATCACGACCGCCGTCAGTCCGGCCGGTGCGGGCACGGCGTCGGGCGGGGGCATGTTTACACCGGGAGCCCTGGTGAGTGTCAGCGCGATCGAAACCAACGCCCTGCCGTATTTCTTCACGAACTGGACCGAAAACGGCGTGGTTCAAAGCACCAGCAGCACGTATTCATTTTTAGCCGGCCGCGACCGGCAGTTAACGGCGAATTTCACGCTGCCCCAATACGTCACTACCGTTTCCAATAATCCGCCGGGCGGCGGCGTGGTGCTGGGCGCGGGCACGAATTTCTACGGGGACACCAACGTGCTCACCGCGCAGCCGAATTTCGGCTATAGCTTCAGCAACTGGACGGAAAACGGAACCGTGCTGGGCACCGCTTCCACGCTCAGCACGGTGATTTACACGAATCATTTCATCGTCGCCAATTACGCCGAGGCCAATCTTTTCCACGTGGTGACCACGGCCACCTCGCCGGGTGGTGTAGCGACGGTTTCGGGGGCGGGCACTTACACCAATCGGCAAACCGTCACGTTCAGCGCGCCGGGGCAGGTCACGATTTCGCCGTGGATCTACACGTTCCGGCAATTCACGCTGAGCAACGTGGTCGTGAGCACGAGCAATAGTTTCAGCAAAACGTTCGCCACGACCGACCAGACTAATTTGCAATACGTGGCGGTGTACAACGCCATGAACGTCGTGCCGCAAGTAACCAACACGACGGCGAATTATCCCAACCCCGTCCCAGCCACGACGAACCTCGTCCTCACGTTCCAGTTCGACCGCACGATGGATACGAACTTCACCCCGACGGTGGCGGTGACCAACGGCGGCACGCTGCAGCCGACCGTTCCGGCGGGCGGCACGTGGACGAGCAGCGCGAAGGTCAATGACACGTTTGTCACACCGCGCATCACCCTGCTGCTGGGGATGGATGGGACGAACCAGGTCCTGATTTCGGGCGCGCACGATACCAACGGCGACGTCCTGGCGTTGACGAATGTTTTGCAAATTGTCGTGGACGCCACGCCGCCGGTTTTGAGCGGCATTACCGCCGCTCCGGCCGTGCAAACGGCGATGATTACCTGGTCCAGCGACGAGCCGGCCACCTCGCAGGCCGATTACGGGACGACGACGGCGTATGGCGCCAGCACATCTTTCTACAGTCAGTTGACGCAATCGCATGCGCAGACGTTGAGCGGCCTGGCGGCGGCGACCACGTATCATTTCCGCGTCCGCTCCCGCGACCAGGCCGGCAATGAAACCGTTTCCAGCGACCAAACGTTCACGACGCCCGCCGCGCCGGATTTGCAGCCGCAAAATCTGGGGGCGAGCGGCTCGTTTGTTTCGGGCGGCAACATTTTGGTTTCGTGGACCGACGCCAACATCGGACCGGGTGCCACGGAAACTTCGTGGTACGATCATCTGGTTATTTCCAATGCGACCACGAGCCAGACGCTGGTCGATACCGCCGTGCGTTACGATGCCGGCACGGGCGGCAACATCGCGCCGGGCGGCAGCCGCAACCAGCAATTCAGTTTCCATCTGCCGGACGGCACCGCCGGAACCGGCACCCTGCAAATCCTGGTCACGGCCAACGCGTACCAAAACCAGTTTGAAAGTGACTTCGGTAACAACAGCCTGTCGCTTTCAAAAACGTCCGCGTTGTCGGCGTATCCCGATTTGCGCGTGGTGAACCTGGCGGTCACGAATGCGGCGCTGAAATCGGGCGACCTCCTGGGTATTCGCTGGCAGGACACCAACAGCGGCAACCAGGCCGTGAGCGGCTCGTTCTCCGACACGGTGACGGTCGTCAATACCGACACCGCGCAAACGCTGGCGAACTCGGGTGTGTTTTATGACGCGAACGCATCCGGACCCATCGCGGCGGGCGCGGCGGCAAACCGGCAATTCTCGTTCACGCTGCCCAACGGGCAGGCCGGCGCGGGGCATTTGCAGATCACGGTCACGGCGGACGGTGGAAACCAGGTTTTCGAATTCAACAACACGGGCGACGCGGAACAGAACAATACCAACTCCATTTCCGCCACCGCGGCGCTCGCGGCCTATCCCGACCTCGCCCCCACGAACATTCTCGCGCCAGCCAGCGCCGCAGCGGGGCAGACGATTCAAATTTCCTGGACTGACCTGAACCTTGGCAATGCGGCCGCGACGAACGTCTGGAGCGACCAGGTTTTTGTCTCGCCCACCGGCTCGCTGGCGGATGGACAGTGGATAGCGACGCTTCAAATCACCAATCCGATCCCGGCGAGCGGTTCGTTGACGGTGACCCAGTCGGTGACGGTGCCGCAATTCGCCGCGGGCAACCAATGGCTCATTGTGAAGGCGAATGCCGGCAACAGTTTCTTTGAATTGAACACGGCCAACAACAGCCTGGTCGCGACGCAAGCCGTCAATGTTGGCGCAACGCTGACGCTGTCGTTAAACCGCTCGACCATTTCTGAATCGTCCGGCGCCAGCGCCATCGGCGCCAGCGTCTCGCGCAACGGCGATACCAGTTCGGCGCTCACGGTAAATCTTTCGGGCGACGCGGCGGTTTCGCTCCCGGCGAGCGTCGTGATCCCTGCCGGCCAGCACAGCGCGAGCTTCACTATCGGCGCCGTGAACCAATTCATCGCCGGCGGCTCGGCGACGGAAACGATTTCCGCGTCCGCTGCCGGGTTCCCGACGGCGCAGAGTTCATTCCAAATCCTGTACGACGACATCGCCGCTTTGACCCTGACGCTGAACACGAATCAGGTGGCGGAAGACGCGGCGCCCGGCGTCGCATACGGCACCATCACGCGCAACGCGAATTTCGCGCAGGCGCTCACCGTGACGCTGATCAGCGACGCGCCCTCGACCGTGACGGTTCCCGCGACGGTGACCATCCCGGCGGGGCAGGCGGGCACGAATTTCAACCTGACGCCGATCCATGACTTCGCCGTGAGCGACACGCGCGCGGCCCACGTGCTGGCGGGCGCGACCGGGTTCAACGGCGCGACGGCGACCATCAATGTGCTGAATGTCGATACCGTGCAACTGAGCCTGGCGTTTGCGGACGCCGCGGTGGCCAAGGGCGCCCCCAGTCCGGCTACCGTGGGAACGGTCACGCGTTCGCCGGTGCTCGGGTCCGACCTGACGGTTTCTTTGTCCTCGGACAATTCGCTCGTGAACGTCCCCTCGTCGGTGACGATCCCCGGCGGACAGGTAAGCGCGGCGTTCAACATAAACGTCGGCGACGACAATCTCGCGACCGGCCCGCAGACGGCCAACATCACGGCCCAGGTATTGACGCCGTCTCGGATAATCAATCCTGTGGGCCAGGCTTCGGCGCCGCTGACGATTCTCGATACGCACGGACCGACGCTAGGGCTTTCCTTCTCCAATAACGTGATCGCCAAGGGAAGCAATACGATCGCGACTATCACCCGCAATACGCCGACCACCAATGCCCTGACGGTGGCGTTGAGCGCCTCGCCGTCGGATGCGGTCACGCTTCCGCCCACCGTGACCATTCCGCTGGGCCAGGCCTCGGCGACCTTCACGATTTCCGCGGTACTGGATAATACGCAAACCGGCCCGCGAAAGGTTGCGGTCACGGCGAGCACGACGGGCTTCAATTCCGCGGCGGCCGGCCTGACGGTTTCCGACATTTATTTCCCGGATCTGGTGCCGAGCTCGATTAGCATCCCGGCCAACGGGCTGACGGACCATCAAATCACGGTGAATTGGGTCGTGGCCAACAAAGGCCTGGCTGACACCACGAATCAGTGGTTCGATTTCGTCTACCTGGCGACGGATAATTTGGGGCAAAATGAAACGCTCGCGGGTTACGCGCACAATCCGGTGGGGCTCCCGGTCGGCGCGAGCTACACGAACCAGGCGATACTCACTTTGCCAGACGCGCCGGGTAATTATTGGATCGTGGTTGCCGCCGACGGCCAGAGCGTGGTCACGGAATTGAACAAGCAAAACAACACGCTCGTTTCGTCCGCGTCGGTGTCGGCGAATGCAGCCTATCGGGCGACGTTGACCAGCGCCACGCCGTCAGTGGCCGCTTCGGGCACGCCGATTGTGCTGGCCGGCCATACCTTTAATCCGCAGGACAATTCGCCGGTAACCAATAGCGCGGCTACGGTGCGCATCCTGGTGAATGGCACGCGGCGCGTGTTCAGCGTGCTCTCGGACAGCAACGGCAATTTCAGTTACACGTTCCAGCCGCTGGCCAATGAGGCGGGCGATTACACGGCGGGCGCGGATTACCCGCTGATTGACACGGACTCGAACCAGGTGTCGTTCGCGCTGCTCGGGATGTCGGCCGTGCCTGCGGGTTTGACGGCGCAACTGCTGCCCAACGTTCCCGTGACCAATCAGCTGGTGTTGAGCAATCTGACCGACCACGCCTTGACCGGCTTACAGGTCAGCGCGCCAGGTTTCTCCGGCAACCTGATCTCGCAGTTCACCCTGACCAATACGACGCTGCCGGGCAATGGGACGTTGTCCGTGGGTTACACGCTGCAGAGTCCGCTCACCCGCGTGGCGCAAATGAAGTTTTCGGCGACAGTTTCCTCCGCCGAGGGCGCGCAACTGGCCATACCTGCGAACGTGACGGTGGTGCCGCTCGTCGCGCAGATGGAGGCCAATCCGGCTTACCTCGCGCAGGGAATGCTCGTCGGCGCGCAAACGCTGGTGTCGTTCGACATCATCAACACCGGCGGCGCTGAAAGCGGCGATTTGACCGTGCAACTGCCGACCACGCTGTCGTGGATTCAGTTGAGTTCACCGGGCGTTATTCCTTCGATACCGCCGGGCGGGAAGGCGACGGTGACACTCACGTTGAATCCGCCCTCGGACCTGGCGCTGACGTTGTATCAGGGCAGCGTAGCCGTGGCGAACAACAGCGTGGGCGTGAACGTTCCGTTCCAGTTCCGCGCCGTGTCGGACAACAAGGGTGACCTGCGGGTCACCGCCACGGACGATTACACGTATTATGTCGCCGGCGCGCCCAAGGTGACGAACGCCACGGTGACCGTGCGCGATCCGTTCACGAC
>Ga0207664_10000598_pt1 | contig 24969 bp, 22 predicted proteins | sample LARL83metaG_FD_184349 | JGI IMG/M metagenome (GOLD analysis project Ga0207664, IMG submission 184349) | Corn, switchgrass and miscanthus rhizosphere microbial communities from Kellogg Biological Station, Michigan, USA - LAR L8-3 metaG... | ecosystem: Host-associated > Plants > Roots >... | reverse complement strand
CGTCGCCGACGATCTTGATCGTGTTCTTGTTGGCGCCGACCGTCCCGTCGGAGCCGAGACCGAAGAACACGGCCCGCACCGTCTCGGCGCGCTCGATGTCAAGCGATCGGTCGTAGGTCAGGCTCGTGTCGCAGACGTCATCGGTGATCCCGATCGTGAACCGCCGTTTGGGGCGCTCGCGCGCCAGCTCGTCAAACACGCCGGCGACCATCGCCGGGGTGAACTCCTTGGAGGAGAGCCCATAGCGCCCAGGTTCGTGATCGGCAACAGCGCCAACACCACTCCGATCGGCTCGGCGACGTACTGGATCGCCCGCTCGCGGTCCTCGTCGATCACGCCGACCGACCGCTTGTCCTTCAGGTAGTCGTAGAGGAACTCGGTGGCGATGTAGTTCTTCAGCACCTTGTCTTCGAACACGCCGAACTGGGTCTCCTCCATTGCGAGCTCTGCCAGGTCGACGGCATGCTCGAGCCCCGCGACGGTCATCGCCCAGACGATTCGGTCGACCGCTTCCTGGTCGAGCCGACGCATCGCCGCGGCCGCGGTCCGCGCACGGTCTACAAAGCCGTCGAGCCGCGCCGCCCATTCGCCATCGGCGACGGTGGCCTCGTCATCCACGGAGATCGCCATCGCAAATCAGGCTCTCATCGCGTGCGCACCCGTGCATCCGCAAAAGGCCGCAGCGGATGTGGTTTTTCCGCAGGCGCGCAAGCTCACGCCTGGCGCATGAGCTTGCGCGGCACTTTCGGAGCCGGCTCACCGCGACCGCCATCACCCACCCCGGCTCGACCCGCCACCACCCGGCGGCCGTAAGCGGTTCGTCGTGCCATCGCACCCGGAGCGGACGCCAGCCGTCCTTGCGTTCGTAGGGCTCGCCAGGCTCACCACCGCGCCCGACACACCGAGCCGCAGACCTTCACGGCGTATCGCGTGCGTGCTGTGGCCCGGCCCTCATCCGCCGGGCACCGCCACAGACGTGCGGAGAACTGCTTACTCGGTGAAGGGTTGGGCCCCGACACCCACGGCGACGCCCGAGCCTAGCGTTGGCGTATGACAACACCACACTCCGCAATCGACTCGCAGCTGGGTCGCGTCACGGTCGGTGAGGCCATGCGTCCGGGAGTGATCAGCTGCCCTCGAGAGGCGACGCTCGCGACGATGGCCGCCACTCTGGTGACGCACGGAATCCACGCCGTCGTCGTGTCGGCGTCGCATCCGGGCACGCCGCACGTCGTAACCGACCTCGAGATCGTACGAGCAGCCGTCGAGCAGCCAGACGCGACAACGGCCGCAGACCTGGCGCGGGAGCCGATCGCGGTGCTGTCGGCCGACGCGACGCTTGACGACGCGGTCGAGATGATGGCCGCCCACTACGTCACGCACCTGCTCGCCACCGACCCCGTCTCCGGCCTGCCGGCCGGGGTCCTGTCAAGCCTGGACGTGGCAGCCGTCGCCGGCGGCGGCATGCCCCGGCTCGCACGCGCTCAGAGAATCGCCCCGGCGCGCCCCTCACCGAGCGCAAGCGCCCTGAGCGAGGCGGTCGTCGGCGACGTCATGCACCCCGGCGTGGTGACCTGCGCTCCCGACGCCCCGCTTGCGACCGTCGCGCGCACGATGGCCGAACATCGGGTCCACTGCGTCGCGGTGGCGGGGATCGAGCACGGCGAGGGCGGCGCGCAACACCTCACGTGGGGCCTGGTAGCCGACATTGACCTTGTGACGGCGTTGCGTCGGGCCGCGCTCGGAATTCCTGGCGAGCTCTTCGCCGAGACGCAACCGGTCGCTGTGCCGCCGAGCGAGCCGCTCGACCGCGCGGCCGCGCTGATGGTCGAGCACGGCGCCGCGCACCTGGTCGTCGTGAGCCCGACGGGGCTGCCGTCGGGAATCGTCTCGACCCTCGACGTCGCGCTGATCTTGTCCGCCGGTGAGTGAACGGAGAGAACGAACATGACCGACCTGAACTACATCCGCTTCTTCCAGGACATCGGCATCGACGACGTTCCGATTGTCGGCGGCAAGAATGCCTCGCTCGGCGAGATGTACCGCGAGCTGTCTGGCGACGGCGTGCTGATCCCGAACGGGTTTGCGACGACCGCTGACGGCTACCGTCACACGCTCGAAGTGGCCGGCGCCTGGGAGCCCCTGCGCGAGGCGCTGGACGGCCTCGACGAGGCCGATGTCGCGGACCTGGCGCGGCGCGCCAAGCGCGCGCGGGAGATCGTCTACGGCGCAGGCCTGCCCCAGGACTTCGCCGACGAGATACTCGCGGGCTACGGCCGCCTGCAGGCGCAATACGGCGAGGATGTGAGCCTCGCGGTCCGCAGCTCGGCCACGGCCGAGGATCTGCCGACGTCAAGCTTCGCCGGACAGCATGAGACCTACCTCAACGTCCGGGGCGAACAGAGTCTCCTCGACGCGTGTCGTCGCTGCTTCGCGAGCCTGTTCCTGGACCGCGCGATCCATTACCGGATCGACCAGGGCTTTGACCACTTCGCGGTCGCCCTGTCGATCGGCGTGATGAAGATGGTGCGGTCCGATCTTGCCGCGTCGGGTGTGTTCTTCTCGCTGGACACCGAATCGGGCTTCCGCGACGTGGTGTTCATCACCGGCGCATACGGCCTCGGCGAGAACGTCGTGCAGGGAGCGGTCGATCCGGACGAGTTCTACGTCCACAAGCCGACGTTCGCGGCCGGGCATCGCGCGGTCCTGCGCCGCCTGCTGGGCGACAAGGCGATCAAGATGGTTTTCGTCGAGGGCGAACTGAAGTACACGGTCCGCAACATCCCGACTCCCAAGTCCGACCGCGAGCGCTACTGCATCACCGACGACGACGTGCTGGCGATCGCCGACTACGCGATCAAGATCGAGCGCCACTACGGCCGCCCGATGGACATGGAGTGGGCCAAGGACGGGACCGACGGCAAGATCTACGTCGTCCAGGCCAGGCCCGAGACGGTCGCCTCACAGCGCAAGCCGACGAGGCTTGAGAGCTATGTCCTCGAGGATGGCCGCGGTGAGATTCTCGCCGAGGGTCGCGCCGTGGGACAGAAGATCGCGTCGGGCAACGCTCATCTGATCACCGACGTCGCACACCTGCACGAGTTCCAGCCGGGCGAAGTGCTGGTTGCCGATACGACGACGCCTGATTGGGAGCCAGTGATGAAGACCGCGGCCGCGATCGTCACAAACCGGGGCGGGCGCACGTGCCACGCCGCGATCATCGCGCGCGAGCTCGGTGTCCCGGCGGTCGTCGGTACGGGTGCCGGCACCACCGCGGTGCCGGCCGGGCAGATGGTGACCGTGTCCTGTTCGGAAGGCGACACCGGACGGATCTACAGCGGCGAGGTGCGATTCCACGTCGAGCGCACCGACATCGGCGAGATGGTCCGCCCGAACACGAAGATCATGGTCAACCTCGGCAACCCCGATCTCGCGTTCAAGACCTCGTTTTTGCCCAACGACGGCGTCGGACTCGCCCGGATGGAGTTCATCATCAGCGAGTCGATCAAGGTCCATCCGCTTGCGCTGGTTCACCCTCACCGAGTCACCGATCCTGAGGCGCGCGAGACGATCGACCGCTTGACCCGGCTATATCCGGATGGCGAGACGTTCTTCGTCGAGCGACTGTCGGAGGGCATCGGCACGATCGCGGCGGCGTTCTGGCCCAAGCCCGTCGTCGTCCGGATGTCGGACTTCAAGACCAACGAGTACGCGAGCCTGCTGGGCGGCGCCGACTTTGAGCCGCACGAGGAGAACCCGATGATCGGCTTCCGTGGCGCGTCGCGCTACGCCCACCCCGCGTACGTCGAGGGTTTCGCCCTCGAATGCAAGGCCATGCGGCGCGTGCGCGAGGAGATGGGGCTCACCAACGTGGTGCTGATGATTCCGTTCGTGCGCCGGGTCGAGGAGGCCGAGCGGGTCATCGCCCAGATGGCGGACCTCGGCCTGCGACGAGGGGAGAACGGGCTGGAGATCTACGCGATGTGCGAGATCCCCAACAACGTGCTGTTGATCGACCAATTCGCCCACACGGTCGACGGATTCTCGATCGGGTCCAACGACCTGACCCAGCTCACGCTCGGGGTCGACAGAGACTCGGAGATCGTCGCGTTTGACTACGACGAGCGAGACGAGGGTGTCAAGCAGATGATTCGCCTGGCCGTCGAGGGCTGCGCCCGCAACCACATCCACTCGGGACTGTGTGGGCAGGCGCCGTCCGACTACCCCGACATGGCCGAGTATCTGGTCGAGCTCGGGATCGACTCGATCAGCCTCAATCCTGACAGCGTGATCAAGACCACGCAGCGGATCCTCGAGCTCGAGCGTCGACTCGGGCTCGCTCCCCGTCTCGAGCCCAGCGCTGGCAACGGCTCTGAGGCCGTGGCCGTCGGCCCGGCCGCGGAGCATCGATAGGAGCCGCCGGCATGGACCCACTGACCGCCCTCGATGCCACGTTCTTGGAGCTCGAGGAACTCGACGACGGCGCGCTGATGAGCATCGGCGCCACGATGGTGTTCGATCCCAGCCCCGACGGGACCCGTCTCGATCTCGGGGCGCTTCGGTCGCTTCTGGCAGCCCGGCTCGAGGAGCTCCCGCGCTACTCCCAGCGCCTCTCCAGCACGCGCACCGGTGGCCTGTCGTGGCCCCACTGGGAAGCCGATCCGCAGTTCGACGTCGCCAACCACGTGCGTCGCGCCGCGCTGCCCGCGCCCGGCTCCGAGGCACAGCTGTGCGAGTGGACCGCCGAGTTCTTCTCCCGTCCCCTCGACCGCACGCGACCGCTGTGGGAGATCGTGGTCATCGAAGGGCTCGAGGAGGGCCGATGGGCGCTGGCTCACAAGACCCACCATTGCCTGGTCGACGGCGTCGGTTCGGTGGACGTCGTCGGCATCCTGCTCGATGAAGAACCGGGCCGGCTGCCGCGACGGCTTGTCGCCGGCTCTATCCCGCAAGCGCGCGACCGGCTGCCGCTCCCTCCACAAGCGATCGTCCAGGCGGCTCAGGCCGGCTCGCGCGCCGCCGGCGCCGGCATCCACGCGGTCGTGCACCCGAAGGATGCGTTTCACCGTGCCCGTGCGGCCGCCGAACTGATCGTGCGAGACGAGGTGGTCGCTGCGCCGCGCACCTCGCTCAACGTTCCGATCGGCCAAGCGCGCCGGTTCGCGGTCGTGCGCGCGTCGCTCGGCGAGCTCAAGGCGATCGGCCATTGCGTCGGCGGATCGATGAACGACGCTGCGCTGGCGGCATGCGCCGGTGGGCTCAGGGCCTTGTTGCTCGCTCGCGATGAGGAGCTGCCCTCGAGGGGCCTACGAGCGATGGTGCCCGTAAACATCCGCAGCGGTGAATCCGGGGGCGTGGCGCTCGGCAACCGCGTCAGCTCGCTGTTCGTCGATCTGCCGGTTGCGCAGGACGACGCCCGTGCGCGGCTGCAGCGAATCGTCGCGACGACCCAGCGGCTGAAGGCTTCCGGCGCCGCCGACGGCGCCGCGACGATCATCGACGTCGCCTCGCTCGCACCGCCGGCGGTGCATCGCGCCGCGCTCGCGCGAACCGAGTTCTCGACTCGGCTGTTTAACGTGACGATCACCAACGTCCCGGGTTCACCGCGGCAGCTGTACGCACTGCGGGCGCCACTGCGCGAGGTTTACCCGGTCGTGCCGCTCGCGGCCGAGCATGCCATCGGGATCGCGATCTTCTCCTACAACGGGCTGGTCACGTTCGGCATCAATGCCGACCGCGGCTCGACCCCCGACCTCGACGTGCTCGCCCACGGCATCGCGGAAGCGATCGAGCAGCTGCGCGCGCTCGTCCCCAAATCCAAACGCGGTCACAAGCGAGCGAGTAATCGAACTCGCCGATCCGCTCCGGCCCGAAACGAGGCGAAATGAACGCCCACGAGCGAACCACAGAGCTGTCGCACGACGACGGTCGGCTCGTCGACCTCGTCGCAGCGGCGCTCGTCGACCCCAACATCCACACCGACACGCGGATGCGTGTGTGCGATCAGATCACCGAACTGCTGCGCACGCACGCGCCGTCGCAAAAAGCTCTCGCCCGGTCGCGGGTGCCGCACTGTGACGAGCTGCCCAGCCTGCTCGAGTCCGTGCTGACGGACCCGAACATCCACACGGATACGCGCACTCGCCTGCACAGCGAGATTCGGGAGATCCTCGCGGCCCGGCGATGATGCCGGCGCGGCCAAGGAGGCCGATCATGAGCAAACGCCGCCTCCACGTCGTGATCGCGGGCGGCGGCGTCGCCGCCGTCGAGGCGATGCTCGCCCTTCGCGAGCTCGCCGGGCATCGAATTGCGCTGACGATGCTGTCACCCGAGCTCGAGTTTCTCTACCGGCCGGTGACGGTCGCCGAGGCGTTTGACCGCGGCGAGGCGCGCGCATACTCGCTTGCCGAGCTGGTCGGACACAACGGCGACAGGCTCGTGTGTGACTCGCTCGCGAGCGTCGACGCCGACGAGCATGCCGTGATCACCGGGTCAGGACAGCGAATCGACTTTGACGTCCTGATCGTCGCGGCCGGGGCGATCGCGCGCGAGCCGCTGCCCGGCGCGCTCACGTTCCGCGGTCGCGACGACGTCGCGGCGTTGCGCCGGCTGCTCGACGAGCTCGTTACCGGAGCCGCGAGATCCGTCGCATTGACGCTTCCCTCCGAGCGGATGTGGCCGCTTCCGATCTACGAGCTCGCACTCATGACGGCGTCATATCTGCGCGAGCGAAGCGCCGGCGCGCAGGTGTGGCTGGTAACCCCCGAGGAAGACCCGCTCGAGCTGTTCGGTCCCGCCGCCGCCCGCGCGATCGAGCCGTTGCTGCAGGCACGCGGTATCCGGCTTCGGACCTCCTCGCGTCCCGCGCTCGTGCGCGGCCGGGTGATGGTGATGGCGGGCGCCGGTGAACTGCACGTCGACCGGGTGATCACGCTCCCGATCCTTGAGGGCCCGAGCCTGCCTGGCCTGCCCCACGATCGGCACGGGTTCATCCCCGTCGACAGCCACGGACGCGTGCAAGGGCTCGACGACGTCTACGCCGCCGGTGACGTGACCGCGTTCCCGCTAAAGCAGGGCGGACTCGCCGCCCAGCAGGCCGATGCAGTGGCTGAAGCGATCGCCGCGGGGCTCGGCGTCGCCGTCACGCCGCAGCCGTTTCGCCCGGTGCTGCGCGGGCTGCTGCTGACGGGCGGCGCCCCGCTGTATCTGCGGGCAGAGCCGCAGCGCCTGCCCCGGCAAGCCACCGTCGCGATCGAGGCGACGCCGCTGCGGCGCACGACGCGCGACGCCTCCGCGGCCGCCGGACAGCCGCTGTGGTGGCCGCCCGCGAAGATCGCCGGTCGTTACCTGGGCCCATTTCTCGCCACTGCTCGTCCTCAGCCCCTGTCGTCGCAGCCGTTGACCGACCGCATCGCGATCCCCGGCCCGCGGCTGGCCCAATCCGAATATGAGGACGCACTCGAGCTTGCGCTGATGCTGGCCGACTGCGACGCGCGCTGGGGCGACTACGGCGCTGCGCTGAACGCGCTCGACGCTGCCGAGGCCCTCCAGGGAGTGCTGCCACCCGAATACGAAGCCAAGCGGCGCGAGTGGCGCGCCGCCGAGCGGGTCACCTGAGAGTTGCACGCGAGGTCGCTGTCGGCGCTCAGGCCCGTCGCGCGCGCAGTGCGTTCAGGATCACCGCGAGGTCGATCACTTCTTGCAGGATGGCACCGGCGATCGGCGGTAGGTAGCCGGCGGCGGCGACCCCCATCGCGGCGATGCTCAGCCCCATGCCCGCGAGCACGCTCTGGCGAGCGATCGTGACGGCCCGCCGTCCGGCGTGGACGGCGTCCACGAGGCGGTCGATGCGGTCGACGGTGATCACCACGTCCGCCGTCTCCGAGGATACGGTTGCGCCAGCCGCTCCCATCGCGATCCCCAGGTCCGCAACGGCGAGCGCAGGAGCGTCGTTGATTCCGTCGCCGACCATGATCACCGGCCGCAGACCGGGGCGATCACGGATGCTGCGCACGACCTCGAGCTTGGTCTCCGGGGACCGCTCGGCGTAGACACGGTCGACGCCGAGCTCGCGGCCCACGCGCTCGGCGACCGATTGGCGATCGCCCGAGACGATCGCGATGTGACGAATGCCCTCGGATCGCAGCCGCTCCACCAGCCGCGCGCTGTCCGGGCGCAACTCGTCGGCCATCACGATCACGCCGCGCACGTGCTCGTCGATCGCGACGAATACGTGCGCTTCGCCGGACCCGTAGCCGCTGAGCGCGGCCGCCGACTCAACCTCGGATTCGGGTGCGCCGGCGCCGGCGACGAACGTGCGGCTCCCCACCGAGATCGTGTGACCGTCAACGACGCCCTCGATCCCCTGACCCGGGTCTTCGCGCACGCCCGACGGAGTGCTGAGCGTCAGGTTTGCATCGTCAGCGGCCCGCACGAGTGCATCACCGAGCACGTGCGCCGAGACCTGGTCGACCGACGCGCCCACGCGCAGCAGCTCGGCGGCGCTGATCCCGTCGCAGGGAATCGTTTCGCGCACACGGGGGGTGCCGACCGTCAGCGTCCCGGTCTTGTCCAACAGGATCGTCCGCGCGCGCCCGAGCGTCTCGATCGCGTAAGTCCCCTTGACGATCACTCCCGATCGCGCGGCTCTGGAGAGACCCGATACGAATGCGATCGGCGCCGCGAGGATCAGCGGGCACGGGGTTGCGACGACCACCACCGACAGTGCTCTGACAGGATCGCCGCTCAGCGCCCAGGCCGCGCCGGCGAGGCCCAGCGTGACGGGTAGGAAGAACCCGGCGTAGCGGTCCGCCATCCGCATGAACGGGGCACGGTGGGTCTGCGCCTGTTGCACCAGCCGGACCAGCGCCGCATATGCGCTCTCCGTGGCTGGACGAGTGGCGCGCATCTGAAACGGGGCTCCGGCATTCGCGGTGCCGCTGAGCACGCCCGCCCCACCTGCCACCGCCACCGGGAGAGGCTCGCCGGTCAGCGTGCTCGTGTCGATCACGGCCTGCGGATCGACGAGCGTCCCGTCCACCGGGACCACCTCACCGGTGCGTACGAGCACGGTGTCCCCGACTCCTACCCGCTCGACGGGCACCCGCTGGTATCGACCGCCGGCGAGACGTCGGGCAAATCTCGGAGCGCGTTGCACGAGCCGCGTCAACTCCCGCCGGGCCCGCGTCGATGCAAGATCCTCCAGCGTCGCGCCGCCGGAGAACATCAGGCCGACCACCAGCCCGACAAGCTCCTCGCCGAGCGCCAGGGCGCCGATCATCGCGACCAGCGCGATCGTGTCGACGCCCATGTGGTGGTGCACGACAACGGTATGCACCACCTCGATCAGCAGCGCGACCGCAAGCACGGCGACCGCTGCGCGCCACACGGCATCTCCCGCGTCGCCTTGTCCCAGCGCGTGCAGCGCGCTCCCGCCAACGAGCGCGACGGCCGCCAGCGCAGCCAGAACCCGGGCGCGACGTTGGATCAGCCAGCGCAGAGGGCTAACGCGTAAGCGATCTGCGGAGCTCGGGCCGGCGCCTGCGGCGACAGCTGTTCCGACCTCAGCCGAGCCGACGGCAGACACGAGCTTCATCACCCAAGCGTCGCGACACACGCGACGACGCACATCCGTATGTCTCCACGCTGGCACGACAGACAACCGACGATGATCTCCGAGCGCTGAGCGGGTTGACTGCGGCTGTGATCCTGACCGATGAGTTTCTGCCGGTGTTCGACATGTCCGACGAGCTTGCGGTGGTCGTGCAAGCCGACGCCGAGTCGACGTGGAGCACCCTGCTTGGCGCCGACCTGATCGACGTCGGGCACAGACGCCCGTTGGTGGGCCTCCTCGGAGCGCTTCGCGCGCTGCCCCAGATCGCGACCGAGCTCCTGTACGGGAAACGCCCTGGTCCAGCGCCGAAGCGACTGGCGCTTAGGGACCTCGCCCGGCTCCCCGCGAGCGCCGGAGGCTGGATCCTGCTCGGTGAACGCCCCGGACAGGAGATCGCGTTCGGGCTCGTCGGGAAGTTCTGGCGACCAGTGATCGAGTACGCCGAGCTCGACGCACCGGCATTCAAGGGCTTTTGTGAGCCCGGCTACGCCAAGACGGTCTATGCCCTCGGCGTGCGGCCGCTGGCCGCGGACCGCACCCTACTTGCGGGCGCGATGCGCACGGCGACGACGGATGACCGGGCGAGGCGTTGGTTTCGGCGCTACTGGACGCTCGGCGTCGGGACGGGCGCACATATCCTGGTCAACGGGCTGCTCGACGTCGTCCGCGAGGACGCACAGCGTCGCGTCCACTGACGGCTCGCCACCGCGCGTCGCGTCTGTGCTGCTCAGCTCTGCTTCACGACGGCGTACACGATCCGCTCCGATACATCGACGACGGCCTCACCGATCCTGACCGAGCGGCGGTAGAGCTCCCGCCGGGCGATCCGCTCGCTGCGATCTTCGACCTCGAGCAGCGCCGCCATACCTCGGTAGTACGCGCGCTCGAGCTCGCGCACGTCCTCGATCGCCGCATCGGCGGTCTCGGTCGCCGCATCGTCGTCACTGGCAAGGTGACCCAGGGCGCGGTCGATGTGGCGTACGGCGTCCCCGAGCAGCCGTGCCATCTCCTCGATGACCGCGTCGGGCGGGCTGGCCATCGCCTCCGACTCCGAGACGACGTCGCGCGCGTAGTTGAGGATCCAGTCGATGCCGCGCGACAGCGCGAATACGTCCTCGGGCTCCAGCGGGGGTGACGAACGCCGCACGTAGCGCGCCCAGCAGCTCGCGCTTGGCGACGTCCCCCCGGCGCTCCGCGTCGCGAACTGCATCCGCGGCCGACTTGTCGCCGCCGGCCCACGCCGCGAATGCGTCGAGGCCTTCGATCGTCACCGCGAGCTGCGCGCGCAGCAGCCCGAGAACGTCTGGGGTCTCGGGCAGGAACCATCGCGAACGACTCACGTCAGCCACTGCCAGAGCTCGAACACCAGCGCGGCGAGCACCGCCGTGCTCGGCAGCGTGATCAGCCACGCCGCGCCCATGTGGCGAACGACCTCCCAGTGAACGTGACGCCAACGGCGGCGCCCACCGCCGACGCCGACGACCGACGACGCGACCACCTGAGAGGTGGAGGTCGGCGCCCCCACCAACGAGGCTCCGAAGATGATCGCGGCCGAAGCGCCGGTGGACGCCAAGCCCTCGATCAGCTGGAAGCGATAGATGCCGCGGCCCACCGTACGAATGATCCGCCATCCCCCGAACGCCGTGCCGGCGGTCAATCCCACCGAGCAGACGACGGTGACCCAGGTCGGAGCCGACAGCGTGTCAATCCGCCCGCTGGCAAGCAGCAGCGCCGCGATCACCCCAACAGCCTTTTGAGCGTCGTTGGCACCGTGGCTGAAGGCGAGCGCCGCCGCCGCCGCCCATTCTCCGGCACGCGCCGGGGTCCCCCACCGCCGCGTCGCCCGATGCCCCACCCGACGCAGGGCGCGGATCACCAGCAGCGCGGCGAGCGCTCCAAGCGGCGGCGAGATTGCCAGCGAGATCAAAGTGCCGACAAAGCCGACTGGACGCCCACCCTCGAGCCCGCCCCAGTTGACCGCGTGCACGCCGCCCTGCGCCAGGGCGGCGCCGACGAGGCCACCGATGAGAGCTTGCGCTGAGCTTGACGGCAGCCCACGTCTCCACGTCGCGAGGTTCCAAGTCACTGCCGCGGCCAGCCCAGCCCCGATCACGTGATCGGCCGCCGAGGGCGGCACGGTCACGATCCCGCCGATCGTATTCGCGACCGCGGCGCCGAGCAACAATGGACCCAGCAGGTTGAACGCCGCCGCGAGCATGATCGCCTGCAAGGGTGTCGCCACACGGGTCGCCACCAACGCCGCGATCGAGTTGGCCGCGTCGTGGAATCCGTTGGTGACCACGAACGCGACCGCGAGCACGATCGCCACGACAAGGCCGGCGTCCATCGGCCGAGCCTATGTCCGATCCGCGGTCCGGGGTTCCGGGATCGATCCGGTCGATGTGTCCGACGCGAGTGCGTAGACGGCGACCGGGGTCGCTACGCCGCGGAGCGTGCGCTCGCCGGCGGGCTGCCAAGCAAACGTCGCGCGGCAGCGCTTGACTACCGCCTCCGTGGCCAGCAGCTCATCTCGCCCGGCGAGCGCGAGCAGTCGTGCGGCGAGGTTCACCGCGCCGCCGAAGTAGTCGCCCGAGCGCGCGATCGCGACCCCGCGATGGACGCTGGCATGCACTCCCGGGAGGCCGGGCGCGCGCATCGCCGCGACCACGCGAGATCCTGCCGCCACCGCGTCGGCCGGCTCGTCATACACGAGCATCGCGCCATCTCCGAGCGTCTTGACGAGCTGGCCGCCTGGTCCCCGTTGTTGTCCGACCGCCTCGAAGAAGCGATCGATCGCGCCGATCGCCGCCGCGTCCCCGTTGCTCTCCGCGTACGCGGTGAAGTCCTTCAGATCGCAGAACAGGAACGTCACCTCAACGCCGCCCGGAAGACCCGCCGAGCCGGCGCTGCGCTCGGCGGTGCTGACCGCGCGCTGCGCCAGCTCGTGCTCGATCCAGCGGCGGTGCACTCCCAGCAGCAGCGGATCTGCGAGCGGCAGCAGCCGCTCAAACGCGGACCGAATCCCGCCGAGCTGCGCAGCCGTAGCGCCGCTTTCCTCGCGGACATGGGGCTCGGTGTAGACCTGAAATGCCTGCGCCTCGGCGCGAGCTATGCCGGCAAGCATCGCGCCGTAGACGCGCGCCGTCTGCATCCGCAGCTGTGCCGGCCACAGCGCATCTAGCTCCCTCAGCGCGACGAGCACACGCGCCTCCTCGGGCGTGAAGACCGGATCGGCCGCTCGTGGGCGCGGCAGACCGAAGGCCTCCATCAGCTCCGCGACCTCGCTGACCGCCAGCCCGCCCTGCGACTCGATCTCGGCCGGGGAGACGGTTCGCTCCTTGCGCCCGGACAACAGCACCGCGTCGAACACGGCTCCCTCCGGGTCGCCGCGCCGCACGTATGCGGCGGCTACTTCGGGCGCGACTCCAAGGCTCACGAGCGCGGCGATCGCGTCCGCACCGCCAGCGCCTCTCTGGCCCGACGCGCGATCGGCCGTCACAGGTCCATCCGGCATCACTCCATCGTCGTCGAGTTGGTCAGGCAATCCGTCGAGCAATGTCCGCACCGTAATACGGCTTTAGCGCACGTACGAGGGGAATATGCCCGGATGAGCGCCGGACCGCCAAGCGCAACGATCCCGTTCATGCGGCTCGCCGGCCACGAACGTTCACGGCTCCACACCGCCGAGGCCGCTTTCCGCCGCGACCATCCTGCCTATGCGGCGACGGCCGTGATCGACGAGCTCCGCCGCACGGAATTCGCGCGCCTTGACTCGACCGGCCACGTGTATCTCGACTACACCGGCGGCGGCCTCTACGGCGACTCGCAGCTGCGCGAGCACATGCGGCTGCTCGCAACCGGGGTGTTCGGCAACCCGCACTCGATCAGCCCGACATCCGCGGCGAGCACACGGCTCGTCGAGCGCGCCCGCGGCTTCGTTCACGACTACTTCCGGGCCTCGCCCGATGAATACGTGGCGATCTTCACGCCCAACGCGACGGGTGCGCTACGGCTCGTCGGCGAGGCGTATCCGTTCCACGCCGGCGACCGCTTCCTGCTCACATTCGACAATCACAACTCGGTCAACGGCATCCGCGAGTTCGCGCGCGCCCGCGGCGCCCAGACGACCTACGTGCCGACCGTCGCGCCCGGACTGAGCGTTGACGAGACGCTGCTGCCCCGCTACCTGACCGAGACCGCGGGCGATCACCACAACCTCTTCGCATACCCGGCGCAGTCCAACTTCTCGGGCGTGCAGCACCCCCTGGAGTGGATCGAGCGCGCACACGCGCACAGCTGGGACGTGCTACTCGATGCCGCCGCGTACGTGCCGACCAATCGGCTGGACCTGAGTCGCTGGCATCCGGATTTCGTGGCGATCTCGTTCTACAAGATGTTCGGCTGGCCAACCGGCGTCGGCTGTCTGCTCGCACGTCGCGACGCGCTCGCCAAGTTAAAACGCCCGTGGTTCTCCGGCGGCACGATCGTCGCCGCGTTCGTCCAGCGTCAGTACTACCAATCGGCTCCCGGCGCCGCGCACTTCGAAGACGGCACCGTCAACTATCTCAACCTTCCGGCCGTCGAAATCGGTTTGCGCCTGCTCGACCGGGTCGGAATCGACGCGATTCACGCGCGAGCCGGCGCACTCGGCGCCGGGCTGCTCGATGTCCTCGGCTCGCTGAGGCACAGCGACGGCTCCCCGGCGGCAACGATTTACGGGCCGCGAGGATCGCAACGGCGCGGCGCGACGATCGCGTTCAACTTCCGGCACCCCGACGGTCGCGTGGTCGATGAGCGCTACGTCGACCGTGTCGCCACCCAGCACCGCATCTCCCTGCGGACGGGCTGCTTCTGCAACCCCGGCGCCGGAGAGGTCGCGTTCACCATATCCAGGCAGACGCTGGTCGGCAGCGAGTTCGGCCAGGGCATGACGATCGACGACTACATCGGCGAACTCGGCCTGCCGTCCGGCGGCGCGATCCGTGCGTCGTTCGGACTCGCATCGAACTTCGCCGACCTGTACCAGTTCGCCGGGTTCGCCCGCAAGTTCGTCGACCTCACCGCGGTGCCGGCGGATCTCCCTCCGCGACTGGTCTGTTAGCACCACGGGTCTCGGCCGCGACTCGAAGTAGCTTCCTCAGCGCCGGCGCGACGCCGACATTCGGGATCGCAACCTCGAGCTCGATCGTGCCTGGCGCCCGGTCGATGATCCGCACGGGGGTCCAAGCGCTTGAACAGGTCGATCATCTCGTCATTGGTCGCCAGGACCAGTGCGGTGAACTGCCTGATGCCTTCGGCGCGCGCGCGCGCTGATCGCCTCGAGCAGCAGCGTGCCGAGCCCCCTTCCCTGCCAGTCGTCGACCACCGTGACCGCGACCTCCGCCACGTCGGGGCGTTCTTTGCTGCGCACATATCGCGCCACGCCGATTCCCTCGCCGGTCTTGTCTTCGAGCGCAATGATCGCCTCGTGGTCGCGATGGTCGATCTGCGTCAGGTAGCGCACCATTTCCTCGGTGAGCTCCGGCGTCGCCGCCAGGAACCGGCGATAGCGTGACTCCGGGCTCAGGCGCGCAAACCCACGGATCAACAGCTCCTTGTCGGAGCTGTGACCCTGGCGCAAGCGGACCAACGAGCCGTCGCGCAACTCGATCGCTGCATCTGCTCGGCCCGGTACGGACATCGCCGGCCAAGCGTCGCAGCGCTGTTCGGCGCTTGCATCGGTGCGTTCGCGGCCAGCGTCACCGGTTTAGTACGTAGCGTCGCCGGGGTCCCACCCCGATGAGCGCCGAGCGCCTCACGAGCTACGTTCGTGAGGTTCATCACCAGCACCAGAAAGGAGGTGAGTCATGGCTGGAACACTGATGCGTTGGGATCCGTTTGCCGAGCTCGGCGAGCTGCGCAGTCGTTTTGATCGCATGTTCGACGAGCGGCTGGATGGTCGTGAGCGCGCGTGGACGCCGGCAATCGACGTCGTGCGCGAGGACGGCCAACTGGTCGTGCGCGCCGACCTGCCCGGGATCAAGCCCGAGGAGGTCAAGATCGAGGTCGAGGACGACATCCTCACGGTCTCTGGTGAGCACACGGAGAGCAACGAGGAGAAGGACAACAGCTACGTGCGGCGTGAACGCCGTTACGGGTCCTTCCGCCGCTCGATGGCGCTGCCCGCGGGCGTCGATGCCGAGAAGATCGAGGCGAAGACGCACGACGGCGTCGTTGAAGTGACGATCCCGCTCCCCACCGAGGGCAAGAAGGAGCCGGTCACGATTACCCCGACCGCCTCCTGATCAGCCTTCACGCTTGGGGCCGGCCACGACCGTTCGTGTGGCCGGCCCCGGTGCGTGCCGGGGGCGATTCGTGCGCATTCGCTCGTCGCAGTTGGTACCGGGTCCGTAGTTAGTCCGACGGTATGCGCATGTTGACCCCGATGGAGGTCCACCGGCGCAGGACCAGTATGAACTCATCATCACAACGACAACTGAACCCAAGGAGGTGATGAGCATGCCGACGGCCACCAAAGATGATCGCGAGGAAGTGGTTGCTTCGACGCCGGACGATCTACGAGAGCAGGCCCTGCTTCGGTTAAAGAAGCGCCGCGACTTCAAGGCCCACTTGGTCGTCTACGTGTTGGTCAACGCTGTCGTCTGGGGAACGTGGGCCGTGATCGCCGCCAGCTCCCAAAGCTGGTGGCCTTGGCCGGTGTTCCTGACCCTCTTCTGGGGGATCGGCGTGGTCATGAACGCATGGGACGTCTACTTCCGTACGCCGATCACCGAGGAGGAGTTGCAGCAGGAGATCGAGCGGCTTAGACACCCGGGCTGACCGCAGGACGATGCGGTCTGATGCTGAGTGGAGTTGTCATGTCCGACACCACCAAAGACAGACCAATTTCGAGCCGTGGCACCAAGGTGTCATCGGCGCCTGCGAGACCTCGCACGCAACACGGCGCGACGTGTGACACCATTCAGGTCCCCAGTGGGCGACGGAGCGCTGGCGCCATCGCGTCGAGGCAGAGGCCCGCAACCGGCTCAAGCAACGACCTGCACGACGTCGGCGCCACACGCAGATAGCGACGTGACTTAGCTGGGCCGCCGGTTCGGATCATCGAGGGCGGGTTCGGGCTCCCGCACAGCAACGGCTGCGTTCAAGGCGTGCGGTCCTGCGGAATCCCGGGACCCGATCTCCTCACGCGACGACGAGATCGGCGATGAACGGCGTCGGGCAGATCAAGACCGGCGCCCCGGCCCGCTCCGAACGCCTGGCCAGGTACAACCAGTTGCTGCGCATCGAACAGGAGGCGGGAACGGCAGCCCGCTTCGCCGGACGCGCCGCGATCGAGCTGCGCGACCCCGGTCACGCGTCAGCCGACCGCGCACCGTAGTGCCGAAGCTGATGCTCGATCAGGTGCTCGTCGCCTGAAGCCGTCGACTCGCGAAGCCCGGTCGACGTCCGTGCGCCGCTGAGCGCACGTCCCGCACCGTCGTGCGTCTGGGGGTCGGTCCACGGTTGGCTCTCCGTGGTTTTCGCGGATTTGCGTGATCCCTGCAGGTGCTGAGCTAACGGGTGAGATGGCGCTGGTTGCACAACAGGATCGCCGTGTAGCCCCGCCGTCGGGGGGGCCGCTTGAGCTGCGTGCGGCGGCCGGCATGGACGCCGATGTGGTACTCGAGCGGCTGGGGTCGAACTCGAGCGGCTGGGGTCGCGGCTAGAGGGGCTGTCGAGCGCGGAGGCGGCTCGGCGCTTGGACAAGGTCGGCCCGAACGCGTTGCGCACCCACGGCGCGAGGCCGGCGACGATCTTCCTGCGTCAGCTTCGCAACCCGTTGCTCGTCATCCTGGTCACGACGGCGCTGGTGTCGGCGTTCGTGGGCGAGGGCACCGATGCGGATCATCATCTTGTCGATCATCTGCCTCAGCGTCGGCCTTGGGTTCGTCAACGAGTACCGGTCAGCGCGCGCCGTCGAGGCGCTCCATTCACAGCTTCGGCACACAGCGCTCGCGCTGCGCGACGGTACGCCCACGCCGGTTGACGTGACGTTGCTGGTGCCCGGGGATGTGGTGCGACTTGCGGTCGGAGATGTCGTACCGGCGGATCTACGACTGCTTCGCGTAAACGGCTTGGAATGCGACGAGTCGGTCCTGACCGGCGAGTCGCTTCCCGCCGAGAAGCAGGTGCAGGCGATCACCGAGAGCGACTCGGCGTTGGCGCTGCCCTCCTGCGCGTTCAATGGGAACGGTCGTGCGGGACGGAAGCTGTCTCGGGGCCGTGGCCGTCACCGGTGCCAGTACGGCGTTCGGGGCGATCGCGATGCGGCTGGGTGAGCGCCAGCCGCAGACGGCCTTCCAGCGGGGCTTGCGCGACTTCTCGATGATGCTCGTGTACGTGACGGCCGTGCTTGCCGGCACGATCCTGGTGCTCAACCTGGTGCTCGGGCACGGGGCCCTGGATTCGATCCTGTTCGCGCTGGCGATCGCGGTGGGCCTCACGCCGCAACTGCTGCCGGCGATCGTGACCGTGAGCCTGTCCACGGGCGCGCGACGGCTGGCCGAGCGCAAGGTCGTGGTCAAGCGGCTGGTGGCGATCGAGGATCTCGGCAACATCGACGTGTTCTTCACCGACAAGACCGGAACCCTGACCGAAGGGAAGATCACCTTCGCCTCGGCGCTGGACACCAACGGCCACGAGTCCGACGAGGTGCTGCGCGACGGTCTCTTGTGCAACGAAGCCGTGCTCAGCGACGGGCAGATCGTGGGTGGCAATCCACTCGATCGCGCTCTATGGGAATCGCAGGCCTCGAGCACGTTGACCGCGCTTACGACCCAGCGCCTCGCCACGCTCCCGTTCGACTACGAGCGCCGGCTGGCTTCTGTGCTCGTACAGCAGCACGGAGGCGAGCGTCGGGTCATCGTCAAGGGGGCACCTGAGGTGATATTGGAGCGGACCGCGGACCCGCCGCCGCAGGCGCTTGCGCTGCTCGAGCGTCTGTTTGCCCAGGGCAGCCGCGTCGTCGCCGTCGCAACGCGGTCAGTCCACGGTCAGACCGAACTGACGCCCGACGATGAGCACGACCTTCAACTGGCGGGCTTCCTCACGTTTCTCGATCCCCCCAAGGCGGATGCCGGAGGCGCCCTCGCGCGGCTGGACCGCCTCGGCGTCGAGGTGAAGGTGATCACCGGCGACAACGCGATCGTCGCCCAGAAAGTCTGTGGGGACATCGGCCTGACGGTGCTCGGCACGATCACGGGAGGCGAGCTCGATGCGATCAACGACGATCACCTCGCCGACGTTCTCCCCCGCACAACGATCTTCGCGCGCGTGACTCCGGAGCAGAAGTCACGCGTGATCAAAGCCCAGCAGCGGCTGGGCGCCGATGTCGGTTTCCTGGGCGACGGCGTCAACGACGCGGTCGCCCTGCACGACGCGGACGCCGGAATCTCGGTCCAGACCGCGACCGACGTCGCCAAGGACGCGGCCGACATCGTCCTGCTCGACAAGGACCTCGGCGTGCTCGCCGACGGCATCGCCCAGGGACGACGGATCTTCGCCAACACGATCAAGTACGTCCTGATGGGAACCTCGTCGAACTTCGGAAACATGTTCAGCGCCGGAGGCGCCTCGCTGTTTCTCGGTTTCCTGCCGATGCTCCCGTCGCAGATCCTGCTCAACAACCTGCTCTACGACATCAGCGAGATGACGATCCCGACCGACAACGTCGACGAAGAGCAGCTGCAGAAGCCGGCGCACTGGGACATCGGCATGATCCGGCGCTTCATGGTCTTCTTCGGACCGATCAGCTCGATCTTCGATTTCGTCACCTTCGGGATCATGATCTGGGTGTTCAACGCCCACGCGCCGCTGTTTCGCTCGGGCTGGTTCGTCGAGTCACTCGCGACCCAGAGCCTGGTCATCTTCGCGATCCGCACCCGCCGCGTGCCGTTCTTCCGAAGCAGACCCAGCAGGCCGCTTGCGATAACCACGTTCACCTGCGTGGCCATCGGCGCGTACCTGCCGTTCTCACCGGCGGCGCATGCGCTCGGGTTCACCCCCCTGCCGGCGGCTTTCTTCGGGTTCCTCGTCGGGATGATCATCACCTATCTGATTCTGATCGAGGTCGGAAAGCGAGTTTTCTACCGTCGGCTTCCCGAGCGACGCCCTCCGACCCGACACGTAGATCCACACAAGCGGGCGCGTCACCGCGCCTCACGCTGGACTGTGATCGGGCGCCTGAGGTCACCGCGCCGGCCAAGGACTTCCCTGGAAGGCATCCGCCAGGCCCTTCCACCAGCCGAGCCACCCATGACGATGCCTGGGTCATCCAGGAATGGACTGGGTGAGGGTCAGGCGTGACGCCGTAAGCGCGTTCAGGCTAAGCGGCAGGGCAAACCCGGACGAAGTGGATGATCCGCTCCCCGCTCCGGCTTCCCCGAACCTGATCCGCGGTGAGTTGAAGAGGTCGGCCTTGACCGGTGATCGCGTTGGACGAGGCGATCTTGCCGGTCCGTTCCGCCTCGCGCGGTGCCGGGCGATCGGGACATGCCACCGCGGTGCGCATTGGCGCCGGCGCTCGCGCCGCCGCCTTGTGTCCGGAGACCGGCAGCACGCGACAACGGACCGGAATTGCACATCGCCCGTCCTTTGCTGCGGTTTGCCCCGGATGTCCTCGTCGTCTAGGGAACTGAGGATGGGTACATGCGAATGACAGCCACAGCGCGCCCGGTCGGTGGGACGCTTCGCCATGAGGTCGAGATCAACCGACGCCATACGATCATCACCGACGAACCGACGCGACTCGGCGGCACAGACGCCGGTCCGGCTCCGCACGAACTCCTGCCCACGATGCTCGCCGCGTGTGTCTCGACGACGATCATGACGTATGCACTCGCCCGGGGACTGGAGCTGGGTGACTTACGCGTCGATGTCGTCTATGACCCCGAGCCGACGCCGCGGCATGTGGAGCTGGTCGTACACGTGCCCGCCGGCTTGAGCCACGACCAGGCCGAGCGGCTGCGCCGGATCGCCGACACCTGTCCGGTCAAGCGCGCGCTCGCGGCTGGATTCACCTTCGACCAACGCATCCTCGTCGCTGAGCATCCCGACGCCGACGCACAGCTTGCGACCGTGAACAGCACTTCCCGCGCCCGCGCCGGGGCGTCGTAGTTACCCGACCGACGTGTGCGGGTTCAGCCGGATGGTCGGTCGGCCCCGGCAGGGCACGATCGCCGTATGAGACCCCGGATCGTAATCGTGGGCGGCGGTACCGCTGGGACCTTGACCGCGAATCGGCTACGCCGGGTATATGGCCAACGCGCCAAGATAACCGTGCTCGACCGCGACGATCGTCACGTCTACCAGCCGGGCCTGCTGTTCGTCCCGTTCGGCCTGGCCGATCCCAACAGACTGGTCCGCTCGCGCCGGGCGCAGCTCAGCGCCGGGATCGACTTTCGGCTCGGCGAGGTGGAGCACATCGAGACCGCCAAAGACAACGTCTACCTCGAAGGCGGTGAGGCGATTCCCTACGACGTCCTGGTGATCGCCACCGGCGCCTCGCTGCTGCCCGACGAGACTGAGGGCCTCACCGGACCTGGCTGGCAGCAGCGTGTGTTCACGTTCTACACGCTCGAGGGAGCCATCGCGCTGCGCGACAAGCTGCGCTCGTTCGAGCAAGGGCGACTGGTCGTCAACATGGTCGACCTGCCGGTCAAGTGCCCGGTTGCGCCGCTGGAGTTCTGCTTCCTGGCCGACTGGCACTTCAGGCAGCGCGGGATCCGCGATCGCGTCCGGATCGAGTACGTCACCTCACTCGACGGTGCGTTCACCAAGGCGACGTGCGACCGCGAGCTGTCCGGCCTGCTCGCCGCCAAGCAGATCGAGGTCACGACAGAGTTCAGCACCGGCCAGGTGGACGGCGCCGCGGGGCGGCTGATCAGCTGGGATGACCGCGAGGTCGCGTTCGACCTGCTGGTCACGATCCCCCTTCACGGCGGCGCCCAGGTCGTCGGCCGCTCACCGGGCCTGGGTGACGATCTTGACTTCGTCTCGGTGGACCGCGCCACGCTGCAATCCGAAGCCGCCCCCAACGTGTTCGCGATCGGCGATGCCACCAACGTCCCGGCGTCCAAGGCCGGATCGGTGGCGCACTTTCAAGGCGAGACGCTGGTGGCGAACATCCCGCGGTTCCTCGACGGTCACGAACTCGAGCCAACGTTCGACGGCCACACCAACTGCTTTATCGAGACCGGCTTCGGCAAGGCACTGCTGATCGACTTCAACTACGACACCGAGCCGCTGCCCGGTCTGTTCCCCGAACGGCACGTCGGACCGCTCCGTCTGCTGCGGGAATCCCGGCTCAACCACCTCGGCAAGCTCGCGTTCGAATGGATCTACTGGCATGTCCTGCTGCCCGGCCGCCACCTGCCCGGGATCAGCGCTCGGATGCAGCTGGCCGGCAAGGAACTGGACTCGATCACAATTGAAGGGAGCACCCGATGACGACCACTGCGGCAACGGACGCCCAGATTGAGCGCGACGCCGAGGGCTTCTTCGTACATCCCGAGCAGTGGACCGAAGCGATAGCCGGCGGGATCGCACGCGAGAACGGAATCCGCGAGCTGACCAACCGCCACTGGCAGGTCATCAACTTCATGCGCAGCACCTATCTGGAAACCGGCGCAGCGCCGTCGATCCGCACGCTCGGGAAGGCGTCCGGCGTGCCGATCAAGGAGCTCTACCAGCTGTTTCCCAAAGGCCCCGCGAAGCTGGCCGCGAAGATCGCCGGCATCCCTAAGCCGCGGGGCTGCATCTAGGAAAGGAGGACGCGATGACGGAGCTATTCGAACATGGTGTGCCGCTCACAGCCGCGCCGCAGACGATCGAAAAGGTCTCGATCATCATCTCCCGGGGTTCACTCGAGGGCATCTACCCCGGGCTGATGATGGCCAACGGGGCCCGCATGGAGAGCATCGACGCCAATCTGTTCTTCACCTTCTTCGGACTCGACGCGATCAACGGGGCCAAGCACGAGCACGTCAGGGTCGCCACCGTTGGCAACCCCGGGCTGCACCTCGCCACCTGGGCCGGCGGGTTCCCGGGGGTGTCCGCCATCGTGACCCACAAATTCGCCGCCGAGATGGAAAAGCTCGACATCCCGCCGATCCCGGAGTTCATCGAGATGATCGCCGACTCCGGCGCCGGCGTCTACGCCTGCAAGGCGTCAGTCGACATGTTCCACCTCACCAAGGAGGACTTCATCCCTCAGGTGCAGGACATCATCACGGTCGGCGAGTTCTACGGGTTGGCCGCCGGCGGCCAGATCATCTTCACCTAGGGATCCGACGGCGAAACCGCAGACGGGGGTAATCCGCACTAACGGGTGCCCGTGAAGCGCCGGGGGGAATTCTTAAGCTCTTGCGCCACAGCCACCGACTACGGGCTTGATGGTGCCCAGGGAGGCGCGCGGCGAAGGTTTTGTGTCGTCGGCGCCTCTGGCCAGCTGGGTCGGTACAGGTGCAGCACGCGCTTGAGCCGACAGCAAAGCGTGGAGAAGCTCGACGAATTCAACGGGCGCATCACGGTCGTTGCGGGAGCGACCGACGACCGGGAAGTCATCAAGCGAGCCGTCGCCGGGTGTGGCGTGGTGCTCGCGCCGTCGCAGTGGCCTTGTCACACGCACGGCACCAGTCTGCTTCCGGATCGTCGGGGGGCACGCTTCGCCCGCGAGCCAGTGATTTGGTGCAATCGCACGGGTAGCCTGGCCCGATGCGGGTGCGGCCGGCGCCGTGAGAGCCTGATCGCCAGGAGAGTTTTCGGAACATGGCCACGCCAGCGGTTCATCATCGTCATCGGCACGCGACCTGCCGGCGCGGGTGGCTTGTGTGGTTGGGGTTGGTTGCGGCGGTCCTCGCCGGCGCCCTGGCGCTGCTGATTGACCGCACGGTGGTTGGCGGTGGCCTGCAGAGCTCGCGGCCAGACCTTCAGCGGGTGATCGACGCGCTCGTTGCGCGACCCGGACGGATCGCGCCCGGCGTGACCGCCTACGTCGCGGGTCCGGAGGGCGTGTGGGTCGGCTCGGCGGGGATCGCGACGATCGGCACGGCGATGCGGCCGGATGCGCGCCTGCGGCTCAACAGCGTCGGCAAGCTGTGGACCGCGACGCTGATTCTCAAGCTCGTCGGCGAGGGGCGGATGCAGCTCGACGACGCCGTCTCGCATTGGCTGCCGGGGCTCCTGCCCTACGGCAACCGGATCACCGTCGAGCAGCTGCTGAGCATGACGAGCGGCATGATCGACACCAACGACCTCTACGCCAGGCCGGCTTACTACATCGACAGGATCAAGGATCCGGCGCTGCGCGCGCGTGTGCTGGCGGCGGCCCGCCGTGCCCGCATCGATCCCACGTACCCGCCGACACTGGTGTGGATCGAGGCCGCCGCGGGACAGCCGCTGCTCTACCAGCCCGGGAGCACCTGGCACTACTCGAACATCGGCTACATGGTCCTCGGGCGCATCGCGGCGCGCGTCGGCGGCGCCGACCTCACCACGCTCTTTCGCAAGCAGATCATCGATCCCCTGCACCTGCACAGCGCACGCTATGACCCCGCGCCGAACATCAGCGGCTCACACGCCCACGGCTACTCGCTCTCCACCAACGGCAAGCTCGTGGACGCGACCCGCTGGACAGCAGGCCTCGCCGCCGACGGCGGAATCGTCTCCGACGCCGCCGACGAGGCGCGCTTCCTGCAGGCCTTGATGCGCGGCAACGTCCTGCGGCCGGCGCAGCTCGCGGCGCTGCAAAGCAAGCACGCACAGGGCAATCCCGGACTGGGTAACGCGAGCTACGGCCTCGGCACCCTGATCCAGCGGGACGGCTGCGCCGCGCCCGGCCTCGCCTACGGCCACAACGGCGGGGGCGACGGCTACATGTCCTCCGTGCAGGTCTCGCTCGATGGCAGCCGCGTCGCGGTCCTGCTCGTCAACGGGTACGGCGCGAGCAATGCGGCCCAGAACCACGGGGGCGCGACGCTGTTCAACACGATGCAGCGCCTGTACTGCGCAGGCTGAGCCGACACCGCCGAAACGCCGATCGCGTGACCAGGTCGCAGATCGCGTGACCCGGTCGCATGGAGCGCCTCCCTTCTCGCAAATTCGTCGACGCAGTACAACCAGACGCTCTCTGCACCCCGCGAGGCAAGTCTTCGCCGAAATGCGCCCGTCGCCCTGTCCGCAACAGCGGGTGGCGCCGGCTTGCTCGCCGGGTCGCGGCCGAGCTCGGGGCCTGGTCGGTCGACAGCGAAGTGTTCGCCAAACGCGTCAAGAGCGTGAGCGCCGCACCATAGGAATACCGCCGGCCGGTTTGGCGGTCG
>Ga0207664_10000594_pt1 | contig 25078 bp, 21 predicted proteins | sample LARL83metaG_FD_184349 | JGI IMG/M metagenome (GOLD analysis project Ga0207664, IMG submission 184349) | Corn, switchgrass and miscanthus rhizosphere microbial communities from Kellogg Biological Station, Michigan, USA - LAR L8-3 metaG... | ecosystem: Host-associated > Plants > Roots >... | reverse complement strand
GAGTCGGCGCCTGGTGACGGCACGAGGATTCGCGCGACGGTGCTCGTGCACGGCGGCCCGAAATGATCTCGGTGCTGATCGTGGACGACCATCCGGTGGTGCGGCAGGGGCTGCGCGCGCTGCTCCAGGTCCAGGAAGACATCACGGTGGCTGGGGACGCGGCTGACGGGGCTTCGGCGCTTGCGCTGGCTGGGGAACTGTCGCCGGACGTCATCCTGCTCGACCTCAAGCTGCCGGGCATGGACGGGATCGCCCTGCTGTCCGAGCTGGTCGCGCGCGAGTGCCCGTCCCGGGTGCTGGTGCTCACCAGCGCGACCGAGCCCGCCGCGGCGAGCCTGGCGATGCGCTCGGGCGCCGCAGGCGTGCTGTACAAGGACATCGACCCGGACGCGCTCGTGCGCGGGATCCGGTCGGTGCACGACGGCAACGTGCTGCTGGCGCAATCCGCGGCCGGGCCGCTGGTGCGGTCCGCTGCGCACACCGCGGTGAACGGGATCGAGTCGCTCACTGTCAGAGAGCGCGAAGTGCTCGCCGAACTCGCCAAGGGCCGGTCGAACCGCGAGATCGCGCGGTCGTTGCACGTCGCGGAGAAGACCGTCAAGGCGCACGTCAGTTCCGTGCTCGCCAAGCTCGGCGTGCAGGACCGCACCCAGGCAGCGCTGCTCGCCGTGCGCAGCGAACGCGACGCCTGAGCGCCGGCGTTACCCGCCCCGCCGTTCCCGGAGGGGAGCGTGGCCCCCGAAACCCCCTAGAAGGGGGCCTGGGGGCCACGCACCTCCCTAGCCGTGGGCAACGAGGTGCGCGTAGACGATGATGTTGTCCGCGTAGTGGCCGGTGGCCGGGTCGAACGGGCCGCCGCAGGTGACCAGCCGCAGGCCCGGGTACTTGAGTTTGCCGTAGACGGCGTCGGTCGGGAACGTCGTCTTGAGGGTCCGCTGCAGGCCGTCCACCACGAACACCGCGGTCTTGCCGCCGGTCAGCCGGACATAGATCCTGTCTCCCTTCCGCAGGTTCTTGAGCCTGAAGAACACCGACCGCCCGGCCACTGAGTCGACGTGCCCGAGGATCACCGAGGCGCCGCGCTGTCCCGGCGTCGGGCCGTACTTGTACCAGCCGGTCAGGTTGTGGTCGGCCAGTGGCGGCACCTGTACGCTCCCGTCCGGGTTAAGCCCGACCTCGGACACCGGCGCGTTCACGCCGATCGCCGGAATGCGCAGGCGTACCGGCACCGACCGCTTCAGCGGCCGTACCCGCGGGTTCGAGGTGACCCGCGGGACGGACGTCTTGACCGACGCCGGGATCAGCGACGCGGCGCTGTCCGGCAGCGGGCCGTGGCTGGTCAGCGCCACCGCGGCGACGCTGACGCCCACGACGCACAGCACGGCCGCCGCCAGGGCGGTGGACATCGCCCACCGTCCCAGTGGCGTACGCCGGTGACGTGGCAGGTACACGTTGAATGCGGAACCGCTGGTCTACGCGGCGCCGCGCGTCTGCCGCCAGCGCCGGAACGCGACCAGCCCGAGCGGCGCCGCGATCAACGCGACCGCGCCGCCGCCCGCCGCCAGCGGGATGTCACTGCCGCCGGCCATGCCGCCGCCGGTGTTGGCAGGCCCGGACGGCACCGGTGAACTCGACACGACAACCGGAACGACCTGTGTCGGTGACGCGCTTGCCGTGGTGTACACCGGCGTCGGCGTCGTGTGCACTGGCGTCGGCGTGGTGTATACCGGCGTCGGCGTCGTGTACACCGGCGTGGGAGTGGTGTACACCGGCGTCGGCGTGGGCGGCACCACCCACTGCCAGCCGGGAGGCGACGATGTCTGGCACTGGCAAGGCGGCGTTGGTGTAGGTGTCGGTTTGCAGCACTTCTTCTGGGACGAATACTGTTCGCCCGGCGGGCAGGTCTGGTACCCGTTCCCGCCGCCGGTTCCCCCGCTACTGGACAACGTGGCCGCCTGGGCGGCCGCTCCCGTGCCGATGATCGCCACCGTGCTGATCGCCAGGCAGCCTGAAAGCACGCGGATGCGCATAGTCCTTCCGCTCCTTCGCTAGAACCCCGCACGTGGTACTTGGTCCTGGCGTCGTGCGAGCAGATAGGGAGAGTAGCGCACGGTAAGCGAATAGTGCGGTCGCGTAAGCGATATTTAATCTTTGACCGGAGGCGGCCGGAGGCGTCCGGAGGTGGCCGGACGCCACGGGGCCCTCCGGGTACCGGGCGCGCGCATCGGCTGGGATGATCAGAGTGCGGTGACATAGGTTCGGTCTCGACGGTCAAGAACGCCAGCGACGCCGCCGATGCGGAGAGAGGGGGCCTGATGTCCGACGAGGTGCTGCGGCTACGAGGCGTTGAGGTCAAACGGGACGCGGCCGTGCTGCTGCGCAACGTCGACTGGACCGCGCACGAGGACGAGCGCTGGATCCTGATCGGGCCGAACGGCGCGGGCAAGACCACGCTGCTCCAGGTGGCCGCCACGATGGTGTTCGCGTCCTCCGGCTCGGTCGAGGTACTCGGCGAACGGATGGGCGAGATCGACGTGTTCGACCTGCGGCCGCGGATCGGGCTGACGAGCGCGGCGATCGCCGAGCAGGTGCCGCCCGGCGAGAAGGTGATCGACCTGGTGCTCACCGCCTCCTATGCCATCCTCGGCCGGTGGAAGGAGGAATACGATTCCGCCGACGTTACCCGCGCCGTGGAGCTGCTCGACGCGCTCGGCTGCGCGCACCTGATCCGCCGCAAGTTCGCCACGCTGTCCGAAGGTGAGCGCAAGCGCGTCCAGATCGCCCGAGCGCTGATGCCCGACCCGGAGCTCCTGCTCCTCGACGAGCCGGCGGCGGGCCTCGACCTCGGCGGTCGCGAGGACCTGCTGCGGCGGCTGACCCTGCTGGCCCGCGACCCCAAGGCGCCGATGATGGTGCTGGTGACGCACCACGTCGAGGAGGTGCCCGACGGGTTCACCCACGCGATGCTGCTGCGCCGCGGCTCGGTGCTCGCCTCGGGCCCGATCGAGAACGTGTTCACCGCGCGGAACCTGTCGAGGTGCTTCGGCGTGCAGCTGGAGATCGAGCACCGGCAGTCGCGGTGGACCGCCAGGGCACGCTAAGTAAGCGTAAAGTTACTGAACGCCCTAGCTGAACCGGGGGCGCGTCTGTACCGTAATCAATGACAGAGCGGTATTCCCCGGATGCTCGTTGCGAGGTGAGCAGGCATGGGCACCATCGTCGCGACCGTCTTTCTCGCGGTGTTCGTCGTCCTGGTTGTCGCCGTGGCCATCCGGTCGGTGCGGATCGTCCCGCAGGCGACCGCCGCCATCGTGGAGCGGTTCGGCCGTTACCACCGCACGATGAACGCGGGCCTGAACGTGATCACGCCGTTCATCGACCGGGTCCGCCCGCTGATCGACCTGCGCGAGCAGGTGATCAGCTTCCCTGTGCAGCCCGTCATCACCATGGACAACCTGGTCGTGGGCATCGACACGATCATCTACTGCCAGGTCACCGATCCGCGGGCGGCGACGTACGAGATCTCCAGCTACCTGACTGGTGTCGAGCAGCTGACGCTGACCACGCTGCGGAACGTGGTCGGCGGCATGGACCTGGAGACGACGCTCACCTCACGCGACCAGATCAACAGCGTGCTGCGCACCGAACTCGACGATGCGACGGGGAAGTGGGGTCTGCGGGTGAGCCGGGTCGAGCTGCGCGCCATCGAGCCGCCGGCCTCGATCCAGGACTCGATGGAGAAGCAGATGCGCGCGGACCGCGACAAGCGCGCCGCCATCCTGTCCGCAGAGGGATCCAAGCAGTCCGCCATCTTGACCGCCGAAGGCGAGCGGCAGGCCGCGGTGCTGCGCGCCCGCGGCGAGTCCGAGGCGGTCGCGTTGCGCGCCGAGGGCGAGGCCAAGGCGACGGCGGCGCGGGCCCGCGGTCAGGCCGAGGCGATCACCACGGTGTTCCAGGCGATCCACGACGGCAACCCCGATCAGCGGCTGCTCGCCTATCAGTACATGCAGATGCTGCCGCAGATCGCGCAAGGCGACGCCAACAAGGTGTGGATCGTACCCAGTGAGATCAGCCGGGCGCTGGAGGGCATCGGCAGCTTCTTCGGCGTTCCCCGCGACGCGGTGGCCGAGCCGGACGGGGACGACGCGGCGACCACGGCCACCCCGATGCCCGCCGCCACGCGGGTGCCCGCCGCCACACCGGTTCCGCCACCCACCGCCGTTCCGCCTTCCCTCGCGGTGCCGCCACCGGTCACGGAGGTCCGGCCCGTCACAGAGGTCCCGCCCAACGGAGCCGAGCCTCCCGCGGACGGCGACGCGTCGGTCAGGTACCTCCCGCGCCCGTAACGCTTCCGAACAGCCGTCCTGGCCGCCTGCGGGACGCTGCCTGATAGTCGCGTGCGTCATGTGGCAGGCGATGCGCCAGCGCACTGGCTGCCCCAGCATCAACGTGCCGGATTACCCCATCGTGGTGAGTTAACCGTCGAAAACGGGGGTCAGGCCACCGCAAAGCGGTAGTCCACCACGTTGTTCAAGATCCATCCGCCGCCCCCGTCGCGTCGGCAAAGTGCCGCCCACCGCGGATCACGGCCGGGGTCGGAGCTGGACCAGTCCCTCCTCGCTGATCCGCGTCTCGAACGACGGCTGCCGCGCGGTGGCCGGCCCGTGCACCACGTGCCCGCCGGCGAGCCGGAACGTCGACCCGTGCCACGGGCACACCACGCACAGCGCCCCGTCCCGCGGCTCGCGGATCATCCGCCCCTGGTGCAGCGGCCCGCCGAGGTGGGCGCACCGGTCCGACAGCACGTAGAGCTGATCTGTCCCCGTGCGGTACACCAGCAGCGACAGGTACCCGAGCTGCCGCCGCACCGGCCGTCCCTCCGGCAGGGACGACACCGGGCACAGGTCGTGCCAGCCGAGCCCGGCGAGGTGGCTCACCTGATCCGCGTGTGAGGTACCCGCGCCGAGCCGCAACACGAGGTGCCCGCCCAGGTACGCGCCACCGGTGGCGCACACCAGCCCGATGGACGACAGCACCTTCCCGCACCGGGTGCGCCCCAGGAACCGAGCCGCCAGCGACCCGCCGAACAGCACTCCGGCAAGACTCTGGCACCCGAGGTGCACCAAGCCGACCCGCTGCTGGTCCCGGTGCAGCGCGGACCAGTCGGCCAGCCCCGCGGCCGCGGCGGGCAGCATCCCGGACACGCCGGCGAGCACCAGCACCCGCGAGGCCCGTTCGCTGCCGCGGAACCGGAACGCGTCCAGCAGCACGGCCGACGTCCAGCAGCCGAGAGGCAGCCGTACCAGCGCCGGATGGGCGGGCTGGCCGAACGGCACGCCGTGCAGCGCGTCGGCTCGCGCGCCGCCGGGCAGCGCGCGGACGACGGCGCCGGAGAGTGCCCTGATCGGCCCGTCGAGGACATGCGCGCGCTCGATCCGCTCCGCGACGTTCACCGGCCGGGGAAGCCGGGACCGCCGCCGCGGTGCGCGCGCGGATTCTGTAGCAGGGGGTTGCCGCACAACTCATTCGGTACCCGCATTACCGGCCCAGGAAGCTCCGCGTGGCCGCCCCGCGAGGAATCTGCATCGGTCATTGCTACCATCAGTCCCACTGGTAACGCTACGCGTGTCTTCTTACTCGGCGGGAGGGCCTTGGCGGTCGATTTGTCCGTCTATGTCCCAGCCGTCGCGATAAGAAGACAGGTGTTGTGCTAGCGGGCCGCCTCGTCACAAAGCGGCTGGCTGTCTCGTCTTAGGGGACAAAGCAGCCAAGTACGAGGGGAATCCGATGACAACTGACAAGCTGCCGGGGACCGACGCGGCCAAGCACGGCGCGGGGGACGCGGACCTGACGATCATGTACGCCGCCCATGACGCGTTCCGCCGGGACCTGACCAGCCTCGCCCGTGCGGCGGCTGGTGACCTGTCCGATCCGGCGAAGCAGGCCTCGGTCGCGGCGGGCTGGGAGGTGTTCAAGCGTCAGCTGCACATGCACCACACCTCCGAAGACTCGTGCGTCTGGCCCGTGCTGCGGACCAGGTTCGCGAACAGCGAGAGCGCGCTCAGCGTGCTGGACGCGATGGAGGCGGAGCACCAGCAGATCGACCCGCTGCTGGCCGCCGTCGACGATGCGTTCGCGCGGCGGCGGGCCGACGGGCCGGGCTCGGACGACTGGCCGGGGATCGACCGTCTCGCCGACGTCGTCGACGTACTGACCACGTCCCTGACCGGGCACCTTCAGCACGAGGAGCGCGACGGGCTGCCGCTGGTCGGTGCCGGCCTCAGCAACGCGCAATGGCGCGGGGTCGGCCGCCAGATGGCCAGGCAGAACGGGCTGAGCGCGGGTTCGGAGATGTTCGCCTGGATGCTGTCCGGGGCCTCCCCGGACAGCGTCAAGCGGACCCTCGGGCAGCTGCCGGCCCCGCTGCGGGTCATTTACCGTGCCGTCTGGAAGCCGCGCTTCGCCAAGACCACCCGCTGGTAACCGCGTTAGCCGCGGTCCCCGGGGTCCACGACGATCATCGAGTGCCACGGTGTACGGGACCTATGGTGCGGGCGCTGCGGCACCCTCGTCCATCGCGGCGGTGACCTCCGCCCCGCGGGCGGCCATTTCGGCGGCGTGCTCACGCTCGATGCGCTCCGCCTGGTCCTCGTCATCGCGCATCAGGCTTTCCAGGTCGGTGCTCGCCGCGTCGAGCACGCCGAGGTCCGCGTAGGCGCGCTGCACCTTCTCGCCCCACAGCCCGATGTCCCGGACGCACGGCACGATGCGGCTGAACAGCAGCGCGCGGAACGCCTGCTGCATCGGGGAGTGCTCGGTGAACTCCAGGCACTCGTCCACGTCGTAGCCCATCCGCTCCCAGACCTCCTGGGCACGGAACCGGTTGCGCATCAGGTAGCAGCCCTCGACGACGAACTCCTCCCGGTCCGCGCGTTCGGCGTCGGTCAGCTCCGCGTAGTAGTCGCGCAGCGCCAGCCTGCCGAACGCCACGTGCCGGGCCTCGTCCTGCATCACGTAGGCGAGCAACTGCTTCACCAGCGGGTTGCCGGTAATGTCCCGGTGCACGCCGAACGCGGCCAGCGCCAGGCCTTCGATCAGCACCTGCATGCCGAGGTACGGCATGTCCCAGCGGGAGTCGCCGAGCGCGTCCGCGAGCAGCCTGGCCAGGTCGGTGTTGATCGGGTAGTACGTGCCGATCTTCTCCTTGATGAACCGGGAGAACAGCTCGACGTGCCGGGCCTCGTCCATCGCCTGGGTGGCCGCGTAGAACTTGGAGTCCATGTCCGGCACGGACTCCACGATCCGCGCGGCCACCGTCAGCGCGCCCTGCTCGCCGTGCAGAAACTGGCTGAACAGCCACGAGGACAGGTGAACGTTCAGCTCGTCCCGTTCGGCCTGGTTCAGCTTCTCCCACTGCCGCGACCCGTAGATCGGGTTCAGCTCGTCGCCGGTCTCCATCACCCGGGTCGGGTTGACCGGCAGGTCCCAGTCGATCCGTTTGGCGGCGTCCCACTGCTTGTCCTTGCCGCGCTGATACAAGTCAAGCAGCCGTTGCCGGCCGTCGTCGTATTCCCAGGAGAACCGCGCCGCCCCGCTCGCGGGGACGTCCCAGGTCTGGTGGCTGACGGGCATCGTGTAATGGTCGTAGGTGCTCACGCGGCCCTCCAGCTCTGTTCGGCGGCGCGGTTCTCCTCTTATTACTACTCAGTACCTACTTGCCGGGCAAGACCCCTGGACCAGAGACGAGTGCCTGCTTTAGCAGCAGGGTCTGCGCGCCGCCCTTGACGTAACCGGCGAAGTGGTAGTTGCCGGCGTCCAACAAGATGCCGGTGACGCCGTCGAGGGCCGGGAAACCGAACTCGATGTCGGCGCGCCCGGCCTGGTCGGTGACGTGCTGGATCGTCACGCCGGGCACGTCGGCGAGTGCGAGGAACCAGGTAGCGTCCAGCCAGGGGTAGTTGCCATATCCGGTGAGCACGTTCGCCGCGACGTTGACCGCGTTGCAGTCGCCGCGCACGTTTGCGCAGCCGGTGCCGTAGGTGTTGAGCTTGTCCAGCAGCGGCCGCGGGTATTCGGGCAGCGTCGGCAGCGCCTTACCCGCCTTGCGCGGCGTCAGGCGCGGGTACCGCGGGTAGATCAGGGTGAAGCTCGGGCCGGCCGGCATCAGCCACTGCTCAGCCGCGGCGCAGGGATCGGTTCGCTGGCACACCCGTAGCGTGCCGTTCACGTACTCTGCCTGCGCCGAGTCGTCGGCGGTCGCCCAGACTTCCTGGTCCTTGGCGCCAGCGCGCAGCTCCCGGTACAGCCACTGGCCGGGTTTTACCTGCTCGGCCGGACGCGGCCGGGTGGTCCATTCCTGGCTGTAGTCGATGCGCTCGCCGATGACTTCCGCCGCGCTCGGCGGCGCCGTGGACGGCTGAGTGCTGCCCAGTTCGGCGACGGGGTATTGGTGCAGTATCGCGGTTTCGCTGAGCGTTGCCGGGTTGCCGGGATTGTCCCAGGATGCCTGCGCCAGCAGGTGGTAGTCCGACGCGTCCAGGATGAGCTCCAGCTGCTCGCTCTGCTTCGTCGGCGGCAGCAGGAAGGCGACGCCGGCCCGGCCGGCGATGTCCGTGACGTGATCCTTCACCTGGACACCAGGGATGAGGGCGAGCGCGTGGTACATTTCCGCCTCCAGCGACGGCGGCAGCACCATCATGAGCATCAGTTCCATGATCGTGCTGAACTCCACGGAGCTGGTGTCGTCGTTCGCGACCGGGTCCAGGCTTCTGAGGTACTTGTTGAGCTCCGCCGGGCTGGCTGGCAGTGAGCCGAGCTTGTCATACGGGACGACGACATCGCCGATGACTCCCGCGCCATTGGTGAGTCTGCCGTCGGCGGTCATCCACCCGTTCTGCACGGACGGGTTAGGACCGCCAGCCGGTCGACCGCCGGGAAAGGTGTGCTCGGTCTGCTCGTAGATCCACTGCTCGGCCGGGACGGCGGGGCTGGTCAGGGCAGCGGCGGCGGCGCGGTCGGCGAGCAGCGTGGCGGTCAGCGGCCCCGCGCCGGGGGCGCCGCCCCGGTGTTCTGGCGCGGTGCCGGGCAGTAGCGCCACCGTGACGCCGGCCGCCAGGCCGAGGGCCAGCGGCACCGCGATGGCGGCGCGCCACGCCGGCCGCAGCTCCCGAAGCCGGTTACGGAAGCGTGGTGCCGAATGTCGTTCTGATGACAGCTCTTTCTGGAGGGCGGTGCGGAAGATCTCCTCCGCGCGCGCCGTACCGCCGTCCGGGACCTCTGCCCGGAAGCGGGTCAGCTCTTCCATCTCGTTCATGCTCGGGACTCCTCGTGCAAGGCTGCGGGGTTGGTTTCGCCTAGCGTCCGCCGGAGTCTGCTTCGAGCCCTGCTCAGCCGGGAGCGCACCGTGCCGACCGGCACGCCGAGCGCCGTCGCGGCCTCGTCATAGGACAGATCGCCCCATGTCACCAGCAGCAGCGTGTCACGGTACTCCGCGGACAGCCTGGCCAGCGCCGCCGCCAGCCGCCTGGCGGCCGTGCTCGCGCTGACCCGGTCGTCGACCCTGTCGGTGAACGGTTCCACAACGGGGTCGGCCCCGGTCCGGGCCAGCGCACGGTAGAGCCTGACCTCGGCCCGGCGATGACGGCCGATGAGGTTGGTGGCGATGCCGTACAGCCAGGGCCGCGCGTCCGGCCGGTCCTGGTCGTACCGGTCCCGCTGGCGGAAGGCCAGCAGGAACGTCTCCGCCACGATGTCATCGGCGGCGTCCGGGCCCAGGCGCCGTGCCACGTAACGCTGGATGTGCGGTGCGTGCCTGCGGAACAGCAGCGTGAACTGTTCGGGCTCACGCCGGGAGAGCTGGATGACCGCCGCGTCGTCGAGCTCATCGTCGATCCCTGGCGGGCGCACCCCCCAGACCCCCCGGCCCTGGTCTGTCATACGTTGACCCTTCGGATGCCTGCTAGGACATCCGTGATTGCCCGGACGGGGTCGCGCGGTTCCCGGCCGCTACTCGTCGTCTCCCGATCCTGGGACGAGCAGCTCGTAGGCGGGGTTGACCATGACCGGGCCGCCGTTCTTGATGCCGACCTGGCCGCGCAGCCGGACCTTGCCGCCGCACATCAGGCCGGGGATCTTGGACCGGCCGTAGAACATCGCGGTGAGGTCCCCGGTCGAGTCGGAGATCTCCACGGCGAGGACCGTGTTCTGCTCGACCGGACGGATCTCCACCACCCGCACCCTACCCTCCACGACGGCCCGGCGGGGCGGGCGCAGCGAGCCGATCGGGTCCACGCCCAGCGACGGCACGGGCCGGTCGTAGCCGCCGGCGCCGGGCAGCGGCTCGGGGACATCACGATTGAGCTCGTCGGCTACCTCCTGGGTTCCCGGATCCGGCGGCTCCGTCACCGCGGCGAGTCGCGCGGCGTGGCGCTCCTGAAGCACCCCGACCCGGTTCTGCACGTCGAACGGGACGATGGTGGCGGCCGCGTTCGGGATGCGGCTGACCACGCCGGCGATCTTGTCCGCCGTGCGGTCGTGCAAGAACCTGCCGAGCAACGGGGAGAAGCTGCGCCGTGGCAGGATCGCCGTGACCTGGGTACCCGGCACCTCCGTCTCCTTGGCGACGAGTTCGGCGGCGGCCCGGGTCAGCCGGCGGTCCGGACAGTCGACGAATTCCAGGCTGACCGCGCGGTCCGTCAGCCAGGCGGCCCGTAGCTGCTCGGCCTGCTGGCTGTCGATGACGAAGTGCACCGCACGCAGCGTGGTGGGCCGCAGGCTCTTGGCGTACCGCAGGGCGGCGAACGTGGACAGGTCGAAGTCGTCCACGAACACGATCACGGCCCGGCGCGAGTAGTTGGGCTGGTTCGGGCCGATCCCGGCCGCGCGGCGCTCGCCGATGTTCTCCAGCACGCTGGCCTCGTCGCGATACTCGCGGTTGAGCCGGATCAGCGCCAGCACAAGCAGCGGGAAGATGATGACGATGAGCCAGGCGCCTTCGGTGAACTTCACCACCGCGAAGATCGCCACGACGATCAGGCTCAGCACGCCGGCCGAGAAGTTGATCACCCGCTTGTACCGCCAGCCGGGCTCCCGCACCCTGGTGTGGTATCTGGCCATGCCGAAGCCGGCCATGGTGAACGCGGTGAACACGCCGATCGCGTAGAACGGCACCAGCGCGTTCACGTTCGAGCCGACCGCGGCCATCAGCGCGACGGACAGCACGGTCAGCACCACGATGCCGTTGGAGAACACCAGGCGATGGCCGCGCTTGGTCAGCCAGCGCGGCAGGAACGAGTCCTCGGCGACGAAGCTGGTAAGGAACGGGAAGCCGTTGAAGCTGGTGTTGCCGCCGGTGTAGAGGATGAGCGCGGTGGCGGTCTGGACCACGAAGAACATGAAGTGCCCGGCGCCGCCGAACACCAGGTTCGCCTCCTGGGCAATCACCGTCGGGTAGCCGCTGGTATGCGGGGCGGCGTGGGTCAGGTGGGCCAGCCAGGAGATCCCCGCGACCAGGGTGCCGAGGATCAGGCCCTCCATGACCAGCACCTTGCGGGCGTTGCGGCCCTCCGGCGGCTCGAACGCGCTGACTGCGTTGGACACGGCCTCGATGCCGGTCAGCGACGAGCCGCCGTTGGCGAACGCCTTCAGCAGCGTGTAGATGACGATGAGCATGGCGAGTCCGCCGATGCCGTTGCCCACCTTGTACAGGCCCGTGATCTCGTGCACGTTCTGCTGGTGCAGGTTCCCGGCCGCCTCGCGGACCAGCCCGACGGCGATCATCGCGATCACCGCGACGGAGAACAGGTAGGTGGGCAGCGCGAAGACCTTGCCAGCTTCCCTGATTCCGCGCATGTTGCCGTAGCACATCAGCAGGATGATCGCGATGGAGATCTGGGTGGAGTACGGGCCGATGGCGGGAAACGCCGACGCGACGGCCGCCGTGCCGGCCGCGACCTGGACCGCGACCGTCACGACATAGTCGATGAGCAGCGCCACGGCGGCGATCTGCGCGATCCTTGGCCCGAAGTTCTCCCTGGCCACCACGTAGGAGCCGCCGGCCCGGGTGTAGACGGTCACCACCTCGCGGTAGGACAGCACCACCAGCAGCATGACGAACAAGATCACCCCGGTCATCGGGACGATCACCCAGAACGCGGCGAGGCCGAAGATCGGCATCAGCTCGATCAGTATTTCCTCGGTGCCGTAGGCCGAGGAGGAGATGCCGTCCGGTGACAGGACGCCCAGGGCCAGCGGCTTGGACAGCCGTTCGCTGCCGAGTTGCTCGTTGACCATCGGCGGCCCGAGGAGACGTAGCTTGGCCTTGTACCAGAACGTTTCCGGCAGGTCAACAACCTGACTCCGGCGTGCATCGCCGACCGCGCTACCGACAGCCACTCCGCTATGACTCCATTCTGTTCGCGCGGTATGCCCGAACGCATTCGACGCTATGTGGCCTGGCTGGCGGCGGCAGTATAGGTTCCGTATAGGTTCTTGATCTGGGCGTTAAGGTTCCGTCAAGATCGCTGACCAGCAGCGAAGAGGCTTCAGATGGCGACTCCACCGGCGGTCCTCCGGCTGTCCCGGCTGCTGAAGCGGCCGGTGGCGGACCGGAGCGGCCAGTCGCTCGGCAAGCTCTCCGACGTGATCGTCCGGCTGCGCGGGACCGACTATCCGCTGGTAACCGGCCTGGTGGGGGCGGTCGGCGGCCGGCAGCTCTTCGTCCCGGTGGAGCAGGTCAGCGGTACCGTCGCGCAGGCTGAGGGCGACGCGCTGAAACTGACCAGCGCGCGGCTCGACCTGCGGCACTTCGACCGGCGCGAGGGCGAGGTGCTGCTACGCGCGGACGTCCTCGGGCACCGGCTCATCGACGTGCGTAACGCCAGGCTGGTCCGGGCCGCGGACCTGGAGCTGACCAGCGACAACGGCGAGTGGGTGCTATCTGGGGTGGATACCAGGCCGCGGCGGCGCCGTTGGATCGGGCTGGGGGACGCCGGGCTGGATTCCGATGTCGGCACGTTCCGGGACTGGCACGACTTCGAGTGGCTGATCGGGCACGCCGGGAGCGCGCTATTGCGCGGGCCGTTCGCCCGGATCAGGCGGCTCAAGCCCGCGCAGATCGCCGACCTGCTCGAAGAAGCTTCCAGGGAGGAGCAGACCGAGATCCTCGGCCGGGTGCACGCCGACCCGGAGCTGGAGGCCGATGTCTTCGAGGAGCTGGACGAGGACGCGGCGGCACGGCTGCTCGCCGGCCGTTCCGACGCCGACATCGCGGGCGTGCTCGCCAAGATGCGGGCGGACGACGCGGCCGACGCGATCGCGGAGCTGCCGCAGCGGCGGCGCCAGCCGGTCCTGGACCTGCTGCCGGCCGGGCAGCGGGCCAAGGTGCTCACCCTGCTCGGCTTCAACGCCACCAGCGCGGGCGGCCTGATGGGCGTCGATTTCATCTCGCTGCCCACGATGGTAACCGTGGACCAGGCGCTGGCCAGGGTGCGGGAGTCCGGCGGCCTCCAGCCCGAGGCACTGACCAGCGTCCACGCGGTCGACGACGAGGGCTGCCTGCGCGGGGTCGCCACGCTGGTAGCGCTGCTCCAGTCCGCCGGGTCCGCCGCGCTCATCGACGTATGCGACACCGATCCGGTCCGGGTGGGCGCGGATGCCGACGTGATGGACGTCGCCGTGCTGATGACCGACTACAACCTGATCACGATCCCGGTCGTGGACGACGAGCGCTGCCTGCTCGGCGTCATCACCGTCGACGATGTGCTGGAAGTCACCCTGCCGGACGGCTGGCGGCGGCGTGAGGCGGCGGAACCGCCGGACGCCCGTCACGGCGGTGCCCATCGACCGGACTTAGCCGGCGATGCCGCGGGCGCGCAGATCCGCGATCTCGGCTTCGGTGTGACCGAGGCCGGCCAGCACCGCGTCGGTGTCCGCGCCGGCCAGCGGCGGCGGCAGCGGCGCGCCGGGCGCGGTGCGGCTGAAGCGCGGCGCGGGGGCCGGCTGCGTCACGCCGCCGAGCTCGGTGAACGACTTCCTGGCCTGATTGTGCGGATGGGCGGCGACTTCGTCGAGGCCCAGGACCGGGGCGACGCAGGCGTCGGACGTCGCGAATACATCCGTCCATTCGGCACGCGTCCGCTTGGCGAAGACCGCGGCGAAGCGCTCGCGCAGGGCCGGCCAGTTCGCCTGGTCGGCGCGGTCGGGCAGGTCCGGATCACCGGACAGCCCGAGGCGCTCGAGCAGCTCCGCGTAGAACGCGGGCTCCAGCGCGCCCACGGCGACGAACTGGCCGTCCGCGGTCTGGTACGTGTCGTAGAACGGGGCGCCGCCGTCGATCAGGTTGGTGCCGCGCTCCGGCCGCCACCGGCCCACGGCCGCGAAGCCGTGGAAGACCGTGGTCAGCAGCGCCGAGCCGTCCACCATGGCGGCGTCGACCACCTGGCCGGTGCCGGATCTTTCCCGCTCCAGCAGCGCGGCGAGGATGCCGACGGCCAGCAGCATGCCGCCCCCGCCGAAGTCGCCGGCCAGGTTGACCGGCGGCACCGGCCGCTCCCCGGCGCGGCCGACCAGGGACAGCGCGCCGGAGATCGCGATGTAGCCGATATCGTGCCCGGCGGTGGGCGCGAGCGGACCGTCCTGCCCCCAGCCGGTCATCCGCGCGTACACCAGCCGGGGATTCCGCGCAACGCATACCGAAGGCGCGAACCCCAGGCGCTCCGCGACCCCCGGGCGGAACCCCTCCACCAGCACGTCGGCCTGGTCGGCGAGCCGGAGCAGGAGGGCGGCGCCCTCGACGGTCTTCAGGTCGAGCGCGATCGACCGCCGGCCGCGGCCGAGCGGATCGTCGGGCGCTGGCTGGCCCGCCGAGCTGACCCGGTCCACCCGCAGCACGTCCGCGCCCAGGTCGGCCAGCATCATGCAGCCGAACGGCGCGGCGGCCAGCCCGGCGACCTCCACCACCCTGATCCCATGCAGCGGGCCCATGGGAACGAGCGTAGACCCGGCGGGCGGCAGAGTTCACTCACCCGCTACCCGGGACCCGCGGTGGCGGGTTTCGCGGAAAGCCACCTTTCCATTACTAGACGTAGGCTATTCTCACGCTTCGGAGTTGTGTATATCCGGAGCGTGAGAAGGGTGTTTCCATGTCGGAACGTTACTGGCAGCCGTCCATGCCGCGCGCCGCGGCGCTGCTAGGGGTGGCGGTTGCGGGGGCGGCCGCGGTCGCGGGCTGCTCCGCATCAGGCGCTGGCACGGCGAGTGCGGCCGGTACGGCCAGCGCGACCTCGTCGGCCGGCATGGCCGCGGCGGGCCTCCCGGCCAGCTTTACGGCGGCGCGGCTGCGCGGCGCCCTGCTGAACAAGGTCAACGGGCGCCAGCCGGCCGCGGTGCCCGAGGCGGGCGCGTTCGGCAAGCTGCCGGACGCGCAGCTCGGCAAGCAGAGCTTGCGCGGGGTCACGGTCACCCCGGCGAGCTGCGCCCAGGCCACCCTCACCGGGTTCAATTCGGCGGAGTTCGCCGACCTGCCCGCCTCGGTCGTGACGTTCCGGGTGGGCCAGGATGGCGTGTCCGAGGTCATCGTCGCGGCATCTCCGGCGAGCGCCGCCAAGGCGCTGGCCACCAAGCTCCCGGCCGGCTGCACGCACTACCGCGCCACGGTCGCGGGCAGGACGTTCGCCTACGAGGTCGAGGAAGCCCCGGTAAGCGGTCTCGCCCAGCAGGCGAGGGCGGTCAACGTCAAGGCCGTGGGGTACCCGGGTGTGGACATGTGGTCGGTGGTCTTCCGCGCCAACGGGTACGTGGGTGCCGTGACGATCTTCGGGCCGGACGCTTCCGAGCAGGGGGCCAAGGTGCTGGCCGCGGACGCGTATGCCAAGGCGGGCGAGTCGCTGCACTGACACCGTGGGTGTCAGACTGGGGGAATGACTGACGCGTCCCCGCGATTCCGTTCCGTGCTAGATGGGTTTCCGGCCTACAAGCCGGGCCGGACACCCGTCAGCGCGGCCGGCCAGTCGCACAAGCTGTCCTCGAACGAATCCCCCTACGGTCCGCTGCCGTCCGTCGTCGAGGTGATCGCGGACGCGGCACGGTCGGTCAACAGGTACCCGGACAACGGTGCGACGGCGCTGATCGAGGCGATCGCGGAGCGGCACGGCGTCCCGGCCAGCCACGTGGCGGTGGGGTGCGGTTCGGTGGGAGTGGCCCAGCAGCTGTTCGAGGCGGTCGTCGAGCCGGGCGCCGAGGTGGTGTACGCGTGGCGCTCGTTCGAGGCCTACCCCATGCTCGCCGCGCTGGCCGGCGCGACCTCCGTCCTCGTGCCGCTCAAGGACGAGGTGCACGACCTGGCGGCGATGGCGGACGCGATCACCCCCAGCACCAGGATGATCTTCGTCTGCAACCCGAACAACCCGACCAGCACGGTCGTGCACCAGGCCGAGCTGACCGCGTTCCTCGACCGGGTGCCGGACGAGTGCCTGGTCGTGCTCGACGAGGCATACCGCGAGTACATCAGGGACGCCGCGGTGCCTGATGGGATCCGCGTCTACCAGGACCGGCCCAACGTCGCGGTGCTGCGCACGTTCTCCAAGGCGTACGGCCTGGCCGGGCTCCGGGTCGGGTTCCTGATCGCGCAGCCGCCGGTGGTCGCCGCGGTGCGGGCCACGATGCTGACGTTCTCGGTCAACCGCATCGCCCAGGCGGCCGCGATCGCGTCACTGGCCGCCGAGGACGAGCTGTTCGAGCGGGTCGAGCTCACTGTCAAGGAGCGGACCAGGGTTCGCGAGGAACTGCTCGCGTCCGGCTGGACCGTGCCGCCGACCGAGGGCAATTTCATCTGGCTCCGGCTGGGCGATCGCACGACGGAGTTCGCCGCGAAGTGCGAGGCGGCGGGCATCGCGATCCGGCCGTTCGGCGACGAGGGGGCTAGGGTGACGATCGGCGATCCGGAGGCGAACGACGCCTTCCTCCAGGTGGCGCGCGCCTGGAGGTAAGATTATGACTACGGAAAGTAGTCATGAGCACGTCCGCAGGCGGCAGTCTGTGGTCCGTGGCGTGTCGTGCCGCCGAGAGTTAAGCGTCGGTCTCCGCGGTGATGTCGGCGCCGAGCGCGGTGAACCGCTGCGCGATCGCCGCGTGCCCCCGGTCGATCAGGTATCCCGGCGCGATCACCGTCTCGCCCTCGGCGGCGAGCCCGGCCAGCACCAGCGCGATGCCGGTGCGCAGGTCGTGCGCCACCACCTCGGCCCCGTGCAAACCAGCGGGCCCGTGCACGATCGCCACGTTGCCGTCGAACTCGACGCTGGCGCCCATCTTGTTCAGCTCACCGACCAGCGTGTACCGGCCGTCGAAGATCGTCTCGCGAATGTAGCTGGCGCCCTCGGCCAGGCAGGCCAGGGCCATGATCGGCGACTGAAGGTCGGTCGCGAACCCCGGGTACGGGCCGGTGATCACGTTCACCGGGCGCAGCGGCCGGTCCCGGCGCACCGACAGCACGGCGCCGTGCTCGGCGAACTCGACGCCCATCTGCTCCAGCTTCCACCGCACCACGCCGAAGTGATCCAGCGATGCCCCCACGAGGTTCAGCTCGCCCCCGGTGATGGCCGCCGCCATGGCGAACACGCCGGCGTCGAGCCGGTCCGCCATCACCGTGTGCTCAACCGCGGTCAGCTCGTCCACGCCGTGCACCGTGACGAACCCGGTGCCCCCGCCGCTGATCCGGGCGCCCATCTTGGTGAGGAACGCGATGACGTCGAGGACCTCGGGCTCCTGCGCCGTATTGTCGATGACGCTCTTGCCCGGCGCCATGGACGCCGCCATGATCAGGTTCTCGGTCCCGGTGTGCGACGGCGTGTCCAGGTACATGTGCGCGCCCTGGAGCTTGCTCGCCTTGATCCGGATGACCGACTCGCCCTCGTCCACCACGGCACCGAGCCGGGTGAAGCCGCGGTAGTGGAAGTCCAGGTTGCGGCTGCCCAGATTGCAGCCGCCGACGCCCTCGATGACCGCTTCGCCGAACCGGTGCAGCAGCGCGGGCACGAACAGCACCGAGGCACGGAACCGCCGCGCGATCTCGGCGGGCAGCACCGGGCTGGTCAGCCGGGACGCGTCCACGACCAGCGTCCGCTCCGCCTCGTGGAACTCCACCAGCGCGCCGATCGCCTCGGCCAGCTCGACGGCACGTCTGACGTCCTCGATCGGCGGCACGTTTCTCAGTACCGTGCGCCCGTTCGCCGTCAGCAGCGACGCCGCGATCATTTTCAGCGCCGCGTTCTTCGCGCCTTGTACGAAGACGGTGCCGTGCAGCGCAGCGCCGCCGCGCACGCGGTAGCGAGTCTCGGGTGCGTTGGTCATGGATGTCAGGATAGCCGCGCGAGACGCTCGAAGACGGGAGCTAGCCGTTCGGTGTACCGTTCCGGCCGGAATGCCCTGTCTATGACGGAGCCCGGAAGCGCCTGCCCGCGTGTCGCGGCCTGCTTACGCAACGCGTCCTGGAACAGCGCGACACCGGCTCTGGCCTCCCCGGACTCGCGCAGCGCGTCCCACGTGTCCATCGCCGCGGCCTGCACGATCGCGTACGCCTCCTCTCGTGACAGGCCGGTGCTGACCAGCTCCAGCAGCACCGCCGAGGAGTACATCAGCCCGCCGGTCATATCCAGGTTCGCGCGCATCCGGCCGGCGTCCACGGTCAGCCCGCTGATCAGCCCGTCGGTCAGGTGCAGCAGGTAATCGCTGGCCGCCGCCGCGTCCGGCAGGGCCACCCGCTCCACCGAGGAATGCGAGATATCTCTCTCGTGCCACAGCGGGATTCCCTCTGTGACAGGAGTCACAAAACTACGCACCACCCGGGCGAGCCCGCAGATCCGCTCGGACCTGATCGGGTTCTTCTTGTGCGGCATCGCCGAAGACCCCTTCTGCCCGGAACCGAACGGCTCGGCGACCTCGCGCAGCTCGGTGCGCTGGCCATGCCGCACCTCCAGCGCCACCGCCTCGCACACGGTGGCCAGGATCGCCAGCGCACTCACCCATTCCGCGATGCCGTCGCGCATCACCACCTGGGTCGCGACGTCGGCCGGCCGCAAGCCCAGCGCGCCCATCACCGACGCCTCGATCGCCGGGTCGATGTTGGAGTACGTGCCGACCGGCCCGGACAGCGTGCCCACGGCGACCGCCGGCCGCGCCGCGCGCAGCCGGTCCCGGCTGCGCGCCATCGCGAACGCGAAGTCCGCCACCCGGTGCCCCCAGGTGTCCGGTTCGGCATGGATGCCGTGCGTCCGGCCCGCTCGCAGCGTTCCCGCGTGTTCGAGCGCGTGGTCCCGCAGCGTCGCGACCAGCGTGTCCGCCTTGGCCAGCAGCAGGTCGGTGGCCTCGGTCAGCTGGATCGCCAGGGCGGTGTCCAGCAGATCGGAGGACGTCATGCCATAGTGCACGTAGGCGGCCGCGGACCGTGGCGTGGTGTTGTCCGCCCAGGCGGTGAGGAACGCGATCACGTCGTGGTCCGTGACCGCCTCCACGGCCGCGACGGCCTCCGGCGTCGGCGCTGGTGCGTTCCGCACCGGTTCAACCGCATCACGGGGCACGGTGCCGGCCGCCGCGTGCGCCTCAAGCACCAGCAGCTCGATACGGCACCACAGCTCGTACTTGTGCGCGTCGCTCCAGACCTTGCCCATGTCGGGCAGCGTGTACCGCGAGATCATAGGTCCACGGTATCGGGCGTGGCCCGGGCCTGCCGTTCCGCCATCAGGGCACCGGCCACGATCGCGGCCAGCAGCGCGATCTCCGCCGCGGCACTCGCTTGCCCGACCGCCGACACGGCCAGCGCGGCGATCGCGGCCGCGATCCGGTAGCGCAGCACGCCGATCCGCAGTGCATGCCGGAAACACACGTCCCCGGCCAGGAACAGCGCCACGCCGCCGCCCAGGATCAGGCTCGGCCGCCATGGCAGGCCGGCGCCCGGGTCCAGCATGGCCACCTTGATCCCGGCGGCCAGCCCCACGATGCCCAGCAGCATCGGGATATAGGAGTACCAGTACGCCTTCAGCGCCAGCGCGGGCCGGCTGGCGGGATCCGCCTGGATGAACGCGTTCTCGGCGCGTTCGTCGTCCGCGACGCCGAAGTACGCCCACCACAGCGTGGCGGTCAGTGCCAGGCCGAGCACCGCGGCCGCCACCAGGCTGGCGGTGAGCCGGTGGTCGGCCGCGCCGATGCCGATATCGGCCACCGATTCGCCGAACACGACGATGATCAACGCGCCGTGCCGCTCCACGAAGTGCGACGGCTGGATCGCGAACCGCCCGCGCGGATCGACGATCAGCGGCGAGACAACCGGGCCGGCCAGCGCCAGTGCCCACAGCACGTAGGCGGCCGCGCCGCCGGTCAGCGCGGCCACGAGCACCAGCACCGCCGCCACCACGTTGATCGGCACCACCCGCAGTATGTTCCGGTTCACCCGCTGGTACAGAACCCCGTGCACCGCGATGACCAGCAGGTAACCAAGCGCGAGCGCGATGCCCTCGCCGCGCCGGTCGAACGCCTTCGGGATGGCCAGCCCGACGACCAGGAAACCGGCCATGCCGAGCAGCAGCAGCAGGCGTTCCGGGGTCCGGGACGGCGTGCGGGTGTTGGTCAGCCAGGCGTACCCGCCGTACATCCACCACAGCACACCGAAGATCAGCAGCACCCGGAACGCGTCCGCGCCGGTCACTCCGTCGCGCGCGAGCAGGCTGGTCAGCTGCGTGATCGTGAACACGAAGACGAGGTCGAAGAACAGCTCCAGCGTACTGACCCGCAGCGGCGGGTCGGCGTCGATTGTCATCACGCGCGCAACGCGATGTCCCGGCGGTACCAGCCGCCGTCCATCTCGATCGTCCCGGCCACCTGGTACGCCACCGCACGCGCGGCCGCCACGTCAGGTCCGGTCCCCACCGCGTTCAGCACCCGTCCCCCCGCGGCCACCAGTTCACCGGCCTCGCCGACCGCCGTACCCGCGTGCAGCACGTATCCGTCAGCACGGGCGGCACCCAGCCGTATTCCGGCGCCGCGGACCGGCGCCGCCGGGTAGCCCGGCGCCGCGATCACCACGGTCACCGCCGCCCCGTCCCGCCACCGCGGCGCCGCCACCGCGCCCAGGTCACCGGTGGCCGCGCCGAGCAGCAGCTCGGCCAGCGGGGAAGCCAGCCGGTCCAGCACCACCTGGGTCTCCGGGTCGCCGAACCGCGCGTTGAACTCGATCACCTTGATCCCGGCCGAGGTCAGCGCCAGGCCCGCGTACAGCAGGCCGCGGTACGGCGTGCCGCGCCGCCGCATGGCCGCCACGGCCGGCTCGATGACCAGGTCCATCACCTGCCCGGCCAGGTCCGGCGGCGCCCACGGCAGGGGCGCGTAGGCGCCCATCCCCCCGGTGTTCGGGCCCTCGTCGCCGTCGAGGGCGCGCTTGAAGTCCTGCGCGGGCAGCAGCGGCACCGCGGTCGTCCCGTCGCACACCGCGAACAGCGACACCTCCGGCCCGTCGAGGAACTCCTCGATCACCACCGTCCCGCAGCGCGCCGCGTGCTCCCTGGCGAGGCTGATGTCCGTGGTCACCACCACCCCTTTGCCCGCCGCGAGCGCGTCGTCCTTAACCACATAATTCGGGCTGAACGACCTCAGTGCTTCCGCCACCTCCGCGCTTGTCGCGCAGGTGAAGGACCGGGCGGTGGGTATCCCGGCCTCGGCCATGACCTGTTTGGCGAAGGCCTTCGACCCCTCCAGCATCGCGGCGCGCTGCGACGGCCCGAAGCAGGGAATGCCGTTCCGCGAAATTTCATCCGCGACCCCGGCCACCAGCGGCGCTTCAGGGCCGATCACCACCAGATCGGGGCGGAGTTCGCCGGCTAGCTTCGCGATGTCCCCGCCGGGGTGCACTTCGGCGAGCTCGGCGATGCCGGGGTTGCCCGGAGCCGCGTGCAGGTCATGGCCGCGGCCGAGGGCACGGACGATCGCGTGCTCGCGCCCGCCCGAGCCGATAACGAGTATGCGCACGGGGCGAGGCTACCGGAGCAGGTCCCTGCGGTTTACCGGAGCAGGTCCCTGCGGTTTACCGGAGCAGGTCCCTCAGCTGGAGTGTCTGGTCGCGGCGGGGACCCACGCCGATGCCGGCGATCGGCGCGCCGACCATCTCCTCGATCGCCCGCACGTATGCCTGGGCGCTGGCCGGCAGGTCGGCGAAGTCTCGCGCGCCCGAGATGTCCTCGTCCCAGCCGTCGAAGTGCTCGTACACCGGCTCGGCGTGGTGGAAGTCGGTCTGCGTCATCGGGATCTCGTCGTACCGCGTGCCGTCCACGTCGTACGCCACGCACACCGGCACCTTGTCCAGCCGGGACAGCACGTCGAGCTTGGTGAGGAAGTAGCTGGTGATTCCGTTGACGCGGGTGGCGTAGCGGGCCACCACCGCGTCGAACCAGCCGCAGCGGCGCGGCCTGCCCGTGGTCACGCCGAACTCCGCACCGGTCGTGCGGAGGAACTCGCCGTTCTCGTCGAGCAGTTCGGTGGGGAACGGGCCTTCGCCGACGCGGGTCGTGTACGCCTTGACGATGCCGATCACCTGGCTGATCCTGGTCGGCCCGATGCCCGAGCCGGCGCAGGCCCCGCCCGCCGTGGGCGAGGAACTGGTCACGAACGGGTAGGTGCCGTGGTCCACGTCAAGCATCGTGGCCTGGGCGCCCTCGAGCAGCACGACCTTGCCCTCGTCGAGGGCCTTGCCGAGCACCAGGCCGGTGTCGGCCACGTACGGCTTGAGCCGCTCGGCGTATTCCCGGTAGTCGCTCGCGATCTTGCCGCCATCGATGGCGCGCCGGTTGTAGACCTTGCCGAGGATCTGGTTCTTGTCGCGCAGCACCAGGTCGAGCTTCTGCCGCAGGATGCCGGGGTCGAACAGGTCCTGCACCCGGATGCCGACCCGGGCGATCTTGTCGCCGTACGCCGGGCCGATGCCGCGGCCGGTGGTGCCGATCCGGTTGCTGCCGAGGTAGCGCTCGGTCACCTTGTCCAGGGCCCGGTGATACGGCATGATCAGGTGCGCGTTCGCCGACACCAGCAGCTTCGCGCAGCTGACGTTGCGCGCCTCGAGCGTGTCGATCTCGTCGAGCAAGACCTGGGGATCGATCACCACGCCGTTGCCGATGACCGGGGTGACCTCGGGGGAGAGCACACCGGACGGCAGCATGTGCAGCGCGTAGCTCTCGTCGCCGATGACGACCGTGTGGCCGGCGTTGTTGCCGCCCTGGTACCTGACCACGTAGTCGACGCGGTCGCCGAGCAGGTCGGTCGCCTTGCCCTTGCCCTCGTCGCCCCACTGGGCACCGACAAGCACGATGGCGGGCATCGGTGGAAGTACACCCCCAAGGTGCGCCAACTCGAAAGCCCCCACTCGGCGCAAGCGCGGCGGGGGCTCTTGCGGTGTGAGCCTACCCGGCGGTCTTACCGGTAATCGCTTCGGGGGGTATGTTCCGCCTAATCCAGGGAATCGAGCTCCGCCGCCGCGGTGGGGCTGCTGTCGCTGAGGAACTCCGCGCAACGGACGGCCTCGTCGTGCTCGCCGATCGCCTCCGCCGCCTTGCCGAGCATGTGCAGCGAACGGAGGAAGCCGCGGTTCGGCGCGTGCTCCCACGGCACCGGCCCGGTGCCCCGCCACCCGGCGCGCCGCAGCTGGTCCAGCCCGCGGTGGTACCCGGTCCGCGCGTAGGCGTACGCGGTCACCGGGTCGCCCCGGTCGTACGCCCGCTCCGCGAGCGCCGCCCACGCCGCGCTATACGCCGGAAACCGCCCCGCGACGCCCTTGATCTCCGCATCGCCCACACCGGTTGCGCCCGCACCGGTTGCGTCGGTTGCGCCCGCGCTCGTGGCGTCCGCGGCCGCACCGTCCTCAAGCGCCCCAGCCGCCTCAAGCGCCCCAGCCGCCTCCGCATCCTCAGGCAGCCGCGTAGCCGCGGGCCCAGCCCCCGCGAACAGATTCTCCCGTTCCACACCCCGACCCTACCGCGCCCCCTCCAACCGCGTCCCCCGCCGCCCCAACCCGCCCCCGCCCCGCTCCCGCGCCGCCCCGCGCCGCCCAACCCGCCCCGCGTCCGCGACCGCCCCACCACACCCGGCGTCCGGTTTGTCCGGGTTTGTTAACGCTACACTTGTCTTCTTATCGCGACGGCGGGGACATATGGGAACATATCGGCCGCATGGGCCCGACGGAAGTGTAAGAAGACAGGTGTAGTCATATCGCCGCGCCCGGCGCCTGTTGCCTAGAGGATAGTTGTTGCTTACTTTGTGTGCTTGCTATGTAACAGTGGGCATGGGCTAGTCATGGCGGGTCGGGAAATAGCGGCGCTCTTCCGGAACAGCTGCTGGGTGCTCACCACCGAGCAGCTTGTCGGGGCGGGGGTCTCGAAGGAGCGAATCGGGCGGCTAGTGCGTCAGGGGATCCTGACGTCGCCGCGACGCGGAACGTATGTCCCGGTTCTGATGGCTGCCAAGGCGGCGGCGGATCCGAGACGTGAAGAGGCGTTGCGGGTGGCCAGCGCGCTCGCGCGGCGCTCTGGTGAGCTAGTCGCGAGTCATCAGTCTGCCGCTGTGATGCATGGCCTCGACACGTTGACGGCGTCATCGGCCAGGACGGTCACGGTGACTCGGTCGCCGCACGAGCAAGGGAGTCAGTCCGGAGGACCGGGCGTGCGTTTGTACCTGGCGGAGTTGCCGGAGGAGCATGTCACGAAGCGGTTCGGGGTGGCGTGCACGAGCGTGGCGCGGACGGTGGTGGATCTGGCGCGGTGCGGGACGCTGGACGCGGGTGTGGTCGTGGCCGACAGCGCGCTGCGCATGAAGCTGACCGGACCCGGCGAGCTCGCCGCGGTGCTGGAGGCCTGCGATCACTGGCCGGGGACGGCAACCGCGCGACGGGCGATCGAGTTCGGCGACGGGCGCGCCGAATCCGCTCTGGAATCGATAGCGAGGGTGGCCTTTGACCGGCATGGTCTCGAAGCACCCGAGCCGCAGGTGTGGCTGGGCGGCGACGGGCTGCGCGTCGGGCGGGTGGATTTCTACTGGCCGCGGCACCGCA
>Ga0207664_10000592_pt1 | contig 25229 bp, 21 predicted proteins | sample LARL83metaG_FD_184349 | JGI IMG/M metagenome (GOLD analysis project Ga0207664, IMG submission 184349) | Corn, switchgrass and miscanthus rhizosphere microbial communities from Kellogg Biological Station, Michigan, USA - LAR L8-3 metaG... | ecosystem: Host-associated > Plants > Roots >... | reverse complement strand
GATTAGCGGATTTGGGCGCCGTTGCTAGCGGAGCTAGCCGGCCAGCAGCGGCTCGAGGAGGATGCCATCGTGCTCCCGCTGAATCTGGCCGAGGCGCCATTTGTCGCTGAACAGGGCGAGGAGGGCCCGATCCAGGCGGCGGGTGAGCACCTCGACGGCGCGCTGGCCGCGCAGCGCTTCCGCGCCGTCGGGATCGGTGCGGCGCGCCAGCGTATAGTCCAGGTGGTCCAGTTCGCTTCTGGCCCCGAATTCGTGCTCCAGCCGGTGCAGCACGACGTCGAACTGCAGCGGGCCGACGGCGGCCAGCACCGGTGCCTGGTCGCCGCGCAGGTCAGAGGTCAGCACCTGGACCACGCCCTCGGTGTCGAGCTGCTCGATGCCGCGACGGAACTGCTTGTGCTTGCCGGCGTCCTTGCAGCGCACCACCGCGAAGTGCTCGGGCGCGAACGAGGGGATCGGCGGGAACTCGACCGGGGCACCGTACGGCGAGAACAGCGTGTCGCCGGGCCGCAGCGCGGTGGCGTTGACCAGGCCGATCACGTCGCCGGGATAGGCGACGTCGACGGTCTCCCGGTCCTGGCCGAACATGGACTGGGCGTACTTGGTGGCAAACGGCCGGCCGGTGGCGGCGTGCGTGAGCACCATGCCGCGTTCGAACTGGCCCGAGCAGACGCGGACGAACGCGACCCGGTCGCGATGGGCCGGATCCATATTGGCCTGCACCTTGAATACCAGGCCGGAGAACGGCGCGTCGACCGGACGGGGTTCGCCCTTCACGTCCTCGCGCGGCGTGGGATACGGGGCCAGCGACGTGACGGCGTCCAGCAGCCGCCGCACGCCGAAGTTAGGCAGCGCGGCGCCGAACAGCACCGGGCTGGCGATACCGGCGAGAAACATCGACATGTCGACATCGCGCCCGTACACCTCGTCGAGCAATGCCAGTTCTTCGATCGCGGCCGCGTAGGCGTCCCCGTCCCTGGCGGCCGCGGCGTCGGCGTCCAGCGCGGTCTCCAGGGCCCGTCCGGCGCCGCCGGGGGTCCGGGTGAACACCGTGTAGTCGCCGGCGGACCGGTCGATGAGCCCGCGGAAGTCGCCGGCCACGCCGACCGGCCAGTTCAGCGGGGCAGGACGCAGGCCGATACGCTGCTCGATCTCGTCCAGCAGCTCGAGCGGCTCGCGGCCCGGGCGGTCCCACTTGTTCACGAACGTGATGACCGGGACGGCGCGCGCGCGGCAGACGTCGAACAGCTTCAGCGTTTGCGGCTCGAGGCCCTTGGCGGAGTCGAGCAGCATGATCGCGCAGTCAACCGCGGAGAGGACTCGGTACGTGTCTTCGGAAAAGTCGGCGTGGCCGGGCGTATCGAGCAGGTTCAGCACCGTGCCGTGGTAGTCGAAGCGGAGCGCCGCGGAAGTGATGGAGATGCCGCGGTCGCGCTCCAGGGCCATCCAGTCCGAGGTCACCCCCCGCCGGCCGGCCTTGCCGTGCACGGCACCTGCCTGCGTGATCGCGGATGCGTGCAGCGCGAGAGCCTCGGTCAGCGTGGATTTGCCTGCATCCGGGTGGCTGATCACCGCGAACGCGCGGCGCTTCCCGGCCTCGGTCAGTACCTTGGCGTCGTGCGACGCCCGCTGCGCGGGCTCCCCCGTATCCACTGTCGTCATTTCATTATCAGGATACGTGGCGGGCCCGGGTGCCCCAGTATGTAGTTCATGGGAGACCGCGTCGCTGATCATTTCACCCGGTTCAACGCGGCGGTCCAGCGCAAAGACTGGACGGATTTCCTGGCCACCTTCACACCCGACGCGGTGATGTCATTCGAGGGCATCCCGGTCGGCCCGTTCGCCGGACGGGACGCCATAGCCGCGGCGTACGCCGAGCAGCCGCCGGACGACACCATGACCTGCTTGTCCGACGACCGTAACGGTGACGACGACGTCGTCCGGTTCACCTGGGATACCGGCGGCAGCGGGACGCTGCGGATGACCTGGCGCGACGGCAAGGTGGCCATCCTGAGCATCGCGTTCGACCCGCGGTGACGCTTGCCTGACCCCGAGGACGATAAGGCCGCAAGGTAAGGTCGGCGTTGTGGTGGACCAAGGCGCGGGCCCCGCTGAACCCGGCCCGCGGACCGCGATCAGTACGGCTAAGGCCGCCCCCGACCGGATCCTGACGATACCGAACGCCATCAGCGTCGCCAGGCTCGCCGGAGTGCCGGTGTTCCTGTGGCTGGTGCTCGGCCCGCGGACCGCGGCCGCCGACGGCTGGGCGGTCGCGCTACTGATCCTCGCCGGGCTGTCCGACTGGCTGGACGGGAAGATCGCGCGCGCGCTGAACCAGACGAGCAGGCTCGGCGCACTGCTGGACCCCGCCGCGGACCGGCTCTATATCGCCGCTACCGTGGCAGCGCTGGCCGTTCGGTCGATTATCCCGTGGTGGCTGGTCGCCGTGCTGGCCAGCCGCGAACTCATCGTCGGCGGTGCACTGGAATTGCTGAGAAGGCGGACCGGGATCCGCGGGCTGCAAGTCAGCTTGGCCGGCAAGGCGGCGACTCTTTGCCTGCTTTATGCGTTTCCTTTGCTTTTTCTTGGGGATCATCCTGGTTGGGGAGGGACGTTGGCCCGGGTAATAGGCTGGGCCTTCGCGGTCTGGGGGACCGCCCTCTACTGGGAATCCGCCAGGCTGTATCTCGTGCAGGTGCGCGGTTTGCTGCGTAACGGGTATGTGTCCGCATAGCGGGGTCCGCGCCGGAACCTGGACCGGAAAGGAGCAGGCGGTCTCTTGAAGGCTGTCGTCATGGCAGGGGGCGAGGGGACACGGCTACGGCCGATGACCGCGAATCAGCCCAAGCCGCTGTTGCCGGTCGCCAACAGGCCGATCATGGAACACGTCCTGCGACTGCTCAGAAAGCACGGTTTCGACGAGACGATCGTCACCGTGCAGTTCCTCGCCGCTCTCGTGCGTAACTACTTCGGGGACGGCGAGGAATTCGGCATGAGCCTTCGGTACGCGACCGAGGACATGCCGCTTGGCACGGCCGGCAGCGTGCGGAACGCCGAGGACGAGCTGCGGGACCAGCCGTTCCTGGTCATCTCCGGAGACGCGCTCACCGACATGGACCTGACCGCGATGGTCAGGTCCCACCGGGAGAACGGCGCTCTGGTGACCGTCGGCCTGGCCAGGGTGCCGGATCCGCTGGAGTTCGGCATCGTGATCACCCAGGAGGACGGCCGGATCCAGCGATTCCTGGAGAAGCCCACCTGGGGCCAGGTGTTCTCGGACACCGTCAACACCGGCGTGTACGTCATGGAGCCCGAGGTGCTCGCCGAGGTACCCCCCGGCGAGGTGGTCGACTGGTCCGGCGACGTGTTCCCCAAGCTGCTCAAGCGCGGCGCGCCGCTGTACGGCTACATCTCCGACGGCTACTGGGAGGACGTCGGCACCCACGAGAGCTACCTCAAGGCGCAGGCGGACGTGCTGGCCGGGCGGGTGGTCACCGACATCGCGGGGTTCGAGGTGTCACCCGGCGTCTGGGTGGCCGAAGGCGCCGAGGTGGACCAGGACGCGACCTTGACCGGGCCGCTGTGCATCGGCGACTACGCCAAGGTGGAGGCCGGCGCCACGCTGCGCGAGTACACCGTGGTCGGCTCCAACGTGGTCATCAAGGAGGGCGCGTTCCTGCACCGCGCCGTGGTGCACAACAACGTGTACGTCGGCCAGGGCGTGAACCTGCGGGGCTGCGTGATCGGCAAGAACACCGACGTGATGCGGCTGGTCAGGATCGAAGAGGGCGCGATCGTCGGGGACGAGTGCGTGATCGAGCCGGAGGCGTACCTCTCGGCCGGGGTCAAGGTGTACCCGTTCAAGACCATCGAGGCAGGCGCGGTGGTCAACAACAGCGTGATCTGGGAGTCGCGCGGCCAGCGCACGCTGTTCGGCCAGCGCGGGGTGTCCGGGCTGGTCAACGTCGAGGTGACGCCGGAGCTCGCGGTGCGGCTGGCCAGCGCCTACGCCACCACGCTGCGCAAGGGCTCCACGATCACCACCTCCCGTGACGTGTCCCGCGCGGCGCGCTCGCTGAAGCGGGCCATTCAGGGCGCGCTGAACGCCAGCGCGATCAACGTGGTCGACCTGGAGGCCCAGCCACTGCCGGTGGCCAGGTTCGAGACCGCCCGCGGCAACTACAGCGGCGGCATCGCGGTCCGCACCACGCCCGGCGACCCGCAGTCGGTGGACATCATCTTCCTGGACGAACGCGGTGCCGAACTGTCCCAGGCGCAACAGCGCAAGCTCGAGCGGGTGTTCTCCAGGCAGGAGTTCCGCCGGGCGTTCCCCGGCGAGATCGCCGAGCTGGCCTACCCGCCGCGCGTTGTCGACTTGTATACCCAGGAGCTGCTTCGCTCCGTGGACCTGGAGGGCGTCCGGGAGGCCAACCTGAAGGTCGTCGCGGACTGCGCCGGCGGGACCGCCTCGCTGGTGCTGCCCGGGCTGCTCGGCCGGATCGGGGTCGAGGTGCACACGCTGAACGGGCGGCTGGACGAGGTGTCGCCGACCGAGACGGTGGCGACGCAGCGGGCCGGCATGCAGCGGCTCGCGGAGGTGGTGTCCTCCGCGAGAGCGGCGTTCGGCGTGCGGTTCGATCCGGTTGGCGAGCGGATCCAGCTGGTGGACGAGAAGGGTGAGCTGGTCAGTGAGCAACGGGCGCTGCTCGCGGTGCTCGACCTGGTCGCCGCGGAGCGCCGCCGCGGCCGGGTCGCGCTTCCGGTGACCACGACCCGGGTGGCCGAGCAGGTCTGCCGCTTCCACGGCGTGCAGGTGACGTGGACGCCGACCTCGATGGACGCCCTCACGAAGGCGGCCGCGGCGGACGACGTGATCTTCGCCGCCGACGGGCGGGGCGGGTTCGTGGTACCGGAGTTCGCGCGGACGATCGACGGGCTCGCGATCTTCGTCAGGCTGCTCGGGCTGGTCGCGCGGACCCGGCTGACGCTCAGCCAGATCGACGCCAGGATCCCGGCGGCTCACCTGCTGCGCCGGTCGGTGCCCACCCCGTGGGCGGCCAAGGGCGGTGTGATGCGAACCATCGTGGAGTCCGCGACCGACCAGGACCTGGAGCTGGACACCACGGACGGCGTGCGGGTCATCGAGCAGGGCCGCGGCTGGGCGCTGGTGCTGCCCGACCCGTCGGACGCGGTGACGCACCTGTGGGCGGAGGGCGACGACGCCGACAGCGCGCAGGAACTACTCGACGACTGGGCGGCGGTGGTGGAGCGCGCTGGCCGCTGAGCGGCCGGGCGCGCCGAAGCGTCCGGTTTTCCCGGCTGTGCCCGGGTAAGCTGAGTTGCCTACGCGATCCTCCGGAGCGGTTAACCCCGGCGAATGACGCGAACAGCGCGAAATTCGTAAATATGAGAGAATCGCGCCCAATACGGTTTGCCTGGTGGTAACCGCCAGTTCGGGACCCAGGCTCGACGTGGCGGACTGTCGGAGGTGCATAGGCGGTGTGGCGAAGGCGGGGATCGCAGGCGACGCAACGCCGCGGATGGCGCGGCTTGTTCGCGTGGCGCGTGGACCGCCGTGGCTCACGGAAGGTACCTTGGGCAGCATCGGACGCGCCAGCGCCGGAGTTCAGCCAGGGGAGGGCGAGCGAAGTTATGCCGGTCATGCAATGCGCCCGCTGCGGACGGCCGAATCCGGAAGACGCTCGGTACTGCTCGCACTGCGGAACGCCGCTGCTCGCGGGCCTGGTGGGGCCGGGCGGCCGCCAGCCAGGCGCCGGACCGCCCAGGGGCACGAACGCGCCCCGGCCGGGCGAGACCACGTCGACGATCTCGCTAAACCGGGACGACGCCGACTACGGCGACGATCTCTACCCCGATTCTGACTCGCTCGCCTCGCTGCCAGCGGGCACCGCTCTGCTGCTGGTCAAGCGCGGGCCGAACGCCGGGGCCACCTTCCACCTGGACGACGACCTGACCACGGCCGGACGGCACCCGGACAGCGACATCTTCCTCGACGACGTCACGGTGTCCCGGCGGCACGTGGAGTTCTACCGCGAGAACGGCCGGTTTACCGTCCGCGACGTCGGAAGCCTGAACGGCACGTACGTGAACGGGTCGCGGATCGAGGAGGCGGAGCTCGCGGGCGGCGACGAGGTGCAGATCGGCAAGTTCCGGCTGCAGTTCCTGACCAGCCCGGATCTATGGGGGCAGACCATCCCTGGCGAGCGGCACGGCAGGGGCTCTCAGGGTTACGCATGAGTAATCAGGCCGAGCCAGGGGCGCGGGGGCAGTTCGGTATCGGCGAGGTCCTAGCTCAGCTACGTCCGGAATTTCCGGACATCAGCACATCCAAGATCCGTTTCCTCGAGGCCGAAGGCCTTATCGAGCCCGAGCGCACCAGGTCGGGCTACCGGAAGTTCGGCGTCACCGACGTCCAGCGGCTGCGGCACATCCTCACCCTCCAGCGCGACTCCTACCTGCCGCTGCGGGTGATCAAGGAGCGCCTGGCCACCGGTGAATCGGCCTCCGCCACGACATCCGGCACCGCCGCGGACGGCGACGGCCTGACCCGCCGCCAGCTGCTGGACGAGGCCGGCATCTCCGACGCGGAGCTGACAGAACTGGAGGACTACGGGCTGATCCGGCGGGTCGGCCGGACCTACGGCGGGGAGGCGCTTGCGGTGGCCCGCGCGGTCACGGCGCTGCGCCAGTACGGAGTGCAGGCCCGGCACCTGCGCGCGGTCAAGGCCGCGGCGGACCGGGAGGCCACGCTGGTGGAGCAGGTGGTTGCGCCCCGGCTGCGGCAGCGCGGCCCCGGCACGCGCGATGCCGCGCTGCGGACCGCCTGGCAGATCGCCGATCTCACGCTCCGGCTGCACGCCACGCTGCTGGAATCCGCCCTTGCCGACGCCGGTCTGGCTTCGGCGTCACTGCGCCTGGGTAGTTACGAACCGATGCCGCTTATAGCTGAATCCGGAGGACCTCAGGGGTTGCGGACGGCTTCGGGGAGATAGCGGGTGGTACCTTGGCAAAGGGAGCAGTAGCCAGAAGCGACGTGAGAACGGAGCTGTAGTGCGGCAGATGGAGGTCATCGGCGTCCGGGTCGAGATGCCGTCGAACAGCCCGATCGTCCTGCTGAAGGAGGCCGACGGGGACCGTTACCTGCCGATCTGGATCGGCGCGGTGGAGGCGACCGCCATCGCCTTCGCTCAGCAGGGCATGGTCTCGCTCCGGCCGCTCACCCACGACCTGTTCCGTGATGTGCTCGAGGTGCTCAACGTGCAGTTGCGCACGGTAAACATCACCTCACTGCGAGACGGGATCTTCTACGCGGACCTGGTGTTCTCCAACGGCGCCGAGGTCAGCGCCCGGCCCTCGGACTCGATCGCGCTGGCGCTGCGCACCGGCGCCCAGATCTTCGCCAGCGAGGAGATCCTGGACGAGGTCGGCGTGGCGATCCCGGACGAGCAGGAGGACGAGGTGGAGAAGTTCCGCGAGTTCCTCGACACGATCTCGCCCGAGGATTTCGGACGTGCTACTTAGCCTGGCATGTCCCCAAAGGTGGCAAAGGGTTGCGACACGCCGCCAGTGGTCGTTGACGCTGGTATCCTCGCGGGCTTACGTTGCCAGTGCCGTGGGTAATCAGCTCCCGTGGAGGTGCGGCGGTGGTGACTGGGGAAGATAGCGGCGCGGAGGTCGGTTATCGCGGTCCGACCGCATGCTCCGCCGCGGGTATCACTTACCGTCAGCTCGACTACTGGGCTCGTACCGACCTGGTGGAGCCGTCCGTGCGCGCCGCGCACGGGTCCGGCTCCCAGCGACTGTACAGTTTCCGGGACATCCTCGTGCTGAAGGTGGTCAAGCGACTGCTCGACGCCGGGATCTCCCTCCAGCAGGTGCGTGCCGCCGTCCAGCATCTGCGCGACCGCGGCATCGAGGACCTGGCCCAGGTCACGCTCATGAGCGACGGAGTCAGCGTCTACGAGTGCACCTCGCCGGACGAGGTCATCGACCTGCTCCAGGGCGGCCAGGGCGTGTTCGGCATAGCCCTCGGCCGGGTCTGGCACGACGTCGAGGGCGACCTCGCGGTGCTGCCGTCGGTCCGTGCCGAGGACGGGATGGTGGACGCGGACAGCGACGCGGTGGACGAGCTGGCCAAGCGCCGCGTACGCCGCAGCAGCTAGCGCGACACACGCCCCGCCTCCCACGATCTGGTCCTCCCTCCAGTAGACTGAAGATCGCCAATGACACCGGCTGGGAGAGATCCCGTACGCCAGGCGGGCCGCCGAAGGGGCAACCATCCCCGGAACCTCTCAGGCACCAGGACCGGCCGGAACAGGCATCTCTGGAGCCGTGCCGGCGACAGACGGGGCTTTCGTGAGCGTATCCGGAGGCCTGCGATGACAGAGTTCGTCACCCGGCACATCGGCCCGTCCGAATCCGAGCAGCGGCGCATGCTGGACGAGGTCGGCTACTCGTCCCTCGATGAGCTGCTCACCGCGGCGCTCCCGCCCGGCGCCGCCCAGGCCGAGGTCACCCTGCCGGACCCGCTCTCGGAAACGCAGGCCCAGGCAGAGCTGCGCCGGATGGCCGACCGCAACCAGGTGCTCAAGCCGATGATCGGCCAGGGCTACCACGGCACGATCACCCCCGCGGTGATCCGCCGCAACCTGCTGGAGAACCCCGCCTGGTACACCGCGTACACGCCGTACCAGCCGGAGATCTCCCAGGGCCGGCTCGAGGCACTGCTGAACTTCCAGACGATGATCGCCGACCTGACTGGTCTCCCGTGGGCCGGGGCCTCGCTGCTCGACGAGGCCAGCGCCGCCGCCGAGGCGATGACGCTGTCCCGCCGCGGCGTTGGCGCCGGCCCCCGGCCGGCGCCGGGAAAGCAGGTAGACAGCACTATCTTCCTGGCCGACGAGGACTGCCTCCCGCAGACCCTCGACGTGCTCCGCACCCGCGCCGAACCACTCGGCATCGACCTCCGGATCGCCCGCCTCACCCCGGAGGTGATCGCCGCGGCCGAGGGCCTGTTCGGCGTGCTGATCCAGTACCCGGCCGCCACCGGCGAGATCCGCGACCCAGCCCCGCTGATCGAGGCCGCACACGCCAACGGCGCGCTGGTCACCGTCGCCGCCGACCCGCTCGCGCTGACCCTGCTGAAGCCGCCCGGCGAGCTCGGCGCCGACATCGCGATCGGCTCTACCCAGCGGTTCGGGGTGCCGATGTGGTTCGGCGGTCCGCACGCCGCCTACATCGCGGTCGCCGACCCGCTCAAGCGCCAGCTACCCGGCCGCATCGTCGGGGTCTCGGTGGACGCCGACGGCCACCCCGCGTACCGGCTCGCGCTGCAGGCCCGCGAGCAGCACATCCGCCGCGAGAAGGCGACCAGCAACATCTGCACGGCGCAGGTCCTGCTCGCCGTGGCCGCCGCCATGTACGCGACCTACCATGGTCCGGAGGGGCTGACCGCCATCGCGCAGGCGGTTCACGCTAAGGCCGCCGCCCTCGCCGGAACCCTTAAAAACCATGGCCTCATAACGACATCCACTGCTTGGTTCGACACCATCCGCTTCGTCCCGGAGGACGCGGCCACGGTGGTGGCACGCACCGCCGAGGCCGGCTACAACCTGTACCTGGCGCCAGACGGCGCCGTGCAGGTCACCTGCGACGAGACGACCACCGACGACGACATCCGCGCCGTGGCCGAAGCCATCCTGGGCACTTCCGTCGCTGATGTGTCCGGTTCTAGCGCGCTGCCGCCGGAACTGCTCCGGACCTCGGAGTTCCTGACCCACCCGGTGTTCCACCAGCATCGCAGCGAGACGGCGCTGCTGCGCTACCTGCGGCGCCTCGCCGATTTCGACATCGCGCTGGACCGGTCGATGATCCCGCTCGGCTCGTGCACGATGAAGCTGAACGCCGCCGCCGAGATGGAGCCGATCAGCTGGCCGGAGTTCGCGGACATGCACCCGCTGGCGCCGTCCGGCCAGGCCGCGGGCTACGCCGAGCTGGTCGCCTCGCTGGAGTCCCGGCTCGCCGCACTGACCGGTTACGACGAGGTGTCCGTCCAGCCGAACGCCGGCTCGCAAGGCGAGCTGGCCGGCCTGCTGGCGATCCGCGCGTACCACACGTCGCGCGGTGACACCGAGCGGGACGTGTGCCTGCTGCCCGAGTCGGCGCACGGAACGAACGCGGCCAGCGCGGTGCTCGCCGGGCTGCGCGTCGCGGTGGTGAAGTGCGGCGCGGACGGTGCCATCGACCTCGGCGACATCCACGCCAAGCTGGAGCAGCACGCCGGCCGGGTCGCGGCGATCATGCTCACGTACCCGTCGACCGCCGGCGTCTACGATGAGACCGTCGGCGAGGTCTGCGCACTGGTGCACGAGGCCGGCGGGCAGGTCTATCTGGACGGCGCGAACTTCAACGCGCTGGCCGGCGTCGCGACGCTGCCGTCGTTCGGCGCGGACGTGTCGCATCTGAACCTGCACAAGACGTTCTGCATCCCGCACGGCGGCGGCGGCCCGGGTGTCGGGCCGGTGGCGGTCCGGTCACACCTGGCGCCGTTCCTGCCCGGGCGGGGCCTGGGACCAGTTGCCGGGGCGCACTACGGGTCGGCCGGGATCCTGCCGATTTCCTGGGCGTACGTCGCGATGATGGGCGCGGACGGCCTGCGCGCGGCCACTCAAATCGCCGTGCTGTCCGCCAACTACGTGGCCAAGCGGCTGGCCCCGCATTTCCCGGTGCTGTACACCGGCAGGAACGGCCTGGTCGCGCACGAGTGCGTGATCGACCTGCGCCCGCTCGCCGCGCGCACCGGGATCAGCAACGAGGACGTGGCCAAGCGGCTCATCGACTACGGGTTCCACGCGCCGACGATGTCCTTCCCGGTGGCGGGCACGTTGATGATCGAGCCGACGGAGAGCGAGGACCTCGCCGAGCTAGACCGGTTCTGCGAGGCGATGATCTCGATCCGGGCCGAGATCGCCAGGGTCGAGTCCGGCGAGTACGACCATGCCGACAACCCGCTGAAGAACGCGCCGCACACCGCGGAGATGCTGATAGCGGGGGAGTGGAAGCACCCCTACGACCGCGAAGAGGCGGCATATCCGGACGGCACTCTCAGGCGGGGCAAGTACTGGCCGCCAGTCCGGCGCGTAGACCAGGCCTACGGCGACCGCAACCTCATGTGCGCCTGTCCGCCCCCGGAAGCCTTCGAGTAACCTCCTCGGCGCCCCCGCATCGTGATAGTCACGACGGGTCGTCGGCCGGGTAGGTCATGGGGGTGCGTGGCCCCCGGGCCCCCTGCCGGGTGGAGCGGATACGGCACCTGAAGCCCCCCCGTAAAAGTACGTCCCGCGCGCCCGTCCCCAGGTGTGCACCTGCCTGCGCCCCGGATTGTGGAGGCGGAGGGGAGGAGTCAGGTAAACACACCATTGCGGGAGGCGGGACGGGCGCGCGGGGGTCGCGGCGGCGGGCCGGCAGAAGGTGGGAATGCAGCCCAGTAGCCGCCGCGGGATTAGTGGCTTGCGACGGGGAAGGCGGACAGGTCGGCCAAGTGCGGGGGCAGGCTGAGCGTGACGACGCTCTCTTGCTCTTCGGGGTCGGTGCGGGCGACCACGGCGACGGTCATGACATCGCTGCGGTTCACCGGGAGGTGGGGAGTTCCGGGCGGGACGTACATGAAGTCGCCGGCCTTGACGATGGTGCGCTGGAGCAGGCCCTCGCCGTGCCAGACCTCGGTCTCGCCGCTGACCGTGTAGATCGCGGATTCGTGTCCCGCGTGGAAATGCGGGATACCGCGGGTGCCCGGAGGAATCGTCACCAGGTGCAGGCACAGCGCGTGCGCACCGGCGGACCGGCTGGTGACCCCCGCGGCGAGGCTTATCCCTTGCTTCCCGGCGTAGTTCTCGCCGGAGCGGATGATCACACAGTCGCCTGGGTTCGCTAGCCCGGCCACCGATGGTGCGCGGAGTGCGCGCTCCCAGACTTCGCTTACTCTGAGCATTTTCTTGTATCCTATCCGTGATGTCTCCTCTGCCAAGATTATGACCATGCGTATTCGTATGGATACTCTCTGTGCAGGTATGGATCTCTAACTTTTCGGTAAGTATCTACTTGCTGTTTGGTAAGATTTGGTCACTTAAGGTGACATTTCCCGATTAGGTACCCGCCTCAAGGGGGGCCGCGCTCACCCTCCGTTCCGGCCGCGCACCGCTCGGCCCGCACTGCCCGCCCCGCCGCGCCCGCGCGCGTCCCGTCAGGCGCCGGCGCCCTCCCGAACCGCACCCCGCCCGCCCCGCGCGCCCCGCGCCCGCTCGGCCCGCACTGCCGCCGCCGCACCCCGCCCGCCCCGCGCCTGCGCGCGTCCCGTCCGGCGCCCGCGCGCTCCCGAACCGCACCCCGCCCGCCCCGCGCGCCCCGCGCCCGCCCCGCGCCCGCGAGCGCCCGCCCGCGATCCGCCTCGCGCCTGCGGTCGCCCCGCGCCCGTTCGGCCCCCTCCGAACCGCGCGCGTCCCGTCCCGCGCCCTACCGAACTGGACCGCGCCCCTCCCGGACGGACCGCTCCCCCCGAACTGCGTGTGTCCCGCTCCGAACTGCGCCCGTTTCGCCCCGATTGGCTCCGCTTTCATGTTAGAAAAGGGCCTTGTGGTAGAAAAGGCGCCAGATCTGGCGCCTTTTCTACCGGGAAGCCCTTTTCTGACACGGGAGTTTTGCAACTCGTGTCGCTTTGGCATCTTGAGTAACAGTTGCCACGTGCGCCGCACGATCGGACGGTGCTGGGGCAGTCGATGGCGCCGGTGCGGAACACCGCGGCCGCGGCCCGTCTGCGCGGGTGCGGTGGGTGGGCCGGTCTGGGCGGGTGCGGTGGGTGGGCCGGTCTGGGCGGGTGCGGTGGGTGGGCCTGGCGGCGCGGGTGCGGTGGGTGGGCGGGCCTGGCGGCGCGGGCGCGGTGGGTGGGCCTGGCGGCTCGCCGTGGGTGGTGGGTGGGTCTGGCGGCTCGCCGTGCGGTGGTGTGGCCGCGGGCTGGTGGCGGCGGGTGGCGCGGACCGTGCGGGGCGAGCGGCTGCTCAGGCGGAGGCGCGGCCTTGGCGGGATTGGATGTGCTGGCGGGCCGTGGCGTAGTCGAGGCCGAGGGCGCCTAGGGCCTTCTGCAGCGGATCGCGGGGCTTGCTGTCGGCGACGCGGAGGATGCCGAGGAGCAGGTGCTCCGCGCCCAGCTGGCTGGCGTGGAATTCGCGGGCCTCTTTGAGGGACTCGACCAGGGATCGCTTTGCTTCGTCGGTGAACGGGCTACGGAGGAGCCGGCCGCGCGAAGTCGCCGGGACACGCTGGAGCGCGCCCTCGCCGAAGCTGTCCTCCGCCCGGCGCCTGATCTCGTCGAGGTCGATGCCCAGGGAGCGCAGGAGCTCCGCGTCCGGCGTTGGGTCGAGCTCGCGGTCGACAGCGGCGGTGTCGACGCCCAGGTCGGCAAGGACCCTCGTGGCCACGCTGTCCCCTGTCGTCAGCGCGGACAGGAGGTGGAGCGGGCCGACGCTGGCGTCGCCGCGCTCGGCCGCCTTGGTCTTGGCGTCGACGACGACCTTGCGGGCGTCCGCGGTGAAACGCTCAAGCATTGCTGGAACTCCCTCGGGTGTGGCGGGCGTGCTTCTTGTGGACGGCCTGGCGCGAGACGCCGAGCGCTTCGGCGATCTCCTGCCAGGACCAGCCGTTCTGCCGCGCGTTGCCGACCTGGAGCGCCTCGAGCTGCTCCACCAGCCTGCGCAGCGCGGCGACGGCGCGCAGCCCGGTGTGCGGATCCGAGCTGTCCGCCGCGGCGGCCAGTTGTGGTGCGGTAGTCATGGTGTCAACCTACGTTGACACCACGGCGCTTGTCAACATAGGTTGACGCCGCTTACGGAGGAGTTACGGCAACTGGTGAACCGAGCGAGCACGCTGGTCGTTTCCGTTATTAGGGTAAGCAAGCAGGTAGCCCGGATTGGGGGTGCGGACCTATGACCAGCGTGGCGCGGCGGGCCGCACCATCACCGTCCGGAGGAAGGGCGGGACGTGGCGTTAAACCACAGCCCGTTATGACAAAAGTCCGTCCTGAGGCTGTGCTCTGGGTTATCGGCCTGGGCGCGGTCGCGGTGCTCGCGCTGTGGTGGCGGGCCACGACCAGCGTCGACGGGCTGGGCGGCTGGCTGACCGGGGCGGGACGGATCCTCGGGCTGCTGTGCGGCTACGGCGTCGTTGTGCTGGTCGCGCTCATGGCGCGGCTGCCGCCGCTGGAGCGCGGCGTCGGGACTGACCGGCTGGCGCGGTGGCACGCGATGGGCGGGCGCTACGTCGTCTCGATCGTGGTGGCACACGGCCTGCTGATCATCTGGGGTTACGCGGTCACCGCGCACACCAACGTGATCAACGAGTCTGGCGCGCTGCTCACCCAGTACCCCGACGTGCTGATGGCGACCGTGGCCGGCTTCCTGCTGCTCGGCGTCGGTATCGTGTCGATGCGCGCGGCGCGCCGCCGGATGCGCTACGAAACCTGGTACTACCTGCACTTCTACACGTACCTGGCGATCGCGCTGGCGTTCAGCCACCAGTTCGCGGACGGCGCGTCGTTCATCAACAGCCTGGCCGCGCGGTTCTGGTGGTCCGCGCTGTACCTGACCGTCGCGCTGCTGGTGCTGTGGTACCGCATCGTCGTGCCGTGGCGGGCGTTCGTGCGGCACGCGTTCCGGGTGGCCGGGGTGAAGGACGAGGCGCCCGGCGTGGTGTCGGTCTACATCGCCGGCCGCAAGCTGGACGAGCTGGCCGCGGAGCCCGGCCAGTTCTTCCGCTGGCGGTTCCTGAGCCGGTCGATGTGGTGGTCCGCGCACCCGTACTCGCTGTCCGCCATGCCGGGCAAGGACATGCTGCGGATCACCGTCAAGGCCCTCGGCGACCACAGCCGCGCGATGCGGTCACTGCGCCCGGGGACGCGAGTCTGGGCCGAGGGGCCGTACGGGGCGTTCACCCACGACGGCAACGTGCGGGGGGTGGTGCTGATCGCCGGCGGGGTCGGGATCACGCCGCTGCGCGCCATGTTCGCTTCGCTTCCCGGCCGGGTCACGCTCGTATACCGGGCGCGGCGCTGGGAGGACATCGTGTTCCGCGACGAGCTGGACGCGATCGCCCGGGCCCGCGGCGCGACCGTGCGCTACGTGGTCGGGTCACGGCGGGAGCTCGGCGGGGATCCGCTGTCGGCTTCGGCGCTGCGGCAGGAGATACCGGGGCTGGACAAGCACGACGTGTACGTGTGCGGGCCCGCCGGAATGACGTCCTCGGTCGCCGCGGCCCTGGTGGCGGCCGGGGTGCCGCGGCGGCGGGTCCACTACGAGTCGTTCGAGTTCTAGGGAGGCGACCATGCGGCGGGTTATCCTCGCGGTGACCGGGACGGTCGCCGGACTTGTCGCGCTGCTGTCGTTCCGGTCGCACGTGCCATCGGTGCCGGCTGGGGCTTCTGGGGCCTCTGGGAACACTGGGACCTCGGCGGCCGGGGCCTCGGCGGCCGGGGCGGCCGGGGCCGGGGCCGGGCAGCCGACGCCGAGCGCGTCGCTGGCGGCAGGGGAGCGGGCCATCGACGGCAACGTGGCGAACACCGCCTACGGGCCGGTCCAGGTCCAGGTGCTCGTGAAGAACAGCAAGATCGTCACCGTGAACATCCTGGAGCAGCCGTCCAGCACGGCGCACGACCTGCAGATCGGGCAGTTCGCGTTCCCGCAGCTCATCCACGAGACGCTCACGGCGCAGAGCGGACGGATCGACGCGGTGTCCGGCGCCACCTACACCAGCCAGGGCTACATCCAGTCGTTGCAGAGCGCGCTCGACAACGGGGCGTAACATGACAGCGATTCGGGTCCGGCACACGGAGCACGTGATGGGGACCGTGGTGTCGTTCGACGTGGCGGCGCCCTTCGCCGGGGACGCGCTGGCCGCCGCGGTGCGCTGGCTGCACTGGGTGGATTCGGTGTTCTCGACGTACCGGGCGGATAGCTGCGTAAGCCGGCTGGGGCGCGGCGAGATCGCGGTCGGGGACTGCCCGCCGGAGGTTGCCGAGGTGCTGGCCGCGTGCGAGACGCTGCGAGTCGCCAGCGGCGGGTACTTCAGCGCGTGGTATGCGGGCGCGCTGGATCCGTCCGGGTACGTGAAGGGCTGGGCGATCGAGCGGGCCGCGGCGATGCTGACCGCGGCGGGGTCGGCGTCGCACTGCGTCAACGGCGGGGGAGACGTGCGGTGCGCGGGCGCGCGGCGGGCCGGGCCCGACGGTGCCGACCCGCCGCCAGAGGCGGCCGCGCTAGCACCGTGGCGGGTGGGAATCGCGGACCCGCTGCGGCGCGGGGTGCTGTGCGCGGTGGTGACCGGGCAGGACATCGCGGTGGCCACGTCCGGGGTCGCCGAACGCGGCGCGCACATCATCGACCCCGTGCGTGGCGAGCCCGCCACCGGGTTGCTCAGCGTGACGGTCGTCGGACCGGACCTGGCGCTGGCGGACGCGTACGCGACGGCATGCGTGGCGATGGGCTGGCCGCCGGCTGTGGACTGGCTGGCCGGGCTGTCCGGCTACGAGGGGTTTGGCATCCGGGCGGACGGGTCCACCTGGGAGACAGCGGGGTTCGGCGTATACCGCTGGGCAGGGTTATTCGCGGCTAGCGGCCGCGGCCAGGTGCGCCGCGAGGCTGTCCGCCGCGCGGGCGTCCAGCGGCGCGTGGCTGATCAGCGCGCGGTACCACAGGACGCCATAGGCCATGTCGACGAGGATGTCCAGGTCGGCGGACCGGGACAGCTCGCCCCGGTCACGGGCGCGGGCCAGCAGCGAGCGCAGCGCCGCGCGCCGCTGTGCGGTGAAGTCCTGGAGGACCTGGGACACGTGCTCGTCCTGCTGAGCGGCCGCGGCAAGCTGGCGAAGCACGCGCAGCGTGCCGGCGTCCTCGAGGCCCGCGAAGCTGTCCCTGATGAACGCGGCGAGGTCGGCGGTGAACGAGCCGGAGTCCCGGATCGGGACGATCGCTCTGGCGTGGCGCGCCATGGCCGCCGCGACGACAGCGCCCTTGCTCGGCCACCAGCGGTAGATGGTCTGCCTGCCGACCCCGGCGGCCGCGGCGATCGCGTCGATCGTGAGGCCCTCGGTACCGTCGCGCCGGAGCAGCTCGAACGTGCTGTCCAGGATCGCCTCCCTGGCCGCTTCGTTGCGGCGGCGCCCGGTGTGCGGTCGGCGCGGGGTTACGGTCACGCCGTTCAGCATAACATTTGACGAGACTAGGAGTATTGGTAAGCTTGTTGCCGAGACTAATCGTTCCGGCAATCTCAGCTTGGAGGCTGGCATGTCGTTCTCGGGACAGCGGGTGGTCGTCATCGGTGCGAGCGCGGGGGTCGGGGAGGCGACGGCGCGGGCATTCGCGGCCGACGGCGCCCAGGTGATCATCACCGGCCGGGTCAAGGAACGCCTGGACGTCGCGGCATCGCGGATCGGCGGGGACGTCTCGTCGCACGTGGTGGACGCGACCGACGGCGCGGCAGTACGTGAATTCTTCGGGTCACTGGACCGGCTGGACCACCTGGTGCTCGCGGCGAGCCCGGGTGCGATCGGCAGCGGGCCGTTCGCGGACCTGGACGAGCAGGCGTTGCGCGCGGCGTTCGACGGCAAGCTGTTCGCGTACGTGCGGGTGCTGCAGGCGGCGCTGCCCAAGCTGCGCGCCGACGGTTCTGTCACGTTCATCAGCGCCGCGTCCGCGCGCGCCGCGTATCCCGGCTCGACCGGGCTGGCGGCGGTGAACGGCGCGGTGGAGGCGATCGTGCGCCCGCTCGCGGTGGAGCTGAAGCCGCTGCGGATCAACGCGGTCTCGCCGGGGGTCATCGACACCCAGTGGTGGGACGTGCTGCCCGATGACCAGCGCAAGGCGTTCTTCGGCACCGTGGCGGCGACGAGCCCGGTGGGCCGGGTAGGGACGCCAGAGGACGTCGCGGACGCGGTGCGGTACCTCGCCGGGGCCGGGTTCGTCACCGGAACCGTGCTCGAGTGCGCAGGTGGTGGGACGCTGACCGTCGGCGCCGCCGCTTGACGTCGGCCAGCTCGAACCGCCACGCGGTGGACGTCTCGCCCCACGTGCCGGGTTGTCGTTATCGAACCGTGACGCAGGTTCCGCAACTGATTCTGGAATGCCCTCGTCATATCCTGTGAAAACACCGTGAAAACGCTGTGAATGTTCAACCTGAAACTCGGGGGTTCTGGATGTCATTGAGGAAAGCGGCCCTGGCTGGGACGGCCGGGGCCGCGGCGGCGGTAACGTTGCTGGGTATCGCCGCGACGCCGGCGTTCGCGAAGTCTGACAGCACGCTGACCGGCCCGCGAACCGTCAAGGCCGGCAATCCGTTCCGGCTCACCGTGGGGGTCGGCGACGACGGCGGGGCGCGGCCCGCTCGCGCGCGGCTTCAGATCCGGGACGGGCACGGGCATTTCCACTGGCTCGGCACCTGGCACCAACTGCGTCGCACGTCTCACGCGGACGAATCGTGGACCTTCGCGGTGACCAACCGGCATCGCGGTCCCAAAACGTATCGCGCCGTGATCACGGGGTACGCGACGACCAACGCGGTGACCGTCACCATCCGCTGAAACGCATGTCAAGCCCCAGAACGGCGTCCAGCAAGAGCTGAGGCATTGCGCAGCAGGCTTTCAGCCCGGTTCCATACCTTCTGATAATGAAGAAGGAATAGCCGAGCTGAGGATTGGACCCATGGGCGAGAGAGTGACGATCTCCTACCGGGGCGCTGCCTACGAACTGGGGCGCGGGAGGAACTCCTACGGCATCTGGCCGCTGGGTACCCCGCGTACCGAGCCAGTCGAGCGGTGGCCGGAAACCCCCGATGGATGGAACGCGGCCTGGTCCCGGTTCACCGGAATCGAGACGCCCGGCAGCATCGTGGCGGCCAGGTCCACGAGCGGCGGCCTGGCCATCAGCGCGAGCAGCGGCCTGGCCGCGGCGCTGCTGGGGGTCGGCGTGCTGTGCGGCATCATCAGCCTGTTCCCCGGCTACATCGGCGGATCCAGCATCGCTTCTCAGCCGGTCCAGCTCGTGCCGCACGCCATCTACCTCGGCGCCTGGACGCTCAGCGCGGTGCTGATCCTGCTCGGCGCCCGGCCAGGCTGGCACAGCCGGCGGCGGGCAGGCGCGCTGCTCGGTGCCGGGGTCAGCATCGTCACGTTCGGCCTGTTCCTCACCGATCTCGGCCAGGTGATCGCCTACGGCGGGCGCCTCGCGGACGCCGGGCTGTGGCTCGGCCTGGTGGGCTGGTTCGCCTGCGCGGCGGGCTCGATCGCGGCATGCTTCATCAAGTCCGGTGATCATTCGGCGGGCCTGCTGGCGAGCATCGGCCGGCCGGGCAGGCCGCGCGGATACGAGGTGGCCACGGCGGTCGTCATCGCGGCGGCCGGCATCGGCGTCGCGATAGCGTTCGCGCCCTCGTGGGACAGCTACCTGCTGCGCACCGCCAATGGGACGTCCCAGTCGCTGACCGCCGGCAACGCTTTCTCCAATCCCGGCGCGATGATCGCCGGCAGCCTGGTCGTGATGATCACCTTCGGCCTTGTCGCGATCGCCGCCGCGCTGTGGCGCCCGCTCCGGCTTGGCGCGGCGCTGCTGGCAGGCGCGACGATCCCGATGGTCGCGCAGGCGATCTCCGGGCTGGTGCAGGTGAGCGAGCCGACCTCGCCGTCCACCTTCAACATCTCGCCATCCCAGGCGTCTGCCCTCGGGCTCACGATCACGAACGGTCTGACCCCCGCGTTCTGGATCTTCGCGCTGCTCCTGGTCGTGCTCGTCGTATCCTGCGCCTGGATGCTGGTCACACCGCCCGGACCCGCAGTGGCAACGGCCGCCGCCCCGGCTCCCGCGGCTGGCCCGGCCGAGGCGTCGTCGGCGTGGGACGGCGAAGACGATGACGACAACATCGACTGGGGAAACCCGGCCGCGGAGCCGGACATCGTCGACAGCCACGAGGAATCGGTGCCCGCGCAGCCGGCTCGTTCCCAGCCACCCGCTGACGAGTAGCGAACCGCGAAACGACAGCAAAGAGCTCCGGCGGATGGCGTCATAATCCCGGGCAAGCCTGTTCGAGCACGTCTGGCGAGCTCGCGTCGTAGCCGGCGATCCAGGCCGCGCCGCGTCCTTCCGGATCGCGCCGGCTGACGCGCCGTCGCCACGCGATCGATATGTCCCGGCGCCGGGCGGCCCAGCGAGAGGTCAGGTGATTACTCAGTCCCCGCTCGCGAGAGGCCAGCACCACCCGGCTTGCCCGCGGGCGGCGAGTTCGTTCGTACCGGGCCAGGCCCGTGAGCGGATGGCCGGCCTCCGCAGCTAGCGCCGTCGCGAGGACGGCGGCGTCCTCGATCGCCTGGCAGCCGCCCTGGCCGAGGTACGGCAGCATCGGATGCGCGGCGTCGCCCAGGACGGTGATCCGGCCGCGTGTCCAGCGCGGGATCGGGTCGCGGTCGTAGAGTGCCCACTTGTACCAGGTGTCCGCGGCGGCAAACAGCCGGAGCAGGGACTCGTGCCACCCGGCGTAGCGTTCGAGCACCTCATCACCGCCGCACTGGGCGATCCATGACTCGTGGCGGTAACCGTCGTCGTCGTAGTGGCAGACCACGTTGATCAGTTCCTCGCCCCGCAGCGGGTACAGGACGATCGTGCCGTGCGGGCCAAGCCACTGGGCAACGTCAGTGAATGGCTTACCTTACTGCTGGAAATGCCGCAGGTGCTCGGCGTGTGCTTCGCGCAGCCAGCCTTCGGTGATCCGCGGATCGTCGAACGGCTTGCCGAGCGCGAGCTGGTCCAGGTAGGCCTCGTCGGCGGCGACCCGGCGGCGGAACTCCGCTGCGTCGCCGACGCGGCCGTGCCCGGGGATCACCTGGCGGACGCCGGAGACGGCGGCCAGGCGGGCCAGGCCGGTGCGGTAGTCGCCCATCGGGTCGTCGGCGCCGGTGTCGAGCAGCGGGATCTCCGCGTCCGAGATCATGTCGCCGACGGCGAAGACGCCGGTGCCGGGCAGGAACACCGCGCCGTGGCCGGGGGCGTGCGCGTTGTGCACGACCAGGCGCGCGGTCGGACCGTTCCACGGAATCGTGTCCGCGTCCAGCGCGGTCACGTGCCCGAACAGCGCAAGGTCATGGCCCGGCGCGGACGCCTCCATGCCGGAGACCATCCCGTCCCGAGCGGTTTCGGTGATCACCGCGGCGGCGGGCGCGGCGTAGCGCGGCGCGTCGCCGAAGGCCGGGTGCCACAGCACGTGGTCCCAGTGCGGATGGGTGGACCAGCCGGCGACGGGGCGCAGGCCCCGCGCGGCGAGCTCGCTGGCCAGGCCGGCCAGCTCGGCGACGTGCACGCCCGGGTCGATGATCAGGCAGCCGCCGTCGGCACCCGCGATCACCACGGTATTGGTGATCGCGAACGCGCTCGTTGTGACAAAAACACCGGGCGCGACTTCGGTGAGCACAGGGCGAGTCTATTGGCCGAGGTGCGGATCAGGCGCTTCGATTTCGACGTGCCGATGGTGCCAACGGGTCCCCGTTTCGTGTGCCGATGGCGCCATCGGGTGGGGGGTCAGGCGGCCCGTAGGCACCATCGGCATCCTCGCGGCGGGCATCCTCGCGGCGGGCATCCTCGCGGCGGGCATCCTCGCGAGCGCCATCCTCGCGGGCGCCATCCTCGCGGGCGCCATTCTCGCCATGGGCACGCAGGGTGCGCTCCCCGGGTTAGACACCGGGCGGCTGGCGATCTGGGCGCCTTGGCAGGGACGAGCACAGCCGGGACGGCCACCAGTTCCACCGGCCGATCAGCACCACCGCGGACGGCACCAGCAGGGTCCGGACCAGGAACGTGTCCATCAGCACACCGAGCGCGAGCCCGACGCCCACGTCGACGATCGTCCGGACGTTCGCCGGCCCGGCCGAGCCGGAGCCCACCAGCGCCAGCACGCCGAACGTCAGCGCCAGCACCAGCCCGGCGGAGGTGACCGTAGTGCCGGTCGCCGCCAGGGCGCGGCCGACGGCTTCGCGCAGCGGCAGCCGCGTGGCCTCCTCCCGGATCCGGGTCATCACCAGGATGTTGTAGTCCTCGCCGAGCGCCAGCAGGAACACGAACAGCAGGAACGGCAGGATGAACGTCATGCCTGGCTGACCGGCCGCCTTGATGAACACCAGCACGGTCAGCCCAAGGGCCGAGAAGTACGACAGCACCACGGACGCGATCAGGTACAGCGGCGCGACCAGAGACCGCATGACGAGCGCGAGCAGCACCGCGATCACCGCGATCGCGACCGGAATGACCGTGCGCAGGTCCTGATCGGACAGCGACGCGATGTCGTATGTGAACGCCGGCTGCCCCGTGACGCCCCACGCCACCGCGCCGGCCATCCCCGCCGCTCGCGAAGCGAGCCCGCGCACGGCGGGCATGGCCCGGGACGCCGCGGTCGAGGTCGCGTCGCCGGCCGCGAGCTGCGTCGCGAACGCGACGGTCAGGCCGTCCGGGCTCACGTACGAGCCGCTGGCCAGGTACGCCCGGTCCGCGGCAGCCCCCGCGACGGCCCCCGCGGCGATCGAGGGACGAGCACTCCGCGGCGGGCCATACCGCGCGAACAGAGCGGTGTAGCCGGTGGGGGTGAGGGATATGTCGTTCGGATCAAAAGGACCGGAGACAACGGTGAACGCGCGCTCGGCGGCCAGCCACCCTTCGGCCGCCGCCACCGGACGCGGGCGCGCCCACACCGGCGTCCGCAGCCGGAGCACGATCAGTGTCGGGTTCACCGCGGTCTGCGGGAAATGCCGCGCCAGCAGCGTGTCTCCGTATGACGAGTCGCTGCCGGCCGGGGCCGTCACCGGCCCGCCGAAGCCGGCCGCCAGGTACCCGCCGGACAGCACCGCCAGCGCGCCGAACACCACTAGGCCGATGCCCAGCACCACCACCGGGCGGCGCACGATACGCACGCAGGCCGGGCCCCACCAGCCGTGTCGCACCGCGCCCGGTCGCACCGAGGACGGCCAGAACGCGGCCGGGCCGAGCACGGCGAGAAGCGCGGGCAGCAGCGTGAGTCCGGCCACCAGCATCAGCCCGATGCCGATCGACAGCGGCGCGGCCAGCCCGGAGTACAGCGAGAACGTCGCCAGTGCCAGCGACCCGAGCGCCGCGATCAGCACGGCGGCCGAGAACGTGATCGTCTCCCCGGTGCGCGACACCGCCAGCACGATCGCGTCGTGGCAAGGCAGCCCGGAACGCATCGCCTCGCGCACCCGGAACATCAAGAACAGCGCGTAGTCCGTGCCGGCCCCGATCACCAGCACGATGAGCAGCAGCGCCGCGATCTGGGAGACACCCAGACCCAGGTGGACGGCCGCCAGCGCGGTCAGCCGCTCGCTGACCAGCACGACGAGCGCGGCGGGCACCACCGCCACGAACGGCGCCAGCGCGGACCGGAACACGGCGACGAGCAGCGCCACCACGAAGATCAGCGAGAACCACTGCACCTTGCCGCCGCTCGACGTGGACACCGCGTTGTTGTCCACCCGGGTCGCGACCGCGCCGGCCAGGTGGGCCGCCAGGCCCGGCGGCAACGGCACCCCGTGCAGCGCGGCGCGCAATGCGGTGCAGAGCGTAGCCTGGCTCGACGCGGACAGGCCGGGTGACTGGGGGATGGCGGCGAGCACGGTCAGCCGGGTCGCGTCGCCGTCGGCGGACACGCCGGCCGGCTGCACCGAGACCACGTGCGTGACCTGGGCGAGCCGCGCGCCCAGGCGCGCGGCGGCGGCCTCGTCCGCGGAGGTCAGCCCAGCGGGGCGCGCGGCGACGATAGTGACCGCGGTCAGCGAGGCCGCGCCCTGGATCGGCGCCGCCAGGTCCGCGGCCTGCTGCGACGGAGCACCAGCAGGCAGGAACGACGAGTTATCGCTCTGGGTCACGCTGCCGAGCGCCGGCAGCAGCGTCATCGCCGCGACGGTCCCGGCCAGCCAGGCGGCGATCACCGCCCAGCGGAACCGGACCGCGAACCGGCCAAGCCTGCCGAAAGCCGTACCCACGCACGTTATCGTCGCCGGCAACCACCCCTTAGGCCCAGAGGACGGCTCGATTAACTCCGCGCGTCGACGGCCGCGCGGATCCGGGCCAGCGCGCCGGAGACCGGCAGCGGCGGCAACTGGCGTCCGTCCCGCAGGCGGAGCGAGACAGTGTCGTTCGCCACCTCCTGCGCGCCGATCACCGCGATGTACGGCACCAGGCGCGACGACCGGATCCGCGCGCCCAGGGTCCCGGCGTCCGGCTCCGCGATAGACACCCGCAGGCCCAGCGACTCGGCTTGCAAAGCCACCGCGCCGGCGACGGGCCGCTCGGCGGCCGATACGGGCGCGACGACCAGCTGGGTGGGGGAGAGCCAAGGCGGGAACGCGCCGCCGTGCCGTTCGATCAGGTGCGCGACCGCGCGCTCGATGGTGCCGATGAGGCTGCGGTGCACCATGACCGGGCGGTGCCTGGCGCCGTCTCCGCCTACGTACCCCAAGTCAAACCGCGACGGCTGGTAGAGGTCGACCTGCACGGTGGACAGGGTGGCCTCGCGGTCCGCGTGGTCGGCGATCTGCACGTCGATCTTCGGGCCGTAGAACGCCGCCTCGTCGGGGTCCGCCTCGTACGGCAGGCCGGCGGCATCCAGGACGTCGCGCAGCACCGCGGTGGCCCGCTGCCAGATGGCCGGGTCTTCGACGTATTTCTCGCCGGGGCCCGCCAGGGACAGCCGGTACCGAAGCGGCTCGATGCCGAGCGCCCGGTAGGCCTCGTTGATCAGCGCCAGGGCACCGGCCGCCTCCGCGGCCACCTGGTCGAGGGTGCAGAAGATGTGCGCGTCGTTGAGCTGCATCACGCGCACCCGGGTCAGCCCGCCGAGCACGCCGGACAGCTCGGCCCGGTGCTGCCCGCCGAGTTCGGCGATACGCAGCGGCAGTTCCCGGTGGCTGCGCGACCGGGAACGGTAGATCACCGCGTGATGCGGGCACAGACTAGGGCGTAGCACGAGTTCGTCGTCGCCGCCGAGCGGCAGAGCCGGGAACATGTCCGCCCGGTAGTGCGCCCAGTGCCCGGAGATCTCGTACAGCTCCCGCTTGCCGAGCACCGGCGAGTACACATGCTGGTACCCGTTCCGGCGCTCCAGGTCCCTGACGTACTCCT
>Ga0207664_10000591_pt1 | contig 25293 bp, 28 predicted proteins | sample LARL83metaG_FD_184349 | JGI IMG/M metagenome (GOLD analysis project Ga0207664, IMG submission 184349) | Corn, switchgrass and miscanthus rhizosphere microbial communities from Kellogg Biological Station, Michigan, USA - LAR L8-3 metaG... | ecosystem: Host-associated > Plants > Roots >... | reverse complement strand
CCGCGATGACGATCCTCGGCCAGCGCGTGGCGCCGTGGCTCGCCGACCGCCAGCTCGCGCGCAGCGGCTTCGCGGACCAGCAGAGCGACACGCCGCTCGCCCCGGATCGGCGCGACTACCTGTTCGCGCCGCTCGACGACCAGCGCGACCATGGCGTCCACGGCGCGTTCGGCGGTCAGGCGCACCGCCGCGACCCGCAGCTGTGGCTCGGCACGCACCGCGCGCCGGCGCTCGGGGCGCTCGCGGCAGCCGTCGGGATCGCCGGCGCGGGGCTCGCGCGGAGGCGGCGTGGCTGAGCGGCGCGGGTCCACGGACCCGTATCCGCCGATCGCCGACTACGGCCTGATCGGCGACTGCCACACCGCGGCGCTCGTCTCGCGCGGCGGCAGCGTCGACTGGTGCTGCATGCCGCGCTTCGACAGAGGAAGCTGCTTCGGGCGGCTGCTCGACTGGGAACGCGGCGGCCACTGCACGATCGCGCCGGTCGGCCTCGATCCGACGCGCACGACGCGCGAGTACCTCGGCGACTCGCTCGTGCTCGCGACCACGCTGCACGGCGAGGACGGAGAGCTGCTGCTGCTCGACTGCCTCGTCTGCGACCCGGCGCTCGACGAGCGCCACCGCCGCCTGCTGCGGATCGCCGAGTGCCGGCGCGGGCGCGTGACGGTCGACGTGCACGTCGCGCCGCGCTTCGACTACGGCGACGTGCGGCCCTGGCTGCGCCGCGAGGGACGCCACGCGACGAGCGCGATCGGCGGCGACGACGCGCTCGCGATCGTCTGCGACGCCGAGCTGGAGGCCGACGACCACGACCTTCACGCGCGGGTCGCGCTGGCGCCCGGCGAGCGGCTGCGGCTCGCGCTCACCTCGGTCCCGCCCGAGCGGATCGACGAGCAGCTCGCCGACCCGCCCGACGCCGCCCAGCTCGACGCCTGCCTTGAGCGCACGCTCGCGTGGTGGGCAGAGTGGGCGCGCCAGATCCGCTTCGAGGGGCCGGATGGGGCGGCGGTGCGTCGCTCGGCGCTCACGCTCAAGGCGCTCACGTACGCGCCGACCGGCGCGATCGTGGCCGCGCCGACGACCTCGCTGCCCGAGTGGATCGGCGCGGGGCGCAACTGGGACTACCGCTACTCGTGGGTGCGCGACTCCGCCTTCTGCTCGCGCTCGCTCGCGGAGGTCGGCGTCGAAGACGACGCCGACCGCTTCCGCGCGTTCATCGAGCGCAGCGCCGCCGGCCACGCGCAGGACCTCAAGGTCCTCTACGGCGTCGGCGGCGAGCGGCGCCTCGCCGAGGAGGAGCTGGACCTCGACGGCTACGCCGGCTCGCGGCCGGCACGCGTGGGCAACCGCGCGACCGGCCAGCTCCAGCTCGACACGCTCGGCGAGCTGGTCAACCTCTCGTGGCGCTGGCACCGCCGCGGCCACGCGCCCGACGACGACCACTGGCGCTTCCTCGTCTCGCTGGTCGACGAGGCCGCGGCGCGCTGGCGCGAGCCCGACGCCGGCATCTGGGAGCGGCGCGGGAGGCTGCTGCACAACGTCCACTCGAAGGCGCTCTGCTGGACGGCGCTCGACCGCGGCCTGCGCCTCGCCGAGGAGTGCGTGCGGCGGGCGCCGACGCGCCGCTGGACCGCCGCGCGCGACGAGGTGAGGGCCGCGATCGAGCGCCGCGGCTACGACAGCCGGCACGGCACCTTCGTGCAGGCGTTCGGAACCGGCGCGCTCGACGCGGCGCTGCTGCTGCTGCCGATGGCCGGCTTCGTCGCATGGGACGACGAGCGGATGATCCGCACGACCGACGCGATCCGCCAGCGGCTCGGCGAGGAGGACGGAACGCTCCTGCGCCGCTACGACACCGCCGCCGACGACGCCGGCGAAGGCGACGACGGCGGTCGCGAGGGCTGCTTCCTCGCGTGCTCGTTCTGGCTCGCCGAGTGCCTCGCCCGCCAGGGCCGCCGCGCCGACGCGCGCGAGGTCTTCGACCGCGCGAGCGCCACCGCCAACGACCTCGGCCTGTTCGCGGAGGAGTGGGATCCGGCCGCCGGCGCGCTGCTCGGGAACTTCCCGCAGGGGCTGACGCACCTCGCCCACGTCGCCGCCGCGATCGCGCTCGCGCAGGCCGGCGAGGGCTGACGCGGCTCTCAGAGCGCGCGCGGCGCCGAGACGGTACTCAGGCGGGGAGGCGCGGACGCGGCGGGCGGCGCGATCCCGAGCCGCTCGACGAGCGTGAAGAAGGCGGCCGCGTAGGGCGAGTCGGCGGTGCGCGCCCGCAGCGCCTCCCAGTCGACCTGCTCGCGCACGGCGCGCGAGATCTGCAGCAGCCATGCGAGGTCGAGCTGGTGCTCGTCGAGCGCGCGCAGCTTCGTCGTCAGCACGTCCTCGAGCGCCATCACGGGGACGCGCAGCGCGCTGAGGCTGCGCTCGACGCTGCGCGCAAGCGCCTCGTCGTCGATCGGCAGGCCGCGCGGACCGTGGATCAGGTCGATCAGCGTCTCGCCGTGCCACGCCTTCACGAGCCACTCCTCGGGCGGGTGCTCGGTGCGCATGCCGGCGGCGGCGAGCGCCGCCAGCGCGCGCTCGGCGTCCTGCGGGCGCAGCATCAGGTCGAGGTCGTTCGTCGGCTCCGGGCCGCCGTAGGCCCACGCGGCCATGCTGCCGCCGAGCATGAACGGGATCTCCGCCTCGCGCAGCACCGGCACCGCCGCGCGCAGCGCGTCGACGAGCGCGTCGAAGTCGCCGCAGGCGTCCGCTCCCATGCAGGAGCCGTACCCGCGCGCGGCGGACGCTAGCCGCCGGCCGCTCGCGGGTAGGGCTTCGGAGGTGGACGACCAGACGAGTGTCGTGCGCGTCGCGGCGGCGGGCGACGTGCACTGCCGCGCAGACCGTCCGGAGGCGGTGGCGGAGAGCTTCGCGCGCGTGCGCGAGGCGGCCGACCTGCTGCTGCTGGCGGGCGACCTGACGACGACGGGCGAGCCCGAGGAGGGCGCGGTGCTGGCCGACGCCTGCCGCGGCCTCGGGATTCCCGTCTTCGCCGTGCTCGGCAACCACGACTGGCACGCGAACCGGCGCGACGAGCTGGTCGCCGCGATCGAGCGCCACGGCGACGTCGTCGTGCTCGAGCGCGACTGGCGGATCTGCCGCGCCGGCGAGGACGTCGAGGTCGGCGTCGTCGGCGTGAAGGGCTTCGTCGGCGGCTTCCCCGGCTCGCACCTGCCGGACTTCGGCGAGCCGCTGCTGCGCGAGGTCTACGCCGAGACCTCGCGCGACGTCGCCGCGCTCGACCGCGGCCTGCGCGAGATCGCGCTCTGCCCCGTGCGGATCGCGCTGCTGCACTACGCGCCGACGGCGGAGACGCTCGCCGGCGAGGCGCCCGGGATCCAGGCGTTCCTCGGCACCGATCGACTCGCCGCCCCGATCGCCGAGCACGAGCCGACGCTCGTGCTGCACGGCCACGCGCACGCGGGCGCCTTCGCGGCGTCGATCGGGACCGTGCCGGTGCGCAACGTCTCCGTCCATGTGCTCGGCTCCGGCTTTCACGTCTTCGAGCTGCCGGACCACGCCGCGGCGGCGATCCACTGAGGCCGCTACGCCGCCGCCGCGTCCAGCTCCTGCACGCCGGGCGCGTCCTCCTCGCCGGCGATCAGGTCGAGCACGGCGCGACGCACGCGCTCGCCGACCGCCTGCTCGGGCACCGGCTCCTCCGCCTCCGGCTCGTCGTGGTCGGCGGCGAGCGCGGCGGCGATCGTCATGCCGCCGTCAAGGCGATCGATCACGCGCGGGTCGACGTACGATCTGCGCGCGACGGCGGGCGTGTTGCCGAGCAGCGTCGCGACCTCGGCGATCGCCGCCTGCACGAGCCGTCTGCGAGCGGCCGCCGAGCCGGGCGGCGCCGCCTGCGCGCGAGCCGCGATCGCCACGGCGCACAGCGCGGTCGCGTTCCAGGTGCGGAAGTCCTTCGCCGTGAAGTCGCCGCCGGCGGCCTCTTTCAGGTAGGCGTTGACGTCGTCGGCCTTGACGTCGACCCAGCGGCGGCCGTCCCTCCACGCCAGCAGCTCCTCGCCGCCGCCGCGCCGGCGCTTGAGCGCGGCGACGACCGGGCGCACGTCCGGGTCCTCGATCCGCTGCATGCGCCGCAGCCCGTGCTTGGCGGGATAGTCGAAGCGCAGCCCGTCGCGCTCGACGCGCACGTGCGCCTTGCGCAGCGTCGTGAGGCCGTAGGTCTCGTGCTGCGCCGCGTAGTCCTCGCCGCCGATGCGGAAGAGGCCGACGTCGAGCAGCCGCACGGCGCACGCCAGCACGCGCGCCTCGCCGAGGCCGTCGCTCGCGAGATCGCGCGCGACGCGCCGGCGCAGCCCCGGCAGCGCCCGCGCGAACGCGACCATCGCGTCGAACTTCGCCTGGTCGCGGCTCGCGCGCCAGTCGTCGTGGTAGCGGTACTGCTTGCGCCCCGCCGCGTCGATCCCGGTCGCCTGGATGTGGCCGCGCGGATCGGCGCAGATCCACACGTCCCGCCAGGCGGGCGGGATCGCGAGCGCGCGGATGCGGTCGATCGTCGCCGCGTCGCTCACGCGCCTGCCGTCGGCGTCGTGGTAGCTGAAGCCGCGCCCGCGCGGGCGCCGGGCGATCCCCGGTCCGGAGCAGTCGCTGCGGCGCGTGCGCGGCACGGGCCCCTCGTTCCCGCTTCGCCGCCGCCGCACGCGCGGAGACCGGCGTTCGCCGGTAAGGACTGCTAGTCTTACCGCATGCGCGTCACGCAGAAGGGCCAGGTCACGATCCCGCTCGCCGTTCGCCGCGCCCTCGGCATCGAGACGGGAACGGACGTCACCTTCGAGCTTGACCGACGCGGCGCCCGCCTCGTCGTCGAGCCCGCGCACGCAGCGCGCGAGATCGAGCGGATGCGCGGCGCTGGCGACGTGGCGATGACGACGGACGAGATCCTCGCGCTCACGCGCACGTGACGCGCGCCGGGACCGTCGTCGACAGCAGCGTCCTGCTCGACGTCTTCACCGAGGACCGCAGATGGCTGCGATGGTCCGAGGAGCAGCTCATCGCGGCCGCGCGACGTGGAGCGCTGATCCTCAACGCGGTCGTGCTCGCCGAGATCGCGCCGCGCTTCTCGCGCATCGAGGCGCTGCGAGAGGCGCTGCCGTCCATGGCCGTGCTGGAGGAGATCCCGAGCGAAGCCGCGTTCCTGGCCGGACATGCCCATGCCGCCTACCGTCGATCCGGCGGCTCGCGCAAGGCGGTTCTGCCCGACTTCCTCATCGGCGCGCACGCCGCCGTCACCCACCGGCCGCTGCTGACCCGCGATCCGCGTCGCGTCGCGACCTACATCCCCGGCGCGGAGCTGATCAGCCCTGATCTCAGGATGCGATGAGCGTCGGGCTGCGCTTCGCGCATCGCGCCGTGCGCGCCCGGCTCTACGTCCCGAGCGCGAGCAGCGCGGCCAGCGCGGCGGCGCCGCCCGCGACCCACGCGACGTAGTCGCCGGCGTGGCCGCTGTGCAGCGCGCGGACCGCGTTGACCGCGCGCAGCGCGGGCGCCGGCAGCGCGCGGCCGGCGAGGCCGAGCGCGGCGACCGCGCCGGCGCCGGCGAGCGTCGCGAGCGCGTACAGGTAGGCGCTCGCGCCCGGGCCGTGGACGTGCGGGGCGAGTGCCGCCGGCGCGCGCCCGCCGAGCACCGCCGCCGCGTAGCCGGCCGTGTCGGTGAAGCGGGCGGCGGCGCGTGCGACCGACTGCTCGAGCCCGGGCACGAGGCCCCATGCGAGCGCCGCGAGCACCAAGGCCCCCGCCAGCGCTGCCGGCACCGCGACCGCGACGTGCTCGTCCTCGTCTCCCCCGCCCTCCTCGTCGTGGCGCGGCGCGAAGCGCTCGTCGCGCGGCGCGCGGGCGCCCGCGCCGGCGAACACGCGCAGCCCGGCGCGCAGCAGCGCGCCCGCCGCCAGCGCCGAGATCAGCGCCGTCGCGGCCGGAACCCAGCGCCAGCCGGCGCTCGCGAGCGCCGCGTCGTCGATCAGCGACTTGCCGCGGAAGCTGCCCCACGGCGGCAGGTCGGCGACCGTCAGCGCCGCCAGCAGGTAGGCGGCGCCGAGCGCGCGCAGGCGCCGCGCGCGGCCGTGCAGCGTCCGCTCCTCGATCGCGTCGTAGCGGTGCTGCACGACGCCGACGCAGACGAACAGCGCAGCCTTCGCGAGCCCGTCGCCGACGAGGAAGATCGCCGTGCCGGCGAGGCCCGCGTCGCTCAGCAGCCCGATCCCGACGAGGAACAGCCCGATCTGCGAGACGACCACGAACGCGAGCATCCGCTTGAGGTGGTGCTGGGCGAGCGCCATCGCCGCGCCGAGCAGGCCCGTCAGCAGCCCGAGCGAGACGAAGATCGCGCGCACGGCGCCGTGGTGGCCGGCGAGCGCCGGGTCGAAGACCGTCCAGAAGACGCGCGCGAAGCCGTACAGGCCCAGCTCGGAGAAGACGCCGCCGAGCAGGATCAGCACCGGCGTCGGCGCCACGCCGTAGGCGTCGGCGGTCCAGAAGTGGAACGGCACGACGGCGGCCTTCACGAGCAGGCCGGCGCTCACGAGCGCGAAGGCGACGAGCATGAGGCCGCTCGCGCCGAGCGGGTGCAGCGCCCGCCCGAGCTGCGCCATGTTGAGCGCGCCCGCCTTGCCGTAGAGCAGCGCGATCCCGACCAGCAGCAGGATCGAGCCGACGCTGTTGGTGATCGCGAACGTCAGCGCGCCCTCCAGCGGCGCGCGCCTGCGCACGTCGTAGCCGACGAGCACGTACGCGCACACGCTCATCAGCTCGAAGAAGACGAACAGGTCGAACAGGTCGCCGGTCAGGCAGTAGCCGACCATCGCGGCGACGAACACGAGGCAGGCGGCGAAGAACAGCTGCACGCTCGCCTCGATCGCGTAGGCCGCCAGCAGCAGTGCCGGCAGCGCGAGCACCGTCACGAACAGCGCGAGGCCGCCGCCGAGGCCGTCGATCGCGAAGTCGATCCCGACGACGCGCCCGCGCGGCGTCCAGCCGCCCCACCACACGACCGTGCGCCCGCCGTCGGTCCCGCCGAGCACGACCGCGACGAGCACGAGCGCGGCGAGCGCCGCCGCGAGCGCGAGCGCCGCCGCGGGGACGCGGCGCTCGAGCGGCGCGGTGGCCGCGAGCAGCCCGCCCGCGAGGATCGGCACCAGCACCGCGAGCGCGACCGGCGCCGCCATCAGCCGCGCAGCTCCCCGAGGCAGTCCGGGTCGGCCGTGCCGAAGCGCTTGTGCGCCTGCACGGTGAGCGCGAGCAGCAGCGCGACGACGGTCGCCTCGACGACGACGTCGGTGAGCGTGAGCGCCTGCACGACCGGGTCGACGAACGGGCTGCTCGGCGGGACGCTCGTGGAGACGATCGGCGCCTGGCCGCCGCTGCGGTAGCCGACGGCGAGCAGCAGCACGTACGTCGAGGACTGCACGACGCCCAGGCACAGCACCATGTGCACGAGGTGGCGGCTCGTGATCACGCCCCACAGCCCGACGACGAGCAGCCACGCGGCGACGAGGTAGGGGAACGTCGTCACTCGCCACGCACCAGCAGCGTCTGGTCGAGCAGCTCGGTCAGGATCAGCGCGACGGCGCCCGTCACCTCGACGCCGACCGCGACGCTCAGCACGAGGATCGTGCCCGACGAGAGCAGCTGCCCGGTCGTGCCGTAGGGCAGGAAGTTGTAGAGCGCCGTCCCCGCGAACACGAGCCCGCCGACCGCGACGAGCGCGTAGGCCAGCGCGCCGGTCGCGTCGGCGGCCTCGACGAGCGCGGTCGGCTCGACCCGCCGCAGCGCCACGACCTGGCCCGCCGCGTAGGCGAGCAGCAGCCCGGCGGCGAGCATCACGCCGCCCTGGAAGCCGCCGCCCGGCGTGAGCTGGCCGTGCGCGACGACGTAGAGGCCGAGCACGACCAGCGGGCCGACGAGCGCCGCGCCGGCGGCGCGCAGCGCGTGCGGGACGGGCGGCCCGGGCTCGTCGTCGCCGCGTCCGCGCTCGGCGTCGCCGCGGTGGTGGCGCAGCAGCACGGCGCAGCCGAGCGCGGCGACGAACAGGATCAGCTCCTCGCCGAGCGTGTCGAGCCCGCGCAGGTCGTACGTGATGCCGTTGACGGCGTTGGCGGCGTGACGGTCGCGCACGAGCGTGCGCACCATCGCGTTCGCCGGCCCCGACGGCGTCCCGAACGGCGTCAGCTCGCTCGCCGCACACACGATCGCCGCGCCGAGCGCGAGCACGACGAGCGCGCCGATCGCCTGGCGCGGCCGAGGACGCCTCATCTGCCGCCGTCCTCGTCGCGGCGCAGCTTCGCGAGCGCGAGCAGCACCATCAGCGGGACAGCCGTGCTCGCCACCACCAGCTCCGAGAGCGCCACGTCGGGCGCCTGGAAGACGAAGAACAGGACCGCCAGCGCGAAGCCGAAGACGCCCGCGACGAGCGCAGCTCTGACCGGGTCGCGCACGAGCACGGTCGCCGTCCCGCCGGCGGCGACCGCCGCGAGCGCGACGATCTGGAGGACCGTCATCCGTCGCCTCTGCGCTCGGCTTGCAGGATCGCCCCGCCGGTGACATGCGCCAGCAACGGCCCGCTGAAGAGGACGAAGGCCGCCAGCAGCAGCGCCGATATGCCGATCAGCGAGAACGACTCGCGCACGACGACCGCGGCCGCGATCAGCGCGGTCGCGAGCGCCGCCGGGCCGAGGTAGTGCAGGCGGTCGAGCGCGTCGCGCAGCAGCACGACGCCGAGCACGGCGAGCAGCTGAAGCGCGCCGCCGGCGCCGAGCAGGACCCACGCCACGACGCTCCTCATCTGCGCCTCCGGCCGGCAGCCTCCAGCACCGCGAGGAAGCGCACGAACGCGACCGAGCCGGCGAACGAGGTGACCGCGAGCACGAGCGCGAGCGTCGCGAACGACTGGCTGCGCGTCCCCTCGGAGAGCAGCAGCAGCGTCAGCGCCGCGTCGAGGCCGCCCAGCTCGAGCGCGACGAGCCCGTGCACCGCGGGGCGCAGCGCCGCCACGACGGCGAGCGGCAGGAGCGCGCCGGCGAATGCGGTCGCGGCCCACAGCCAGCCGTTCACGGCGGCCCCTCCAGCGGCATCGCGCGGCGCTCGGGATCGGCGGTCGGGACGAGCTGGTGGGCGATCAGCCTGCCCCGCTCGGCGTCGATCTCCAGCACGATCGTGTTCGGCCCGAGCGAGCCGAGCGCCGCCGTCAGCACGCGGTAGGCGGCCTGCCGCGGATCCCCGCCGGCGGCGTCGAAGCGCAGCTCGCTCAGGCGGCCGACGCCGCCGCGGCGCAGCACGCCGCGGACGGCGAGCGCCTTCGCCAGCGGCCAGAGATCGGCGAACAGCGCGAGCACGGGACGCCACGCGCCGCGCAGCCAGCGCAGGCGCGGCCGCAGCAGCGCTCTGCGCTGCTGGCGCACGAGCACGGCGGCGGTCGCCCCGAGCGCGGCCGCGAGCGCGCCGGCGACCATCTCGTCGAGCTTCACGCGGTCGACGAGCGCGAGCCACAACGCGGCGCACAGGATCCACCAGATCGCCCACGCGCGAACCGCGCCGAGGCGTCCGCCGCCGCCGCGCGGCCCTGCCTGCTGTGCGTCGTCGGCGGCCATCGCAGATCGCCCCGTTCGATACCCCGGCAGCGCGCTCGCGAGTCGCCGACCCAGCGGGACAGGCGCGGGTGCATGACGTCGAGGCGGGCCGCGTCGAGCGGCGGGTTGGGCACTGCGAGGGCCGCCGCCGCCAGCAGGAACAGCGGCATCGAGACGACGAGCACGGGGCTCGCGATCCCCGGCGCGAGCAGCGCCGCGGCCGCCAGGAAGCCGCCCGCGGCGACGAGCAGACGCCCGCTCGCGTGCCCGCGCGCGACGAGCCGGTCGGCGATCCGCCCGCCGGTCAGCACGCCGGCGAGCGCGCCGATCCGCGCAAGCGGGCCCGTCATCGGCGTGACCGGCATCGCCCGTCGGTGCACGCGAGGCGGGAGCGGCAGCCGCGCCGGGCCGTGGCGACGAACGCGTGACGGCGGGGCTGCTTGCGGGTAGGTGACCGACGTGAGCGAGCAGCCGGTGCGTGTGACGCCCTACGCGGACGGCCCGTATCTGGTGCGCGGGCCGTTCGAGCTGGTCGACCAGGACGGCCGGACGATCGAGACGGGCCGGCGCACCGTCGCGCTCTGCCGCTGCGGACGCTCGCGGACGCGGCCGTTCTGCGACGGCACGCACAAGCTGATCGCGTTCGCCGCGCCGAGCGGCGCGGAGCGCCCGCGGCAGCCGTCCTAGCGGGGCGAGGGCAGCAGCGAGCTGGCGCCGCGCTCCCACGCGTCGAGCAGGTGACGCGACGCGCGGGCGTCGAGCTCGAGCAGCGCGGCGGCTCCCCACAGGACGTCGTCCGCGAGCGCCGGTTCGGCGGCCGCGAGGCCGGCGGCGAGGTCGTGGGCGGCGATCTGCTCGTGGACCGCGTCGGCCTCGACGTGCTCGTCGAAGAAGTCGGTCGCGTCCGCGCCGCAGCCGAGCCGGCGCAGGCCGTTGGCGTAGCGGCGGTTCGGCAGCGAGGAGGTCATCTCGAACGCGGCGAGGTGCCCGACGATCGCGCCGCGCAGCCGACGGTGCAGCCCGCACAGCGACATCAGGTTGACGGTCGCCAGCGTCACGCCCGGGATCCGCTCGAGGTAGGCGCCGTAGGCGGGGTCGAGCCCGAGCGCGATCATCGCCTTCGCGAACAGCGTCGCGTGGACGCGCTCGGCGCGCCCGCCGCCGTACTCGTCGGCCTGGACCTCGACGAGCGCCGCCTTCGGCGGCCCGGCGAGGCGGGCGATCGCCCACGAGTGCGGGTCGGCCTCCTTGAGCTGATAGGCGGAGCGGTGGATCAGCAGCTCGCCGACCTGCTCGCGCGTCGCGCGCGCCTCGACGTAGCGCGCGAGCGGCGGCCCCTCGCGGGCCACGAGCGCGCGCAGCGCGGCGGCGACCTGCGCGGGCGCGGTCGCCGCCGGCGCCGGGACGACCGCGGCGAGCGAGGCCTCGAACGCGCGCTCGAGGACCCCCCGGAAGGCGAGCAGGCCGGGGTCCCACTCCCAGCGATCCTCGACGCCGTCGAGCGCGCCGTAGTGCAGCTCGTAGCAGAGGTAGAGCGCGAGCTGGACGTCGTCGTCGCCGAGCAGCGCGCGGCTGGGGTCGAGCAGCGGCAGCTCCAGCGGCGTGCCGGGCGCCTGGCGCAGGACGTCCAGCAGGATCCGCGAGACCGGGCCGCGCGCAGCCGGCAGGACGGTGCGACGCACGTGCGGCGCCGGCGCGCCGGCTGTGCTCACGGGACCGGTGCTCACGGCCGCGGCTCTACCCGCTCGGCCGGCCGGGCAAGCGGCGCGGCGAACCGCTCCGCCTGCCACTCGACGAGGCCGCGGACCCCGCGGTGCGCGGCGACCTCGCGCTGGCGCTCGGCGCCGTTGCGCCGCGCGAGCGCGCGGGCGCAGGGCAGCAGCGACGCGGCGCCGAGCCGCTCGGCGACGGGAGCGAGCGTCTCCAGCAGGGCGAGCAGGCGCTCGCGCGCCGGGATCCGCTCGCCCGTCTCCAGGTCCGCGAGCGGAGCGTCGAGCCCGTCGCGCAGCGCGGCGAAGCGGTTCTCGCCGATCCGCCAGTCGGCGGCGACCGGGAGCGGCTCGCCGGCGTCGAAGCGCTGCGCGAGCCACGCGACGAGCGCCTGCGCGACGACGACCACGCCGGCCGCCTCGGCGAGCGCGCTCTGCGCGTCGGGCACGCGCAGCTCGAGCGTGCCGAACGCCGGATGCGGGCGCAGCTCCCACCACCACAGGCCCGGCTCGGGCAGCGCGCCCGCTCGCCTCCCCCACGCCAGCTCGGCCGCGAAGCGCTCCCAGCTCCCCAGCGCCGGCGGGACCCCCTGGCGCGGCAGCAGGCCGCAGATCAGCGGGCGCGCGGACGCGAGCCCGCTGTCGCGGCCGCCGTGGAAGGCGCCGTTGGCGGCCAGCGCCGCCAGCTCGGGCAGGAACGAGCGCAGCGCGTCGTGGACCGCGAGCGTGCGCGCCGCGCCGCCGACGGCGATGTGCACCTGCAGGCTCGCGACGAGCTGGCGGCGGGCGATCGGCCCGTAGGCGTCCTCGATCCGCTTGTGGCGGGGACCGTCGCTCAGCGCGCCCTCCGCCGCGCTGAAGGCGTGCACGCCCGCGGTCGCCGGCAGCGCGATCCCGTCGCACGCGCGCAGCAGCTCGGCGCGCGCGGCGGCGAGCTGCGCCAGCGCGTCGGTCGCACCCGGCGTCGGCGCGGTCGCGATCTCCAGGTGAGCGGCCGGCAGCTCGCGCTTGAAGCGCCGCTCGTCGGCGAGGCGCGCGAGCACGTCGGTCGCGCACGGGAGCAGGTCGAGCGTCGCGGGGTCGAGCAGCATCACCTCCTCCTCCAGCCCGACCGTGAACGGCCGCGCCGCGTCGAAGCGCGCGCGCAGCTCGACGGCGCTCGGCGGCGGTTGCGGATCGCGGACTGCGGGCATGGGCGCGCTCGTGCGCATCGTGACCCTCCCCGGCGTCTTTCAACCGCGCGGCGACGCGCGGCTGCTGGCGGCCGCGATGCGCGAGCGCGGCCTGGCGCGCGGCGCGCGCGTGCTCGACGTCTTCAGCGGCAGCGGCGTGCTGGCGCTCGCCGCGGCGCGCGAGGGCGCCCGCGAGGTCGTCGCGGTCGACGTCTCGCGGCGCGCGATCGCGTCGGTGCGGATCAACGCGCGCCGCGACGGCGTCGCCGACCGCGTGCGCGCGCGGCGCGGCGACCTGCTCGCGGCGGTCGCCGGCGAGCGCTTCGACCTGATCCTCGCCAACCCGCCGTACGTGCCGAGCCCGCGCGAGGCGCTGCCGCGCCGCGGCGCCGCGCGCGCGTGGGAGGGCGGCGCCGACGGCCGCGCGCTGATCGACCGGCTGTGCGACGCCGCGCCGGCGGCGCTCGCGCCCGGCGGCACGCTGCTGCTCGTGCAGTCCTCGCTGTGCGACGAGCAGGCGACGCTGCGGCGCCTGGCGGACGCCGGCCTGGACGGCGAGCGCGCGGCCGCCCGGCGCGGCCCGCTCGGGCCGCTGATGCGCGAGCGGGCGGAGCTGCTGCGGGCCCGCGGGCTGCTGGCGGACGGAGGCGAGCACGAGGAGCTGCTCGTGCTCGCCGCGCGCGCGCCGCGCTGAGCGGCCGCGTCAGACGCGGCCGCGACCGCCGCCGAAGAAGAACGCCGCGAGCGCGAGGATCGCGATCACGAACAGGACCGGATGGATGATCACGCCGCCGGCGATCGCGATGATCAGCAGCACGATGCCGAGGATGAGCCAGAGCATCGCTCAGCGCTCCTCGTCCGCGCCGCGGTCGCCGGTCACGGCGTCCTTGACCTTGTCGGCCGCGTCGCCGACCTTCTCCTTCGCGGTGCCGGCGGCCTGGTCGACCTTGCCCTCGCGGCGCAGGTCCTCGTCGTCGGCGAGGTCGCCGGCCGCCCGCTTGATCCGTCCCTTCGCCTTGTCGGCGGTGCCGTCGCCCATCGTGGCTCTCCCTCCGTTCGCTTGACGTCGAGCGCTACCCGGTCGGCGCGAGCGCTAAGCGACCGTCTCGCGCGGCGCGGGCGGCGAAACGGGGTAGGAGCGCGACGATGCCCGCGGACGCCGCCCTGCTCGTCGTCGACGTGCTCAACCCCTACGAGCACGAGGACGCGCCCGCGCTCGCACGCAGCATGGCCGCGGCCGTCGAGCCGCTGCGCGCGCTGGTCGCGGAGGCGCGGGCGTCGTCCGTCGCGCTGCTCTACGTCAACGACAACTACGAGGACTTCGCCGCCACGCGCGAGCAGCTCGCGCGCCGCGCGCTGAACGGCCGCCACCCGGAGCTGGTCGAGCCGCTGCTGCCGCCGCGGGACTGCGCGTTCCTGCAGAAGGTCCGCCACAGCGTCTTCTACGGCACGGCGCTCGACCACCTGCTGCGCCGGCACGGGATCCGCACGCTGATCCTCGCCGGGCAGGTGACCGAGCAGTGCATCCTCTACAGCGCGCTCGACGGCTACGTGCGCCACTACGAGCTGCGCGTCGCGCGCGACGCGGTCGCGCACATCGACGCCGAGCTGGGCGCCGCCGCGCTGCGCATGATGGAGCGCAACATGCGGGCGGAGATCGTCGCGGCGGAGGCGTGCCTCGACGGCCTGCGGTGAGCGGCCGCCGCTGCGTTTGCGCCGCTCGCCGGCGGGTACCGAGCCCGCGATGCGCGTCGTCATCACCGGAGCGACCGGCAACGTCGGCACGAGCCTGCTCGCCGCGCTGGCGTCCGAGCCGGCGGTCGAGTCGATCGTCGCGATCGCGCGGCGGCCGGCCCGCTTCGCCGATCCGCGCGTCGAGGCGCTCGCCGCCGATGTCGCGACCGCCGCGCTGGAGCCGCTGCTGGCGGGCGCCGACGCGCTCGTGCACCTCGCCTGGCTGATCCAGCCCTCGCGCGACGAGCGCGCCACGCGCGCCGTCAACGTCGAGGGGACGCGGCGCGTGCTCGGCGCGGCCGCGCACGCCGGCGTCGGCGTGGTCGTCTACGCCTCCTCCGTCGGCGCCTACTCGCCGGGTCCGAAGGATCGCCGCGTCGACGAGTCGTGGCCGACGGACGGGATCGCGAGCCTCTTCTACGCGCACCACAAGGCCGAGGTCGAGCGGATGCTCGACCGCTTCGAGCGCGACCGCCCCGAGGTGCGGGTCGTGCGGCTTCGCCCCGGCCTGATCTTCAAGCGCGAGGCGGCGACCGGCATCCGCCGCCTGTTCGCCGGCCCGCTGCTGCCGAGCGCGCTCGTGCGGCGCGAGCTGATCCCGGCCGTCCCCGACATGCCGCGCCTGCGCTTCCAGGCGGTCCACTCGCTCGACGTCGGCGAGGCCTACCGACTCGCGCTCGTGAACCCCGCCGCGCGCGGGGCGTTCAACGTCGCGGCCGAGCCGGTGCTCGATCCGCGCGTGCTGGCCGATGCGCTCGGCGCGCGGCGCGTGCCGCTGCGCGCCGGGCTGCTGCGCGCGGCCGCCGACGTCACATGGCGGCTGCGGCTCCAGCCCTCGCCGCCGGGCTGGATCGACCTTGCGCTCGCCGTTCCGCTCATGGAGACGACGCGCGCGCGGGAGGTGCTGGGCTGGGAGCCGAGACGCTCCTCGGTGCAGGCGCTGCTGGAGCTGCTCGACGGCCTGCGCGACGGCGCCGACTTCCCCACGCCGCCGCTGGCGAGCGCGACGACCGCGCCGCTGCGGACTGGCGAGTTGCGCACGCGCGTCGGCGCCGCGACGTGAGCGCGACGCCCGCCCGCATCGGCGTGGCGATCGCCACGCGCGATCGCCGCGAGACGCTGCTCGCGACGCTCGCGCGCCTGCGCGCGCTGCCGGAGCGCCCGCCGATCGCCGTCGCCGACAACGCCTCGAGCGACGGCACGGCCGCCGCGGTGCGAGCACGGCATCCGCAGGTGCGGCTGCTCGCGCTCGCGCAGAACCGCGGCGCCGCGGCGCGCAACGCCGCGGCGCGGGAGCTGGCGACGCCGTACGTCGCCTTCAGCGACGACGACTCGTGGTGGGATCCGGGCGCGCTCGCGCGCGCCGCCGCGGCGCTCGACGCCCATCCGCGGATCGGCCTGCTCGCCGCGCGCGTGCTCGTCGGCCCCTCGGGCCGGCTCGACCCGACCTGCGCGGCGATGGCGCGCGGCCGGCTGACGGACGCCGGCGGTCCCGAGCTGCCGGGCGTCCCGGTGCTCGGCTTCGTCGCCTGCGGCGCCGTCGTGCGGCGCGACGCGTTCGAGCAGGTCGGCGGCTTCGACGCGCGCTACGGGATCGGCGGCGAGGAGCGGCTGCTCGCCGGCGACCTCGCGGCGGCCGGCTGGCTCGTGCGCTACGACGAGCGCCTGACGGCGCGCCACTGGCCCTCCTCCGCGGCCCGGCAGCGACGCGGCCGCGCCGCCGCGATGGTGCGCAACGACCTGTGGTCGGCGTGGCTGCGGCGTCCGACCCGCCGCGTCCCGGCCGCCACGTTGCGCGCGCTCGCCGACGGCGGACCCGGCTGGCAGACGCTGCGCGGAGCCGGCGCGGCGCTGAGCGGACTGCCGTGGATCCTGCGCGAGCGCCGTCCGCATCCGCGCGCGATCGAGGCCGCGGTGCGGCAGCTCGAGCGGGAGCGCTGAGCGACGAGGCGCCGCGGTCGGCCGAGTCGTTTGTCCGGGTCGGCCGGGGGTAAAGGCGAGGCCGCAACGCATCCGTCCCATGGAGAGGAGCCAGGCGCAGTGAAGGTCCTCGGCGTCAACGCCGTCTTCCACGATCCCGCGGCCGCGCTCGTCGTCGACGGCGAGATCGTCGCGGCCGCCGAGGAGGAGCGCTTCAGCCGCCGCAAGCACGGCAAGCCGCCGGTCGCCTTCTCGACGTGGGAGCTGCCCGAGCGCTCGGCGCGCTGGTGCCTGGAGCACGCCGGCCTGAGCGCCGCCGACCTCGACGCCGTCGCCTACTCCTACGATCCCGCGCTCGCGCCGCCGACGAGCGACGTCGTGGACGGGCTGTGGGAGGGCCTGCGCACGCTCTACGTGCGACGCGCGCCGCGCTTCCTGGCGACGGCCCTGCCGGGCCTGCGACCCGACCGCGTGCGCTTCGTCCCCCACCACATCGCGCACGCCGCCTCCGCCTACGCCGCCGCCGGCTGGCGCGACTGCGCCGTGCTCGTGCTCGACGGCCGCGGCGAGTCGGCCTCGCACCTCGCCGGGCATGTGCGCGGCGGACGGCTGGAGGTGCTCGCGGCCCAGCGGCTGCCGCACTCGCTCGGACTCGTCTACGAGGAGCTGACGGCGCACCTCGGCTTCCACCGCGCGAGCGACGAGTACAAGGTGATGGCGATGGCGTCGTACGGGCGCCCGCGCCTTCTCGACGCGCTGCGGACGTCCATGCACACGACCGGCGACGGCGGCTTCCGCGCGCTCGCGCCGGACTGGAGCGCGCTCGGCGCGGACGGCGCGGACCTGGCCGCGAGCGTGCAGCGGCGACTCGAGGAGATGCTGCTCGAGCTGGCCTCGTGGCTGCACGCGCAGACCGGCGAGCGGCGGCTCGCGATGGCCGGCGGCGTCGCGCTCAACTGCGTCGCGAACGCGCGCCTGCACCGCGACGGCCCGTTCGAGGAGGTGTGGATCCAGCCGGCCGCCGGCGACGCGGGCACGGCGCTGGGCGCGGCGCTGCACGTCGCGGCGCAGGCGGGCGATCGCGTGAAGCCGATGCGCACCGCCGCGCTCGGCCGGGAGTGGTCCGAGCAGGAGCTGCACGGCTGGCTGACGGGCGCCGGCGTCGCCTTCGAGCGCGTCGAGGACGTCGCCGACGTCGTCGCCGCGGCGCTCGCGCGCGACGAGATCGTCGCCTGGTTCCAGGGCCGCAGCGAGCTCGGCCCGCGCGCGCTCGGCCACCGCTCGCTGCTGGCCGACCCGCGGCGCGCGGAGAACACCGAGCGCCTCAACGACGTCAAGGGGCGCGAGCAGTTCCGCCCGGTCGCGCCGATGGTGCTCGAGGAGCGGGCGGCGCAGATCTTCTCCGGCCGGCTGCCCTCCCCGCACATGCTCTTCACGCACCATGTCGCCCCGCGGTGGCGCGCGCGCATCCCCGCCGTCGTGCACGTCGACGGCAGTGCGCGGATCCAGACCGTCTCGGCGGCCGAGGAGCCGCTGATGGCACGGGTGCTGGAGGGCTTCGAGGCGCGCACCGGCGTGCCGGTCGTCGTCAACACCTCGCTCAACACCGCCGGGCGCCCGATGGTCGACGACCCGCGCGACGCGCTCGAGTGCTTCGGCTCCGCGCCGATCGACCTGCTCGCGATCGGCCCCTACGTCGTGCGCCGACCGCGTCCCGTGCCGCGGGCGGCGCACGCCGCCGACTCCACGCCTGCGCTCGCATGACCTGCGACATCGTGATCCCGACGGTCGGCCGCCCCTCCCTCGCCCGCCTGCTCGACGCGCTCGAGCCGTTCCCCGGCCGCATCTGGCTCGTCGACGACCGCCCCGCCGCGATCGCCGTCCCCCTGTCCATCGATGCGATGCGCAGCGGGTCGGTGATCGAGCTGCGCACCGGCGGGCGCGGCCCGGCGGCGGCGCGCAACGCCGGCTGGCGCGCGAGCGGGGCGGAGTGGATCGCGTTCCTCGACGACGACGTGGTGCCGCCGGAGGGGTGGGGCGAGGCGCTGGCGGCTGACCTGGCGGCTGTGGGCGAGCGGACGGCCGGCGTGCAGGGACGGATCGTCGTGCCATTGCCGGCGGACCGCCGGCCGACCGACTGGGAGCGCAACGTCAAGGGCCTGGAGGCGGCGAGATGGGCGACGGCCGACATGGCCTACCGCCGCGCGGCGCTGAAGCAGGTCGGCGGCTTCGACGAGCGCTTCCCACGCAACTACCGCGAGGACGCCGACCTCGGCCTGCGGCTCGTCGCGGCCGGCTGGGAGATCGTCCGCGGCGAGCGGACGATCGTCCACCCGGTCGGGCCGGCGCCGCCGTGGATCAGCCTCCGGGCCCAGGCGGGCAACGCCGACGACGCGCTGATGCGCGCCGCCCACGGCAAGCGCTGGCGCGCCGCGGCCGGCGCCCCGCCGGGTCGTCTCCCCCGCCACGCCATCACCGCGACGGCCGGCCTCGCCTCCCTCGCGGCCCTCTGCGCCGGACGGCCGCGGGCCGCGGCGGCAGCCGGCGCGCTGTGGGCGGTCGGCACCGCCGAGCTGGCGGGGGCCCGCATCGCTCCCGGCCCCAAGACCCCCCGGGAGATCGCCGCGATGCTCGCCACGAGCATCGCGATGCCGTTCTTCGCGGTCGGGCAGCGGCTGCGCGGCCACGCCCGCGTGCAGGCACTGCGGGGCGCGGGACGGGGCCGTCCTCCCGCCGCCGTCCTGCTCGACCGCGATGACACCCTGATCGCCGACGTCCCCTACAACGGCGACCCGGCGCGGGTCGTGCCGATGCCGACGGCGCGCGACGCGCTCGCGCGGCTGCGGCGCGCGGGGATCCCCACGGCCGTGATCTCGAATCAGAGCGGGATCGGGCGCGGCCTGCTGACCGAGGCGCAGGTGCGCGCCGTGAACGCGAAGGTCGAGGCGCTGCTCGGCCCGCTCGGCCCCTGGCTCTTCTGCCCGCACGTCCCGGAGGAGGGCTGCGACTGCCGCAAGCCGGCCCCCGGCCTGGTGCGCGCGGCGGCCGAGCGGCTCGGCGTCCCGCCCGCGCGCTGCGTCGTGATCGGCGACGTCGGCGCCGACTGCGAGGCGGCGCGCGCAGCCGGTGCACGCGCGGTGCTGGTGCCGACGCCGCGCACGCGGCCGGAGGAGGTCGCCGCGGCGCCGGCGGTCGCGCCCGACCTCGCACGCGCGGTCGAGCTGGCGCTCGGGGGGCTGCCGTGACCCACGTGCTGGTCGCACGCCTCGACAACGACGGCGACGTGCTGCTCGCCGGGCCCGCGATCCGGGCGGCGAAGCGCGACGCGGAGCGGCTCACGCTGCTGTGCGGGCCGCACGGGCTGCAGGCGGCGGCGCTGCTGCCGGACGTCGACGACATCGTCGTCCACCGCGCCGAGTGGATCGATCCCGAGCCCGTCCCGTTCGAGAACGGGCCGACGCGGCGGCTGCTGCTGGAGCTGGCGCGCCGCGCGGTCGACGAGGCGGCGATCCTCACCTCCTTCCACCAGAGCCCGCTGCCGCTCGCGCTGCTGCTGCGGCTGGCCGGCGTGTCGCGGATCGGCGCCACGTGCGCCGACTACCCCGGCTCGCTGCTCGACGTGCGCCACGCGATCGACGACGACGTGCACGAGGTCGAGCGCTCGCTGTCGCTGATGCGCGCGCTCGGCCACGAGCTGGCGCCGTCCGACGACGGCGCGCTGCGCGTCCAGCGCCCGCCGGCCGCGCAGCCGTTCGCGGACCCCTATGTCGTCGTCCACCCCGGCGCCTCGGTGCCGGCGCGCGCGTGGGCGCCGCCGCGGCACGCCGAGCTGGTCGCCGCGCTCGCGGGCGCCGGCTGGCATGTGGCGGTCACGGGCTCGCCGGACGAGCGCGAGCTGACCGCGCGGGTCGCGCGCGCGGGCGCCGCCGCCGCTCCCGCACGCGTGCGCGACCTCGGCGGCGCGACCGACCTCGCGCAGCTCGCCGCCGTGATCGCCGGCGCGGCCGCGATCGTCGTCGGCAACACCGGCCCCGCGCACCTCGCGGCGGCGGTCGGCACGCCCGTCGTCTCGCTCTACGCGCCGACCGTCCCGGCCACGCGCTGGCGGCCGTGGCGGGTGCCGCACGCGATCCTCAGCGAGCCGGTGCCCTGCGCCGGCTGCCGTGCGCGCATCTGCCCGGTCGCCGGCCATCCCTGCCTCGACGAGCTTCCGCTCGCGGCCGTGCTCGAGGCGGTCGAGCGGCTGGCGACGCCCGCGCGCGAGGCGGTGGCGGCGTGAACGTCCTGCTGTGGCACGTGCACGGCTCGTGGACGACCGCGTTCGTGCAGGGGCGCCATCGCGTCCTGCTGCCGGTCCTGCCCGGGCGCGGCCCGGACGGGCGGGGCCGCGCGCGCACGTGGGAGTGGCCGCAGAACGCCGTCGAGGTGACGCCGGCCGAGGCCGTCGAGGCGGACGTCGACGTGGTGATCCTGCAGCGGCCCGAGGAGCTGCTGCGCGGCGGGCTCGCCGAGCGCTGGCTCGGCGGCCGGCGGCCCGGCCGCGACGTGCCGGCCGTCTACCTGGAGCACAACGCGCCGCAGGGCCGCATCGCCGACATGCGCCACCCGGCCGCCGACCGCCCGGATCTGACGCTGGTGCACGTCACCCACTTCAACGACCTCTTCTGGGAGGCCGGCTCGACGCCGACGCGCGTGATCGAGCACGGCATCGTCGACCCCGGTCACCGCTACACCGGCGAGCTTGCGCGCGCGGCGGTCGTGATCAACGAGGCGCGCCGCCGCGGACGCGTCACCGGCACCGACCTGCTGCTGCGCTTCGCCGCCGCCGCGCCGCTCGACCTGTTCGGGATCGACGCGGAGTCGCTCGGCGGGCGCGGCGACGTCCCGCAGGACCGCATGCACGACGAGCTGGCGCGCCGGCGGGTGTACCTGCACCCGATCCGCTGGACGTCGCTCGGCCTCTCGCTGCTGGAGGCGATGCACCTCGGCATGCCGGTCGTCGCGCTCGCGACGACGGAGGCGAGCGAGGCGGTCCCGCCCGAGGCCGGCGCGATCTCGACGCGCGTCGACCGCCTCGCGGACGCGCTGCGCCACTTCGTCGCCGAGCCCGAGCACGCGCGCGCCGCCGGCGCGCGGGCGCGCGCCGCCGCGCTCGCGCGCTACGGCCTGCAGCGCTTCCTCGCCGACTGGGACGCGCTGCTCGCGCAGGTGCTCGCCGAGCATCGCCGTCCCGCGACCGGCTCGCGCCGCCCGCTTCCCGCGGCCCCGTCCCCACGGGCCGATCGGAGGGCCGCATGAAGATCGCGATGGTCTCCGAGCACGCCAGCCCGCTCGCCGCGCTCGGCGGCGTCGACGCGGGCGGACAGAACGTCCACGTGGCCGCGCTCGCGACCGAGATGGCGCGCCAGGGCGCGGACGTCGTCGTGCACACGCGCCGCGACGACCCGCGCCTGCCGCAGCGCGTCCCGCTCGCGCCCGGCGTCGAGGTCGACCACGTCCCGGCCGGGCCGCCGGCGGCGCTGCCGAAGGACGAGCTGTTGCCGTACATGGACGCGTTCGCCGCGGACCTTGCGGCGCAGTGGCGCGAAGACCCCCCCGACCTCGTCCACGCGCACTTCTGGATGTCGGGTCACGCCGCGCTGATGGCGGCGCGCGAGCTGGGGATCCCGGTCGTGCTGACGTTCCACGCGCTCGGCGTCGTCAAGCGCCGCTACCAGGGCGAGGCGGACACGAGCCCGCCCGAGCGGCTCGCGATCGAGCGCGAGCTGCTGCGGCGCGCCGACCACGTGGTCGCGACCTGCACCGACGAGGTCTTCGAGCTGGTGCGGCTCGGCGGCGCGCGCGGGCGGCTGACCGCGATCCCGTGCGGCGTCGACCTCGGCCTCTTCTCCCCGCAGGGCAGGCGGGCGCGCCGGCGGCCCGGCATGCGCCGGATCGTCTGCGTCGGCCGGCTCGTCGAGCGCAAGGGCGTCGGCAACGCGATCTCCGCGCTCGCGGCGCTGCCCGACACCGAGCTGGTGGTCGTCGGCGGCCCGCCGCGCGCGCAGCTCGGCACCGACCCGGAGGCGCGGCGGCTGCGCGCGCTCGCGGAGGAGGCCGGCGTCGCCGGTCGCGTCGAGCTGCGCGGGCGCAAGGGCCGCGCGGACGTCGCGGCGCTGCTGCGCTCCGCGGACGCCGCCGTGTGCGTGCCGTGGTACGAGCCGTTCGGAATCGTGCCGCTGGAGGCGATGGCGTGCGGAACCCCGGTCGTCGCGGCGGCCGTCGGCGGCATGATCGACACGGTCGTCGACGGGGTCACCGGGGTGCACGTCCCCCCGCGCGACCCGCTGCGGCTGGCCGAGACGCTCGCGGCGCTGCTCGCCGATCACGCGCGGCGCGAGGCGTACGGGCGCGCCGGCGTCGAGCGCGCCCGGCGGCGCTACGGCTGGCCGCGCGTGACCGCCGCCACGCTCGACGTCTACGCGCGCGTGCTCGGACGCGCGCAGCCCCGCTCGCCCGCCGGCCGCCGGCGCGCGGGCGCCGGCGCGGGGCGGCGCTGGGTCCTCGTCCCCAACGGCGCCGACCACCTCGCGGCGCTGCGGGCGGGGCTCGACGAGCTGGAGGCCGACGTCGAGCGGCTGCAAGCGTGGGGCGAGCGGCTCGTCGACGTGCTGACCGCGGGCGGGCGGCTGCTGGCCGTCGGCAACGGCGGCTCGGCGGCGGAGGCGCAGCACCTGACGGCCGAGCTGGTCGGTCGCTTCCGCAGCGAGCGCCAGCCGCTGTCGGCGATCTGCCTGCACGCCGACACCTCCAGCCTGACGGCGATCGCGAACGACTACGGCGCGGAGGAGGCGTTCGCGCGGCAGGTGCGTGCGCACGGGCGTCCCGGCGACGTGCTGATCGCGCTCAGCACGTCCGGGCGCAGCGCCAACGTCGTGCGCGCGGTCGAGGCGGCGAACGCGCTCGGGATCGCGACGTGGGCGCTCACCGGACCGGCGCCGAGCCCGCTCGCCGACCGCTGCGACGAAGCGCTGCGGATGCGCTCCTCCGACGCGGCGACGACCCAGGAGCTGCATCTCGTCGCGCTGCATGTGCTGTGCGGCGCCGTCGACCGCGAGCTGGCGCTGCGCCAGCCGGCCGTCGCCGATCCGCCGGCGCCACGGCGCCGCGCTCCGCTCGCCCTGCGGCGCGAGGCGGCCCGATGAGCGGCGGCGCGGAGCTCGTCGTGATCGGCGACGCGCTGCTCGACCGCGACGTCGAGGGCGTCGTCGAGCGGCTGGCGCCGGACGCGCCGGTGCCCGTGCTCGACGAGCGCGCGAGCGTCGCGCGCCCCGGCGGCGCGGCGCTGGCGGCGGCGCTCGCCGCCGCCGACGGCCGCGCGGTCACGCTCGTCACCGCGCTCGCCGACGACGCCGCCGGCGCGCAGCTCGCGGCGCTGATCGCCGGCGCCGGCGTCGAGCTGGTCGATCTCGGGCTCGCCGGCGCGACGCCGGAGAAGATCCGGCTGCGCACCGCCGGCCAGCCGCTGCTGCGGCTCGACCGCGGCGGCGCGGCATCCGGCGCCGGCGTCGGCCGCGCGAGCGCCGCGGCGCGCGCGGCGATCGGCTGGGCCTCGGCGGTGCTCGTCGCCGACTACGGGCGCGGCGTCGCGGCCGAGCCGGGCCTGCGCACGGCGCTCGCCGAGCGCGCCGCCGACGACGTGCCGGTCGTGTGGGATCCCCACCCGCGCGGCGCCCCGCCGCTCGCGGGCGTTCGGCTCGCGACGCCGAACGAACGCGAGGCGGCGGCGTTCGCGCCCGCGGTGGCGCACGACGGGCTGGCCGGCGTCGCCGCGCGCGCGGCGACGCTGCGACGCCGCTGGCGCGCGCGGCACGTCTGCGTCACGCGCGGCGCGCTCGGCGCGCTGCTCGTCGGCGGAGAGCGTCCCGCCCACACGCCGCTCGCGGTCCCCGCCGAGCCGCTGGCGGACGCGGGCGCGGATGCGTGCGGCGCGGGCGACCGCTTCGCCGCGACCGCCGCCGGCCTGCTCGCCGACGGCGCGCGCTGCGACGAGGCGGTCCTCGCCGCCGTCGAGGCCGCGACGCGCTTCGTCGCCGCCGGCGGCGCGGCGCGCTTCGTCGCCCACGCGCGCGCCGGCGGACGCCGGGAAGGGACGCGCGCAGCGAGCGCAGCGCCGGCCGGCGAGGCCCCGCCGGCCGGCGCGGCGGCGGCCGAGGCCGTGATCGCCGCGACGCACGCGCGCGGCGGCCTCGCGGTCGCGACGGGCGGCTGCTTCGACCTGCTGCACGCCGGCCACGTGCGAACGCTCCAGGCGGCGCGGGCGCTCGGCGACTGCCTCGTCGTCTGCCTCAACGACGACGCGTCGGTGCGCCACCTGAAGGGGCCGTCGCGCCCGCTCGTGTCGGCGCGCGACCGCGCCGCGCTGCTCGCCGCGCTGAGCTGCGTCGACGCCGTCGCGATCTTCTCCGAGGAGACGCCGTGCGTGCTGCTGGAGCGGCTGCGTCCGGACGTGTGGGCGAAGGGCGGCGACTACGCCGGCGCGCCGCTGCCCGAGCAGGCCGTGCTCGCCCGCTGGGGCGGGCGCACGGTCGTCCTGCCCCAGCTCGCCGGCCGTTCGACCACCCGCCTGATCGAGGAGGCAGCGAACCGTGCAGCCAGTTGAGTTGGACTCCGCCACCGGCGCGCTCGCGCCCGCCGCGGTCGCCGCCGGAGACGGCTCCGGCGCGACCCGCCTGGGCCGCGTGCTCGTCACCGGCGGCGCCTCCGGGCTCGGCGCCGCGATCGTGCGAGCCGTCGCCGGTCGGGGCGGCACGCCGATCGTGCTCGACCGCGACATGCCGGCCTCCGGCGTGGCGCACGAGCGCGTCGACCTCGCCGACGCGCGCGCCGCCGAGCGCGCCGTCACGCGCGCGATCGAGCGCCTCGACGGCCTCGACGCCGTCGTCACGGCGGCCGGCACCGACGCGTGCGGGCCGCTCGCCGGCGTCGCCGGGGAGGACTGGGACCGCGTCGTGCGCGTGAACCTGCTCGGCACCGCCGCGGTCGTGCGCGCCGCGCTGCCGGCGCTCGAGCGCGTCGAGAACGGCCGCGTCGTGACGGTCGCCTCGACGCTCGGCCTGCGCGTGCTGAGCGACGCGACCGCCTACTGCGCGAGCAAGTTCG
>Ga0207664_10000589_pt1 | contig 25324 bp, 40 predicted proteins | sample LARL83metaG_FD_184349 | JGI IMG/M metagenome (GOLD analysis project Ga0207664, IMG submission 184349) | Corn, switchgrass and miscanthus rhizosphere microbial communities from Kellogg Biological Station, Michigan, USA - LAR L8-3 metaG... | ecosystem: Host-associated > Plants > Roots >... | reverse complement strand
ATTTCGTACACCATTCTACGTTTCTTTTGTTCTGCTACTGCTTGATCGGCAGCCAATCCAAGATCCTTTTCTGTCATCCCGAAAATTTGACAAAGCTGCAACACGTAATAAGCACGCGGTATCTGTATACCGTTCTCCCATCGAGAAATCGTTAATACTGTTACTGCCAGAAGGGATGCCAGTTCAGATTGCTTCAATCCCTTGCGCTCACGCGCTGCAATCAACCTGGTATTTATCACTGTCTCTCCTACAATCTCGAAACGATAAAAACGATAGGCCTGAACGATGGGTAAGATGTTCCGTTTTGCGTCCGACAAACAGTACACTTACTACTGAGTGACGGGCTTACGCGGACCCCGAGGGCCGGATTTCCGAGGACTTGCTAAGAAGCGCTCCAGGGAATCTGCGTAGATAAACCACTCTCGGTCAACCTTAAAACCATCAAGTGTTTTGTTACGTAAAAGTCGGCCAAGATACACCCCGCTCAGATCGGAGTGCTTGCGCGCCTGAGCCGTTGTAAGGCAACCACGCGCGTCTTTGTCAAACAACTGTGTAGTTACTGGCATAATTGAGAACAACCTCACTTATTAGTTTCTCTATACGTCATTATAACACGGTTTTACGTTTGACAACAGTCTTGATATCAGTTATAATTATATTGTACCGAACAACAAACTAATTTTAGCAAAACTGTTCAGGTACACTCTTCACTCAGCAAGTTGGCTGGTCCCTTGCCTGCTGAGTCTTGAAAGCCTGATCCGTCAAAGCGGGTGCTAGGCGCGAACCCTGGCCAGGCTGTACACATTCAATAATCTCCATGATACGGAGATGTGGTTCTCTCGACAATCGCATATGCGTCTCCTCGCCAGGCACCTAGTGAGCGCCTGGCTTACGGCTAACGGCTTAAACTTAGCGACATCCGCGCCGGGGAGAGAAGATTGTTCGCAGATTCTGGCAATCGCTTCGGGGGTTGCCAGGGCTGTGCGAATGGTCGCACAAATTTACTGAAAACAAGAAGCACCCCGGTTATGGGGTGCCAAGTCCCACCAGAGACTTCAAGTTTCGAGCGAGAAAGTCTTTGGCTAAAAGAAAGTGTACCACCATATGAGCACAATTGCTATACCAGCTCCGAGCGAGGAGCCACGAAAACAGCTCATGATCGTCCTGCCAGGTAACGAGCAGAGCGGAAAAACCAACGTCGTGCGGATGGTAGAAATGCAGGCCGTGTACATCTGCCGGTCATGCCTGGGTGACACCAAGCATGACCGGCAGATGTCTGGATATCCGGGGAGGGAAGTAAGACCATGCTGATGTTCAGGGATGAGAAAGACATCGCGCCCATTATCGCGCCGGACACCGTGATTCCGCAGGAGGAACCATCATTCGTCCATTCAGATGAGCACCCCTTTTGCTCCGACCCAGATTGTCCTTGTCACAACGAGGACGATTATCGGGAATACATCGGGCAATACTTGGATAATGGAATGATGACCGGCGCTGAGGGATTGCGCCGGTACTGGGATCAGTGATGCTCAGAGAGCGGGTGACGGATGGATCTGGAGCCCGCTCTCTTGTAGTGTTACGTGGGAGTGTATGTTTTATGGTGTAAATAGAAAATTTTATAGGCAAAGTGTCTATTGTAGGTATGTGGCGTGCTTAGGTACACTTGAGTTATCTGCTTGCGCTACCTCGCACAGATGACCCGAAACCGCCAGCATATCCACACTGAACACGCCGCGTATCACGACGCTTCAGATTTATTGCCTATTCTATTATCTTTCGCTATCATCTCGCTCGTTTTTTTTGAGCATTCGACTCCTGCACATGCAGAGAGGGGGTGAGAGCACAACTTCAAACACACAACCGAAAAGGCGCTGTAAGGTAGTACAGACGCCCAACATCAATGGAGCAACAAAGTCTGCGCAGACGCCCCATTTCTTATACGAACAGCATAACACAATCTGGTACAAAAAACACCGTCAAAATTGACTATTTTTGCGACTCAAATTGGACAGATATGTTCCTCGCTTCGGGTGGGTCTATTTGTGGCAATATTGGGGTTCGACTCCCTGTTGAGTTTTTTCTTCTCGCTATTGGCCTTACTGAACACTGAACAATCGAACAATCACCCGGTCTGCCTTAAGACACACTCCGAGGACACCCCTCGCGAGCACTGTTCACGGGTCGGAATCTGCGCTGCCAGGGATCTGATATCAAGGCTGGCGCAAAGTAGGGTAAGACTGGCGTGGTCCAATACTTTTTCTCGCGTCCTCCAAACTCGCACTGCGGAGGGCGCCTTGTGGGTTGACGCGCCGCGCCGCTGTGGGGCTCACGCGGCGCAGTCCCCTATTTCTCATCTGGAATACTCTCTATCAGCTCCGACGCATCCACGCTCAGGGCCTGGGCGATGCGGTCCAGCACTTGCATAGTGATATTTGCGACGTCGGAGTTACTGCCATGCCAGACGCTGCGCATGCGCCGCTGATCCAACAGTGCCATCTGCCCCAAGCGCGTCTGGCTGATCCCTCTAGCTTGTGCGATCTCTTTGATCTTGTAACGTATCATGTGGCTATCCTCTCTGTACAGCCAGTATAGCCACTACACCGTCGTTTGAGCAGCGTGGTTTTTTCAGCGGTGGATATGGTACACTCATTATTGCAAGAGTGATAGCCACCGTGCTTTATCACTCATAGCTATCAGAGAGAGGAAGCGCATGCAGACACAAACAAAGTGGATAGCGGAAGTTGAAGAGCAGATCAAACAATTGAATGATGCCTGGCAACGATATCCGCAGGCAGAGGCAGCAGGTGACTGGGACCTTGCCAATCAGTTAAATAATGCCTACCGAGCCGCCAATCATCGACTCTGGGAACTGGGCGTGCGGGTCATGGATCTGCTCTATGATCCAATTACCCGGACACACAGCCTATCCGGTTACATGCTATAATAGAATAAATGTGCCAACATCGGCATTTTGATTCGCAACTGAAGATCTTTGAAAGCACATCCGAATTTCAACGTACCGTCCGAAAGCCGTCCCTGCCCCTCGCAGGCGGCTTTCGGACGTTTAAAGATAGATTTCACTGGTTGTTCATGCCCCAACCAATGCTTGTTTGTTGCAGCGCCGGAAAAGAAATCTCCACAAACAAGCAACAAAACGGTGAATATTTTTTACGCAGGTAAAGATTTCTCTATGAGTCTCCACACGCTCAACAAAAAGTGGTACGATTTATTCGGTTGCTTGACGGTGAGCGTTCTGAAAGTGTATACTGTCGGCTAAATGTGCTTATATACATTTTAAAAAGGACACACCTCAGGATGACAGAAGAAAATAAGCAAGACCTCACCGTTAATGAGGTGGCAGCAAATCTCCAGGTGCACCCAAGAACAGTGCAGCGCTTGATAACAGAGGGAGACCTTGAGGCGTACCGGTTTGGAAAGCGCGCTTTCCGTGTCGAGCGAAGTGCACTGGAGGCATTTAAGCAAAAGAAGATTGTACGAAGGCCTCGCGAGGGCGCCCGGACGACAAAGCCCAAAGGCGATTTAATAGAAGTGTAGGGCCAGCGACAGATCTGCTGTCTTGAAGTTGGGGCTCAGGATAAAGATCTGCCGCCGCCACGAATAAAACGCCGTCTAAGATCACATTGCTTTGCCGAGCAAGGTGTTCTGGCACTAGTAGTATAGCGGTTTTTTATCGCTATTGTCAATGACTGTCTACCACTGACTACCACTGACTACACAAGCTAGTGCCAGGAAAGCGGCGCAACCGGAAGGAAGGACCTATGGAGGTTGCGATGGTAACGCGCCCGAAATTAATTACTCAGCCCCTATTAACGAGAAAAGAAGTTGCTCAGGCACTCAAGGTTTCTGAGCGGGAATTTGACCGGATCAGGAAGCGGCATAAGTTCCGAGAGGTGCATGTGGTAGAGGGAGCAAAAGGATTGCGTTTCCTGGGTGCGGACATCGAGGAGTATATCTGGGCTCACACAGAGTGCCCGGAAGAGATCTCCTCGCAGGACAATGACAAAGGCGACCATCTCGCAATGCAACAGATTTAAGCGAGAGGGCCGCTGGCATCCTCAGTGAGAGGATATTACTGTACACTGGCTATTTGCGCAAGCGTGAGGGACGAATGGGTTCGCTGAAAGAGGGAATGAAGCCTGTTGCGGCTTTTCTCGTGGATATGGTACAATAAGCGAGCGAAAACCCCAACAATATTCCCCCGCTAGCAGCGTCCGCATGAGCTTATCGCCCGTTCGCGCCCGAAACAAATAGCCCATCCATTCGAGCAAAAAAGGTGCGTGAGATGGCAACACTGACGCAATTTTCACCAACACAAACAGGCCTGCGACCTGGCACAACTGTCTTGATCAACCTGGCGGTCGTCATGCACACCGATCCAGCACGGATCGTTGAATCATCTATTATCCAGGTCGGCTACATCGGCCCGGCGTTCTCGGTTCCAGCGAATACGATTAAGGATGTCGTAGACATAAATAAGCGCATGATTCGCATTGAGATACGAGCGCGCGTCATCCAGGCCACCGGAAAAGCCGGCTACTGGGTGGAATACGACGAGTGCTATCGGTTCCCGGTTCACCTCCAAAACATCCTGGAGGTGTTGCGTTGATCTATGTTGATCCGCTCATCACAGCGACACCACCGTCTTACATCTCCGAGGACGAGCGCCCAGACTGGGAACGCTCTTGCCACCTGTTCAGCTCGAACGAACAGGATCTGCACATCTTTGCTCGCCGTCTGGGACTCAAACGCGAGCAATTTCAGAACAAGAAGCCCAATCCGTTGCAGTGGCATTACGTCCTCAACCCAAATCTTCGGAAGAAGGCCATTTCTCGCGGCGCAATGGCGGTTACCAGCGAACAACTCGCAATCCACCTCAGTGGAGGCGAGATCACCCTGAATCCAGGCTGCGAGGCGTGCAGGACGCCCGTCGTGCTCTTTTTTGGCGGCGCGTGGACCTGCTACAACTGCTTGATCCACAAGGCCATTTACCAGGATCGGGACGACGTTGAGCGTGATCGCATATACAAGTTCATTGACGAGCAGAAAAGGATGTTGGCAGCATGAGCGTTGAATACATTCCGGTTGATCCTCGGCGACTACACCCGTCCACGCTTGAACTGGTCCGACGCCGGTATTTTTATCTCAAGGATATCTATCCGTGGGACGCATCCATACGCCAGATCTACAACACGCTCCAAGCGTGTGCACCAGATATTCACGCCGCCATCGCAGAAGTAAAACGCGGTGAACAGCGCTTGCTCGCTGACATGTGCACCTATCCGACAGAAGCCTGGAAACTAAGCCAGACGCTATCCTACATCGAAGATTTTTTTGAATGCGTACAAGAAGCATCTGCCAAACTGCACAATACTGAACCTGCTCGCCGCGCAACCATCGAAGCGCTGAATCGCCTGCGAGCTAAGGCAGAGCGGATAGCGGAAGAAGAGCGTCAGCGCTGGATGGCAGAGGTAGCAGCAGGCGACGCCTATTTCGGCGGACCTGGCTCCTATCAACAGGTCAGTGAAGAGTATTTCGCGGCAACCGACATGAAACAGCGCGAGGCCTTGCGCGCCCGCATCCGTGCGTTTCAACACGCCTACCAGACGACAGAGCCAGAGCCTGCTGAACACGAACTCGTTCAGGCGGGATTATGGGGGTAGCACATGCAAGCACTCAGAGATTTTGACAAAGTGGGAGCCAAACGGACAGGCCCCCACGCTGGCGGCCAGCCACAAAAGTATTTCCTCGAAGATCCCGGACGCAGGCTCATTCTGGCTGTCTATGGCGATCCTGACTACGGATCGCTCACAGAGAGCATCAACTATCTGAGCAATGCGCTAAAGGTTCCTCGGCATGTGGTCAAGAAGTGGGGTCGGCAGTTGGGACTCTCGCGGTCCAGAGAGCCGCAATACACCGAAGAGGAGGTTGCGTACCTCGAAGAAAACGCGGGAACCATCGGCATTGCGGCAATGGCAAAGCGTTTGGGAAGAACACAAACGGCGATACGAGTGAAATGCAAAAGACTGCGTGTCAGCAGAAACACCGTTGATGGCTACAACGCGCAATCCCTGGCTGTAGTGCTCGGATGCGACGTGCATAAAGTTCTCAGGTGGATCAAAGATAAGAAGCTTCGAGCGAGATATGTAAAATCAAGCGATTGTTATTATATCAAGCGATCATCAGCACGCGACTTCATTGCCAGATATCCGCAGGAGATTGTTCCTCGTCGAGCGGACTGGTTGGCGCTGCATAGCTTGCTCTTCAACGAGAGCGACATACAAAAATCGCCACGGAAGCAGCGCGAAATGTTCTTGTATGACGAGATCTCGGAGCGCGAGGTGGATATCCGAGATTATCAGCACGCGCCGTCAGAGCAGCCGATCGATGAGTATCGGCAGTCTGGCTCAATTTACGGGGACAGCACGCAGGGCTTTGCACAGTGGTTCTGGGAGAAGCGAGAGATACGTTTCCTGAGGGAGCGCGCTGACCGCATGGAAAAGAAGATAGCGAAACTGGAGCAGGAAACGCACTCCTACAAAAATATGCTCAGAGAGGGGCTGACATGACCGATGCCCTCTACCGCAAAGACGAGATCGTCCTGCTCGCCGCGAATCCCTATCATCTCGGCATCGTCAGTGCTGACCAGACCAACAGACGTGACAGCGTGTTCATCCGGTGGCTGTCGGGCGAGGCCTGGATGCGCCCGGACGAGATTGTGCGCGAGTCTGTACACCATCAACTTCAGCCTGTGCCCATGGACTTGCGCGAGAAGCCACCCTATGACATTTTTGGGGACAATTCGCCGACATCACAACCAGAAATCATCAGTGAAGAGCCAGCAGAAGCTACACAGCCCGCGCAGTCAAATGAAGGGCGACGACAAGAGTTAGAGCACCTGACTGTCAAACAACTGAAAGAGCAATTTCGGTACCGCGGGGAACACTGGGAGAAATTTGCCAACATGTCCAGAAAGCAGAGCCTCATAGATCAACTGCTCATCTGGCAGCAAGGAGCATGCTCATGAAAAGCCGCCCATCGCCTGGAGTAAAGGCCAACAAAGACTGGCAGCCAGACGACCTCTTGAGATCAGAGGACGTCATGCGCTATCTCAGAATTAGCCGTCCGACGCTCATACGACGGATAAGCGATGGCACGCTTCCGACTCATCGGGTCGGGAAAGGGCTGAGATTTTATTTCAGGGATGTGCGCGCAATGGTCACAGTCGCACGCCCAGAGGAACCCCGCACTCATGAACGATCTGTCCGCCATCACTCGCCGTCTGCAATGGATCGCAGAAGAGAATGCGGCACTGAAAACAAAAACGCTCGCCCTGGTCGCTAGACTCGACATCGACATGGTGCTCTGGGAGGAGATCGCCAATATCGAGAGCCATACACGCAACGCTCTGGCGAGATTGCCAGAAACGCAAGAAGCAGAAGCATAGGAGATACAGCCATGGACACGCCCACATTCGCCATCACTGCATGGTCCAATCCCGGCATCTACAGCCAGGACGCGGACGGCATTCCCTGGGCCACATTCGACTGCGTGAATAGCACGCACCGCTGCCAGGTATGCGGAAAAGAAATCACGCGCGGATGGGTGCGCGGCAAGCTGGGCAAACACGCCTATATATGCCGCGAGCATGTCAGAGCCGAATGGGAGAGCGCTGATGCACTGAAAGAGGAGACGCGCCCATGACCAGAGACGAGGCGATTGAGAATCTCACGTTGTATTGCCAGTTTTTGGCTAAAAAATACGCATACATCAACAAACCGAGAGTTGAGTCAGACGACTTGTTCCAGGAGTCTATGCTCGCGATACTCCGGCATCATACCCGCGCGCAAGAGCTTTATAGCGATGATCCATTGCCATACCTCAAACGAGCGGTGAGACACGCTATCATCAATTTTTGCTTTCGGTCATATACCATTCATCCGCCGGATAATAGCCGGTCTCGCAATTTCGAACCCTATAGCTTCTGCGCAGTGGATCAAGTCGCTGAAAGCGTGGTTGCCCCTGTCGCGAACCACCTGCAACCACGTCTTCGGCTTTACGACGCCATAGATCGGCTCACCACGCGGCAAAGAGAGATCATCGAATATCGCTTTGGTTTGAATGGTAAACCGCAGTGCACACAAACGGAAACAGATCAGATCCTTGGTCTAAAAAAATCCAGTGCATCTCAGGTTATCGCCACACGCAGACTGAGACAGATACTTTCTCAGAAAGAGCCACGCCTATGACGCCCACACCTGAGCCCGACAGCGTAGACCGCACGCGCGAACTGCTCGCCGCCTGTGGCTATGGACAGCTCCGATATGCACTTCTGAACGTCGATCCTGCCCAGAAAGAAATGCTAGTCCGCGCGATCATGGATGATATGCGCTCAGAGCCAAAACAGAGAGCACGGTCGCTGCCAACCCAAACCGTCTATCGCCGTGTCACGATGAAAGATGGCGACACCTTTATTTTCAAGCATACCCAGGTGAAGCGCGGTAAATCCTGGAAACCTCAAAACTACGCGCCGCTTGTCAGACGGTATGCAGACCTCGACCAGGCCATTGTCGAGGTGAAGCATCTGAATAGCGAGGAGATACAGCCATGACGCCCATTTATTTTGATGACGACAAGAACTTATGTGATATTTTATGGTTTTTCGATGGTTTTTGTGATATACTATGGTCGTATCCAATAAGATACAGGGGAGGTACCCATGATAACAATGGACGACGAATTATTAACCGTCGAGGAGGTGGCTCGCTTACTGAAAATGCACCCGGATTACATTCGAAAGCTCTTGCGCCAAGGAAAAATCCCAGGCAAAAAGATAACAGGGCCTGGAGGCGGATGGCGCGTCAGGAAATCAGCGATAGAGCAGATGACCGGGGGCAATCAGAGAACCTACTCGAATACTTAAGAAAGCTAAAAAGTTTAGTTTTCTCAGTAACAGCTCTCTCAGCGCCTATTGATTGGAACCCACTAAGCGCCGAGAGTGGCTCGCTGCTACTTCATGCCTATTATAGCCCCGGGTACGCAAGAACGCAACTTTATAGCCGTTTTGCGACAACCCGACGTGGCTATGATGGCTGTGAGGTGGCTGGAAGGGATTCGTTTATGCTCACAACACCAAACCACATTTCACCGATCATCCGGGCGGCCCTCATTGGTGGCCAGGCCGGGGATCTCCCACTTGAACCATCTTCGTCTACGCGCGAAACCACACCTATGTGTATTGAGTGCGACGAGCACCCGCGCACGTATAGCTTTTTCTGTTCATCCTGTTTTGATCATCTATACAAACACCAGCCGGGATGGGCTGCCGCGTGGTACGGGTTGGATTGGCAGGAGGCCTGTCAGCAATGGGAGCGGGAGGTGCGAGATGGACTACATTGATTGCGTCCGAGAGAAATATGGCGTTCTCAACGAGAAGCAGCACGCAATCGATTTAGTCGCATTGCTCATTTTTGCGTCGGGGTCACGTTTCGGATCTAGTTTTGAAGCCGCCGAACTGGTTCTCGGCAGGCGCATTGACTCAAAAGAAACCGATGTTGCGCATCTCTGGTTTCTCCAGGACCCGGCCACCGCACTCGCAAACCTGCAAGCCAGACGAGCGCAAGAGGCCATGAGGCACCCACGCGAGCGGAGGGCCACGAAATGAGAAAAAAGCCATTCGAGCCGGGTGACGTGGTGAGATTTATCTTGCCACAAGAAGCATCGGGTACCATCCTCCGCTTTTATTATCAGCGCTGTTACAGCAAGACAGAACAGCGAGTCAAAATCCAGCGCACTCATGCGCTGGTTCAGATGGGAGATCGGCAGGTCAAAGTCCCCTACCGAGGTCTCTCGGCACATTCAGCAAACGGGGGTGCGAGATGATTACCATCACAGACATGTTCTGCGGAGCAGGTGGCAGTTCAACGGGAGCGGTGGCAGCGGGCGCAACCGTTCGGCTGGCGATGAACCACTGGAAGCGCGCAATCGAGACCCATAACACCAACCATCCGAATACGGACCACGCCCTGGCCGACATCTCACAGGCCGACCCACGGTACTATCCCAGGACAAACATCCTAATTGCTTCGCCAGAGTGTACAAACCACTCTCTGGCGAAAGGGAAGCAAAGAAAGCAGCAGAATCAGCTTGATCTTTGGGGGAGCAGGTGGGCAACTAAATCTGACCCGGCAGAGGAGCGCAGTCGCTGTACCATGTGGGACCCGTTGCGCTTTGCGGAGTGCCACAAGTACGAGATGATCATCTTGGAAAACGTGGTAGACGCCAGATACTGGACAATGTGGAGCGCGTGGCTCCAGGCATGGGATTGCCTGGGATACGATCACGAACTGGTCTTCCTCAATTCGATGTTTGCCCATCCAACGCCACAGAGCCGGGACCGCATGTACTTTGTGGCATGGAAGCGTGGACAGCGCAAACCAGACCTGAACATCAGACCAGCAGCAGATTGCCCGAAATGTGGTCCTGTGGAATCTGTACAAGCCTGGAAGAATCCAGTCAAGCGTGCTGGCAAATATCGCCAGCAATATGTCTACGTCTGCCCTGGTTGCACCAGGGAGATAACACCGCGCTACTATCCGGCTGCCAGCGCCATCGACTGGACACGACCCATGCAGCGCATCTTTGAGCGCGCAAAACCGCTCAAAGAGAAGACGCTGGCGCGCATTGCTGATGGACTCGAAAAGTTCTCACGCGATCCGTTCCTGATGGGACTCAACCACCAGCGCACACAGGTCAACCCGGTGAATGCGCCATGTCCAACGCAGACCACCTATGACGATACTGCGCTGGTCACGCCGCCCTTCCTGATCGATCATATCGCGGAGTATCGCCCACGCGCGATCGATCATCCTATGAGTACCATCGTCGGCGGAGGCAACCATCAGAGTCTGGTGATCCCGCCAGCATGGCTCATGTCCTACTACAACAACGGGGCCTTTGAATCAGTAGGCGATCCGATCCCTACAGTGACGACGCTGGAGCGACACGCGCTTGTGACGGCCACGAGCGAGAAGCCACGTGTCGAGGATTGCGGTTTCAGGATGCTTGAGCCACACGAAATCCAGGCGGCAATGGCCTTCCCGCGAGACTATGTAGTAATCGGGACACGTCGGGAGAAAGTCAAACAGTTGGGCAACGCGGTAACGCCGCCGGTAATGCAATTGCTTATGCGGCGCTGTATCGCTTCCCTGGAAAGTGGTGCACAAAATGAGCACTGAAACACGTGAACAAGCGACGGCAGAAGGGGATGTCATCGAGACCGTGTTGACCTCGGAGGAGATGCTGCGACTGTGGCTGTGTTGGTTGGCTGGCCGGCAGGATGCAGGCGACGAGTTGATTCAGTGCCAGCAGGAAGAGCGAGAGAAGCATTCTCTCTGGGCAGCGCTGGAAAGTGGGGTAGCAAGATGAACGAAGCAACAGAGCTTCCCAAATACATTCACGCAGACGACCGCGGGATCTGCCAGGCCTGGCTCGACTCGTTCACTGTCGGCAAATACGCACTGAGCAAGTACAGAAGCACGCTCAACGATTTCTACTTCTGCCTGGAGGATAAATCCATCCTCCAGTGCGCAGAGGCAGACATTGAGCAGTACGCGAAAGAGGATCTGGCATACCTGGCAGCAAGCACACAGGAAGAGCGGAAGCGCGTCATCAAAGCGTACCACACCTTTGCCCTGGCGCGAATCGACGGTGCGATTCAGAACCCGGAGGAGGAGTGCACCCAACTGGGCGCTTCTCCTCAGACGCTGAGAAGAGTCATTGCTCACGGGGAGGCGAAAGAGCAGGCAAGGCACGCAAGTGAGCGGTATTCACACTGATTGTTTCGCCGGGCTTCGGCCTGGCTATAGATAGATTTGAGGTTGTTTGTATGAGCGTATCCGTAGATCAGGCACACGCCATTTATGCGCTGGTTGATCCCGAAACACAAAAAGTCCGCTATATCGGGAAGAGCAAGCAACCAGAAGAACGATACCGACAACATATAAGAAAGGCTCCTGCCTGGATAAAAGAGATCCTGGAAAAAGGACTCAAACCAGAACAGATCATTCTGGAAAGCGGACTAAACTCAGAAGAGGCAGGGAAGCGCGAAGAATACTGGATTAGGTGGTATGAATCAAAAAACAACCCCCTCGAAAACTTCCAGTACAACGAATATGCCCTTAGAGAGCGTGACGAAGCGCGAGAATTACACGAAAGACTAGTCGCGGAGTTCTCCTACTTACCAGAAGAGGAGATGCACCAGGTCGTAGCCATGACCGAATACGGCTATGAATGTGTTGGGGCGTGTGCATGGGAAAGCGCCTTTCAGGTCGCGCGGTACACGGTCAAGATGCTTGAAAAGTCGCCAGGGCTCCCTCGCAGGATAAGTGAACCCGAGATAGCTGGCCTTGTCCTCCAGATGTACGGAGAAAAGTGGGAAGAAGGAGAGCAGGGATGAAACACTGCGTCAAATACCCCGATGACAAGTTTCTCGCCGTTCGCCCGTGCTTGGTCGCTATTTGCTTCGGGAACAGGCCTGCTGCCAAATTACTTGGCACCCTGCTGTATCGCTACAATCTCCGCGTCGAAAACAAGGACGACGCGGAAAACCAGAACGCCATCAAAGCAGCCAGGGGGGAACGCCCGGACCAGGACACAACTTACCGCATTTTCCGCAAACAATCACAACTTGTTGAGGACATGTGCGGGGAGATGACTGAAAAGACGTTGCATGATACCGCAGTCCCGATGCTCCAACTTCTGGGATACCTGGAACTGGAAGAGTACATGCAGGCCAACTGTTACACCGTCAATATCGACCTGGTTCAGCAGGCTCTTAATCTCTACACACCAGCGAGCGAGGAACAACCGCAATTAGAAAAATTTCTAATCAGCATTATGCAATTAGAAAAATTTCTAATCAGCACGGATGAATTAGAACTTTTTCTAATTGATAAGAAAAATTTCTTATCTGGATTAGAAAAAGTTCTAATCTGGAATAGAAAATTTTCTAATTGCAGAAGAGGGCGTAAGACCAACGGACAAGCGCCTTTAAAGGGCAAAAGAAGAACCCCTAAGAATATAGAAGAAATTACTAAGAAAGATAAAGAAGAATCTTCTTCTGGCTCCGCTACCGCTACGCCGCCCGCACCTGTCTTTCAATCTGAACCAGGATCATCTGATCAATATGTCCCCAATCTGCTCTTAGAGCATCGTGAGGCACAAGGGCGTGTAGAGCACGTCCTGAACGAAGCTGAGCAGATTCGTATAGCCGCTGCGCCAGAACAGGCCTTGCGCCCTGAACTGGCGGCTATAGGATGCGCGGCGGCGTATAGCAATGCGCCTATTCATTCTAGCCCTGTTTTGGCACCAGATGCGCGTCCAGAGGTTGTCTCTGGGCATTCAGCGCCTGGAGCAGCAATTGCAGCAGTGCCAGGCCTCGCTCGGCGAAATGTACCGGCGACAGAAGTGGCCACATCGCGGGGAGCGAGCAGCAAGGGCAAGAGTGCCCACAGAGAGCCGAAAGAGCCAGCGCAGATCTCTCTGATCCCAGAGCAGAAACCGCTTTCGCCTGAGGCCGAAGTGGATCAGTGCTTCCGCTGGCTGGATGAGGTCCGACAAGAGTTGACCGGCGATCCCATGGCGAGTTACGTAGCAAACGGGGCCAACAAAAAGCGCATTGCTGATCTCATCAAAGCCTGTCGAGACACATCCAATGCCGTGATCGAGCGGCATGTCAAGATGGCCTGGAAGGCCATGTGGAACGCCGGGACGTTCAAGGACGGGACGAGCTGGCGGACGCCCGGAAGACTCACCATCAACGCCTTTTGTAACAACTACGGGAGCTATTTGGATCTTGCCCGTGATGAGCAACGAAAGCGAGACGTGGGGATAGGTGCGTCCGGGATGCGCAGATGGTCCCCGCCGCCGGTGGTGAAGAAAAGTTTGGAAGAATTGAAGTCCGAGTGGACGAAAAAGGAGGCTCGTATCAATGGCTGAGCGATTGTTACCCCAGAATGTCGAATTTGAATGCGGTGTGCTGGGCAGTTTGCTGATTGATCCTGAGGCTATCGGGCTTGTCGCCGATAGGTTGCGTCCTGAGGACTTCTACCGGGACGGTCACCGCCAGATCTACGCCGCGGCTCTGGCACTTTATCAGCGCAACGAACCGGCAGATTTCCTGCTGATTTGCGACGAGTTGGAACGCCGCAATCAACTGGAAGATGTCGGCGGAGCAAGCTATATCACCTCGCTGATCAACCATGTGCCAACCAGTGGCAATGTTGAATACTATACCGCTGGGGTGATAGAGCAAAGTGATCTGCGCCAGGCGGTGCATGCCTGCGGGCAGATCGTCGCGAAGATCTACGACGGTGAATCTTCTGGAGCGGTGCTCGCCGATGCACAACAGCGATTTTTCTCAATTGCGCAGCGCACGCAGCGTGGACGGGGATTTGTCCCCACGGTGGATATCATGCCAGAAACCATGTCCCGCCTGGAGGTTGCTCATAAGCATCGTGGGATCATTACCGGAGTGCCCACTGGCTTCACGGACCTGGACCGCATGACAGGAGGGTTGCAGTGCTCGGACCTGATTATTCTTGCCGCGCGCCCTGGTGTTGGTAAAACCTCGCTGGCTCTGACCCTTGCGCAGAACGCGGCACTGAAGCACGAAAGGGGCGTGGCGATTTTCAGTCTGGAGATGAGTCAGGAGCAACTGGGATTGCGTATGCTCTCTTCGCTGGCACAGATTGATCAATCTCGTCTGCGCACCGGGTGGGTTGAGGAAGACGAGTGGCCTCGTGTGGTCTGGGCAAGTGACAAGATCTCCGATGCCCGTATCTGGATTGATGATACCGCGGGTATCTCGACGATGGATATGCGGACCCGCGCACGTCAATTGTGCGCAGAGCATGAGGTGGATCTCATCATCGTGGATTATCTACAGCTGATGCAGGCGAGCACGTCGAGCAAAAGCGAAAACCGCGTTCAGGAGGTCTCGGAGATCACCCGAGCGCTCAAGGCTCTGGCTCGCGAACTGAAAGTGCCCATCGTTGCGCTTGCGCAGCTCTCTCGCGCGGTTGAGAGCCGGCAGAACAAGACACCGCAATTGTCCGACTTGCGCGAGTCGGGGAGCATCGAGCAAGACGCAGACATTGTTTTGTTTATCTCGCGCACTGAGCCTGGATATGCTTCGCTGATTGTGGCAAAACATCGCAACGGGCCGATTGGAGAAATCAACTTGCGGTTTGAGGCCTCGCAAACTCGGTTTGCGGATATCGAAACGGGAGTGGGAGAAGACGAGCGTGAATAAAGAACAAATTTTGCAATGGGCGGAACAGCATGACTGGCCTCGCGTGTTCGTTGCCAGCGATTGCATTATCCAGGCCGGCAAGCCTGGCTGGCAAGAATTTATGGGCATCCGATTTGACGTGTGGTGCGAGACGCTGGCCTTTCGCATCCAGCAACAGGAGAGACGCTGGCAACAGCAGAACGGGGTGCGCGCGTGAATAAACAACGTTGGAAAATACTGATTGCGTTGCTCGCGGTCGGCGTCGCAGGAGGCGCGATCGAAGCTGATTCAGTCTACGTCTTCGGTTGGCCTCGATGGCAGGGATGGCGTTCGGTTGTTGCATCTGGTATCGGCATGTCCGCAGCCCTGCTTCTCGTCGCGGTTTCGTTGTTCCTCATCTGGCGCGTGCGAGACCGTATGACGACGCGCAAGGCACAGAGAGCGAGCAGCATGCCAAAAGATGGATACGAGCATCCAGTGGAGTGCCAGGAGGTTTGGCGATGAGAAAAGTCTGGCAACGTGCGCGCTTTCCGCTGTTAATTGCGGGCGCAACAACTGCGGGATATACGGTCGGGCTGCTGTCCTGGCTGGTGATCCAGGCCAACATTGAGCGGTTCATTACTTTCTGCCTGAACATGCTTTTGTTTGGTGCTCTGCTGTGGTCTGCGATCGCTGGCTTTTTCAGTGCTATCGGATGGTACGGCGCGCTTGGAATCACCGCGATGGCCTGTGTCGTTGTCGGAGCCATTCTGGGGAGCAGGGAGTCACGTCCGGTTGTGGTGCGAAAAGAGTGCGCGGCGGTCATCAAGGTCGAGCAAATCCTGGCAGAGGCCAGACAGAGGCAGGCACGCGAAAAGAGCGACAACGACGAGGGTGATTTTGGCATGTTCTGGGCGGACTTGGAACAAGAAGCGGGTGAGGAATTCTGGGAGTTCACTGTGTCCAGGCTTCTCTACGTGGTCCAGAACAACCCAGAACTTGCCGACCCGCACGCGGAAGTCGAGCCGTTTGACGCTGGCGAATTTGAGGTGAGCGAAACAGAGCAAGGAGGCGAACAGTGAGCGATGAAAATACCCTGAATCTGACTGAAGAAGAGCATGTGGCGCTGGCTCACGCGGTTAGTATGCGCATGCAGCATCTGGCAAACCTGGCAGCCAGCGCTGAGCGCGATAACGAGATGCGAGCCCTGGCTCGCATCTGCGAAAAGGCACTGCCGTTTGTCGAGAAGATGGCCCGGCAGCAGGAAATGACACGTCGAGCAGGGCTGAATTAAAAATGAGTCATTTCGATTAAGGTTGAGTGCTCCAACTGACGACGAATCATCAGGCGAAGGGGCATGATACCGGTTACATCTGGACTTGTCGGGGTAACTGATGATTTGCTCCGGCAGCCCGATAGGGCGTATAGCGCGCCTCTGGTATACCAGAGGCACTATGAGAGGAGAATAAGATGCAAATTTTTTTGGGCGGAACGTGCGGAAAGAACACATGGCGAGAGGCTATTGTGATCCCTGGGCTACTAGAGCGCGAGGTTGCGCTCGAACAAATCTTTAATCCGATTGTTGAACACTGGGACGAGCAGGCGCAGCGACGCGAAGATGAGGCCAAAGCGGACCACAATTATTTATTGCTCTATGTTCTGGCCAGCCCAGACCCGCAAACACCGGACGTGACGCAAGTGAGCGGTTATAGCCTGGTCGAAGCTGTAATGTCGCTCTATGATGCTCCTGAACGGACGGTGGTCCTGTTCGACACGACCGGCCAGGCGCGTAAGACGACGAAAGGCATGCGCAAAGCAGAGCAAGATCTGCGCAAGCGCTTCCCCTGCGCGATGATCTTCGGCGCGCATGAGTACGACAGGATGCTGGATTGCCTGGCGTTTCGGTGAGAATCAAGGGCAAGCGTTTTCCTATTCTGACGCAGAGGATCTGGGCCGCGGGCTGCGCTTTATCCTTGGCGAGGCCACCGTTGCTCGGCACAACGGTGACCGGGTGCCATTCTGTCAGCCGTGCAGTCATCCCTGCTGCTGGTACTGGCAGTTCTCAGACGGCTATTACTGGGAGCGCGGCGACTATCAGGCGATCGCCCAGGCCAATGGCGTACAGCCCAACGAACAGGGCAGCTACAAGGCTGGTGCGTGTCCTGAGTGCGGAAATGTACATACCAGCGGCGGTCATATTGAGGCTACTGCTGTATAGCGAAAAGAGAGAGGGAGTCATGTTAATCAATTATTCGTACGCTGTTGCTCCAGAAGGATACCAATGCGGGTCTTGTGGACAGTCTGGCTCCAGGCTCTGGCGGGAATATCAGACTTTTGAGCCAAAGCTGTTCTGCAAACGCTGTGCGGAGCAGAATCAGCGGCAGTGGCAGACGGAAAGCCGGTCCCGTGCAGAAGACAAGATCGGAAACCTCGTCCCGGCGGTCCCGGACGAGGAGGGCGTCGGCTATTGGGGGTACTTCTCCATTCCATCCGCCGGCTACTCCTGGTGGAAACGTCTACCAGAGGATCTGTCATGAAGCGAGCAATTATTGTGGTCGCCCGCATTGGGAGAAAGGAGTCTGCGACGTCGCGTTAAGGTCGTAGTGTTTCTTGTTATTGTTATGGCGCTGGCATCGTCGCCAGCGCCAGGGCGAAAGGAGATATCTTATGTGCGCCCAACAACGAATACAGACACAACCACAGCCAGCACTCAGAGAAAGTGCCTGTCATCCTGGATGGTATTTTTACGAGGTGCGACCCGGCATTTTTGTGTGTCCGCACCCATCGCATCAACGAGCTGCATGCGAAGATGCAGCCACGAAACAGAAGGCGTTTGCACAGCGCCATCCGCGATTCTCTGGCTGGCTGAGTGCCCACAGACAAGTTGAGACTGTGCCACCAGCGCCAGCGCCGCAGCGTCTGCCTCAGTGGCAGCGTCAGGCCATTATCGCTGAATGTCAGCACCGCCGGCAGAATACAGGGCCGATTCCTGCTCAGACTTCTGTCCGGACGCCAGCGAGGCCTGGATGGCTGAACACACTGGTTGAGAACGAGCAGGCCCGGACGCAAGAGCTGCCTGACGGCCCCCGGCGAACCTCTACCGGTGCGCTCTTTCTGAACGCACACGTCAACCAGGAGGATCGACAGCGCATGGAGCACATGATTGCCAGGGCTGCACTTGAAAAGGCTCCCACGACGGAGACGCTCCCAGAATCGGATATCGATCTATTTGTTGACGACCCCGACGACACGCAGGTGATCAAAGCGATACGTCGTCGTTAAACGTTTCACGGGGTGGTTCTGGCTGCTTCAGCGCCATTTCGTGTGATATAATAGCATAAACGTTCTTATCTTTGTTTTTTGTTTTAGGTGAATATGACGACAATAGCAGAAAAAGATACTGTGCTCATCCCTCGTGTCCAGGAAGCCGATGCTAAGCTTATCCTGGCAATTGATGAAAGCATTGCTGCCAGATGTGAGCGCTGGCCTATGCATCCTGCTTTTACTGTGCCTCAATACAAATCAGGCCGCTTCCGAGACCTGGCATCCCTGGAAAGATATAGAACACGGATTGCACGGCAGGATACACAACGTCTGCCCGTAATCGACACAATACCACTACGCTCGACACCCTTGCCTGAACTGCCACAGAGATCATTACATTTGCCGGCTGATATACGCCCCGAGTATGCGACGCCAACATTGAGCATGGCGTGTCCTGAGGAACCTGCCAGGCAAAAGAGAACCATGTCTTTTGTGACGGTGGTGATCTGCCTGCTGACGGCGCTGGTGTTTCTGTTGCTGGTGCTGATTGTGGCGGGATGTGCGTTTCGCTACGGAGGCGGAACGTTGTGGTAGCACGAAACTAAAATACGAGAGTATAACACAGACTGAGTAATGTTTCACTACTTGAAACATTACTCAGTCTGTGTTATACTCTCGTCATGCACGCTCGTACAAAAATGAACAAGATGCTACAAGCCAAACGGCTCTATTTTCTGACGCCAGGGGGGCTAACAGATATCGAACTGGCGAAGGCGTTGCAGGTTGGCCGTGCCACTGCATACCGCTATCGTGTCGAGCTGGGAGCTTTCGAAGTGGCAGAGAATAGATACACGTTGCGACCAACACAGGAGGATATTCTCCTTGCACTGGCGGTCTTGCAACGCGCGTTGAGAAGAGCGTGAAAATGCCCCGGATGCCTCGCACGCGCCCGGAGCATTGGTGAGTTTTGCACGGTAGCACGGTGGTGCATTTGCATTGCTCTCATCTATTCTACCTGGCTGAGAGCGAAAAAGAAAGGATGGATTCCTCGATGAGTACCGCTAGCGTCTCGTCTGGGACTGGCGCGGCACAACAAAAGACGACGCTGCCGCCCTATGCGTACTTTATCGCAGGGGCATTGGCTGGCGTCGTGTACATTGGTGCGACCGCTGTGCAGCTCCAAACGAGCGAGTTGTGGATCGAGACGGCGATATCCGGGGCAAAAGTAACGGATGCGCTCATGCCACATTTTAGTGTGTTTACACAGGTTTTTGCGTTCTGGTACGGCGGCCTAACTCAAGAGCAAGTCGTGCCCTACATTGTAGCATGGGGCATCCAGGCAGCCCTGGTATTGTTTTCGATTGGCCTGGAGGTTCCCCATGTTGGGCGCGGGCGTGCTGAATTGTTTGGGTCCGCCTGTTTGGTCATGATAGTAGTCAATTCGCTGGGAGACTGGAATTATGCCAGTATGTACGGCTTCTGGGGACAAGTGGGCTTCACTGGAGCGCTGTTTGTCATGACGTTTTGCTTCGGCTTTGCATCTATTCTGGCTGTTGCGCGGGGCATTGCTGTGATGCGCCGATAGAAAAAGAGGAAGGGCTATGAACGATATCAAAACAGTTGAAACGGATCAGCGTCCTGTACTGCCATTTTCGCAGCGAGCGGGAGTGTTTATCGGATCGCTTGGGGCTGCTGGCGTTGTTGATCTGGTGATGCACGGCGGCTTTCCGGGTATCGTCCTGGGAGGAACGGGGGCGTTTCTCCTGGCAAAGCATAGCCCTGCCTTCGCTGACTATCTGAGAAAACACAACTTGCCTGCTCCAAGTCTGGCCCAACGCGAACCTGGCACCTATAGTTTCCTGGACCGACTCCAGGGGAAGCACCTCAGCGAAGAGCAACCCCCGGTTGTTTCAGGCGAGCCGAAAGAAGCTCGTCCCTTGGTGAGAGAGCCAGCTTCTGCCCTGGATTTCGATGCTCCATCTGAGATTGAGCCACTCACATTGCTCTCAGATAAACCATTGTACTTTTCGACGGTGCTGAAGACATTCAAGCCGTCGCTGGATCGCATTTACCTGGGAACGTTGCCCAATGGAAAGATCATAACGACCAGCGCTCGTGACCTGTGCCATACGGCACTGGCAGGGGCAACGCGCGGGGGAAAGTCGCATCTTATCCGCATGCTGATGGCTCAATTGTGCGCGGCGGGTGCCCATGTGTATCTGCTCAACCCGCACTATATTCGATACGACCTTGAAACGGTTGATCCTTATGGACGTCCTTGCCCTGAGGACTGGACACCCTTTGAGCCTTATCTCAAAAATAATCCACGGGAGATGATTCCCGTGGAAAAGAAATACCGAGTCATAGAACATTACCTCCGAGAAGCGTTTGCACTTGTGGGCAAACGCCTGGAAATCAAGGGCGAATCCCAACAGCGTCTGGGTGCTCCGCACTTCTTTTTCATCGACGAGTTGCCTGCTATCGTGGATGAAATCCGCGAGGCACCAACGTACCTCAAGCGCATCTTACGTGAAGGGGCCAAAGTAGGCGTGTTCGTCGTCAATGCATCGCAGGATATGCAGGTCAAGACGATCCTCAAGGATGTTGGTGGCGGCATCCGTGAGTGTTACCGAACAGCGTTTGATGTTGGTTCTGAGCCTGCTACGCAAACGGCTCTCGGTCTACCTGTCATGCGAGGGCTTGGCAAGGGGAAGGCATCTCTGCGATGTGATGCGGTTCTTTCTCTGCCGAGGGTCCCCTATGTGGACAATGAGTCCCTCTATCGTCTACTCGGTCCGTCCACCTACATCCCTGCCGACGAGCGGGCAGAAGACGACCTGGTGGCAGGATTGATGGCATCTTCTGGCGGACGAGAACGCGAGGAGCGACATACCGATCCGCTGCCGGCAGCTACGTCGCCGCGATACCATGACCACGCGGTTGGCAGAGCTGCGCAATCGCAGCGAGCACGTGCCAGGGCTGAGCGATTGCGGGCGACGCCTGTGGCTGTTGAAAGCGCAAATGCTGCCCGGGAGCAGGCAGAGAACGCGATCAGTGTCCAGGAAGCGCACAAGGCCTGGCAGGCTGGCAATACCAGTGTGCGCAGGCTTGCCGCTGCGCTGAGCACAACCAATTATCAGGCAGAAAAATTGATCGAACGAATGGCCAGTCGAGGCCTGATTGAGACGAAATCACGAACAGTGATAACTGACTGATCGACTGTCTGTCCAGTGCTGTTGCGCAGCCACCCGCGCTGAGAGGCGATCGGAGCGCGCGGACGCTCAGACAGTCAGTCGCACACATTTGTCAGGTACCGGGAAAGCCCAGGACAGTACCGGGAAATCCCGGTGAAATGAAAACAAAAAATCAAAACGTCCTGGGAAAGCCCAGGACAGTACCGGGAAATCCCGGTACCACATAACAAGGAAGGAAAACCTACAATGTTTCGAGTGAAGACACGTGATCAGATTGCTACGTATGCATATGGACATGATTTTGGGAACAGCGAGACCTGCGGGGCTGTTCTGAAAGGGAAAGGAAACCCACAGAAAGTAATGATCCCCAGTGTATGGGCGCCGGGATCGTGGGGCGAGGTTGAAAGTCTTGCGGGATCGATGGGACAGGACGTTCGTAGCTATATGCAAAGCAATCATTATCATCTGCGCTATGTGGGCAAGGGAGGCGAAATGCTCGACGAATACGTTGGGCAAAAGGTATTCGACGATCGTATGTCTGTGTCCTCGTCGTTGGGGGACATGGAACGCTACTGGAGAAATAATTGGAGTTTGGCAGCCCTGATGGTTGCCTCGGGGAGTCTCATTTCAGATCAGGCCTATGCCTTGCATGTCACCACTGGCGTTCCGGTCAAACACTTTTCTGATCAGATGAAAGCCCAGGTTGTTGATGCGCTGAAAGGGACATACACCTTTACTTTGAATAATACCAGCAGAACCATGATCGTCAAATCTGTGAAAGTTGTTTCTGAAGCAGCAGGCGCTCTCATTGCCTATGGTGAAAACAAAGGCAGAGACGAAGGATTAATCGACGTTGGTGGTTTCACAACTGATCTGTATGGCGTTCGCAGCCAGCGTCCTATTATGTCGATGCGCAATGCCACGCAAAAGGGCGTGAGCCACGCGATCGATCTTTTCAATCGCAAATTTAAAGGAGAGTTTGGGGTGGAACTCGTCCCGAACACATGCAGACAAATTTTCCGCGAGTATGCTGCCAAGAAGATCACAACAACGGTACGCGATCTGAACAAGAAAGCAGTTCCCTTGCGTGATGTCGGTCGTCTGGTGAACGAAGCTGTCCAGGTGGTTGGGGATGAAATCGCGGGCTTTGTTCAGTCTGCCTGGAGTAGCAATCCAGATGTAGAGAGGGCGCTTCTCGTCGGAGGGGGAGCTTACTACTTTAAGGATATCGTCTGTGAACGCTTCCCCTATGTTACTGTGCCGGCTGACCCTGAGTACGCTAATGTGTTGGGATATGTCGCGCTTTCAGCGCAAACCATGATGAAATTTGAGCACGAGTCCCCAGCCACTGAGGAAGTTGCAGGGTAGATGTATGCGTAACAAGGAGAAGTTCGCATATATCGAGGTTGCCATTCCGCTTGAAAGCGCTCTGTATCGGCTTCTCTCTGCCGACGCAGAAGGCGCTTCGCAATCGCTTGCTCAGATCATGCTGGTCCGCCTAGCTGACTTTTATCGAGGAAGTCAGCCAGGGACTCTTCCTCAGGCACCTCGACCAGCGATACCACAGGTAGAAGCGCTGGCTCAAGAGAGCAGGGGACCACGAGAGGCACCTCTCGCCTTGGACGCGGAACAGCAAGAAGAGGAAGAACTCCCGGAGTTTGATCTTTCTAAGGCACTGGCCAGCGCCGATTTGTTCGATCAGTTTAGTTAGATTTCCAGAAAAAAAACGAGAAAGGAGGGAGCAAGCATGGCAAACTGGAAATATGCAATGCGTGAGGCATTGCTTGCGTCAGTCGGTAATGGTCTCAGCGATGGAACCATTACCAACGACAAAGGAGCGGCGATCACCCTTAGCCGTGAGTGCTATGTCATCACGGACGGCAGCCAATCCGAAAAATACGACACCTGGACGCAGGTTGAAGCCGTGCTGATCGCGGCAGGCCTGGACAACGACAAGTGGAGAGCAAAATACGCGAATTTGTAGCCATTTATACCATTAGCTTGCTCGCTTGCTAATGGATCGGTTATACTGGTGCTGACAAGGGAAAACGAGAAAGAGAGGTGCACTCAAACCATTAGACGTTCAATGTCCTATAGATAGATAGCTACAACTGAATATGAGGATCTACTTAACTCAGCAAAGCAAACACACAAAAGCGCTCGCCAGTCGGGCGCTTTGTTTTATCAAACGGCCCGTAAAACCCCCGTCTTTTAAGCGGGGGATGTAACCCCAAAAATTGCCCTAAAACCCCTTTATTTTTAGCGATATCGCTAGTATACTCTCTTTAGTAGTTAGCGATATCGCTAAAATAAAGTTAAGGAGAAAAAGTCATGGGCGTTAGCATTATGTTTGGTTCCAGCGCACGCACCTTGCATCTTACTGAAGAGTGCGAGGATATTACGTGGATTTGCTGGCACAATGGCAGAGGGGTACCGTGTTGTTCAGAGCAGGTAGCGCAGTCAAACGCAGAATACTACAGCAGACAGGGCGAGGAAACCTCTGTCGAGAAGAGGGTGACCAGGATACGCTGTGGTGAGGTATGGTACTAACATGCCTACTTACACAGACATCTTGAAAAACCCGCACTTTAGCCAGTTTGCGGCGCTGCTGTCGGTCCCATACCGCTCGTATCAGTGGCGCAATCAGCACCCGCATATCCCGTTCTGGTTGCGCACTCAGGAGCTATCAAAGCTCCTGAACGGCGGGGGATTGGCTCATCCGGCAATGCGGGATGCGTTTCAGGAAAAGTTTTTGAAGCTCATAAACGAGCTTCGACAGGCTGACCCAAGGTTGAAGTACAGCGAAGAGGACATCGCATGGTTGATTGATACTCTTCAGTCAGAACAGGCATCAGTTGCCATGTCCATGCTTCTGGCTATGGCCTCGGCCAAAACAACCTATGCAACGCCCGTGCAAATAGCAAATGCTACCGAAACGAACGAAAGCACATGGCGCAACCGCGCGGCATCTGGTGAGTTCGTTGGCGCGTATAAAGCCGGTAAACAGTGGCTCATTCCAATCATGTCTCTAAGAGCGTGCGGTATCACTGTTGATATTCCTGCCATAGATGTTGACGTGGAACCTGACGAAGAAGAATAAACAAAACTCTTGAATAGAGACCTGCCAGTCTTTGCGCCGGCAGGCCAAGCAGAGCGCCGGGGATCGAACCTCCCCGGCGCTTTCTGTTATTTGCGACCGTATTTGTATTTCGCTTTCCATGCGTACCACAAATAATCCTGCAAATCGATGAGCACCGTTTTCCCAGCCTCACGAGATGGGATGAGCTTGTGTTCCGCTGCATAGTAGAGTGTTGGAAGCGGAATGTTCTCACGTTCCGCCACCTCCGGCAGTGTCCACCCAGGCCAGTATCGCGCTTCCTCAAGCGCCGCCTGGATGACTTCATTCTCGTGCTGCTCTCTCGCTGCTTTCTCTTCTGCCGTCTCGCTCTCTTTGCGGTACGGCAACGAGGTGCGGAGGCGATATTTTGCCAGGCCAGCGACCTCCGCCTCTCGTTGGCTCATCTTATAGCGAAAAGACGCGAGCAGGGCCAATGTGTCCGTGTAGCACGGATAG
>Ga0207664_10000586_pt1 | contig 25421 bp, 43 predicted proteins | sample LARL83metaG_FD_184349 | JGI IMG/M metagenome (GOLD analysis project Ga0207664, IMG submission 184349) | Corn, switchgrass and miscanthus rhizosphere microbial communities from Kellogg Biological Station, Michigan, USA - LAR L8-3 metaG... | ecosystem: Host-associated > Plants > Roots >... | reverse complement strand
ACGTGCGGTTGTGGTGGTCGAGCAGTCGTCGACCGAGCACACCTTCTTGGTCATGACTCGACGTCCTCTCCCCAGACCGCGCTGTACGGCTCGGCACATACATGGCAGGTCGACTCGAACCGGCACAGGCACACGTCGGGGTCAGACGTCCGGCCGGCCAGTGGCGCGGCGGCCTTCACGATGTCCAGTGGGACGTGGTAGTCCCCGGCCACCTCGGTCAGCGGCTCGCCCTGAGCGATCGCCTTCAAGGCGTCCAGAGGGATGGACGGTGCGGGTGTGGACTCCCAGACGCCGCCGGGCGGGTCGCTCCACTCCTTGCCCCACCGCGACCCGGTCCGGGCATCCCGGTGCCAGCCCTCATGTCCGAACGGGAGGGTGCAGTGCGACGTCGTGCCGCAGCTCGACATGGCCAGCCGGTTACCGGGTGAGGCGTTACCGCAGTCGCCGACCTGCGTGCGCTCGGCGTAGTAACGCAACACCGCGTGGGCTGCGTGCTGGGCGTCGTTGACTCGAGCGGTTCGGGATGTGCGGTGCTCGCAGTCAGACCACGACTCGCCGGTGTAGCCCTCGTACTGCTCCCGGTCGAACTCGACCAGGGCGTCGGTGATCCGCTCGACCAGGCGTTCGCGCTCGGCGTCGCTCATCTCGTCCACCCCTGCCTGACAGCCACCGCGCGGACAGACCGGACACGGCTGGAATTCGCGCAAGAAAAAGAGAAATTCCGCCTTTTCGCCCTATGCCTGCCCACGTCCAACACCTTCCGGGGCCTCTTCATCCCCACCACCAGGAGCACCAGCAGCCAGGAGAGGGGAACAGCGAGCCACAGGTGGTCGGCGGTCACGGCTTCGTCCAATTCCGTGAGCACCCGCGCCACAGCTCGACCATCCCCAACACGTCCACAGCGGTCAGGGCGAGGACGAACAACGCCAGGGCGATCACCGGAGCACCGGGCACAGCACCGGCACCGACGTGTCAGCGGAGACCACCGCTACCTGCTGCACGTAGGGAGGGTCAGCGGCTACTACGCGGGCGTTCCCGAAGTTCGCTGTGACGACCGCGAGCAGGATGACGAACCCGACCAGGGCGGCCCGCGTCTTGACACATGGTCTGGTGGCCAACACGTGGTCGATGATCTGGCGGTGACGGGTGGGGCGGATCAGGCGATGCCGTCCGACGTAGGGCTTCGACTTGGGCATTACGCCGCCTTCCGGTAGGACGTCTCGACGGGGAAGGGCCTGACATACCCCGGGTGTTCGCGTTGCGGCTTCGGCTCGGCGCAGTCGTCACACACGGGGCCGTAGACCAGCTCACCCGCCGGCTTGGACGGGGTGACGCGGATATTGGCTCGGCCGCAAAAATCGCAGCTGCCTGGGATGTTCATGCGGCCACCTCGAGGTCTCCGATGCGTTTGACGCCGATCTGGGCCACAGCGGCGATCGCAAGGCGACGCATCGCCTCAAAGCCGTCCCACCCCTCGCCGTCCCGCATCGGATTACGGATCGCGTGCAGGTGCTTCAGGCAGGCTTCGAGATCGGCGAAGGCTTGATCCCCCGTGGCCTCCAGGGTCTGGAGAGGGCCACTGGGGAGGTCCTGAACAAGCCGCTGCGGCACGAGCAGCCGGATATTGCGGGGTCGGTCCTTCGGGTTGGGGCGCTCCCGCAGCAGCCACGTCAGCTCGACGTTGGCATGCTCTGCGCTACAGACCGGGGTTCGCAGGTGCGAGTGACCCCACTGGGCATAGTCGATGCACAGCTGCGCCTGTTCGGGGGCGATTCGGTCCGTACAGGAACCGCACTCGTCGAGCTCCAAGGCGGCGACTACCTCAACCCTGACGCGGTCGTCGTAGGCGAGGTCGGGCAGCTCCACGCGGCCGGCGAGGTGCAGGACGTCGGCGGCACTCATGCCACCCTCCCAAGGAAGTCATCGGAGCTGGCGTGTCCGGCGGCGGTGATCCGGTCGTGCAGCGCGACCCGTCCCCGGCGCTGGATGGCTTTCGACGCGGCTTCGGATATGCCCAGTACGACTCCGACGTCCTTGGAGGACACGTCCATGCCGTAGCGCAGGCGTAGAGAACGCTGCTGCGGGATGTTCAGCCGGCTCATGTGCCGCTCCAACTCCGTCATGGCGTCACGACGGACAGTGATGGACTCCGGGCTCGGAGAGGGCGGCAGAAAGCCCAGCGCGTCCAGGTCGGCCAGATCACCCACGCACGTCGTCAGGCGAGTGGAGGACCGCTTCAGGTGGTCGCGGGCGGTGTTGCGGGCGATCGTGAACAGCCACGCCGCGAACGGTCTGCCGTTGTCGACGAACTGGTCCAGCCGGGTCCACGCCTTCAGGAACGTGTCCGAGGTGAGGTCTTCGACGATGGCCCGGTTCGGGATGAACGAGGCGATGGCGCTGCCCACCATGACGCGGTGGTTGCGCCACAGCTGGGCAAAAGAATCCCGGTCGCCGTTCTTCGCGGCGGCGATCAGGTCCCCTTCGGCGGTCATCGGGCACCCCCGGCCGGGTGGCGTTCCATCGCCTCATCCAGCTCGCTGCTACGGCGGGCCAACAGTCGGCCGGTGGCGACACTGACGGGGAAGGAGATGGCGGCCCAGAGGAGGAGGACGAGCAGGAGGGTGGTCACGAGGTCACCTCGATCGGCTCGCCGTGCTCGTCGACATCGACGTACTCCACGGACGGCGTGTACGGGAACGTGATCTCCACGTGGCTGCCACGGCTGGTGTAGCTGCCACCGTTGGGCTCGCGGAACACGCGGCCGTTGGTGTCGTAGGCGGTGCCGTCGGCACGCTTGAACACGTGGCTGCACCGCTTGTTCTGCGCCGCCATATGCGAGTCGTAATCCAGCTGCGTCCACTCGGACTCCTCGCCGGTGAGTGGGGCCAGCGGCTCGTACCGCAGCAGCTTCTCCACCATGCCGACGACCAGCGAAGCGCTCATCCCGCTGTGACCCTGCTTGGCGAACACCGTGACGATCTCCATCACGGCCTTGCGGGTCATACCGTGGTAGAAGTCGTTCTCCGGGTCATCCAGGCCGATGACGGCCAGCTCCCGCTCCGCGTGCTCGACCAGGTTGCTCTTCGGCTGCCCCTGGAAGTACCGCTTGACCTTGGCCCACAGGTCGCTCATCGCTGCCTCCCGCAAACGCAATATTCGGCCGGTCGGCCACAGTGAGTGCACGGGTAGGCCGACAGGTAGCGGGCCGCTGCCATGGCGCTCACGACGCCACCTGCTTCGGGGCCGGCTTCCGGGCGGTCCTCCGCGCCGGTGTGATCGCCTCCGTGTGCAGGGCTTCCGTGGGGGAGGCGAGGGTGGCGCCCTTGACGTCCTGCGCTTCACAGCGGATGTCGGGCGAGTGGTTCTTCGGGAAGGAGCACTTCCACGACAGGCCGTAGTCGGCGGGCCAGGTGTGCTCGCATGCACCGCTGCGGGGGCCGGGCCACGGCGGCGGGGACCAGGTGATGCCCAGCGCGTCGAGTTCGCGGGTGATCTCGTCATCCAGCTGCTGGGACATGAGACCTGCCGGGTTACCGTCCTCGGCGAAGAGCAGCACCGGGGCGGTCCAGGGGACGATCGACCCCGTTTTGAGGAAGCCGCCACGGCCGAGGGTGGGGGTGTCCCAAGGCTCGCGGAGTGCATGGGAGGACACGTCGGGGCCTGCCTCACTCTGGGGTGGCGCCTCTGGGGCAGGCGCCCGTAGGATGACCTTCATCGACTTCCTTTCGTCGGGATTCGGTGGAGCAATGAGGTCGTCGGGGGTCCAGCCCGGCGGCCTCGCTTCATTTACGTAGGGCCCGCAACGGCCTTGACGGTTGGGAAACCGGTGGGCTTTCGGCCGGTGCGGGAGTTCATGCGGCGTCCGAGCGGTGGGCGTCCGGTACGCGGAGCAAGATCCGCAGCGCCTCTCGCGTGGCCTGGGACAGCGGGGGCGCCGGATTGGCTGCGTGGTCTTTCGCTGCCTGGGCGACGAGCGCTGACCGCATCGGCTCCGGTAGCGCGGCGAGGTGTGCCGGGACTCGCGTCACGCGGCTGCCCCGTTCGGCTCATCGTCCTGGAGGATTTCGGAGACGTCGACCTTCAGCGCGTCTGCGATGAGACCGATGACGATCGGCGAGGGGTTGGAGGTGCCAGTTCTGCGGCCGCCGTTCTCGATGACCCTCAGCCACGCGGTGGTGATGCCCACCATTCGGGCGAACTCCACAGCCCGGTGGCGCCGCTCGATCCTGAGACGTTTCACCTTCAACCCGTCCACTGGTTTATCGAACATGCCGCAACTTTAGCGAAGAAGACGCAACGCAGTCAAGCGAAGAGGTGGCAACTATGGCACCGCAGGCGTTGAGCTGCGACTGTGGGGGTCAACGCTGGGGAGCGGAGATCAAACATGTACGCATGCACCGCACTTGAGTTGCGGGAAGTTGCGATCGATGATTGCCGAATGCACACCGGTGAAAGGATCAAGCGAGCGCGCGAAGAGGCCCAACTGGGGCAACGCGACGTCGCTGAAGCGCTGGGCGTCAGCGTGTCCACGGTGAGCAACTGGGAACGGGGCAAGACAGTCCCCCGCTCCCGACAGGGCGCCTTGGAGAAGCTGCTCGGGTTGACGCTGACCGAGGTCGAGGTCGTATCGCACGTCCGACCGACGCTCAAAGATGCCAGCGACATGGAGCTGGCGATGGAGTTCTTCCGAAGGATTCAGGACGCCAAGCTGTCTGCGGGGCCCGCGAAGGACGACCCAGACGAGAATGAGGGCCCCACCATGGCGCAGTACGACGCGACCATCGATCCCGCCGACCGGCATCCACCGCGTCAGCAGCCCCGTCGCCGTCAAGGTAACGGTTAGATAACGAAACGCCGTCAGAGGTTTAACCCGTTTCGTCACCCACTGTGACCACTACGCGGAAACGAACAGGGGTTCGAACGCGAACAGCGGGCATACCAGCGCGTACCGTGGCGCACACAGCGAGTGCTCAGCTGACGCCTAGTAGCCCTCAGTGACGTAAGTGCCAAACTGATGCAGTAACCCGCATACGTTAGGTTTCACCTGCACGAACAAGGGGTTGCTAGTGCGTTGTAACCCCCGACTTTGCCTGATATAAAACTCAGGCCGGTCACACGATCGGGTGGTACCCGCCCGATGCTGATCGCCCAGCCCCCGCGAGCAGTGGCCGTGCGGATCTCAAAGAGGGGGACCCCAGGCGTGACCGCGAGTTACTGTTCAACCATTCAACACGACGATACCGACCCAGCAGCGAAAGCCTTCGTCCGGCGCATCGTCAAAGCCTGGGGCTTCTCCCTCGACTACCGAGACGATCTCATGGCCCCCTACGGCGCCGACCGATCCAGCGGCACCATCCTCCTGCCCAACGGGTTGCCCTGGCGCACCGAGCACTCCCGCATCGACCGGGCAATGCTGTACTTGGTCGGAGGCGCGAACTGGGCGCACGAATTCGCTCCCCCCGCCCCGGCTGGTCTGAACTTCCCCGGGAACGTCCTCCCGCTGATCCGGCGGGTCTGGTGACCAGCTAGACCTGATCACGCCACTCGATCTGGATGGAGGAGGTGTCGTAGACGCCGCCCTTGGGACGACCAGGGGCGGCACGATGGATGGTGATGTCCATCAGTCGCTGCACCACCAGCCGCTGCGTGGATAGCAGGTAGGTCTCCCATACGTCCGCTGGATCTCCCGCCGCGACCAACGGCGCGACGACGTCAGACCGTCCGGCCGCCGCGATGACGCTGTCCAGTTCGAACAGCTCGGCGCGCAGCTGGTCACCCGACGCCTTCATCTGCTCCCGGTCCAGGACGCCCTGGTTGAACAGGGGCACCAGGTCGAGGAGTTGCTGCCGGATGACGAGTTGCTTCAACCGCACCTGTTCGAGGTCGGGCCCGGCGGCGGCGGCCGGGAGGAGGAGTTCGTGGGCGTTCGGTTCCGAGAGCCGCAGTAGTAGCCGCTGCACCACGTAGGCTTCCACGAGCTCGGCCTTGCGGTTGATGTGGCGTTTGCTGACGCAGTTGAGCCGGCGCACCTTGTTACCGCCCGCGCCGGTGATCATGCGCTCTCCACAGACACCGCACTTGGCGATACCGGAGAGCAGATACCGGGCCGTGGGGCCTTTCGGGGCGGTGCGGTTGATGCCCGGCCGGTTGGGGTCGCGCAGCTTCGACATCGTCGCCGCGTACACCTCCTCCGGCACCACGCCGGGCCACACGGCCTTGGCGACGTGGCGGTCATGCCAGGTGGCTCGTCGTCCCGTCTGCTCGTCCACGATCGGTTTCATCGCCCGCAACCCGGCGTTGCGAGGGTTGGCCAGGACCACGCGGATCGTGTTCGCCCGCCACCGGTTCCCCTTCGGGGTCGACACCCCGGATCGGTTGAGCCAGTCGGCCAACTCCTCGAGTCCGGACCCGGCGAGCCACCGCTCGTAGGCCTGCCGCAGCAGCGGTGCCTCCTTGGCGTCCAGGTGCAACCCCCCGGTCTGGTATCCGAACGCCCGCGGTCCTCCGGTCATCCGACCCTCCTCCATCGCCTGCCGGTTCGCCCGGACCTGCCGTTCGGACTTCTGCTCGATCTCATGCCGTGCCACCGACGCCAGGATGTCCGCGGTCATCCGGCCGGCCGCCGAGGACATGTCGATATCGGCGCCCTTGACGAGGACGAGCGACACCCGATGTCGTTGGCAGGCCTCGATGAGGCGGACCTGATCGCGCCGGTTACGGGTGAGCCGGTCCAGGGACCAGGAGAGGATGACGTCCACAGTCTCGGCGGCGACGGTCTCCAAGAGCGCCTCGAATCCGGGACGACGGCGACGACCAGCCGCGCTGATGTCGTTGTCGACGTGCTCGCCGACGATGCTGTAACCGCGCTGTTGGGCGAGTAGCCTCGTGTCCTCACGCTGGCGGGATACGGCTGCTTCGTCGCCACGCTTGTCCTCGCTGATCCGCAGATAGAGGGCCGCTCGGCGAACGCTGTGGAGGTCTCCCGGCACTCGGGGACCATACCGTGTCTAAAGCGTTCTACCGCGAACCGTGGTGGGCAATAGGACTAGTTTACAGCGAGTGATGCGGGTAGTGTTCAAGGCGTGGACCAGCATAAACTCCTCGCCCGCTCCATCCCCGCCGCAGTCCGGGCACGGATACTTCACCCGGAAGCTGAGTGCCACTACTGCGGGTCACGCAGATCCCTCGTCGTCGAGCACTACGTGCCCGTGGCCGGAGGTGGCACCCGGGACGAGGACAACCTCGTGGCAGCCTGCGGCAGGTGCAACGGCGAGAAAGCCGACCGGACACCCTCGCAGTGGCGCGAGTACCGCATCAGCAAGCGCCGACCGTGGCCGCCCCCATGCCTGGACGACCTGCCGTCGCTGGCGCTGACCGACCTGCCCGTGGCGTACCGGGACCTCGCCATCCGCGCTCTCCGGGCTCAAGATGCGCAGCTGAGTTTCGAGTTGGACTCCATCGCCGATCGGGCGTGGGTCGGCGCGGACGACCGGGACCACGACCAGCGTTGCCTGATGAAGTGCCTTGATGGCGTGGAGGTCCGGATCGCGCGAGCTCGCAAGCACGAGTTCCGAGTGCTGGCGAAGATAGTCAAGGACCACCACCGCGACCGCCTCGCACTGGAGGAGCGCGCCCTCGCCGACATCATGAAGGTGCGACCGCAACAGTTCAGGCTGGACGCGAAGCGGTTCCAGCGGGATCTAGCCGAACAAGTCGCGCGCATCTCGGAACGGTTCTTCAGCAACGAGGAGCAGCATCGCCTGACGTCGCTGGTCAACGAGGCAACGGAGTGGGCCGCGAGACGTCAGCGTGTAGTGCGGGAAAGCCGCGCCCTGCTCGACGAGATCCAGGGCATAGAGGGTGGCCCGTTGTCTCCAACGATGACGCGGATCGCGCGGGCTCGCATCGGCACGTTTGTCGGCCAGTTCGTCGAGGGGTGCGACGAGGCACAGCTTGATGAGCTGCGGGCGTTGATGGGCGAGTTCGCCGGCAGGTCGCTGGCCCTCTTCTAAGCCCGACCAGATGGCCGTGATTCACCAGGGGCCCGTGACACGAAGATGTACGGCCTCTGACCTGCGCGTATCCTTTTCGGTGGCTGCTCAGGCGGCTCGCGGATAGCCGAACATCCAGGCCCAGCCGCCTATCCCCTTCAAGGCGTCGTTGAGCGTGGTCTCCAACATCTTCACCAGCTCGCGGCGGTCGATCCCGTCCACTTCGACGTGATGTTTGAGCGAACGACCGAGGTGACTCTTGGCTTCCTCGGTCAACTCGACGTCGACGTCACGGACCGCACCGACCGAGGACGTGATGAGCTGCTGGGCGATCAGACCGGCCGGGAGTGTGTCGAAATTGCTCGGGACGAAGATCTTGATTCGCGTCGGCGAACTTGTTCGCGGACCGGACGAAGCGACTTCGTCACCAGAGGTAGAACTTGTATCACTCGGTGGTCTAGTTGAGTGGTCTACTTCGTCTGCGCCTCCTGCACTACGTGGTGCAGACGGTGCACTAGGTGGTGCATCTCCTGCACTACCCCTGAGACTCTGGAACCCTTCCCCGAAGTCTTTGAGGTGGTACAAGTTCGAGTTCCAGTCGCCACCTGAGTTCTCACGACGTTCGACCTCGATCAGTCCTCGCTCGCGCGCCTCCCGAAGTCCGGCGTCCACGCTGCGGACCGAGATCCCGAGTTCGGCGGCGATCCTAGACCGCGACGGGAACGCGGTGCGATCCTTCGCGCAGTAGGTCGTCAGCAACGAGTAGACGAGCTTCGTCGCCCATCCCAGCGTGGGATCTCGCAGCACGTCCGTATCGACCATGCCGAACCCTGTACGGCTGCCGTTCGGTTCATCCGTCACGGGCACATCCGCCCGCCGCACTTGCGCCGCAGGCTCGTTCTACGCACAATCGACAACAGTGACCTCCCATAAAGGTCCTCATCGCCCCCGGATGGTTGCCAGACCGTCGCGGGGGCGTTTTACGTCTAACTCAAGATCCTACCCCTTCTGATCTGCGCTGTCTTCTGTCTCACCGATGAGATAGACTGGACCTTATGCTGAGCAACCGTGGCGGACCACAACCTCTCGGAGGTTCCAACGGACGAGTTGGCCCGCCGCGCGAAACAGGTCACCGAAGCGCGCCGCAAGCAGGAGTCCGCGACCGAGGCACTCGCCAGGGAGCAGGGACGACTGATCGCCGAGCTGGCCGAACGCGGCTGGACGTACCTGCGGATCGGGAAGCTGCTCGACCTGGACGACTCGACGGCGCACCGGATCGCCCGCCGCGCAACGGAGTAGCTCCCCCTCTGGGCGCTCCCATGCCCAACCTGGTAGGGGCGATTCACATCTGGGTGGACGCTTTGCCCTGCCTCCAGCAGCTGTTCAAGTGCGAGCACTGTCGGGCGCTACTCCTCGGCCCCGACCGTGACGAGCATGCCGCGTATCACCGTCGCCGGGGGGACGTGTGAACGGCCAGGATGGACCGGTGACGAATCCCGCGGAAAGCAACGAGACGGCATTCACCGTGGCGGAAGCGGAGGCGTGGGCGCGAGGCCCCCAGGACTGGGAGACCCAGGAGCTGATGGGCGCGCTCATGGCCGAGTACGACCGCCTCAAAGCCATCGAGGCAGCCGTGGGCCCGGTGATCGAGCACCTGGCCCGGATGGACGACGAAGACCTCGCCGACATCCACTGCGCATCCCCGGCCGGGTTCGCAGCGGCTCTGGTGGCGTTGCTGAAGGCGGCGGCGGCGTGACGCACCCACTGCTGTCCTGGTATCTCGCCCAGCTCCAGGCTGACGAGCGGCTGGTTAGCGCCGTCGAAGCGGAGGTAGGACCGCAACGCGCGGGCGAGCCCTACTCCGACGGTTCCGGCATCGCCAGCGGCGACGCCTACCCCAGCTACCCGTGGGGCAGTCCCGACGTGGAGCTGGAGTTCATGGAGCGGTGGCACCCCCGATCGGTGCTGGCTCTCATCGCGGCGCACCGGGCGATCCTGACCCTGCACTCCCCCGCGATCCACCAGGCGATCCGCTACGACCAGCCTCACGGCGAACCGGGCCTCTACTGCCCCACCTGCATAGGTGGGACACCGTGTGAGTGCTGCCCGGTCAACCACCCGGACAACGTGTGGCCGTGCAACACCGTGCGGGTACTGGTGTCGACCCACGCCTCTCGGGACGGCTTTGACCCTTCCTGGGGCCCGACGTGACCGGCGTGGGCACCCGACGTACCGCTGTCGCCTCCGTGCTGCTGGTCGCCCTCGTGGCCGCTGTGTGCTCCTACTGCCACATGGAGGCGCTCGCGCAGGCGTCCGGGGAGGAATGGCGCTCGCATCTCATCCCCCTCTCGGTGGATGGCATGTTGGTGGCCGCCACGTTGGCCATCGTGGACCGCAGACGGGTCGGACGCCCTGCAGGGTGGGTGCCGTGGAGCGGGCTGTCCCTGGGCGTCCTGGCGTCGTTGGCGGCGAACATCGCGGCGGCACGGTCGGACCCGATCTCCCGGGCCATCGCGGCATGGCCACCGGTAGCCCTCGCTTTGTCGGTCGAAACGCTGGTGATCGTGCTGCGCGAGCCCGTAGCTGATCAAGCCAGTGGATCACCGGAGAAAGTGCCCGAAAATATTCCAGGAAATATTCCACCTCCGGTCAGGGCAGGAAACCCCTCCCCGAAGCCCCCGATTCTTCCGCAAGGGTCCGACAGAACGGTTGCCGAGACGAAGGCCCGTGCACTCCTGGCCTCCAACCCAGGCATGGGCAGGCGCGCACTGATGGCTCAGAGCGGGCTGAAGGAATACGACGCCCGGAAGCTGCTGGAATCGTTCCGGGCTCCGAGGAATGGCCACAAGGTGTTGGAGGACGCGTGACCGCCATCGACGAACACGACCTGCGGATCGACGTGTACACCGCCGGCGTCGGCACCAAGCCGCACGTTCGGATCGTCCACCTTCCCACCGGGCTGGTCGCGGAGTGCGGCACGGAGCGGTCACAGCTGCGGGCCAAGGAAATCTGCCTGGCCGAGCTGGAGACGAAGCTGGCGGCACGCGATGCATGACACCGGCACCTGGGTCATCTGCGGGCTGGTGGCGTGGGCGATCGTCGCGGCGTGGCCGTCCAAGGCGAAGTGGCACCCCTTCGGCGGGATGTTCAAGCACGACCGGCGGACCGGCCAGTTGACCGTGGCGGTTCGACTCCCGACGAAGCGGAAGAGCAAGGCTAGGAGGCGGAAGTGAACCCGACCTGGGAGGCGCGGATGGCGGCTCGAGCGAAGGAACGACGTGCCGCTGACGAGCGCGCGATGGCCACCTACGAGCAGGAGCAGCTGGCAGCGGCCCGAGGGCCTAACTACCACTTGACCCCGCAACTTCCGTGGCTGAACGGGTGGCGGCGTCTGAGCCGAGACATCGTGGCGATGGCCAACTACTACGCCTGCATCGGGTGCGGAGCGGGTGGCGGGAGCTGCTGGTCCATCGCGCTGGAGGAGGACTACCAGCCGCCGCCTCAGCCTGTGTGGCCGTTCGGCTTCGAGGACTGTCCTGTCTGTCACGGCAAGGGTCCGAACGAGCACCTGTTGGCGAGCGTCTGGTGACCGCCTATCTCCTCGCCCTCCTCCTCGTGACCGCGTGGGGGGCCCGTATCGAGTACCGGGTTCGCCACCCCCGGGACAGGCAGAAGACGGAGGTATCGGGATGAGAAAGATTCCCACGCTGTTCAAACGGGACCCGGAGAACATGTCCCGCGTACTGCCCGAGGTGAACCCGGCCGCGCAGTGGGTGCTCGACGGCATCGGGTTCGCCACCCGCAAGTACGACGGAACCTGCATGCGCCTGGACGAGGACGGCCAGTGGTGGGCCCGCCGCGAGGTGAAGCCGGGCAAGCCTGCTCCGGAGAACTTCGAACCCGTAGATACGGACGAGGTCACCGGCAAGACAGTCGGATGGGAACCGGTCGAACAGTCGCCGTTCGTGAAGTTCTGGCGTGAGGCCCTCGGAAATCCGCACGAGCGCCGCCACGTCGGTACCTACGAGCTGATCGGTCCGAAGGTCAACGGCAACCCGGAGGGCGAAACCGGCCACGTGCTGTGGTGGCACAACGACGCCGAGATCCTGCGCGACGCACCCCGGACGTTCGACGAGCTGCGGGAGTACCTGCGGGACTTCCCCGGCGAAGGCATCGTCTGGCACGAGAACGAGCACGACATGGACGGGCGTCGCATGGTCAAGGTCAAGCGTCGGGACTTCGGGTTCAAGTGACCGAGGCCATCGAGGGCGAGCTGGTCTCCCGGGAGGAGTTCGCCCGCCGCTTCAACGCCCGCCAGGCCCTGGCGGTCCGGGCGCAGATCGCCGGGTCGGATATCACCCAGGCCGCCCACTTCGCCCGCCACGTCGCCACCCACGACGTCACCCGTGCTGTCGCCCGGGAGGTGGCGTACATCCCCGGCGGGATCCGGGCGGCATGGCGCTACTGGCGGGAGAACCACGGTCCCGCCCGCTACATCGCCCAGATCGACGCCGCCTACGCAGCGGGTGACATGGAGCGGGCGGAGCGGCTCACCACCGCCATGGAAGCGGAGCGGGCCCGCCGCTGGTCGCGGGCGATGGACCTGGTCAAGCTGCTAGTTCAGGCGATCCGGGTGTTGCCGTGGCTGCTGGTCATCGGTGTGGTGGGCTTGTTCGCCCTCGGATGTCTGCTGGCGGTGGCGGGTGGTGGCGGGTCCATGGTGCTGGCCCCGTTCCGGTGGATCGTCGCCGGTGTGGCGTTCGGGGTGTGGGCGTTCACAATCTCGGCGGTGTTCCTGCCGTGGGCGATGTTGGCGACCGTGGTGGGCGGACTGTGGCTAGCCGGGCGACGGGCGGGCGCCGCACCACAGTGGTTGGCGCCGGCGGGCGAACGGGAGGGCGTCACCCGGGAGCTCATCCCGGACGAGGGGGCGATCCTGGCGGCGTTGAAGGATCTGAACCTGGCGCCGCTGAACCGAAAGTTCAAGGAAGGCTGGCGCCCGCGCTGGCCGTTGGCGACCGGGCGGGACGGCAACGGGTACCGCACCCAGTTGGAACTCCCGCCGGGCGTCACCGTCGACATGATCAATCAGCGGAAGGACGTCCTGGCACACAACCTGGTGCGACTCCCGGTCGAGGTGTGGCCCACCGAGCCGCAGAAGCAGCCGGGCGTCCTGGACTTGTGGGTGGCCGACCAGGGGCTGCTGTCCGGGCCCGTGGCGCCCTACCCGCTCCTGACGTCCGGGACGTGCGACTACTTCAAAGGCGTCCCCGTGGGGACCGACCAACGCGGCCAGGTGCTCACCGGCCGGCTCATGGCCTGCAACTACGCCATCGGCGGTGTCATGGGCGGCGGGAAGTCGTCGCTGGTGCTGAACCTGGTCACCGGGGCCGCTCTGGATCCGCTGGTGGACATCGACGTGTACGTGATGGCCTACAACGTCGACTACGACCCGTTCAAGGCCCGGCTGTCCACGCTGGTCAAGGGCGATGAAGACGAGCACATCAGCGCCGCCATGGACGGACTCCGGGACCTGCGGGAAGAGGTGACCCAGCGGGGGAAGCTCCTCGACCAGTTGGGCGGCGAGGAGACGAAGGTGACTCGGGCGCTGGCGAAGCAGGACCGGCGCCTACGTCCGAAGCTGGTCATTTTTGATGAGTGCCAGGAACTGTTCAGACACGAAAAGCACGGTGAGCAGGCGAAACAGCTCGCCATCAAGGTCATGATGAAGGCCCGCAAGTGCGCCATCACACTGGTCTGGGTCACCCCCGAACCTTCGGCAGACTCGCTTCCCCGCGAACTCCCCCGCGTCGTGTCCCACGGGGTGTGCTTCGCCATCAACGACTACATCGGCAACGACGCCATCCTCGGAACCGGCTCCTATAAGCGCGGCATCTCGGCGGTGGACCTGGACCCGCAGGAGAACATCGGAACGGCGATGGCGTTCGGGTTCGGGCCGCGACCTGGCCTTCTGCGGTCGTTCTACATCCGCAAGGACGCCACGACCGACCAGTTGACGCCCATCGCCATCCGGTCGGTCGAGCCATGGCAGGGGGCAAAGCCGTCCGATGCGGACGCCGACCGGGACCTGATCACTGACGTGGCTGACGTGCTCGGGAGCCAGGACGTGATGCGAGCCCGTGATGTGGTCGCCGGCCTTCGCCAGCTGGCCCCTGGATACGAGGTCTACGCCGCGATGAGCGGGGCGAAGCTCATCCAGCGCCTGAAGGCCGAAGGCGTTCGCGCCACCCTGAAGGACGGCTACGAAGTCGTGCACCGCGAGCGGGTCTATCAGGTCCTGGACGCCCGCGAAGAGACCGGCCCAGAGCCGTCCCACTGACACCACTCCCACACTTAGTGCAGGTCATCGGCTTGCGGGTGTCAGTGCCCCGCCGCGTGCTATTCCACTGCGGGCGGTGGCTTCCCACGTGTCCAGTTCAGGACTGAGGCGACGGTGGAGGCGTGCCAGAGTTGGCCACCTTGCGAGGTCGGTACGCCGTCCGCGTTCAGCTTGGCGGCTATCTTTCGGAGGCTGTCCCCCGACTCTCGGAGCCCGATGATCCGTGCCGCAACTTCAGGGCTTGCACGATCCGGCCGGCCGAGCACGGCGCCAGCCCGCAGCTTGGCCTGTAGGGCGTCGGAGGTCCGCTGCCCGATGAGACGACGTTCGTACTGGGCGGCCGCGGCGATCACGTTGGCGGACATCTCGCCTGTCGGCGTACTCGTGTCCACGGCGAAGTCGCATACGGCGACGGCCCATCCGCGCTGCTCAGCACGTTGCAGTAGCCCCGAGAAGTCATGAACCGACCGAGAGAGCCGATCCAGCCTGGCCACCATCAGAATGCGCGCCTCAGCGGCCTCCACCCGGGCAAGCGCGCGCAGCAGGCCAGGCCGGTTGTCGATGGACTTAGCTGAGATGCCCTCGTCGGACTCCACGTCGAGCAAGGTGTATCCGCGCCGCCCGCACTCGACCCTGAGCGTCTCCCTCTGTGCCTCCAGGCCAAGTCCGCTATCCGCCTGCTCCTCCGTGGACACGCGGACGTAGCCGAGGACTGAGCCCTCGGGGGCACGTTTCCGCTTGGATGGCACCTATTGATGGTACATCTAAAGGTCGTTAGGTGTACACTTGCGGGGTGACCTCCGATGAAAGCGCTGCCCTGTGAGCGTCTGGGGAGATGGAGCTGATCCAGTCCACCCCGACAGTGTGGCTGTCTACGAACTGCTCAACGACGCCGAGGCGCTCCTCTACGTCGGAATCACTCACAACCCGAAGATGCGGTTCGCCGCACACGCTGAGGACAAGCGATGGTGGTGGGAAGTCGCCACCTGGACCATCGAGTGGTACGAAACCAGAGCCATCGCGCTCAAGGTGGAAGCGGCGACCATCTACCGGAAGTACCCGGCATACAACATCTCCGGGCACCGCGAGAAGCTCCCGGATCAGGACTGGTTCGTCGAGCACTGGACTGACGCGTTCAGTCGCGTCCGCCCATCACCGATCGACTTGGCCGGCCACCAGCGGGAGCTAATCAAGGCCAAGTCGCTTCGCCCGGACGTGCGGGTGATGTGGCCCGTGGAGGACCACGAGAAGGTCTACCTGTTCATGCGGAGCCGGGCCCGAGCCAAGGATCTCCGTGAGCACGACCGCTGGGTGGCTAAGCGGGACGCCGAGCGTTGGACGAGAGTGCAGGCACGTGATGCGCGCCGACGCTTGGAAGACATGGAAGCGGACCAGAAGGTGGCTCAGTTCGAGGCCGAGAAGGCCGGGCCACTGCTGACTGGAAAGCCCCGACAGGCACGCAGATTCTCTACGAAGGTGCCGGCCGCGCCGAAGCGGGGGACGAAGCGGGACCGCGCTCCTGCTGACCCTCAGGCGAAGCGGGATCTACTCGCCGATGTCGACGAGGTTATGGACGACGAACTAGTGGTGCACGCCATCGACGTCGTGGCACGCCTACGTCTACTGACCAACTTCAGGCACCTTGAGTACCAGGCTTTGAACGGCGCAAAACTCGCCTCGCAACTGGCCAGCTTGGGTATCGAGGTCAAGAAGCACAGCGGCCGGCCGGTGATTCGACACTCTTCGGTCAGAGATGCAATCACGCAACGGGAACTCGGACAGGTGGTGACTTCTGATGTGGCCGTTCCGACGTGAGTACGAAGGTCTGCGCATCGTGGGCTGGGGCCCGTTCCCGCCGCCCGGTGAGAAGAGGCGCATTCGGCAGGCTAAGGAGCGCGCAGACGAGATGGCCCGACACCTGAGGGAACTGAGGGAGCGCGATGAGCGAAGCCGCTGAGCCCCATGTCATCCGCTGGTGGCCCGGTGAACCCGACCACCCGATCATCGACGAGCTGAAGTCCCGTCCCGGCGTGTGGGCGCTGATTTGGGAGAGCCCGGGCGGCGAACCTCTGGGTGCGAACCACGGGTTCTGGGCCTGCGATCGACACGCCCGCGTCACGGTTCACGTCCAGCGCCTTCCCGGCGGGAACGGAATCGGCCCGAATCAGTCCGTCAGTGCCCGGTGGATACCGGACGAGGAGTGGGTGCGGATCCAAGGCGCGAAACTCGCCGCGAAGGAGGGACCGCATGCCTGACTCTTACATCCAGGCCTGGGAGGACGAACTTCCCGAGCACCCGGTGATAGCGGAGCTGAGGGCCCAACCAGGCAGGTGGGCGGTGGTCAGCATGGACACCTACGCCGCCACGAGAGGCCATTCGCATCTCGAACGACGGTCACCGGCCCGCACAGGTAAACCGCCTGCACTGCGCTGGTTGCCCGATCCCGTCCTGGCTGCCATCACGATCCTGAAGGGAGGCGGATACGGTGCCTGAGCGCGGTATGGCTGAAGATCTCCCCACTGAGGCTTTCACCAAGGCTGAGCGGGCTGTAGCGGAATCGGTCACAGCCTGGCGGGGGAAGGTCCCTCCCAGTCACGTCTTTGCGCACGCTGCAGTACGGGCCGCTGCCGGTCCGATCATCCGTGCCGCCAAACTCACTGAGCTACGGCGGTTGCTGGATCACGAATTCTTTGAGGGCTCCGGCGAGGTGGACCACTACCTCCGGGAGAGGATCGCCCACCTCGAGGCCCACCGATGGTGGGGATCCGGTAAACGGGTGGACTCGTGACTGGCCGGGTGGTGCAGCCCATCCCCGAAGAGGCGATCCGAGCGGGCGCGGACATCCTGCTGGAGTGGCAGCCGATGTTCGAGACCACCCACGACGTCTCGACTCGGATCGTAGAGGCCGCCGCCCCTCACATCGCCCGTGCGGCCCGGATAGCCGAGCTGAAGCGGTGGGCCGCCGACCTCGACGAGGACGTGAAGGGCCTGGACGAGACCGCCCGACTCTCTGGCACGGACATCGAGGGTCAGGAGCGGTGCGAGCAGCAAGCCGTGGCCGTCGAGAACATCGCCGAAAGCATCCGGGAGCGGATCACCGAATTGGAGTCGCAAGGTGCCTGACTTCCGGGAGCTCGCCGACGCCATGGTGGAGCGTCTCCGTCATGAGGGGCTCGACGTCACCACCTACGAACCGCGGGCCTCTATCCCGACCCTGAGGGTGTACGACGGTGACGGGAACCTGCTGTACGAGAAGGAGGTCGGACCGTTGCCTCCGTACACCGGTCCGACGATGACGGTCCGGATCGAGCACAGCGACGACTGGACGGACATCGACCTCACTGATGGGGACCCGCAATGACCGACCCTGCGCCCGCCCGGCCCCCGGCAGCCGAAGCACTGACCGAGCCGATGCCGAAGCTGTGGTGGTCGCCGTCCAGGCAGTCCTTCTTCTGCATGCTGGACGCGGCAGTGGCGATCCGCCCGGCGTGCGAATCCGGCCACGAGATGTGGACGGGGTACAAGCCGGTGCCCAAGGACGCGGTTGCTCTGACCGCCCAGCCCTCGCCCACGGCTCCGGACACGGCGGCGGAGGTGCTGGCGGGGCTGGTGGAGGAGATGGAGCAGGAGTCATACCACCTGGTGCTTGCTGGGCATGAGCGCGTCGCGTCCGGCGTACGACGGGCCATCGCCCTGGTCGAGGCCGCGCAACAGCGGCTGGATGGGGAGCGGGGGCGATTCCGCTTCGCCAGCCGTGAGCAGGCAGCCGACATCGCCGGGCGGATGGACTGGAACCCCACCTGCCTGCCAGGCCAGGAACGGGCGACGATCGTGTGGCAGGTGCTGAACGCAGTGATCCATGAAGGCGTCCACCCCGACGCCCGTGCAGCCGCCCCCGCCCCGCGGAGACCGAGACCGAGGAGCAGTGATGACTAACGAACAGATCGTGATGGCCGCGTTCGAACGGGGCGGAACATGGCTCGACAGCCCTGCGGACATCGAGGCTGAACTCGATGAGATCGCGGAGAAGGCGGCGGGGTCGCTGGACAAACTCCGGCAGAACGCGTGGGAGGGACCGGTGCCACTCGCGGCCTTGACGGACCTCCTGACGGTCACCACAGCGCTGCGCGAGGTGCTCGGCCTGCCGCCGTCCTGGACGTCGTCCGAGGTCGTCAAGCACGGACCGTGGCTACCAGGCGGCACCCCGTGACCCCCGCCGAGCCCACGGCCCAGCGGGACCGGGCGGGGGAACCCGAACCGATCAAAGACTCGCTTTCCGAGCTGCGGGTGCCGGGACTGACGACCGCCGAGTGGCGTATCCAGAAGATCGCGCAGATGCACGAGAAGTACGTGGACTCCATGGGCGGGACCTACGGCGAGTGCAACGAGTGCGGCCACCGCTGGCCATGTCCGACCTACGCCTGGGCCACGACGGCGCGGGAGTACGTCTTGGACGCGTGGGACCCGGCTGATGACGAGGAGAGCGCCGATGACTGAGCGGGACCTGGTGGGGGAACTGGCTGCGGCCTGGGACATCGTGGTCCGGCACATGGCGAACACCACGGAGCCCCACGACGCGCGCTCAATGGCGTTCGGGGCAGTGCTCGACGACTTTGACCGCCAGGCGGCCGTGGTCGACGCCGCGCGGGCACTGGTGGAGAAGGTGGACCCGATCCCGGGATCGTGGAAGGACACCGCGTTCCAGGCGCTGGACGAGGCCGAGGAAACCCCGGAGCTGTACGGCGCCCTCGCCCGTGAGGTGCACGCGCTGGACTCGGACGGAGGAGGTTCCGGTGGCAACTGACCGACTGATAGACCTGACCACCGCGCGAGCGTTGGCAGAGCAGTACACGCGCTCCGTCGAGTACCCGCTGAACCGGGAGGCGGTTGAGGTGCTGCTCGCCGTATTAGACCTGCGGGAGGGCGCTCTTCATCGCCTCGCCGCCGCCCAAGCCCGTAGCGCGGAGATCGAGGCCGCCGCCCGGGATGTGGTGGCGGAGTGGTCCAAGCCCGCCAGCACGGTGGACATGGCGGAGGTCGGGTCCCGGCTCGACGATCTGGTACGGGTGTTGGAGGAGGGGACGTGAGCCCGTCGATCGTCATCATCGTGCCGCCGCCGGTTCATCCGAACCCGTGCGACTACCCCGGCTGCGTCACCTACGGCGAGGCGTACCCGTGGCTGTACCTGTTCCCGTTCTTCATCATCGTTGGCATGGTCATCTGGGGAGTGTGGGCTGTGATCTCGTGGCTGGTCGATCGGCTCTGGGACTTCGGTCAACGCCACAACCGCTACGGGTCCCGCCGGTGAGGTACTGCCGATGCGACCAGCCGTGGCGTACCGACGTCCGACACACATACAGCATGGACTGCAAGAAGATCGAGGAGACCATGACCGCCCCCGACCAGCCGCACGTGACCCGTTACGAGCTATGGCACGAGGGCGAAGCCAACCCCGTGGAGACGCACAGCGTTGTCGATCCGGCGGTCCCAGACTGGCCCGCCAAACCTATGGTCAGGCCGCTGGACTACCCAGTCGGTTGCTACTGGAAGCGGATCGAGCCCAACGGCACCGTCACACGCAGGTGGGCGACGAACGGGGCGCGGGACAATGACTGACAGCCCCGACCCGGCCGAGACCGAGCGCGCGGAACTGGTCGTAGAAGCGGCACTGTTCTACGACGACCCGGAAGGGCGTGGGCGCGTGTTCGGGTGGCTCGACCAGTGGACGCGGAAGGACGGCGACTCCTACCTGCCGCTCGCCGCCGAGGCTGTAGTCAAAGCGTTGCTCAAAGCGGGGCTGCTAGGCCAGTCCACCGAGCGCGCGTGCCCGTCGTGCGTCAACCTCCGCGCCGACATCGCCTACCGCCAGGAGGAGAAAGAGATCACGCTCCACGTTCAGGACGAGTACTCCACCGCGCTACGGGCGATGGCTGCGAGGCTGACCAGGGAGCGGCGGCAGGCGCGGGCGTGGGAGGCGAGCTACGACTGGCATGCCGCCCGCCTGACCGAGGTGGAGGCCGAGAACGTGGAGCTGCGCAAGCTCATCAAGCAGGAACGCCCGTCGGTCGGCGACATGATCATCGAGACCGCTCGACGCCGCGTCGACCTCGCCGCCGCCCGCAAAGGCTGGGACGACGCCCTGGACGCCGCCGAGAAGGCCGCTGAAGCCCTCGTCGATCAGGGGCAGGTGATGGAGCGCATGAGCGCGGAGATGCGCCGGATGGACGCCGAGAACGCGAACCTGCGCCGCCTGTGCGCCGACCAGCTCGCACGGGAGGGGCAGGCGTTGGAGGCACCGCAGCTGACGATAGCCGTGTGCGCCCAGGAGAAGCCCCACGCTGCCCACGACTACCCCACCGACAGCGACTGGGAGGGGCCTCCCGTGTGGCGCTGCCCAGGACTGTCTGAGCCCTCCGACCAGGCCGAGCGCGCGGACACGCCGGCAGTCGAGGAGGTGCGGTAAGCCCCCGGAAATGACGAAGGAGCCCTCGCTCCCGATCTCGTGAGAGACCAGAAGCGAGGGCTTCGTCGTGGAGCGGGGTGGGGCTAGGCGGGGCGCGTCAGGAGCCAGCTGGGCACTCGGGGCTCCTTTCGAGGGTCACGTTAGGTACGTCGTTCCGTGCGGCGCATCCGCCACCACAGACGTGCCACATCAGCCGATGACGATGTAGTCGAACGTGTAGGTCGTCGAGATCGCCGGGGTGGCCGCTGTTTTGATGGAGGCAGCGGTGGTGGAGGTGCCGTTGAACGTGGCCAGAGCCGCGGACGCCGCGTCCTTGGGGTAGAACACCGCCTTGGCGTTGCCGCCGAACGCGCCGGTGAAGGTGATCGACGCCAAAGTCCCGGACGCGACCCCGCTGGATGCGGTGGTGATGGTCAACGTCCCGGACAGGTCGGAGGCGTTGGTCAGCGACACGGCCGCGCCGTTGCCGGATGTCCCGATCGCGGCGCCGATCGCCACCGTCGGTGTCTGACCGGCCGCGAGTCCCTGGCTGCGGATGCGGCCCCGGGAGTCGACCCGGAACAACAGGTTCGACGACTCGTCGAGCAGCGCGATGAGGTCGCGGGTGTCGGTGGCGACGGCGTTGGTGCGGAACACCTTCACCGGTCCGGGCTGCTGATTGAGGGTGGACACGTCGATCAGGAAGCCGTTGTTGGTGACGGTGAGGTTGATGAAGTTCTTCGCCGTCGGGGTGCTGATGACGCCGAGGGTTGACCCCGTCGGGGTGGTCCCGGAGTAGTAGTAGTGCTGGGCGATGACCTTGTTGTGGTCGCCGCCGTAGGTGAAGTCGAACGCCCCACCACCACAGTTGTTGATCTCGCCGGTGAACCAGCACCCGGAGATGACGTTGCCCTGCGAACCCAGGATGACCCCTCGGGCCGAGGCGGTGGACACACCCCCGGTGTACAGGAACGCCTCCGACACCTGCACCTGCGCCGCGTCGATCCACAGTTGCGCCGAGGTGCCGCCCTCGGTGATGTGGTCGGCCAGCCGGATCCCGGACCCTCCGACGTACACCCCGTACTGGTAGGTGCCGCCCCACACGTGGGTATGGGAGATGACCGACCCGTTGGCCGCACCGTTGGACGACGGGACCCGGATCCCGCACCACCCGATGGCGCCCCCGGACCCGTTCTTGAAGATGATCGCGTTGACCGACTGGGTGTCGTGGGGGCCGATGTGCACCCACCCGTCACCGGCGCAATCGTGGATCTTGTAGTTGGAGAGGAACGCCTCCATCGAGTCGTTACCCGGCGAGGTCGACTGGGTTGACCATTCCGTCCACAGCCCGGTACCCGCACCGTTGCGGATGACGAAGTCGCGGGCCTTGAACCCGTAGGCGTACACCGCCACCGTCGGCGCAACCGTGGTGTCTCCATAGGGCGCCTTCGTGGCCTGCAGCGCGGCGCCCTGATCGTTGAACGTGGTGCCCGCGATCGGGGTCGAATTGACCCGTTGCATGTTGCAGATCTGCGACCCGCCGGCGGTGGGACACCGGTAGAGGTTCCACCCGTTAGCCGGGGCCGACGACAGGGTGATGGTGTTGTAGTTGGTGCCGTTCAGGGTGGCGTTGCCGGTGGCGATCGCGCCGAGCGCCGACCACACCGACTCCCCCCCGCCTGCCCCGATCGCGGTGGCGATGTAGGTGTACAGCGACGTGCCCGCTGTGCCCACGGTGACCACCGAGGAGATCACCGGAGGCTGCGTCGGCGCGGTCACCGCCTGGTTGGCGGCGTTGCCGTCGATGGTGAGGTTCGACCAGCCGCAGTTGTACGGGGACGCGGTCGACGTGCCACCGGTCAGCGTAGAGAAGTTCTTGGTGGCCAGCACCGACCCCGGTGAGCTGTTCGCCAGCTTCAGGACCGTGGCCTCAACCCCGTGGCCTTCCAGCCACTGCCCGGTGTCCAGGGTCAGACCACCGCCGGTCACGATGTAGGTGCCGGGTTGCAGTAGTACCCGGCCCTTCGCGCTGGGCAGCGCCGCCAACGCCGCCATGATCACAGCGGTGTCGGCGACTCCGGTGGCGTCACCGGACGGGCTGGCCACGCGGCCGTACCGGGTGTCCAGTGACGCCTGCGAGACGTTGTCCACCGAGCCGAGACCGACCTGCGCCTTGGTTACCGCGTGCGGGTTGGTCGTGGTGTCCTGCGAGTGGTCGTACGCCGTCTTACCCCGGTCGCCCCGGTAGGCGGTGCCGTTCTCTTCACCAAGCACGGTGATCTCCCTGCATCAGATGCCGCACGCGGTGATATCGAAGACCCCGAGTTGGGCCAGGGAAACGTCCACGCCGGTGACGCCGGTCCCGCTGGACAGCACGATGTTGAGCTGCGTGGTGCCGGCCGGGGCGACGGCCTCGAGGTAGAACCGTTGCCACGTGGAGAACGGCTCGGTCCAGAACGACAACGGCGCCAGGACAGCGGAGCCCAGGAGAAGGTAGAAGGCCACCCCGGGGGCGGCGGTCGTACCCGGGCTTTTCATCATCCCGGTGAACGCGATTCGGTGCCCGCCGAAGGTGCCCGTCATGTAGTTACTCACGACGCCCGACGAGCCCGACGAGTCAACGAGCCGCATCGCCTTCCCGTTGATCGCGCCGTCGGTGACCAGCGAAATGGTGCCGGGACCGACCTTTGCCCACCCGTCGGGGACACCGTCGGAGTTGGTGTCGGTCATGAACTGGGAATTCGTCAGCAGGTTGGCGTTAGCGGTGCCGTTGCTGGTTTGCACCGGAGGTGTCCACGGCGGCAGGTACGGGGTCAGGGCGTCCACCAGGGCCTGACCCATGACCTTCTTGCCGAGGTTGTTGGGGTGGTAGCCGTCGCCGAGGTCGTAGGTGGACAGGTAGGCGTTCGTGGCGGATGCCGGGTCGACCAACTTCGAGTACCAGTCGACCAGCGGCCACCCGTTGTCCGCCGCGTAGGCGATCAGGAACCGTCGATACTGGTCGATCAGGGTCGACTGCGCAGGGTCCGGGAGCAGGGTTGTCAGGATCGGGATCTGACCCCGGGACACGATCGCCGCGCATAGTGTCCGCATGTTCGCGGCGAACACCGCGGGGCTGAGACCGGCGGTGGCGTCGTTGGTGCCGGTCGTGATCCCGCACCAGCTGCCGCCCCACGTCAGGGCGTCAGCGTCGATGCGGGGCATCATCAGAGTGGTGGTCTGCCCACTGATCCCCGCCATCTTTCCAAACAGGATGCGGCCGTTGCTCAACAAGTGCGCCCAGGCCAGGAAATCCCCGGGGGGCAGGGCGACACCTGCGCTCTTGGGGCCGAAACCCGGCGACGATTGCATCGGGGGCGAGATGGAGTCGCCGATCCAGTTGACAACGGACCCGGTGACCCGGGGCGTGCTGTCGCCGCGCAGTGTGTGAGCGCCGATACGGCTCACGAGAAGACCAACCCCGACAGAACCACGGTGATGACGTTCGCGGTGGACACCGTCACCGAGATCGCCCCGAAGGGTTCCAGGAACGCCCCGACGAGGTGGTCCTCCAGCGTCAGGGATTCCAGGGCGCCGAGCGGGAAGGTGGTGATCAGGTTGTGCGTGCCGTCGTCCGTGTCGCCGCTCTTGAGCTGGGCCACGGTCACGTTAACGATTGCGCCTGACGTGTTGTCCACGACTGCCTGAGTGATCTTTGTGCAGGTGTTAGCGGCGGAGGTGTAGACAGTGGTCGCACTCGTAGTGGACAGCCGTCCGGAGTACAGGGGTTGCCCGTAGACGTGGTTGAGCAGCAGGAAGTCGGGGTTAGCCACGAAGTGCCTCCGGGGTCAGGAGAAGAACGCGAGGAACTTGTTGGTTACGGCCGCCACAACCGACTCCGCATACGTGGCCAGACCGCCGAAGCCGTACGCCCCGGCGAAGGTGGCGGTCGAGTTGGTGGTGCCCGTCGCGCTCAGTTCCTTGAAGGCAGTGGCGATCGAGTGCGTCGTACCGGAGACGGTGATCGTCCCGTAGTCCTGTGCGACGTATCCGTTTGTCCAGCCGGTGATGGTCGTTGTGCCGCCATTGATGAGCCCGACAGCCAGCCCCACGGCGAATTCGGCAGCCGAGGTCGTAGCGGCGGTGGTGCCCGTGGTTTGAGTAGTGACAACAGCCCCGTTGCCAGGGTCTGATGCCACCTTGTCGACAGTCGCCGAGCTGAGGCCCGAGATCTCGTACGCGAACCACAAGACACCATCGGCGCTGGCGGTGAAACTCGACATCGTCCAGGAGGATTCCCCACCGGCCCCGGTGTTCTTGGAGTGGATGGTCGCCTGAAACGCGGCGCCGAGGGTCCAGGCGGGCCGAACATCCGTAGCGAACCCCGACATAACCGGGCTCCCCGAACTTCGGAGCGTGGTCACGACGATGATCTTGTTACCGGCGGTGGTGGGAGACGGGAGAGTGACGGTGGCTGTCAGCCCAGCGCCCACAGACGTGACTGTCCCCGTGGCCTTCTGGACGATGGCGTAGGTCGTCACCGGTCAGGCCTGCTGACCGATTGCCAAAACGTCCCACGTGCCATCCAGCGCCGACCACACGGTGCCCACGTACAGCGTCTTGCTGATCACCGTCGTGGTCGGCAGCGTCACCCCGACGACCCGGAACA
>Ga0207664_10000583_pt1 | contig 25464 bp, 24 predicted proteins | sample LARL83metaG_FD_184349 | JGI IMG/M metagenome (GOLD analysis project Ga0207664, IMG submission 184349) | Corn, switchgrass and miscanthus rhizosphere microbial communities from Kellogg Biological Station, Michigan, USA - LAR L8-3 metaG... | ecosystem: Host-associated > Plants > Roots >... | reverse complement strand
CGGTCTCGCTGGCTGCTGCCATGGACCGCGCCAGCCTGATCGCCGAGCTGCGCCAGAACCAGGCCAGCCTGGAGCGCCGTGTCGCTGAGCGCACCGCCGAGCTGCAGGCGACCAACAAGGAGTTGGAAGCGTTCTCGTACACCGTCTCCCACGACCTCCGGCAACCGCTGCGCGCGATCGACGGCTTCTCGCGCGCGCTGACCGAGGGTCTCGACGCCCAGGCCCTCGACAGCCAGACCCACCACTATCTCGACGCCATCTCCCGCAATGCACAGCAGATGGGCAGGCTCATCGACTCGCTGCTCGGCTTCTCCCGCCTGAGCCGCCAGGCGCTGCAGCCGCGCCGCATCTCGCCGCAGCCGATCGTCCGCCAGGTAGCCGACTCCTTCCTGGAGCAGGCCAATGGGCATGCTCCCACCATCGAGATCGGCGAACTGCCGCTCTGCTCCGCCGACCCGGTGCTCCTGGAGCAGGTCTTCACAAACCTCATCGGCAACGCCGTGAAGTTCTCGGCCAAGAAGGAGGACCCCGCCGTCGAGATCGGGGCGCGGACCGAGGCGGACGGCACGGTCATCTATTTCGTCCGCGACAACGGTGCCGGCTTCGACATGAAGTACGCCGACAAGCTCTTCGGTGTCTTCCAACGCCTGCACAACCAGCGCGACTTCGAGGGCTCGGGCGCCGGCCTGGCCATCGTGCAGCGGATCGTTCACCGCCACGGTGGCCGCGTCTGGGCTGAGGGCGAGGTGGGGAAGGGCGCGACCTTCTACTTCACCCTGGCGGGCAACTCGTGATGGGCTTGGAGATCGACGACCCGGTCGAGATCCTCCTCGTCGAGGACAACCCCGACGACGAAGAGCTGACGTTGATGGCACTCAACCGCTACAACATCGGCAACCGCATCCACGTCGTCCGCGACGGCGAGGAGGCGCTCGAGTGGATCTTCGCCAACGGCCGCTACGAGGGCCGCAACCAGAAGCACCACCCCAAGCTGATCCTGCTGGACATCAAGCTGCCGCTCGTCGACGGCCTGGAGGTCCTGCGCCGGATCAAGGAAGACACGGAGACCCGCCGCATCCCGGTCGTGCTTCTCACCTCGTCACGTGAGGAGAGCGACATCGTCAAGGGTTACGAGAACGGCACCAACAGCTACATCGTCAAGCCCGTCGACTTCACCCAGTTCGGCGAGGCGATGCGGACCATCGGCATGTACTGGCTGCTGATCAACACCCCGCCGGCGCTGTAGGGGGCGGATGGGCGACCAGGTTCGGATCCTCATGCTGGAGGACAACCCCGATGACGCGGAGCTCGCGGTGATCGAGCTCAGGCGCGCGGGCCTCGAACCCGCCTGGACCCGCGTCGAGACCGAGGCCGAGTTCGTCGAAGCCCTGGGGCAGGCGTGGGACCTGATCCTGGCCGACAACAACCTCCCGACCTTCGACGGCATCTCCGCACTCCGGCGGGTGGCCGAGCTGAAGGTCGATGCGCCGTTCATCATCGTCTCCGGGTCGATCGGCGAAGAGGACGCGGTCGCGGCAATGCAGAACGGCGCCGCCGACTACGTGCTCAAGGACCGGCTCAAGCGGCTCGGGCAGGCTGCGCGGCGGGCGATCGAGCGGCGCCAGGACCAGGGCCGGCGTGCTGAGATGGAGCAGCGCCTGCAGCTGCTGGAGCGCCTGCGCAGCGGCGTCGAGCTGGCGACGGACCTCGGCAGCTCCCTCGATCCCCAGGACGTGCTCGGGCGCGTGCTGCGCCGGCTGGAGGCTGCGGTGGCGGCCGAGGCCGGAGTTATGCTCCAGGCAGGGGAAGGCAAGGAGCTGGTGGTGCGGGAGATCCACGACCCCGACGACCGGCTGCATCGCGAGCGCGGCGACCAGCTCGAGGCGGCCGGGCTCCTGCGCGCGGCGCTGCGAGAGGGGGGCGCCGTCCGCGGCGTGGAACTGGAAGACCTGCGGCACACCGCCGCCGTGGTCCTGCGCAGCGGCGATGCCGTCGTTCTGGTCGTGGTGGGGCGGACCGAGCAGGCGTTCACCAGCGAGGAGCTGGAGACCCTCGAGCTGATCGGCAGCGTGGCCGCCCTCGCCATGCGCAACGCGGAGCTCTTCTCTGCCGCCGCCTCCGCCAGCCAGGCCAAGTCGGAGTTCTTGAACATGGCCGCCCACGAGCTCCGCACGCCGCTCTCGGTCGTCACGGGCTATCTCTCGCTGCTCGACGACGGCAGCTTCGGCGCGCCGAGCGAGCGTTGGGACGAGGTGGTGGACATCCTGCAGGCGAAGAGCGCCGAGCTCAGCCACCTGGTCGATTCGCTCCTGACCGCGGCGCGGCTCGAGTCGAGCGAGTTCGCCGGCGGCCGCCAGGAGCTCGACCTCGTCGAGCTCGCCAGCGACGCTCTGCGCCGGGCCGAGGCCCGCGCCCGCCTGCTGCAGGCGACGGTCCTGCTCGACGCGCCCCCCACGGTGGTGGCCGCGCGGGGTGACGCCGAGCAGATCGGCCGCATCGTCGACAACCTGATCGAGAACGCTCTGACCTACTCCGGCGACAACCCCTGGGTGCGCGTTTCCGTGAAACGCGACGGCCGGATCGAGGTTGAGGACTCCGGCCCCGGGATCCCCGCCGAGAGCCGCGAGAGGGTGTTCGAGCGCTTCTTCCGCGTCAGCGACCCCGCGCGCCCGCCACAGGCGGGCACCGGCCTCGGCCTCTACATCGCGCGCCAGCTCGCCGAGCGCAATGGCGGAAGCCTGGAGCTGGAGCCGAGCCGTCTGGAGACCGGCGCGCGATTCGTGCTGCGGCTGACGGATGCGCCACGCAGAGGCGCCCGGGGCGCGAACATGGATGCGCCGGCGCTCGGGGCCCAGGCGTGACGGAGAACCCCTTCGGGCGCGTCGCCACCACCATCCGGGTGATCGTCCTCGAGGACAACCCGGACGACGCCGAGCTCGCCATCCTGGAGCTCGAGCGCGCGGGCTTCGCGCCCGAATGGCGTCGCGTGCAGACCGAGGCCGAGTTCCTCGAGGCGCTGAAGGAGCCCTGCGACCTGATCCTCGCCGACTACAACCTGCCCGACTTTGACGCGCTCAGCGCCCTGACGCGGGTGGCGACCAGCGGCGTGGAGGTGCCCTTCATCATCGTCTCCGGGTCGATCGGCGAGGACTCGGCCGTGACCGCCATGCAGCGCGGCGCCGCCGACTACGTGCTGAAGGACCGCCTGGCACGTCTCGGCCAGGCCGCCCGCCGCGCGCTCGAGCAGCGCCGCGACCGGCAGGGCCGCGCTCACGCCGAGGAGCAGCTGCGCCACCTGGCGCTGTACGACGTTCTCACCGACCTTCCCAACCGCGTCCTCTTCTCCGACCGGCTCCACCACGCGGTCTCCATGGCCTCCCGGCGCCACGGCAGCTTCTGCCTCCTGATGCTGGATCTCGACCGTTTCAAGGAGGTCAACGACTCGCTGGGCCACCAGGCGGGCGACCAGCTGCTGAAGCAGGTCGCGGCTCGGCTCGGCGACGCGCTGCGGGAATCGGACACCGTGGCCCGGCTGGGCGGCGACGAGTTCGCGGTCATCTCCGGCGCTGACATCGAGATCGACAACGCGGTGCTGGCCGCGCGCAAGATCCTGAAAACGCTGGCGAAGCCTTTCTCGCTCGGCGAGACGGCGGTGAAGATCAGCGCCAGCGTCGGCATCGCGCGCTACCCAGACCACGGTCATGACGCAGACACGCTGGTGCGTCATGCGGACATCGCGATGTACGCGGCCAAGGCGGATCCTAACGGCTACGCGCTCTACGCGCCGAGTCAGGACTCGAACATGCTCGAGCGGCTGGGCCTGGTGCGCGACCTCTACAGCGCGCTGCCCAACGGCGAGCTGCTGGTGCACTTCCAGCCGAAGGTCGACCTCCGGTCGCCGCGCGTGGTCGGCGCCGAGGCGCTCGTCCGCTGGCGGCATCCGCAGCGGGGCATCCTCTATCCCGAGTCCTTCATCTCCTTCGTGGAGCAGTCGGACCTGATCGGGCCGCTCTTCGGCGAGGTGCTGGAGGAATCCCTGCGCGCCGCGGCGTCCTGGCGCGATGCCGGGCTCGACCTCGGCGTGTCCGTGAACGTCTCGGCGGCGAACCTGTACGACCCGGACCTGCCCAACATCGTGGCCGCAGCCCTCGATCGCAACGGGGTGCCGGCGCGCATCCTGACGGCAGAGGTCACGGAGACGGCCATCATGGCCGCGCACACCGCGGCCACGGTCCGCCGCCTGAGCGCGCTCGGGGTGCGGATCAGCATCGACGACTTCGGCACCGGCTACTCATCCCTGCGCCACCTCAAGACGCTCCCGGTCGACGAGGTCAAGATCGACCGCAGCTTCGTCGCCGACATGGCCCGCGACGCGAGCGACGCCGCCATCGTCAAGTGCGTCATCGACCTCGCCAAGAACCTCGGCATGCGCGTGGTGGCCGAGGGCGTCGAGAGCGGCACCATCGCATCGATGCTGGAGGCGCTCGGCTGCGACGAGATCCAGGGCTACGAGATCGCGCAGGCGATGCCGGCGGACGAGATCGTCGGCTGGCTCGGCGGCACCGAGTACATCGCCGGCGGCGGGCCGGCCGCTACCTCAGCGAGACTGGCCTGAGTTCGGGTCGACGATCAGCGACGACTCGTCGACGGCTTCAAACTGAGCAGCGGGAACGCTCTTCAGCTCGCTGAGCAGCGAGTCAGTCCAGCCCGAGTTCTCGTCGCCCTGGAAGTACCAGTCGCTGCCGTTGTCGGCGACGAACATGCCGTAGTGCTGCATCGCTCGGAGGATCACCTGCGCCTGGGGGCTGAAGCTCGCGATGCTGTAGCCGGACTTGAGGCGGAAGCGAGCGCCCATCGGCGGCAGGTTGGAGTTCGTCCCGCAGGTGCCGGCTTCGTGCCGGGCCGGCCAGACGTAGGCCGTGTTCGTGCAGTGGACGGTGAAGCGGATGGCGTGGCCGATGAACCCGGCCTGCACCTCGCTGTACCGCACGAGCAGCGGGAAGATAGGCAGGCCGGCCGCATCGGCTGAGGTCCAGCCGGCCGGGCGCAGCGCGTTGGAGGTGAGGTCCCACTTGGCGCCCGATCCGCCCGAGTAAGGCTGGCTTGCCAATCGAGCCTGGTAGATCTCCTGCAGGGTGCACGCGCCGGGGTCGTAGGCGAGCATGTGATCGTCGCCGCCGTCGCCAGGTGTGCCTTCGATCTTGAGGTCCGAGCCGACGACGTAGGGGTTGGGATCGCTCTCCGAGGCGTACTGGAAGCTGACGTTCCCGGTGGCGTGGCTGGGCGTGACGACGTTGTAGGGGATGCCGTACGGGTAGGCGCCGAAGTCGGGGTGGAGCTTGGTCGTCGACGCGTTCATCGAGCTGAGCCAGGCCGCGCTCTGGCTCGACATCGGCAGCGTCGAGATGTCGGTGTTGAAGATGCTGTTCGCCGGGAAGACGCCGCAGGCGGCGGGGGTGGGGGACGGGCTCGGCCGCGGTGAGGGCGACGGCGAGGGGAGAGGTGACGGGCTCGGGCTCGGAGTCGGTGAGGCGAGCGGCGAGGGCGAGGGCGAGGGTGGCGGCGACGGCGAGGGCGAGAGGGTCGGCAGCGGCGAGGGCGACGGGCAGAGGTGCTTGGAGCAGTGAGCGCTGAGCCGGAGCAAGCCGGTCGACGCGTAGCCGCTGCCGCCGCAGGCGCACACCACCAGCAGCGCCAGCCCGGCCAGGACCCGCACTCTCATCTCAAACCGTCCAACTGCGGCGAGCAGGGTACCTTGCCTGCGCCCCCGGCTCACTCGGGCTTTCGTACAGTCCAGCCATGGACCTGTTCCACCTGCACGTGCCGGCGTGGGAGCTCATCGTGCGTTCGGTCGTCGTCTACGGTGTGCTGCTGGCCGGCCTGAGGATTTTCGGCAAGCGCGAGGTCGGGCAGTTCACGCTCTTCGACCTCGTCCTGGTGCTGCTGGTGGCGAACGCCGTCCAGCCGGCGATGACCGGACCCGACACCTCGCTCTTGGGCGGGCTGATCATCATCGCGACGCTGATCGTCGTGAACTTCGCGCTCTCGCGCCTCAACCGCCTGGGCGTCCTTCGCAACCTCCTGGAGTCCGAGCCGACGCCGCTGGTCCGCAACGGCCGCCGTCTGCGGCAGGCGATGGACCGCGAGGGCGTGGAGGAGACCGAGCTGCTGACCGCCATCCGCGGGCATGGGCTGGAGGAGGTCAAGCAGGTGCGGCTGGCGATGCTGGAGCCGGACGGTTCGATCAGCGTGATCGGGAACGACGACGCGGTTTCGAGCACCCGCCGCCGCCGCATCTTCCGCCGCCACCGGGACTAGGCCGGCAGCGTCCTCCTGAGCCAGGCGAGCCAGTTCTCGCCGAGCACGCCGGCGCGCTGCTCCGGGGGCGCCACGTCCCCGATCCGGCCGAGGTCGGCGATCGAGCCGAGCTCAGTCGGTGTCTCCTCGAGCCCGAGTCCGCCGTCGAGGTCGGAGCCGATGCCGACGCGATCCCAGCCGATCAGTCCCGCGATGTGCTCCGCGTGGCGGCGGACGTCGTCCAGCGTGACCTGCGGGCGGTCGGCGTTGCGCGCCCACCCGGGGTGGAGGAACTCGTCGTAGAGGTTCAGGCCGACGACGCCGTCGCAGTCCCCGATCGCGCCGATCATCTCGTCCGACAGCTGGCGGTCGGTGTCCACGATGGCGCGCGCGTTCGAGTGCGACGCGAGGGTGGCGTGCGCGCCGATCTCGAGCGCCTGCCAGAACGCTTCCTCGGCCAGGTGCGAGGTGTCCAGGGCGATGCCCTGCTCGGCCATGCGCGCGACCAGCTCGCGGCCGAGCTCGGTCAGACCGCCGGGCCGGTGGGTGCCGCCCGCGTACCGGGTGCGGCTCCAGGCCGGCCCGATCAGGCGGATCCCGTCGGCCCACCAGTCGGGGAGGTCGCGCGGGTGTGCGATGGCGTCGGCGCTCTCCATCAGGAAGACCAGGCCGGTCAAGCCGTCCTCGGCCCAGAGCTCGAGGTGCGAGTCGAGCTGTCTGCGTGAGGTGACGAGCCTCACTCGGCCCTCTTCGCTCCAGCGCCGGTAGACCGCGAGCTGGCTGCGGGCGCCGTCCCAGGGCGGCGCGTTGTAGACGGGCTGGCCGTCATCGCTCCAGGAATTGGGACCGGTGTAGACGGTCGCGAAGACGACGGCGACGTTTCCCTTGCGCAGCTCCGGCAGCGAGACCATGCATTGCAGCTGCTCGGCGGCCTCGGCCCGCCGGATGTCGGCCACCTCGAGGGTGTAGTCGCGCCCGGCGAGGACGTTGTGGGCGAGGTCGAGATGGGCGTCGACGATCGGTGTGGCCATGCGTGCTAGCTTGCCCAACGATGACTGACGAGAAGGCGCCCGAGGCTGTAGATAAGGACAAGGACAAGGAGAAGCCGGCGGAGCCGGCTCCGGAGCGCGAATCCACCACCCGCCACACGATCAAGGTCGGGCGGACCGAGGTGAGCTACCGCGCCACCGCCGGCACCTATCACCTGAAGGGCGACGACGGGAAGGTGCGGGCCAGCCTCTTCTACGTCAGCTATGTCCGCGAGGGCATCGCCAACCAGGAGACCCGGCCGGTCACGTTCGCATTCAACGGCGGGCCGGGTTCCTCGGCGGTCTGGCTACACATGGGCGTGCTCGGCCCGCGGCGCATCGACGTCGGCGATGCGCTGAAGGCTTCGCCGCCGCCCTACCAGCTCGTGGACAACGACCGCTCGCCGCTCGATTTCACGGACCTCGTGTTCATCGATCCCGTCTCGACCGGCTACAGCCGGCCGGCGCCGGGGCAGGACGCGAAGGACTTCCACGGGGTGAAGGAGGACGCCGAGTCGGTCTCCGACTTCATCCGCCTCTGGCTGACGCGCGAGCAGCGCTGGCCGTCGCCGAAGTACCTGGTGGGCGAGAGCTACGGCACGACGCGGGCGGCCGCGCTCTCGACGACGCTGCAGGAGCGCCACGGCATCTACCTGAACGGGATCGTTCTGGTCTCCGCGGTCCTCTACATGCAGACGCTGCAGGTCGGGCCGAGCAACGACCTCCCGTACCCGCTGTACCTGCCCAGCTACGCGATGGCCGCTCTGTACCACGGCCGCACGCGGGGCGACTCGATGGAGGCCCTGGCCGCCGAGGTCGAGGAGTTCGCACTCGGCGACTACGCCTCGGCTTTGATGCGCGTCGGCCGGATCACGGAGGCCGAGCGCACGCGGGTGCTCCGGCGCGTCGCGGCCTACTCAGGCTTGCCGCGCGACTATGTCGACCGCGCCGACCTGCGCGTCAGCCCCGACGCCTTCGGCAGGGAGCTGCTGAAGGCGGACCGTCGGCGGCTTGGGCGCTTCGACGCGCGCTGCACCGCCTACGATGCCAACCTCTCCAGCGACAACGCCAACGAGGACCCGTCCTACAACCTGGTCCAGGCGCCGTACACCGCGGCGGTCTACCACTACCTGCGCCACGAGCTCGGGTTCGACGAGGACATGCCCTACAACGTCCTGGTCGACGTCAGCCCGTGGAAGCTCGTGGAGCCGCAGGAGGGCGGTTATCTCGACGTCGGCAGCAAGCTGCGCGCGGCGCTGGGTCGGAACCCGGGACTGCGTGTGCTCCTGATGAGCGGCTACTACGACCTCGCGACGCCGTTCCTCGCCGGGGAGTGGACGCTCGACCACATCCGCGTCGACCCGGAGCAGCGCGAAAACGTCGTGAAGCGGCGCTACGAGGCCGGCCACATGATGTACATCCACGAGCCCTCGCTGCGGGCGATGCGGCAGGACCTGCAGGGCTTCATCGCCGGCAAGTGACCCCGATCGTCTCGAGTTCCTGGCTGGCCCAGCATCTCGGCGAACCGGACCTGGTCGTCGCCGACATGCGCTGGTATCTCGATCGGCCGGGCGCCGGCAGGGAGGGCTACGAGAAGGGCCACATCCCCGGCGCGGTCTTTTGCGATCTTGACGGCGACATCAACGGCCGCGAGGGCCCGGGCCGCCACCCATTGCCCGAGCGTTCGCAGTTCCAGCTGGCGATGCGTGAGCTGGGCGTCTCGGCCGGCGATCGCGTGGTCGCGTATGACGACGCCGGCGGCTCGATCGTCGCGCGGCTCTGGTTCCTGCTGCGCTACTTCGGGCACCCGCCGGACTCGGTGGCGGTGCTCGACGGCGGCCTGCAGGCGTGGGCGGGCGCGCTGGAGCCGGGCCTGGTGACGCGGCCGCCGGGCGACTTCGCGGCCGGTGAGCCGCACCGCGACTGGGTCGTGACCTTCGATGACGTCCGGCGGCTGCCGCCCGACCAGGTCCTGCTCGACGCGCGCACGCACGAGCGGTACACCGGCGCCCTCGAGCCGACCGGGGTGCGCGCGGGCCACATCCCGGGCGCGCTGTCGGCGCCATGGGCCGGCAACCTCGGCCCGGACGGCCGCTTCAAGTCGCCGGCCGAGCTGCGCCGGCGGTTCGGCGAGCTGGGCGCCGACGGCGGGAACACGGTGACCTACTGCGGTTCCGGCGTCACCTCAGCGCACGACCTGCTGGCGCTGGAGCTTGCGGGCCTACCGGGCGCCCGGCTCTACGTCGGCTCCTGGAGCGACTGGGCGGTGCGCCCCGACGCGGAGATCGCAGTCGGCGAGGCGCCCTGACCAGGCAGCTCCGTTAACTCACCTGCTTCCTGGGCCTCTGAAACGTCAGCTCCGTTAACTCAGCTGCTTTCTGGGCCTCTGAAACGTCAGCTCCGTTAGCTCTGTTGCCTTAAGGGGGCCTCTGTTAAGCGGTTTGGCGCCACCCATCAGCCGGCGCTAGATTTCCGGCCACGCACCACAACAACCCCCGGGTGGGGGGCTTCGGTGGAGGGTTCAGTCAGCGCCGGTCTGCTCCATCGGCTAAGCCATGGTCGGGTGTCCCCCCGTGAGGGGTTGAATGCCTAGTGCTGCGCCTCGTAGCGCATCGCCACCGCGCCGGAGTCGAACTCCCGCCGGCCGACCAACCGCAGGTGGAGCTGCTGGGAGAGCCCCGCGAACAGCCAGGGCCCGTGCCCCGCGATCGTCGGCTGGATCAGGAACTCGTACTCATCGATCAACCCCAGCTCCGCCAGCGCCAGCGGCAGCTGCAGCCCGCCCACCAGGAGCCCCTTGCCCGACTCCTGCTTGAGCTGCCGCACCGCGTCGCCCAGGTCTCCGCGCACGAGCTCGGAGTTCCAATCAACCCGGTCCAGCGTGCTGGACACGACGTATTTCTTGGCGGCGTCGATCGTGCGGGCGAACGGCTCCATCCAATCGGGCCGAGCGTCTGTCGGCGAAGGCGACGTCGGCGAGGTCGGCGACGGCGAGGGCGACGGGGACGGCGAGAGCGACGGCCGCCACGCCGCTTCCATCATTTCGTAGGTGACGCGGCCGAAGATCAGCGCGTCGGCCTCGTCAAGCTTGGCGGCGGCATGCCGATGCAGCTCCTCGTCCGGGAGCATTGCGCGGTGATCGCAGCACCCGTCCAACGTGACGTTGATGTAGTACCGCAGTGGCCGCATCGCGCCAGACTAGCGCCGAATACTCAGCGGCGATCGAGCGCGCCCAGGTTCTCCTTCAGGTGCTCCAAAGACAGCGTCCCCGGGATCGGGAGCACGGCGGGCGAGCGGTCCAGCAGCCAGGCCAGCGCCTCGGGCGGCGACCCGCCGCCGCGGAGCGGGAAGAAGGGGACGAACACGATGCCCTCGCGCGTGCAGTGGTCCACCACGGCGTCGTGCTTGAGCTCCGACATGTTGAAGTGGTTCTGCACCGCGGCGATGGGCACCACACGGCGCGCGCGCTCGATCTGCTCAACACTCACCTCGGAGATCCCGACCGTGCGGATGACGCCTGCCTCTACGCGTTCGGCGATCGCGCCGAGGCTCTCTTCGAGCGGCGTCTCCGGGTCGACGCGGTGCAGGTAGTAAAGATCGATGACGTCGGTCCGCAGCCGGCGCAGGCTCTCGTCGATCTGCGCGCGGAGGACGTCGGGCCGGCCCTCGCCGGGCCTGAAGCCACCCTTGGTGGCGACGACGACGCCCTCGGGACGCGTCTCGCCGAGCGCCGCGCCGAGCGTGGTCTCACTCTCGCCGCCGGTGTAGAGGTGCGCGGTGTCGATGTGCTGCAGGCCCGCCGCGACTGCGGCGCGGATGAACTCGACGTTGGCCGGAGTGTTGGTCAGCCGGTTGGTGCCGAGGCCGACTCGCCGGACTTCGCGGCCCGCCAGCTGGATCGTGCTGCTGAAGGTCGTGTGGGTGGTGCTCACCCTCTCACCGTAACCGGCTGAGGAAGCAGCCGCATCAATCCCCCTTGCGCGCCGGTTAGGCTTCCACAATGCTTCGCATCGAGGCGCCGCCGCGCTCCATCAACGATCTCGGCGTCGGCCGCGGCCTGATCAGCGGTTTGGTGCTCCGTCACCTGGCCGCCGCGGGCACGCTGAGCGGTGCCGCGCTGCAGGACCGCCTCGGGCTTCCGCTCGACATCCTCGAGCCCGTGCTCGCCGACCACACGCACCAGCACATGGCCGAGCGCAAGGGCCACTCCGACGACCCGCGCCTGCAGGACATGTCGCTCGACCAGCGCTTCAACTACCACATCACCAGCGAGGGCCGGAAGCAGGCCCTGGAGCTGTCCCAGGTGACGTCCCACTACCTCGGACCCTGCCCGGTCGGCATCGAGGATGCGCTGGAGCTCATCCGGACGCAGGCGGAGCAGACGGCGGTCAATCCGGCCAGCGTGGAGGAGGCCCTCTCAGAGCTGGAGCTGGACCCCGAACTCGTCGACCAGATCGGGACCGCGCTCCACTCGCGGGACTCGGTGTTCCTTTACGGCCCGCCCGGCAACGGCAAGAGCACGATCGCGCGCTGCATGGCGGAACTGCTGGGCGACCCCATCCTGGTGCCCTACGCGGTCGCCGTCGGCGACGACATCGTCCGCGTGCTGGACCCGATCTACCACCGCCCCGCCGACGGACCCCGACCGACCGATCGCCGCCTGGCCCTGGTGGCGCGGCCGCTGGTCAGGACCGGCGGCGAGCTCCAGCTATCCCAGCTCGAGCTGACCTACGACCGCCGCAGCCGCTACTACGAGGCGTCCCTGCAGTGGAAGGCGTCAGGTGGCCTGCTGGTGATCGACGACTTCGGCCGGCAGAACCACGCGCCGAGTATGCTTCTCAACCGCTTCACGATCCCGATGGAGGAGGGCATCGACTACCTCGACATGCACGCCAGCGGCAAGAAGATCGAGGTGCCCTTCACCTGCCAGGTCGTCTTCTCCTCCAACCTCGCGCCACGCGACCTCGTCGACGAGGCGTTCCTGCGCCGGATCGCCCACAAGATCTATGTCGACGACCCGACGCCGGAGGCATTCCGCCGGATCTTCGAGCGGGAGTGCTCGAAACGCGGGATCGAGATGCCCCCAGAGGCCGCCACGCACCTGATCGCGCTCTACGCAGGCCGCCCGATGCGCGGTTCGCACCCGAAGGCGCTGATGGCCTACCTGGCCAGCCGCGCGTCGTACCGCGGCGCCCCGCCCCGGCTGACCCCCGAGTCGCTCACCTCAGCTTTCGAGAACTACCTGAACCCGGTCTTCGGCTAGCCCCCGCAGACCTCGCCCAGGACGGCGATCGCCTTCTGTATGTCCGCGGCCCCGACGCCGTGGTGCGTCACGAAGCGCAGCGACGTCGGCGTCAGCGGCAGCGCCAGCACTCCGCCGTCCCTGCACCCCGCCGCGACCGCGGCCGCATCGGAGACCTGCGCGAAGACCATGTTCGTGTCGACTCGGGTGAGATCGACGGTGACGCCCGGCATCTCCGCCAGCGCCTCCGCCAGCGTGCGCGCGTTGGCGTGGTCTTCGGCCAGGCGCTCGACCATGGTTTCCAGGGCGACGACCCCGGCGGCTGCGATGACGCCGGCTTGACGCATGCCGCCGCCGAGCAGCTTCCGCCAGCGCAGCGCCTCGTGGATGTCTTCGGCGCTGCCGCAGAAGACGCTGCCGACCGGGCAGGAGAGTCCCTTCGAGAGGCAGAAGGTGACGGTGTCGGCGCCCGCCGCCAGTTCCCTCACCGGGACGCCGCTGGCGATGGAGGCGTTGAAGATCCGGGCGCCGTCCAGGTGCACGCGCAGGCCCGCCGCATGCGCGGCGTCGCAGGTGGCCCGCAGCCGCGCCGGCGGCCAGACCACGCCGCCGTGGCGGTTGTGCGTGTTCTCCAGCGACACCGCCCGGGTCGGGGGGTAGTGGGGGTCGTCCGGGCTCAGCAGCCGCTCGATGTCGGCCCCGTCGAACATGCCGCGCTCGGTGACGATGGGGATCAGCTGAACGCCGCCGGTCACGGCCGCCCCGCCCGCCTCGTAGAGGAACGCATGGCAGAGCGAATCGGCCAGCATCGCACTGCCCCGCGGCGCGTTGACGAGCACTCCAAGCTGGTTGCCCATCGTCCCGCTGGGGATGAAGAGCGCCGCCTCCTTGCCGGTCAGCTCGGCGGCCATGGCCTGCAGGCGGTTCACCGTCGGGTCCTCGCCGAAGACGTCGTCGCCCAGCTCGGCGTCGGCCATCGCGCGCCGCATCTCCGGCGTGGGCTGGGTGACGGTGTCAGACCGGAGATCGATCACCGCACAACTCTAGGGCGGAGCCACCTCCCCTCCGGGGAGGTCGCCGGCGAAAGCCGGCGGGAGGGGCCACCTCCCCTACGGGGAGGTCGCCGGCGAAAGCCGGCGGGAGGACCCACCTCCCCTCCGGGGAGGTCGCCGGCGAAAGCCGGCGGGAGGACCCACCTCCCCTCCGGGGAGGTCGCCGGCGAAAGCCGGCGGGAGGGGCCGTGCCGAGCCACCCAGCCGGCTGGCACATCTGCCCCGTACCCTCGCTAGCTCTCCGCGGAGCGCTCCGCTGCCGACGGGCCCAGCGGGAACGGCCGCCGTTCCACCCCCGAGGTGACCGCCTCCGCCAGCACGAACATGTAGACGAGGGCGGCGGCGGTCGCGCCCGCCAGCGGGCCGATCGAGTAGATCCACCAGTTGCCCAGGCCGCCGCCGCCCATCAGCGCCGGGCCGAGCCAGCGGGCGGGGTTCATCGCTGCACCGGTGAGCGGTCCGCCCATCAACACGTCGAGCGAGACAGTGAGGCCGATGAAGAGCGCGCCCACCTTGGGCGCCCGCGCGTCGATCGCGGTGCCGAAGATCACGAACACGAGGAAGAAGGTGAGGACCGCCTCCAGCACCAGCGCCGCGCCGCCGCCCAGGCCTGCGGCGGGCGCCGGTGTGCCGACATTGACGGCCTGCAGGGCCGAGCCGGGGATCACGAAGTGGAGGAGAGCCGCCGCGGCGATCGCGCCCAGGCACTGCGCGATCCAGTAGCCCACCGCGTTCAGGGGGCCGATCTGGCGGCCCACCCAGGCGGCGAAGGTCACCGCCGGATTCAGGTGGCCGCCGCTCACCGCGGCGGTGGCGCTCGCCATGGCCGCGATCGTCAGGCCGTGGGCCAGGGCGATGCCCGTAAGGCCGACGTGGCCCTTCGTGATGAAGTCCATCGCGATCGACCCGACGCCGACGAAGATCAGCGCGAAAGTTCCGATGAACTCCGCGACGAAAGCTCGCGGGCGCAACCTGTTCACGTCTGCTTCACACTATCGGATGCCGGGATTTTCATGCCAACTCAACGGAAACGGGAGGTGGACCTCGGACTCGCCGTCCGCGAGCTCGGATTCCTGCAGCGGCTCGCGCAGGCGGCGGCGTCCACCCAGAAGCCGGACGAGCTCGTCGAGCTGATCATCCGTGAAACGACGTCCGCGATGGGCACCGACGTCTGCTCCCTCTACCTGCTCGACGACACGGGGCGCCGCCTGAACCTGAGCGCGACCAACGGCCTCAACGAGAGGATGATCGGCCGCGTCGCCATGCGGGTGGGGGAGGGCATCACCGGCTGGGTGGCGCAGAGCCGCCGGCCGGCGGTGGTCCCGGACGTCACCGTCGACACGCATTGGAAGTGGATCCCCGGCCTGGACCAGGAGAGCCTGCGGTCCATGTGCTCGGTGCCGATCGAGGCGGGGGATCGCCTGGTCGGAGTCCTCAACGTCCAGACCTCGGACGTGCGTGCCTACACCCCGGCCGACGTCGAGTTCCTGCGCGCCATCGCCGGCCAGGTGTCCGGGTTCCTCGAGCGCAGCGAGCTGCAACGGCGGACCGAGCAGCAGCTGGCCGAGATCAAGCTCTCGCACGACATCCATGAGCAGTTCACCCGGCTGTCGCTCGAGGGGGCCGGCATCCCGACCATCCTCGAAGCGCTGGGCTCGCTCGCTGGCGGGGCGGCGGCTCTCTACACGCGTGACGGCTACCGCCTGGGTCCTGCGCGCCACGGCGATCACCTGCCCACGCGGCTGCATCTGCCGGCGGCGCTATCCACGACCGACCCCGGCAACGGCTCCCGCGAGCTGCGCATCGAGGTGGGCCGGCCGCCGCGCCCGCTCGACCTGGTGCCGGTGCGCGCCGGCGACGACCTGCTGGGTGTCCTGGCCGTGAGCGTCCCGGAGACGGAGGCGGATCTCGACGGTCGCCGGCGGGCCCTGGAGCACGGCTCGACCGTGCTCGCGCTGGAGCTCTCCAAGGAGCGGGCCGCGGCGGAGGTGGAGCGCCGGCTTCGCGGCGACCTCGTCGAGGAGCTGCTGTCCGGCGGTCTCGACGTGGAAGAGTCGGAGCGGCTGGCGCAGCAGGCCGAACGGCTCGGCCACCGCCTTCCGCACCCGGCCTGGGTGCTGGTGCTGGAGCCCGACGAGACGGGCACCGGCGCTGACCTGAGCTCGCCCGCCCGGCAGGAGCGGCTCGACGCGGCGCTGACCGACCTTCTGCGCCGGCGCATTCCCGGCGCGTTTCTGCTCGTCCGCTCCTCCTCGGTGGTGGTGCTGGCGCCGGAGGACGCCGTGCCCGACCTGGCCGCCGGCGAGCGGCTGGCCACTCAGATCCAGACCACGGCGGCCGCGGTCCTGCGCCCGGGCACCGCGTCCCTCGGCCTCGGCAACCTGGCGACCTCGGTCGCCGAGCTCGCGCGCTCGCACCAGGAGGCCCGGCAGGCGATCCGCCTCGCGCGGCGCGCGGGTGGCCGCGCCCAGGTGACCTCCTACCGCTCGCTCGGCGCCTTTCGGCTCCTGCTCGAGGTGCAAAACCGCGAGGCGCTCACCCGCTTCGTGGGCGAGGTGCTCGGCCCGCTGCTGAAGTACTCGGAGTCGCGCGAGACGCCGCTGCTGGAGACGCTGGAAGCGCTGGTCGCGGCGCGTTGGGTGCGGCGCCAGGCGGCCCGGGCGCTCGGCGTCCACATCAACTCGATGAACTACCGCATCACGCGGATCGAGGAGCTGAGCGGCATCTCGCTGGACGACCCGGAGACGCGGGTCGCGATCGCTATCGCGCTCAGGGCCCGCGTGATGCTGGGCGTCTGACCGCTCACCGGAGGGCCCGGTTAGCGCACGAGGCGCCGCGGCTTGACCCGGTGCTCGTCATCGCGGAAGGGCCCGGTGCCGCGCTCGCACCACTCGAACACCGGCACCATCGCGGCGGGGAACTCGTCGACCGCGGTCGCGTAGTCGCGGTTCAGCGCGCGGAGCTCGGTCTGGATCAGCCGCTCCGCGTCGAGGCGCCACTCCGAGCCGTCCGGCTCGGCGCGGTCGAGCTCCAGCGCGACCTGCGGGCGCGCGGTGCCGCCCGCATCCGCTCCGACCGAGAGGCAGAAGGAGTGGATCCGGCTCGACAGCTCGCGATGGCGGTAGACGATCGTCTCGAAGTCCTCGGGGTAGAGGTTGGCCCCCATCACGCTGATCGTGGCGTCGCTGCGCCCGTTGATGAAGAGGAACGGCAGCTTGATCGGCGATTCCCAGCGCAGCTGCCCGCGCGGGCCCCAGGTGTCGCGCTCGAGCCCCAGCGTCCGCAGGTCCAGGCCGAACCTGTGCAGCACGGCGTCCGCCTGCCGGTAGGTCAGCAGCCCGCCCCCGTCGTGAACGTTGTAGCGGACCCGTGGCGCCAGCACGTCCAGGCGGCTGATCGTGCAGAGCACCTCGCCCTGCGCGTTCACCTCCAGGTAGTGGAAGAGCGGGTTGTACTGGAAGACCATCGGCAGCCGCGGGTCGTCGCCGAACAGCGCACGGCGGACCTCCGGCCGCGCCCGCGCGATCCGGCGCAGAGCAACGCTGGCGGCCGACTCCCCGGCCATCCCGATCTCGATGTCGGTCGCCCCGTAGCCCGAGTAGACGTTGTCGAAGCGCTCCAGCAGCGCGTCTCGCAGCTCCTCGGTCATGCCCTCGCCGCCCACGAGGGAGTCGATGCGGAATTCGCTCCAGTCCAGCCCGTCGCGCTCGCCCTCGTCCAGCAGATGCTTCACGAACGGGGGGTAGCCCGCGATGAGGAACTTGTACGCAGGCCCGAGGAAGCGCAGCGTCGACAGGATCTTGCCGATGTCGGGGCCGGTCGACTTGACCACGCCGTTCTCGTTCAGCGCGATTGACATGTTGATCCCGGTGGCCCAGGCGCCCATCGAGAACCCGTTGATGATCACGAGCGGCTCGGGCCCGAAGCAGTAGCGCCCGAAGAAGCTGATCATCCGGTGGGCGTGATGGCGCTCCCGCTCGCTCCGGATCCAGTTGTAGGGCGTGCCGGTCGAGCCGCTGGACTCGTCGATGGTGGTGCCCCGAAACGGGATGCGCCCGTCGAGGCAGCGCTCGACCAGGGAGTAGCGGTCGATGTAGCTCCGCTTGTCGGTCTCCGGCAGCCGGTCCACGATGGCCGCCGGCACCAGGGAACCAACGTCGACGCCGCGTTCCCCGAGGTAGCGATGGTAGCCCGGCACGCGCCGCGCCGCGCGCCAGGCCGCGCGTTCGGCCCGCATCCGGCCCGCCATCGCGAGCACCGCCGGAGGGCAGTACTCGAAGAGCGCGCGGATCCAGCCGTACCGCAGGCCGAAGACCCGAATGGACCAGTCCAGCGGGCGCAGCCAGATCTGCCGGCTCGTGCCGAGCAGCAGCGCCAGCCCGTGCGGCAGCCCGTGCCTGATCCCCCGCTCGGCGACCTGCGGGGCCGGTGGCGTCCCTTCGATGGTCCCCTCCTTCGAGGGCGCCACCTTAGGCCTATTCGAGGCTGCGTGCGCGCCGGTGCGGGAGGCGGTGCGCTAGCCGGGGCGGTTGACCGTCCGGATGGTGGTTCGCTCCGAGGGCAGCCACTGGGTGCCGTCCCCCCACCAGTTGCCGTCAGGCACCACCACCAGGACGAAGCTGGCGAGGATCAACATGGGCATCATCGCGGCCGGACCATAGGGTCGGGGGGAGCCACTTGGCTCCCCCCGCAGAACTGCTAAACGTCGTGGTAGAGGTGGAACTCCCAGGGGTGCGGCCGCAGCGCGACCTGCTCCACCTCGCGGGCCTGCTTGTACTCGAGCCATGTCTCGATCACGTCAGCCGTGAAGACGTCGCCCTGTAGCAGGAACTGGTGGTCTGACTCGAGCGCCGCCAGCGACTCGGCCAGCGAGCCGGGCACGGACTGGATCCGGGCCTTCTCCTCGCCCTCGAGCTCGTAGATGTCCTTGTCGACCGGCTCCGGCGGCTCGATGCGGTTCTGGATGCCGTCCAGCCCGGCCATCAGCAGCGCCGCGAACGCCAGGTACGGGTTCGCCGACGGGTCCGGCGATCGGAACTCGATCCGCTTCGCCTTCGGGTTGTTGGAGTACATCGGGATCCGCACACAGGCGGACCGGTTGCGCTTGGAGTAGACGAGGTTGATCGGCGCCTCGTAGCCCGGCACCAGCCGGCGGTAGGAGTTGGTCGTCGGAGCGCACAGCGCGAGCAGCGCCGGCGCGTGCTTCAACAGCCCGCCGACGTACCAACGCGCGGTGTCGGAGAGCCCCGCGTAGCCGTCGCCGGCCATCAGGTTCTGGCCGTCCTTCCACAGGCTCTGGTGCACGTGCATCCCGGAACCGTTGTCCTGGAAGATCGGCTTGGGCATGAACGTCGCGACGTAGCCGGCCTGGGCGCAGACGTTCTTGATCACGTACTTGTAGACCATCGTCTTGTCGCCCATGCGGGTCAGGGAGTCGAACCGCATGTCGATCTCGGCCTGGCCCGCGGTGCCGACCTCGTGGTGCTGCACCTCGACCGGCACCCCGGCCTCGATCAGCTTGAGCATGATCTCGGACCGCAGATCCTGGAACTTGTCGGTCGGAGGGACGGGGAAGTAGCCCTCCTTGTAGCGCGGACGGTAGGCGAGGTTCGCCGTGCCATTCGTGCCGGAGTTCCAGATGCCCTCTTCAGAATCGATGTGGTAGTAGCCGGAGTGCGAGTCCTGGTCGAAGCGGAGCGAGTTGAAGATGTAGAACTCGGCCTCGGGACCGAAGTAGGCGATGTCGGCGATGCCCGTCCGGCGGAGGTAGGCCTCCGCCTTCTGAGCGATGTGGCGCGGGTCCCGCGTGTAGGGCTCACGCGTGATCGGGTCGATCACGTTGCAGATCAGGAACATGGTCGGGACGCGCAGGACCGGGTCGATGGTCGCGCTTTCGGGGTCCGGGATCAGGAGCATGTCGCTCTCGTTGATCGCCTGGAAGCCCCGGATGCTGGACCCGTCGAAGCCCATGCCCTCGCTGAAGGTGCTCTCCTCGAACTCCCCGAGCGGCACCGTGAAGTGCTGCCAGGTGCCCGGCAGGTCGATGAAGCGCACGTCGACCACCTGGACGCCGGCCTGGCGGGCCAGCTCCAGCACGGTGGCCGGCGTCGCGCCGGACTTGATCTCTACAGCCATTGATCCTCCTCGCTCCTAGGTTTTCTATCTCGTAGCGGTTGTAGCAAGAGTAGTGACCGGGACACGCGCGCGAGCGCGGTGCGGCCACACGAAATCCAAGCGCCCCGTTTGTGTGATGTGCACGTCTGAAACGAGGCCGATCGCTCTCTAACGTCCCCCTCCATGACACCTGATCCCACCGCTACCCAGGCCGCCGGGGTGGCCGCCGACACCGTCTGGGTTGTCGTCGCCGCCCTTCTCGTCATGTTCATGCAGGCGGGCTTCGCCATGCTGGAGGTCGGCTTCAGCCGGATGAAGAACGTCGGCACCGTCGTCGCCAAGGTGTTGACGAACTTCAGCGTGGCGTCGATCGCCTACTGGGGCGTCGGCTTCGCCCTCGCCTTCGGCGCCGCATCACCGGCGTTGTTCACCTGGCTCGGCGGGAGTGGGTTCTTCCCGACCTTCAGCCCGGGCTCCCACATGAACCTGCCGGCGATGGGCGCCAGCACGGCGCCGGCCTCGGCCAAGTTCATGTTCCAGTTCGTCTTTTGCGCCGTCTCCCTGGCGATCGTCTGGGGCACGATGCTGGAGCGGACCAAGTTCATCGTCTACATCCTCTTCGGGATCCCCTTCGCGGCCTTCATCTATCCGCTCATCAGCCACCAGCTGTTCGGCGGCGGCTGGCTCGAGGCGACGGTGGGAGCCCAGGACTTCGCCGGCTCCACGGTCGTCCACCTGACCGGCGCCACCGCCGGCTTCGCGGGCTTGCTCCTGCTCGGCCCGCGCATCGGCAAGTACGACAAACCGCGCCGGCCGAACATCATCCCCGGTCACAACATGCCGCTGGCGCAGCTGGGCGTGCTCATCCTGTGGTTCGGCTGGTTCGGGTTCAACCCCGGTTCGACGCTGAACGCGACCAACCTGCACTTCGCGGACGTCGTCATCACCACCCAGATGGCCGCCGCGGGCGGCGCCATCGGTGCGCTGCTGACCGTCTACTTCATCACCAAGACGCTGGACGTCGGCATGATCGGCAACGGCGCCATCGCGGCGCTGGTCGCCATCACGGCGCCGTCGGGCTACGTCGAGCCCTGGGCGGCCATCGTGATCGGCTGCGTGGCCGGCGTGATCGTGGCCACGGCCATCCCGCTCATCGACCGTGTCCTCGACGACCCGGTCGGCTGTCTCTCAGCCCATGGCCTCGCCGGCATCTGGGGCACGCTCAGCTGCGGCATCTTCACCGTGCCGGCCCTGGCCAAGTTCAACGGCGTCGGCGGTGGCGGCCTCGTCTACACGGGCAGCTTCCACCAGCTCGGTGCCCAGGTGGTCGCGGTCACAGCCTCCTTCTCCACGGTCTTCGTACTCTCCTTCGCCATCTTCTGGGTGATCAAGCACACTGTGGGCCTGCGCGTGAGCGCCCGCGAGGAGCTGGAAGGCCTGGACATCAGCGAGCACGGCATGTGGGGTTACCCCGAGTCGTTCATGCCGGTGCCCGGCGGCGTCTACCGCCCCGCCGAGTTCCCCACGGTCAACCCGCACGCGGCCGGTGAGGTCGCGGGCAGCCGGCTCGCCGTTACCAAGGAGGGTGCAGCGGTATGAAGTTGGTGATGGCGATCATCCGCCACGAACACCTGCAGGCGGTGCAGGACGTCCTCGACGAGTGCGGCGTGTCGGGGGTCACGGTGACGGAGGTCAAGGGCTGCGGCGCGGACCGCGGCTACACCGAGACCTACCGCGGCACCCCGGTCCACATCTCCCTGCGGCCGCGGCTGAAGATCGAGGCCGTGATGCAGGCGTCGATCGTGGACACGGTCCTGGAGAAGCTGGCCGTCGCGGCCCGCACCGGGCCGGAGGGCGAGATCGGCGACGGCAAGATCTTCGTGATCCCGGTCGACGAGGCAGTCCGAATCCGCACCGGCGAGCGCGGCGAAGACACCGTCAGGCATGGCGAAAGAGCCATGTGGGGCCACTAAAAGGCGCGGGGGGAACCTAGGTTCCCCCCACGGACCCACCCTCCTACTCAGCGCGACGTTTGGTCGGCATGAGGATCAGCGACTCAATCGGCCTGGCAAAGCCAGGCCTACGCGCAGCGCGGGTGGGTTCTTTAGGCCGGACGGGCCTCCGCGGCTAAGCCGCTGAGGTTTCCTCCATTGCCTTCGCGATCCAGCTCTTGACGCCGGCGGGGCCGGGGAAGCCGACCAGCCGGTCGACCATGCGGCCGCCGCTGAACAGCCCGAGCGTCGGGATGCCCATGACGCCGTACTGCATCGCGATCTCCGGGTTCTCGTCGACGTCGAGCTTGCCGACGGTCAACTTGCCCTGGAGGTCCTGCGCGATCTGCTCGACCACCGGCGCGATGGCGCGGCAGGGGCCACACCACTCGGCCCAGAAGTCGATCAGCACCGGCTCCTGTGCCTGCAGCACATCGGTCGCAAAGGTCGCGGTTTGGAAGTTCTTGAGGTCGCTCACGTCTGCTGGAACAACATCGTACGAGGTCGTATTCCGGCACGCATAATCGGGGCGATGTCCACCTTCGGCGAGCTCCACGCGCCCGTCTCGCACTGGCCCGAGATCCGCCACCGGCTGCTGGAGGCGGTGCCGGGCCTGACGACGTGGACGCTGCTGCTGGCGCCGGCCTGGATCGCCATCCTCTCCCAGCCGCTGGGCCTCGACGGGCCGACCTGGGTGGCCTTCGCGATCCTGATCTTCGACATCTACTGGCTCTTCCGCTCCCTGCTGGTGATCCGGGGCATCTATGCCACCTGGTTCCGGCTCCGCCGGGACATGGCGACCGACTGGCTCGCCCTCTGCGCCGAGGAGCCGCGGGTGGCGGGGCGGCCGCATCCACTCGACTACTTCCACCTGGCGGTGATCCCGACCTACACCGAGCCCTACCACGTCCTCGAGGCGACGGTGCGCGCCATCGTGGACGCCTCCTACCCGGCCGAGAAGAAGCTGGTCGCCGTCATCACGCGGGAGACGGACAAGGCGGGCTGGCAGAACGTCGCGCGGCTGCGGGAGGAGTTCGGATCGCAGCTGGGCGCGTTCTACCACGTCAAGGACCCGCTGGAACCCGGCATCGTGATCGGCAAGTCGGCCGCGATGAACTGGGGCGGCCGCTGGATGCACCAGTTGCTGGTGGAGGAGGGGTACGACCCTTCGCTGGTGCTCGTCACCGACCTGGACTCCGACTACCGCGTGCACCGCGAGTACTTCGGCTGGGTTTCCTGGCACCACGCGCGCGAGGAGGAGCGCGACTGCGTGCTCTGGCAGCCGGTGCCGCTCTTCCACAACAACATCTGGCAGGTGCCGACGGCGGTGCGGGTCATGAGCGCCAGCACGACGCAGTGGCAGATGTACCTGCACTCGCGCCCCGCCCGCCTGGTCGCGTTCTCCTCCTACACCTGCTCGCTTCGGTTCGTGCACGACGTGGGCTACTGGGACAAGGACGTGATCCCTGAGGATTCACGCTTCTACTGGAAGGCGTTCTTCACCTTCGGCACGAGGTTTCGAGTGCGCCCGGCCTACCTGCCTCTCTACGGGGATTCACCGACCGGGCGGGACTACGCCGCGGCCCACCTCTCGCAGTACAACCAGATCAAGCGCTGGGCCTGGGGCATCACCGACATCCCCTACGTCCTGGAGCGGCTCTTCGGGCATGGCGAGATCCCGCTCGGAGCCCGCGTGCGCCGGTTCTTCAACCTCTATTCGAACCATGTGAACTGGGTGTTCCTGCCGGTGCTTCTCATGTTCGGCGCGTCGATGCCGATCTGGGTTTCGACGGATTTCTCGCTGACGAAGCTCGGCCAGGACCTCTGGACGATCTCAACTCTCATCGTGTCCTGCACGCTGGCGACCGTCGTCGCGCTGATCTTCCTGGAGTCCCGGATGCTGCCTCCGAAGCCGGCGTCCTGGTCGCTGCTGCGCCGCGGGCTGGCCTATCTGCAGTACTTCTCCTACCCGGTCGTCGGCCTGGTGCTGTCCGTGATCCCGGCGCTGGAGGCGCACACTCGCCTTTTGTTCGGGCAGTACCTCGAGTACAAGGTCACGGAGAAGGGAATTTGAGCTACATCGAGGAGAACGCTCGCGAGCTGGCGCGCCTGCGGGCGCTGGTCGAGCGGCTGAGCGACGCCCACCTCAACCAGCCGGTGACGCCGGAGTGGTCGGTGGCGGACATGCTGGGCCACCTGGCGTTCTGGGACGCGAGGGCCTCGATGCTGGCGCAGAAGCTCGCGGGTGGGATCGCCTGGTCGGCAGAGGACCAAGAGGCCGAGGAGGTCGACTCGCTGAACGGCGTGGTCGCGGTGCTGATCAAGGCGCTGCCGCCGCGCTTGGTCGCCGAGACGGCGGTCCGCATCGCCGAGAGCACCGACGCGCTCGTCGCCGGCCTGCCGGCGGAGCAGATGTGGCCGCAGGCGGAGGGCAGCCCTCTCAACAGCTTTCGGTCAAGCCACCGCGCGGAGCACCTGGACCAGATCGAAGCCGCACTCAAGACCACGCCTTAACAAACAAACGTTTGACGCCTGCTGGCAGCGCTGCTACCCTGCCGAACATGCGTTTGAACCCCGCCGAGGGCGATCGCATCCTCGTCCTGCAGGACGAGATCGACCGCGTGCTCGAGCAGGACTGGAAGGGGAAGGACGCGGAGGATCTCGCGCGCCAGCTGCGGCGGCTGCGGCTGCGGATCAGTGTGGAGACGACCGGCTACCAGGCTCGCATGCGCGAGCTCCAGCGGGAGCGGGCTAAAGGCGCGAGCTGAGGGGCGGCGCTAGCCGCCGGCGATCCCGAAGAGCGTGATGCCGGAGACGGCCCACAGCGTCAGGAAGACGATCAGCCCGATGAAGAGGCACCAGCCGGTGCCGGTGAGCAGGTTGTGGCCGGGCACCGGCCAGGTGGCCCAACCCAGGCGCTTCGGCAGCACGAAGGCGAGGATCTTGTCGACGAACGGCCAGAGCAGCAGGCCGGTCACGATGCCGGGGACGATCAGGAAGTTGACCACGAACTCGTTCCCCAGCTTCAGGCCCTGGAACAGGAACAGGAAGTACCAGTCCGGGCGGGGGATCACGACCGTGCGCGGGTCGGCCGACGCCTCGAGGGCCAGGTCCTTGCCGACGAAGGCGGACAGCAGGCCGACGGCGACCAGCATGATCACCGCGATGATCGGGTAGGGCCAGAAGTGGTCCGGGAAGAACGGGTGCGTCTCGTCCTCGGGCAGGTCGTCGGCGAGGTGCTGGCCGGCCGCGCCCATCAGGATGGGGAACAGGGCCAGCCCGACCAGGACGGGGTAGAGGATGTGGTCAGGCCCGATCGGGATCCGCTTGTACTCGGGCTCGAGGGCGTGGCCGTGGTCGTCGGCCTCGAGCTCCAGGGGCGTCGCCGTGGCGGCGCCCGGACCCTCGCGGTACTCGCCACGTCCCAGCGACATCTCTACAGAGGCTCCGCGATGCCGTGCTGGCGGATGAGGCGGAAGTGCACGTACATGAGCAGGATCAGCAGGCCGGGGATGAGGAAGACGTGGATGGCGAAAAAGCGCTGCAGCGTCAGCGGCCCTTCGACCGCGCCGCCGAGAAGGAGCGTCTTGAGCAACGGCCCGAGAATGGGCGCGCTGCCGGTGATCTCGATGGTGACGTTGGTGGCCCAGTACGCCTTGGTGTCCCAGGGCAGCAGGTAGCCGGTCAGCGACAGCACCAGGATCAGCAGCAGCATGATCACGCCGACCATCCAGTTCAGC